>WBZY01000090.1_pt1 | contig 56389 bp, 49 predicted proteins | sample 5204191 | NCBI WGS metagenome assembly WBZY01 (sample SAMN12344363, study PRJNA552823) | activated sludge metagenome | biome: Activated sludge suspended growth; feature: Anammox Sidestream; material: Wastewater; isolation source: activated sludge from anammox sidestream of wastewater treatment...
GGTGCACCCTTAAACCCGACGAACGTCTTGCCGCCGTCCGTCGATTTGAACGATGCGACATTGCCGACGAAGATCGTATTCGGATCTTTCGGATGCACCTTTAATTCGGCAAAGTCGCTCCCGCGGCCCCAGAGCCGTTGATCGCCATTTACAAAATGCCACGTCTCGCCTCGATCATCCGAAGCATAAATACCCGCGTATCGCGGCTGCGCATCAACCGTCGCATAAAGCCGTTTCGGATCGCTCCGCGAAATAGCGAAACCGATGCGGCCCAGGCCTTGCTCGATCGTCGGAAGGCCGTTGGTCAATTTCTTCCACGTATCGCCGCCGTCTGTCGATTTAAAAAGGCCGCTCTCCTTGCCCTGCCACGCACCGTTCTCCCACGGGCCTTGGCGGCCGGCCCACAGGTCGGCATAGATCGTATCATTGTCCTTCGGGTCGTACTCGACCTGGAAACCGCCGGTGTCAACATCTCTGTAAAGCACGCGCTGGAATGAACGCCCGCCATCCTTTGAACGATAAATCCCGCGTTCCTCGTTCGGCCCGTAGGGATGACCGAGCACTGCAACGAAAAGACGGTTCTCATCTTTTGGGTCCACCGCTATCGACGCGATCTGCTGTCCTTCACGAAGGCCAAGATGCTCCCATGTTTTCCCACCGTCCGACGACCTGTACATCCCGTCGCCGGTCGAAAGATCGGGCCGCTGCAAGCCTTCACCGCTGCCGACATAGATCACGTTCGGGTTTGACGGAGCAATGGCAATATCGCCTATCGAACCCGTCGGCTGGTCGTCGAATATGGGCTGCCATGTCCGGCCCGCGTCGGTCGTTTTCCAAACGCCGCCATTGTTCACGCCGATATAAAATACGTTCGGCTGGCTCGGTATGCCTACAGCACCGACCGTCCGCCCGGCACGGAACGGCCCGATCATCCGCCACCGCATGCCCTGATACATCGACCGATCAACACTCTGCGAATAGGCAAATGAAAAAAGCATCGGGACAATAGCCAATGCAAACAGCAAACGGCTGCGTCCGATGTGAGAACACAAGTTTCGAGCAAAGCGAAATGGCATTTGATTCCTCCTGAGATGAAAGCCAAATTGCTGTTGGAATGACATCCATCAAACGTCAGTTTGTGGATCCGGCGATCATTCACGTAAATGCGAACATCAAACGAACTTCTGGTTCTTGATATTATTGTACGAAAATAATGGCATCGGAAAATCGAGAATGTCAGAAAAGGCGGCTCCGTAGGAGCCAAATGTTTATAGAACTCAAGAAAAAATGACGTGCTAGCTCCGTGAGGAGCGAAACTACACCCGACCAAATCAATAAAGTGGTTTCGCGCGTAGAATTCGCAAAGGAAAAATGAATGGATCCGAGTTATTCGTCCTGGCCCGTTTTCGATCGACGCCGAGACTCGGCGTCGCACGCACCACGCATTCAGGTCGAGTAACCCAGTCGCGGCAGAATCACAAGCTGAAGGAGCAGCCAAATCCCGACCAGTCCAACGAACCACGCAATGTCGTACCACATAACATCACCTATTTTTGCATCGGCAGACCGGCACTTTCCCAGGCGGCCGTACCGCCCGCAATGCTGATAGTTTGCGGATAACCGGCCTCGTTCAACATCTTTGCCGCTTGCATCGACCGCCTTCCGGTCGCGCAGATCAGATATACCGGTTCGTTCTTTTCGATAATACCGAGATTGTCCATTAGTTTGTCGAGCGGAATGTTCCTCGCCCGATACGCATGGCCCGCCGCGTATTCCTCGGGAGTCCGAACATCGATGAACTGCGAATATGCCGCCTCGACCGCGGGCCTCGCCTCAACGGGCGACATTTCACTTACGCCCATTTTCGATGCGACCGTCGGCGTATCTGAGGTCCGCACGGCAGCCTGACATCCGGCCAACAAATTCGCGGCGGCGACGGCTAATAGCCACATTCTCATATCCAACCTCCTAACTTGCGCTCGCTCCGGCAGTCGCCGAGGTTTGCATCGGCAAGCCTGCGTCAGCCCACGCTTTGGTCCCTCCGGTCACGTTGAAAACCTCTTTAAATCCGGCGTTTTCCAAAATGCTCGTGCCCAAACTTGAACGATAGCCGCCCTGACAAAGCACATAGGTCGGTGCATCCGGATCAAGCCGGTCGAACTCCCTCGAAAGCTTGTTGAGCGGAATATTGACGGTATGCACAGCATGGCCGGCCGAATACTCCGCTGGCCGCCGCACATCGACGAACTGGATCGCCTTGTTTGCGCTGGCTAGTTCATTGACATCGTTCACGGATACTTGCTCGATCGTCCACCTCTCGCCCGAATAATCTTCGATCAGGATCCAGCCGCGAACCGATTCCTCACCAACACGGGCGAGGCGCATCACCGCTTCGTCCACCTGCTCCTCGGTCTCGGCGACGATCGCGATCGGAGTACCGACCGGGATCAACGTCCCGGCCCACGACGCGAACTGCCCGCCGAGCCCGATGTTGATAGAATTTGGCACGTGCGCCGCCCCGTACTCGGTATTCGGCCTGACGTCGATGATGACCCCGTCGAACTGCAGCAGATCATCTGTCGTTAACCTTGCTGGCTTTGGAAGTTCCTCAAGCGAAACGGAACCTTTCAAATTCTGCGCCGCGCTGAGCGGGAAATAGGCCGGAACTTCCGGCTGGTCCGAAGTGACCGCCTTTACGAACTCCTCCCTGCTCATCGGCTGAAGCGCATAGTTCGTTCGCCGCTGTTGCCCGAGTGTCGAGAATGTCTCTGCCGAAAGAGATCTTCCGCAAAGCGAACCCGCACCATGGGCAGGATATACTAACGTATCGTCAGGAAGCGGCAGGATCTTCTCGTGCAGCGAGTCGTAAAGCATCGAAGCCATCTGTTCCGCTGTAAATCCTTTTGATCCGATCAGGTCCGGCCGTCCGACATCGCCGATGAACAGCGTGTCGCCCGTGAACATCTTCAACGGAGCGCGGACACTCTTGTCTGCAGCGGCGGTTCCTCCGCCAAGAGCAGGTTCGTGCTCCGCACTCATGCGGACAGGAGTGTCCGCGCTCCCCTCCTCCGCTAAGATCGTGATTCCTTCCGGCGTATGCCCCGGAGTTTCAAGAAACCGCAGCCGCACATCGCCGATCAACAATTCATCGCCATCCTTTACTTTCAACGTCTCGAACTTCGTGTCGGCACGTTGGCCGAAAACGATCGACGCTCCCGTCCGTCTTGCAAGCTCCAAATGGCCGCTGACAAAATCGGCATGCGAGTGTGTTTCGATGACGTATTTGATCTTGTCTCCATTCGCGTCTGCCTCGTCAAGATACTGCTGGACATCGCGTTGCGGATCGATGACGGCTGCCTCGCCTTTTGAGCTCAAGTAATACGAAGCGTGAGCTAAACATCCCAAATAGAACTGCTTGAATCTCATTTCCAACTCTCCAATTTTGCGGTATCGGCTCGACCGGCCGACGACAAGGCCCATCTCCCGATACAGATCATCGTCTTCGGTTAAGTCAAGCCTGATCCGCGGCGGTTGTTCGGGCCGACCGTGTCCGTTGGTTCCAGGGCATTCTCGCCAGAATCAAAGCCATACCGCACTTATCCGTGACCGCCGCAAAGATAAGGCCTGCGCCGACAAAGCCGCTGAGCAAAAACAGGTACGGTGTCAAAGCATAGCCGAGCACAACACCGCTCAGAACGATCAGGCCGGCGACGAAACGCACCTGGCGTTCCAGCGACCAGACCTTCGATCCGCCTTTGATAACCGGCAGATCAGACTGCGTCCACGCAGCCATTCCGCCTTCAACCACGTTCACGTTCCTGAAGCCGCGCTTGATCAATTTCTCAGCTGCCATTTTTGCGCGTGTTCCCGACCGGCACATCAAATAAACAGGCTTTGAATGATCTATCTCGTCGGCGTGCTTTTCAAAATTCGACAGAGGCATCAACTGGGCGTCGGCTATTCTTTCGCTGTTGAACTCGGAGAACTCACGAACATCGATAACCTGGCATTCATCACCGCCGGCGATCATTTCGTTTATTTCGTTTACTGTCACGTTCTTTATCATTCGGCTTCCTCGGGATCGCGTATTCAATAATGTATCTTTGACAACTATATGCGTATGTAGTTATATTGTCAAATATGAGCCGCACAGACAGATCGTGGAAGATACCGCCCGAAGCCCTCACGCTTGTCGCCGGCCGTTTCAAAGTGTTGTCCGAGCCAATGCGGCTTCAGATCCTGCAGGAACTGGAGGCCGCAAAACTCAGTGTCGGCGAACTTGCGGAAGCCGTCGGCTCGACCCAGCCCAACGTTAGCAAACATCTGAAAATAATGCAGGACGAAGGCCTGATCGAACGTCGAAAGGAGGGGAACGCCGTGTATTATTCGATCGCCGATCCCTCGGTCTTCGAACTCTGCGATGTCGTCTGCGGACGCCTGAAAATGGAGCTAACCGGAAAAAGCGCTATCTTCGCCTGATCTTCGATCCGTCGAGGGCCGGCCGCGCATATTCGACAATGAACCGTCGCTGGCCCTCGTCGTCATCCCAGATGTCCTGAAGATCGTTCTCAACAAGGCCGTTCTCGCCGAATCGGGCAAGATCATCCAGCGAAAGCGGCCACGGGACCTCGCCGATCTCTTCGTCGTTATCGCGGCCTCGTGTTACCACAACGAGCGTGCCGCCCGACGCAACGAATCGCGAGATCGCATCGATCACCTTCGGCCGCAGTTCCATAGGCAGCGGCTGGATAGTGTAGATCTCAAGCACGAAGTCAAAACCGCCGTGTGCGTCCGTTCCTTTGTCCCAGGTCCACTCGGCGGGCGGCTGGAAAAGGTCCGCGGTCTCGAATCGAATATCTCCGTCGTCATACACTCTTTTTGCCCAGTCGATCGCAGTTGGTGAAATATCGAACGCCGTCACGCTGAACCCAAGGTCGCTCAGGTATTTCGCGTCATCGCCAAGGCCGCAACCTACAACGAGAGCTCGCCTGCCCTCACCTTTCAAGCCGTTCGCTTCTGCCCAGGCCTTAAAGACGGCATTCGGTTCCATATCGACCCAGGGGATCTTTTCCGTATCGCCGTCTGCTTCCCTGTAAAGCGCATCGAACCAGCCGAGCGGATCGCCGGCCGCAATGAACCGGGCCGCAAGCTCCCGCGTCCGAGCCCGCTTTTTCTCGTATTCTGTGTGCTTCATCTGATCCAACCAGCCTGCCGCGAAATGCTTTGCGCGTTCGTCATTCAATAGCCGCACCCGAATCCAGCCAAGCCTTCCAGCCGCCGGCCATAGACCAGACATTGGTGTATCCCATTTTCTGCAGATTCACGGCCGCCAGGGCCGAGCGGTAACCGCCGCCACAATACAAGATCAGCTCGGTATCCTTAGCGGGATGTTTTGTAACGATATCTCGTTCGATGACGCCGCGACCGATATGTTCGGCACCGCCGGCGTGCGCCGCCTGGAATTCGTTGTCCTCTCTCACATCGATCAAGACCGCCCCGCGGCGAAGGCGCTCCAATGTATCAGCTACCGACACCTCGCGGATCTGAGCCTTAGCATCATCAACCAGCTTTAGAAATTCGTCCGAATGATCCATATCCCAACAGTTTACTCTAATACACGACCGATCCATACCTCGTGGCCCAGCAGGAACAGAGAACCACGATCGCTAGGCGCTCTTCATAGTGTTGTTTGGAAGAATAGAAGATCCGGCGCACGAAGCTGAGGTTGATGCGAACGCAAAATGGCACTGAGGAGAGGCCTCAGTGCCAGATAACAGGGTTAAAGAGAAAGCTATCAAGGATCCGTCACGGAACCGGCAGCATCGCCGAAGTGTCGTCTCCCAGGATCGTATGCGCTACATAGGCTCCGCCGTCGCCGACGAGAACACCGTCGCCGACAAGCACACCGTCACCCACGAGGACGCCGTCGCTTACGAGCACGCCGAAACGATCTAATCTCGGCGTCGGGCTGCCGCCCATCGCATTTGCACTCAAGAAGACAGATCCGTCACCGACAAGAACACCACTGCTGCTGACCGCACCTTGAGACAGGCCTAGATTCCCGTACGTTAAGGTCTGCGACCGCGAGATCGAATCTCCCGAGAATGGGGTGCTGTCGCCCACAAGAACGCCATTGGCGTACATTCCTTGCCAACGTGTCATCAGATCGTCGCCGTAAAGGACGCCGTAGTTCGTGACGACGCTCTTGCCCCAATAGATGGTCGTTCCCCAAAAGTTGCTGGACTGACTCGCAGGCAGGCGGCCGGTCAGCATTGGGCTGCCGTTTGTAGTGAACCAGCCGGGACGGATGAGCCGCGTTAAGCGGATCGCCCCGTCTGCGTTGAGAAGGCCGGCTCCTTGCTCGAGGGAATTGGCTCCCTGAAGCGGCTGTGCGGTGTACATGATGATCGCCTTCACTAGGTTAGGCGTAAGCAGAGGATTCATCTGCAGGAGCATCATCGCCGTTCCGGCGACCATCGGTGCCGACATCGACGTCCCTGACATGTACATCACCTTTTCAGCGTTGACGGTATCGTTCCCAACTCGGAGCGTTGGATATGTGCGGGCGAGCATATTCTCGCGCCCGTTGTAGTATGAACGTGCCCCGATGATCTTGTTGCCGGGGGCAACGACATCAGGCTTGATGAGGTTGTCGTACTTTCGAGCACCATTCGCAAGCGTGCGGTAGCCGCGCGTCGGGCCGCGCGAACTGTAGCTTGCGACCTGATCGTCCAACCGGGAATCTGTCCCGAACGTGTTGGCAGCCCCGACCGTGATAACTGACGGCTCGATGCCGGGCGACCCGATCGTTCCGTAGAGTTTATTGCCGTATTCGTCCTTGCCGTTATTGCCTGCGGACGCGACGACAACGACGCCGGCATTAACGGCGCGTCGCGCGGCGATGCAAAGTGGGTCGTTCAGATAACTGTCACGTGCCGGCGTTCCGAGGCTCATGTTCACGACGCGAATGTCCCAGATCGTCTTGTTCGCGACGACCCAATCAAGAGCGGCGATCAAACTGCTCGCCCTCCCGGTGCCGACGCTGTTGAGCACTCGCAAGTTCAGTATCCTTGCGCCGTCCGCAACGCCGCGATAGGCGCCGTTCTTGAATGTCACGTCGCCATCGAACATCGATGCGACGTGCGTCCCGTGTCCGTACGGATCGCCGGTGATCTTCTCGCCCGTGAAATCCTTGCTAAGATCTACCTTCCCGATGTACTGGCCGAACCAATTCTGGTTGATCATTCGGTGTGATGTGTCGATGCCGCTATCGATCACCGCCAGACGGCCGGCGTTCCCGTTCAGCCAGGTGACGTCAACATGGTCGCCGAGGTCGATGGCGGCTGAGGGCAGGTTTATCCCGGTCGTATTGCCGATGTGTTGGAATGATTCCACTTCACGGTCCGGCGAAATATACGCGACATCGGGATCTTCAGAAAGCTCGCGTACCTTATTAAGCGGCAGGTCCGCGGTGACAAGTCCGAGATTGTTGAGCGATTTGCTGACCCGGCCGCCCATTGTACCGATCTTCGAGCCTACGAAGGAAGCGAGCTTGCGGTTCGTTTGGCTCTCGCGAGCAAGCGTCGAGGATCGGGTCTCGAGCGGAAGCGCACTGAACTGTTCGTTCAGCCTGCTTTCCGATCTTAGCTGAATAATCACTCGGCGGGCCTCGTTCGGCATTCTCCGTGCAACACCGTTCGTCACCTCTTCTTCCAGATCGGGTGCGATCTTCGTTTTTGGCACGGCCTCATCAAAGGGCCCGGAATTCGTTGTATCCGGAACTTCGAGCGGCGCCGCCGGAGTTGCAAGCCGTTTCGCGCCACGAATGCTCTGACCGAGCATCGTAACGGAAAACGTCTGCAGGAGGAGGGCAGACAGCAAAAGCAGATGTGCGAAGTATTTCATCGAATTAGTTCTATTCCTAAAATCCCCTTGATCTGTCCGGCGGCACAAAAACATTTCTGTGCACGTACGACCGTGTTCCTTCAGAGCAACGGCCGTGCCAAAACGTCAAACGCCGGTGATATAAGGCTTCTGTTGAATCTGGGTGATGTCCGACCTGTCTGATTCTGTCAAACTGACCTGAACCAACCATTCTTCTTGACCGACTCGGGTTGCGGCCTTCGCACGGATCTGTTGGAAAGAAAGGAGACATCGGCCTCCGGGGTCAACGACTGGCTTCGGAAAGCGGCAAGCAATATAATGGCTAGTTTGGTCAGTAATCAGATACTCGAGAGGAAATACTCTGTGGCGGAACAATTTGACGTAACTATCATCGGTTCGGGGCCCGGCGGCTATGTTGCTGCGGTCCGAGCGGGGCAATTGGGTTTGAAGGTCGCGATCATCGAGAAGGAAAAAGACGCGCGGCTTGGCGGCACGTGCGGACTGCGCGGCTGTATTCCTACGAAGGCGTTGCTCAATGCGGCACATCTCTACGAAAAGACCTCGCATTTTGAAAGCTTCGGGCTGAAGGTCAAGGACGTTTCCTACGATTGGGCCGGTGTGCAGAAATACAAATCCGACATCGTCGCAAAGAACAGCGCCGGCGTGACCTATCTGATGAAAAAAAATAAGGTCACGGTCTTTAACGGCTTTGGCAAGATCGTCGGAAAGGGCAAGGTCGAGGTCGCACTTGCTGACGGCAAAAAGGAGACGATCGACACGAAGAATATCATCATCGCCACGGGCTCCGTCGTGCGGCCGATCCCGGGCTTTGAGACCGATGGCAAGACGGTCGTCAATTCCGATCACATTCTCGAACTCACGAAGGTGCCGAAGTCGCTGATCGTGATGGGTTCGGGTGCTGTCGGTTCGGAATTTGCGAGCGTTTATCATCGCTTCGGCACGGAGACGACGCTCGTCGAGCTGCTCGACCGCATCGTCCCGCTCGAAGACGCCGAGGTTTCAAAGGAACTGCAGCGTGCTTTCAAAAAGCAGGGCATCAAGGTCGAGACGGGCCTAAAGCTCGACAAGATGGAAAAGACGAAGTCCGGCGTAAAGGTTTCGGGCAAGAACGCCAAGGGCGACACCGTCACGCTTGAGGCCGAAATGCTGCTCGTCGCTGTCGGCCGTATGCCGTATCTCGAAGGGCTCGGACTCGAGAATACAAAGGTCAAGGTCAGCCCGAAGGGAACCGTCGAGGTCAATGAATTTTACGAGACGGCGGAGCCGGGCATCTACGCGATCGGCGACGTCGTCCCGACCGCACAGCTTGCTCACCTTGCGTCAAAAGAGGGCATCCTCGTTGTCGAAAAGATCGCCGGTAAGAAGGTCGAGCCGATCAAGCTCAACCTCGTCCCGAATTGCACGTACTGCGATCCGGAGGTCGCAAGCGTCGGCCTTACCGAAGCAAAGGCGAAAGAGGCCGGCTACGACGTGAAGGTCGGCAAATTTCCGTTCTCGGCATCGGGTAAGGCACGTATCCTCGGCGAGACCGACGGCTTTGTGAAGATCGTCGCCGAAAAGAAATACGATGAGGTCCTCGGCGTCCATATCATCGGCCCGCACGCGACCGAGCTTCTTGCAGAAGCCTGTGTCGCAATGGCCCTCGAAACCACCGCAGACGAACTCGGCCGCATCATGCACGCTCACCCGACCGTCTCCGAGTCCATTATGGAAGCCGCCGAAGGCGTCCACGACCTGACGATCCATATGTAAATGGAAAAGCTTCAGATCGTTGTCGATACGAATGTGTTGATCGCCGCCCTTCGTTCTAAAAAGGGGCGGCAGGTCGCGTTGTTCGCGGCGCACTTCAGGGACGGTGGTTTTAGAACTCCTTATTGTTTGAGTATGAGGATGTCATGATAGTGGCACTGACGAAGTTGTAGTAAGATGTTTTTGCTATGGAACTGATCGTAGAAGTTGAAGAAAGCAAGGCAAAGCAGTTGATAGGATTCCTTAAGACGCTTGAATATGTTGAAGTAAAAAAATCTGCGAAAAAGACCACTATCCGAAAGCCTGGTTTTGAATATTTCGGCGCTGATCCTAATTGGCAGCCTGATGCGAAAGATCTGAGAAGGCTAAGCTCCCGCAAAAAGGCGCAATGGTAGTAATTGCAGATACGGACGTATTTATTGCTGCCATTCGCGGAAATGAGATCGCGCAAAGCCTGCTGAGGAGGTACGGTGGTTCTATTGCTGTGTCAGCAATTACCGCAGCCGAATTGTACGTAGGCGCGAAAACTCACGCAAAGAAAAGAATCGTCGAACAGATATTAAACGACCACGCATTTGTCGAGCTGAACAAAGCGATAACCGAAGTCGCTATCAGGCTCATTAAGAGCTACAACACTTCAACCAAACAGTTGCTGCTGCCCGACGCGTTCATTGCCGCAACCTGTCTTGAACAAAAGGCGTCGTTGCTGACTTTTAATACGAAAGATTTTCACTTTATCAAAGGGCTTCGTCTAGCGAAGTAACTCCAGTGCTATCGCTATGGCAAACACATCCTATCCTCGTAACAAGATCAAGATCCTTCTTCTCGAGAATATCTCGGATGCGGCGGTGCATGAGCTTGAGGCGGCGGGTTACGCGAATGTCGAGCGTGCAAGCGGAGCCTTGAGCGAAGCCGAGCTTGTAAAGGCCGTAAAGGGCGTGCATCTGCTAGGGATACGTTCGAAGACAAAGGTGACGCGAGAGGTGATCGAGGCGGCCGACAAGCTGCTCGCGGTCGGGTGTTTTTGCATCGGCGTGAATCAGGTCGATCTTACGGCTGCGACCGAGCATGGCGTTGCGGTTTTCAACGCGCCGTATTCGAATACGCGTTCGGTGGCCGAGCTTGTGATCGGGCTGTGCGTGATGCTGATCCGCAAAATTCCCGACAAGAACGCAGCGGCGCACAGCGGCATCTGGCTTAAGGAATCGAAGGGAAGTTTCGAGCTTCGCGGCAAGACGCTTGGCATCGTCGGCTACGGCAATATCGGTTCGCAGGTCTCGACGATGGCCGAGGCGATGGGAATGCATGTGATCTATTACGACGCTGCGACGAAATTGCCGCTCGGCAACGCACGGCAAACACGCGAACTCCGCGACCTCTGGCGAAGGTCCGACATCGTAACCTTGCACGTCCCGTCCGACGCGACGACGCGGAATATGATCGGCTCCGATGCGTTCAAAGCGATGAAGAAAGGCGCGATCTTCCTCAACTACAGCCGCGGCGACGTCGTCGATCTTGGAGCCCTCGCAAAAGCGTTGAAGACGGGGAAGATCTCCGGTGCGGCCGTCGATGTTTTCCCCGAAGAACCCGAGCGGGCGGGCGATAAGTTCGAGAGCGTGCTGCAGAATCTGCCGAACGTGATCCTGACGCCGCACATTGGCGGCTCGACCGAAGAAGCTCAGGCCAACATCGGCGAGGACGTTACCGCAAAGCTCATAAAATATCTCGACTTCGGCACGAGCGAAGGTTCGCACACCGTCCCGCCCGTAAACCTACCGCCGCAGGCCGGCACGCATCGTATCTTGCACATTCACCGCAACATTCCCGGCGTGCTCGGCGAGATAAACTCGCGTCTATCGGAACGCGGCATCAACATCCTCGGCCAATATCTAAAGACGAACGACGCGATCGGCTACGTCATCCTCGACGTCGAATCAAAACTCTCGAAGGAAGCATTCGAACTCTTGAAAGATGTACCGGGAACGGTAAAATCGCGGATGGTTTACTGAGCCTTCCGTGTCCAACTAATAATTGCTAATTTGAAAATTACTAATTATTGATCGGAAAACACAACGTCTATCTTGGATGAAGATACTTATTCCAACCAGTGGCGGACAGGTCCAAGTTTTCGGAAAGGGCGTGGCCTGCAGGGATCTTTCTGAGAGATGGCGAGATGCATTGTAACGTTATGATCAGATCAGTAATTGTATGGCTCGTCATCGTTTTGTCTACGGTCGCCGTACCCGCGCAGTGGCAGAAGCAAAACGTCGATACCAAGGCATCGTTTCGCGGGCTTTCGGTTGTCAGCGAAAAGGTCGTGTGGGCGAGCGGCTCGGGCGGCACAGTGATAAAGACGATCGACGGCGGAGAATCGTGGGAGGTGATGACAGTTCCCGGAGCTGCAGAGCTCGACTTCCGCGACATCGAAGCGTTTGACGCAAAGACGGCATATGTTCTCTCGATCGGCAACGGCGACGCCTCTCGCATCTACAAGACGACCGACGGCGGCAAGACGTGGAAGGAACAATTTCTCAATGACGACAAACGAAGGTTCTTTGATGCGCTCGCATGTTGGGACACGAAACATTGTATTGCGATGTCGGATCCGGTCGATGGCCATTATCGGATCATCGGAACAAACGACGGCGAGATGTGGCAGCCGATCGAAAGCAATCAGATGGCGGCCGCAAAGGACGGCGAGGCTGCATTTGCAGCAAGCGGCACGTGTTTGATCGCGCACGGGGAAACGGGTGCGATGCTTGTCTCCGGCGGCAGCGACGCACGAGTTTTCCGTTCCAATGATCGAGGTTCGACTTGGACGGCCGTGCGTACGCCGATCATAAAGGGCGCGGCCGGAAGCGGCATTTTTTCGGTCGCCTTTCGCGGTGCTACGAACGGCGTCATCGTCGGCGGCAATTACGAAAAGCCGTCCGAAACCGCGGGCAACCTTGCCTTGACGACTGACGGCGGAGCGACGTGGACCGCAGCAACCGGCCTTGGCGGTTACCGTTCCGGCGTAGCTTACATAGATAAGAGAACGATCATTGCGGTTGGAACGACCGGCACGGATATTTCACGAGACGGCGGCAAGACCTGGCGAAGTGTTGGCAGCGAAGATCTGAACGCGGTTGCCGCCAGAGGAAAACGTTCCGTTTGGGCCGTCGGGCCAAAAGGGCTGGTCGTTCGGATGAAATGAGCTTCGCCTGGTACAACATTCTTGGAACGGCCGGGGTCGCAACCATCATCGTCACCTATGTTCTGCTCCAGATCGAAAGACTCCGGAGCGACAGTTTGTCATATTCGCTTCTCAACGCTTCCGGCGCCCTTCTCATCCTGATCTCGCTGTATTTCGATTTCAACTTTCCCTCGTTCGTGGTTGAATTTTTCTGGCTATTGATTAGTCTATTCGGTATTGGTAAGTATTTGAGGCGGAAACACGACCGGTAGGGAGTGCGCTTCTTGTATGCAAAGTTTCACAAGCATTCCATTCAAGACCGAGAGCAGTCATGGCCTGACGACCGTTAACGGCGTGGCCAAGTTCTCGCCTGCCGGGATCGTGCTCGAGTTTGAATCAAAGCTGTTAGGAGTGATCGGCGGAGGTGTAAAAGAGGCACGGCTACCGCTGGCCGAGATACTCGACGTAAAATTCAAGAAAGGTATTTTCAAACGCGGCGCGAAGATCGTGATCCGGACCAAAACGTTTGCGATGTTGGCCACGCTCCCAAACAGCGACGGCAAATTAACGCTTAAGATCGAGCGCGACGATTTCGAACGCGCTGAATCTGCCGTCGCACAGATCCAAAAAGACATGTCAGGTTATACCGACGAACTCTTGCCGCCGCACACACCGATCGGCGAACTGTTTCGAGACGAATCGGAGGATGAAACAGTACCACTGATCCGAGATGAATAGTGCATTCGAATGGGATCCAGAAAAGGCCCGGCTTAACATCCAGAAACACGATGTGTCGTTTGAGGAAGCGGCTTCAGTGTTTTTTGATCCGCTCTCGCTCACCATACCAGATCCACAGCATTCGTTCGAAGAGGACCGATTTGTCATACTCGGCCACTCGCTCCATTCGCGATTTTTGGTTGTGATCCATACGGACCGCGATGGTAAGATAAGAATAATCAGCGCGCGGCGAGCAACGGCTGCAGAACGAAGGAGATATGAGCGAGATAAATAACGAGAAGGACGAGATGCTTGACGAATACGATTTTTCCAACGGTATTCGTGGGAAATATGTAGGTCGGTTGCAGGGTTCATCACAGATTGTCTTGCTGGAGCCTGATGTCGCCGAGGTCTTCACCGATTCCGAATCGGTCAATCGAACTCTTCGCGGGCTCCTTCCGTTGATCAACGCTCAAGCTGAAAAGGTTCAGCACACCTAAATATTCCTCCGAGTAAGCCGAAAGGCCTATGCGACCAGACACTTCCAATCGCATAGGCCTTTCTCGACGAATCAACAGATCATCGTTGCTGAGTACGCGGATCGGCTTTCGGTACGAGTTTATATTCCTTCGGCGGTTCCGCGCCCAACAGGTTCTTGACGAAATAATCCCACCTTCGCCGCATCATATAATAGCTATCCGCCCCATAGCCGTGCCGGGCGTTCGGGAAGATGATCAGGTCATAATCCTTGTTCGCCTTGGTCAGTGCATCAACGACGAGCCACGTGTTATACGGCGGAACGTTATCGTCCATATTGCCGTGAGCTAAAAGGAGTTTGCCCTTAAGATTCTTTGCGAAGTTCTGGTTTGCCTGGTCGGTATAGTTCGACTTTGTCTTGCTGTCGTCCACATCCGACGTGTGCTTACCGTCAGGCCCGACCATCAGGCCGATGTAACGCTCGCCCCAGTCGTCCTCATAGTTGCGATTATCGTGATTACCGGATTCCGAGATCCCAACTTTGTAGAAATCGGGGAACCGGAACATCGCCGCCGCGGTCGCAAAGCCGCCGCCCGAATGGCCCCACATTCCGACCCGCTCCAGATCGATGAACGGATACTTTTGCGCAAGCTGTTTGATGCCTGAGATCTGATCTTCAAGCGTGTTGTCGGCCATGTTCCCGTAACAAACATCGTGAAACGATTTCGACCTGTCCGGGTTGCACGTGCCGTCAATGATAATGACGACAAAACCAAGCTCCGCGAGGGCTTGATGATCGCTGCGGGCCGGCGAGAACGACCGGCTTCCCACGCCTCCGCCTTGCGGCCCGGGATAAATGTAGTTGACGACCGGATATTTCTTCGTGCGATCGAGGTTTGACGGCGTGAACATCAGTCCATACAGGTCCCATTTTCCGTCGCGTGATTTGACCGTGACCGGTGTCGGCGGTTTCCAACCGGTCGCCGTCAGCCGAGAAACATCTGCCTTCTCCAACTCGGCGATCAGCCTTCCAGTCATATCCCGTAGAACAGCCGTCGTTGGCACATCCGGCTTGGAAAAATTGTCGACGAATCCGCGCCCGCCGGGCAGCAGCGTCACCTGATGATTTCCGTCCTCGGGCGTGAGAAGCTTCAACCCGCTGCCGTCAAAATTGATCCGATAAAAATGGCTGAAGTACGGATCTCGGCCACGTTCGCGGCCATTCGCATTAAAATAAAGGACCCGGTTCTTCTCGTCGACCTGAACGAGTTGGGTCACGACAAAATCACCTTTCGTGATCTGATGCTTCAGCTGTCCCGACCTTGCGTCATAGAGGTAAAGGTGGCCCCAATCATCGCGTTCGGAATACCAGATGAATTCATTTGGGGCGGGAAGGTAACGCCAGTTGACGGCGCCCTGGCCCGATTCGTACTGTGTCGGAACCGTTTCCGTGTAAACATCGCGAACCGCTCCCGTCGCGGCATCGGCGATTCGGAACCGTGCCTGTTTGTGGTCACGCGTGCTCGAAACGAACGCCAGTTGAGTGCTGTCGGCAGACCACTCATTATCGGTAAAGCCGCCGTCGCAAGAAATATCATCGCAAAGCGTTGAGCGGTGATCATCCGGGCCCATCTGCAATCGCACGACCTTGCCCGTATCGACGTCGATGATCACGCGATGGATCTTAACTATCTCCTTGTCCTGCGGCAGCGGATATTTCCATGCCTCAAGCTCAGGTGCTCCCACCTTTGTACGGACCAGATACATATCGCTGACGTTTCGCTGGTCCTGCTGAAATGTTGCGACCTTTGTCGAGTCCGGCGACCAAAGCACTATCGCGCGATCAGTATGCTTCCACCCAGCGTTGTCCGTGGCATAGCCAAAGTTTTTCACACCATCCGTCGTAAGCTGCGTCTCTTTCTTGGTCGCAACATCGCGAACCCACAGGTTCCAGTCCCTGATAAAGACCTCACGCTTGCCATCCGGTGACCGCACCGCCACGCCTCCGCCGAAGCGGCCAGGACCGCCGCCAGCCGGATTCGAAACACCTATCTGTTCAAGCGTGGCTCCCATCCGCTTCGAACCATCCGCAGGATCAACCAGTACATACTCGCGTCCGGTCGCGGTCAGCACCTGATACCAGAATCGCCCATCGGGCAAAAAGCTCGGCCGAACGCCATTTCGATCGGCAAGAGCTGACGTGTTGTAAATCAGAGCCTTTTCCGCCCGAGCGTAATCAGCTTCAGAGAGTTTTGCCTGTCCGAAAACAGCTTGACCGGCAAACACGATTGTAATGGCAAAGATCGCGATCGATGTATGTTTCATGGAAATCTTGAACCTTAGAGAGAATAATCCAAATAATAACTGAATGATGGCGAAATGTCATTGCGAACCGCAGTCGCCTATCTCTGCTATCAGTGGAAGGTGTTCGGGTTATAATCAGTGATATTCATAACCAGTACGTGGCCAATACAACACCTAAACAATGCCGGAATCGCTAAAAGACCTTGGAGAACCGATAAGTCGGCATCCGATCTCGCCCGTCTACGTGCAGCGTGCGGCAATAGTGGCCGTCGCATCATTTTTCTTCTTTCTTGCCACTCTCGTCGCCTTCTACATACGCCAGCAGTTCGGGTTCTTCCTTCTGTCGACCGGATTTCTGGTTGTTTACATCTTCACGCTTGTTGGTTGGGTGATACAAAAGCGAAACCTTGTCACGTTGTACGAGAACGGGTTGACATATCGAAAATTCCGCACTGTCTGGAGTGAGGTCAATTCCCTAACCGCCAAGAAGAATGGTCTTGAGATCGCAAAGAACAGTAAACAAAAGACCGTGATCCCAGCATCCGTCACAGGATATAAGCAGATCATTGAAACTGTCCGGAACGGCGTGGAAAACCAAAGATAAACGAGGATTTGGAATACTCCACAGTGCCCGCCGTCAAGTTCCTATTCTTTTTATTCGCCTGCGTTTCTTGTATCCTGTTTATTTGGATCTACCATTCTTCGGAGAAAATATGAGCTTTGAAGTCGTAATGCCGCAGATGGGTGAATCGATCACCGAGGGCACCGTGTCGAAATGGCTGAAGGCAGTTGGGGAGCGGATCGAGCGAGACGAGCCGCTCCTTGAAATATCGACGGATAAGGTCGATGCTGAGGTGCCAAGCCCGGGAGCCGGCGTTCTGCTCGAGATCAGGCACCAGGAAGGTGAAACGGTCGAGGTCGGAACCGTCGTGGCCGTTATCGGCGAAGAAGGCGCACAGCCCGTAGCCGGTTCGAATAATGGCGGAGCCGCCGCCAACGTGGCCGAAGAGGCCCCGATGCCTCAGATCCTTGAGGCGGTCATTCCGGGTTCTCAATCCTCGGATTCGAATGCGGCGGCAGAGTCGGCGACAGTTCCGGCAAGCTCCGGTGACGCCACCGAAGTTGTAATGCCTCAGATGGGCGAATCCATTACGGAAGGAACTGTTTCAAAATGGTTAAAGGCGGTCGGCGAACGGGTGGAAAAGGATGAACCGCTGCTCGAGATATCGACCGACAAGGTTGATGCCGAAGTACCGTCTCCGGCGGCGGGTACGCTGATCGAGATCCGGGTGAATGAAGGCGAAACGGTAGAGGTCGGGGCGGTGGTAGCACTGGTCGGGGCTGAAGGTGCGTTGCTCCCTTCGCCTGTGACTCCTGGAAAATCGGAAACAGCACAGCCGCAGCCGCCTGCCCCAGCCGCAACTCCTGCGATCGCGGAAACTCCCGTTGCCGCACCGATCAAGGCAGCAGCCGCAGCGGCCGGCACGACCAGCCGCACGGTTGAAGAGCTGCGCCGGACGCGATCAAGCCCGCTGGTCAGGAAGATCGCTGAAGAACACGGTATCGATATTTCACGGATCCCGGGTTCTGGCCTGAGCGGCCGCGTTACAAAGAACGACATCATCTCGTTCCTTGAAACCGGTGCTGCGTTGCGGCCTGAAGACCTGCTAGCCGGACGGACGACAGCATTCCCGGCCGCACCGGCCGCCCAGCCGGTCAAGCCCTCGGCGACTGCCCAGTCGATTCACGCGGCAGTCGGAGATCGGGTCGAGAAAATGTCGGTGATGCGGAAAAAGATCGCCGAACACATGACATTCTCAAAACAGACGTCAGCTCACGTAACCAGCGTTTACGAGTTTGACATGACCCGTGTAGCCAAGTTCCGCGATCAGCACAAAGCGGACTTTCAGCAGCGGTATGGAACGAAGCTGACCTACATGCCTTTTATCTTCCAGGCCGTCACACAAGCCATACGCAAGTTCCCAATCGTGAATGCGCAGGTTTCGGGAGACGCCATAGTGTATAAAGGCGACATCAACCTTGGAATGGCGGTGGCTTTGGACTGGGGCCTGATAGTTCCGGTCATCAAGCGGGCGGATACGCTCTCGCTTTCGGGCCTTGGCCTCGCGGCAAATGACCTGGCCGATCGGGCGAGGTCAAAGAAACTTAGCCCGGACGAAGTTGCTGATGGGACCTTCACGATCACGAACCCGGGCGTCTTCGGCGGCCTGTATGGAACGCCGATCATAAACCAACCGCAGGTTGCTATCCTTTGTGTTGGCACTATCGAAAAACGCCCGCGGGTACTCACAACGCCCAACGGCGATGATTACATCGCGATCCGCACGATGGCTTATTTCGCCTTGACATACGATCATCGGATCGTTGACGGGGCCGACGCCGAAAGGTTCCTTTCCTTCATGAAAGAGTACCTGGAAACGACGGAGTTCTCGTTATAGCCGTCGTGAAAATAGTTTGGGCGTCCGGCGGCATACGCGCGCAGGCCAAAAGCATCGAGACCATCGAAAATAGTTGTGTTATTAGCAAATGAAGATGTCCGCTTTTGTTAGCTCGTTAGATGTCCGGTTTTGATATTTATCTTCATAGTTAGATACCAGTAGTCGTCGAAGCAGTGGGAATGTGGGAAAGCCTGCTTTGAGGCTTTTCCAAGCGATTGAGGGAAACGGTATTTTTTGCCGTTTTCCTCATGAGCGGCATTTCCACGGCTTTCTTTTTCGGCATTTTCAGGGGCCGTCCGTCGGCAGCGAAGCGGCCGATCTGGTGCGGTCCGAAACCGATGGTTATCGTGCCGTTCCGATGCTGATAGACGGTCACCTGGCAGCCGGCCATCGAGCCGCGCCAGGATTGTTTGTCGATCTGCAGGGTCATCCCCAAGTAACTGACGGTGTTGTCGCGGTTGACGGTTCGCTCGGTCTGGAGGCTGAAGACCCGTTCGAGATCGTCTCTCATGCAAGGGACAAAGGCCGACGCATCCGGCTCGGCCGCACACACGGTGAACTTCCTGTTGAACTCCCGGATGTAGATGCGTTTCAAAAATCGGTTCGCCTCTTCGAGCGTGGTGATGTTCCTGATCCTCAACTCCTGCGGAAGGCGTCCCTGCCAAGTGCGGAAACTCCTCTCGCCTCTGCCTCTGGCCTGCGGACTGTATGCTGCGATCATCCGGATCGAGAGTTCTCGCAAGGCTCTCCCGAACTGCGTCAATGCCTGCTTGTCCACCGGCTCACCGGCCTTTGGAGTCGTCCAGAAATGGCTCGCACGATCCGAATACAGGCTGCAAAATACGCCTTGCCTTTCCACCACTTCGCGAATCGCATCCATGCACGTCGCCGTCGATTCCTTACCCACCAGTTGTGCGTAATAGATCTCGCTCGTCGCGTCGTCCATGACCACGATCAGGTCGTGCCGCCGCCCATCTCCGGCGAACCACTTGTGATCGGAACCATCGATATGCAGCATCATTCCCCGTACAGGCTTCCGCTCCCGTCGCTTCCGGTGCTTCTTTCGCGGCCGATTCTTTGCCACCAGCCCCGCTTCCTGAAGCAGGTTCTTCACCCACGTGTAGCTGATCGCGATCGAGTGATCTTCCCCCAACTTCTCGTGAAAATGACGCACGTTGAAGTCGAAGTACTCATCCCGGTACAAGCCCAGCACCCGCTCGACCACCTCCACCGATATCCGACGCGGACTCACCTTTCCAACCCGCCCGTCGAACAACCCCTCAAACCCATTCTCCTCGTACTTCTCCCGCACCCGCCTCAAGTGCCTCGCACTGTACCCCAAGATCTCCGCCGCCTCGATCCAGCTGATCTTCTTCGCGTACGCCCTCAGTATTATCTCCTGTCGCTTCATGGCCTGCTCCACCGCGGCCTTTCCGTAGAGTCTCGTCATTACTCGATTCTCCACCGCCGCACCCAAAGCGGACATATCATCTGCTAATCACACCGGACATATGATGTGCTAACTACACCATCGAAAATAGTTGTTGGCAAAGTACCAGGATTTGTGTATTCTTTCCGACAGTTGAAGTTTTCCCGCAAGGCGGTGTCCCGATAGGTAGCTGTACGATTTCCGGACACGGATATTCCAAAGAGTTGATGGGTGTATAGATTACAGACATCCTGATTCATCGATCATCATTCAGCAATTACACTAAACCCCTTATTAACATTACTTAGATGAAAGGCAGTTGATCGGCCATGATGTGGCACGGTTATTGACTGGATACTCGCGGGCTGAAGATTTGCCTTTTTTGAATGATCGGTCGGCGGCGGAAATTGGCTCTGAAAAATGCCGTGATCTCAAGAGGAAATAAGCCGCAAACAAAAGCGGGATGAGGAATGAAAGGATCGATCTCAGCATTTATTTGGTTTGAAGGAGTTGAGCTTATGACAAAGAGAATTGCGGTATTGGCCTTGAGCGTGATGCTCGGTGCGTTCAGTATTCTGGCGCAGGATACGCCGGTTAATGGAACAGCTGACGCCCAGACAAGAAATCTGGCAGCAGGTCAGAAATACAAGATAAAGGGCACGGTAGTGTCAAAGGATGATAGCAGCATTATTTTGCGTGATTCCGTCGGTGTCGAAACAAGAGTGCTTACCACCGGCGCCAGCATTAAGACAAAGGGCGGTTGGTTTGGCGGAGGCGACCAGGTTGCCTCGAACCAGATCGTTCGAGGGCTGTTCCTTGAAGCGGAAGGCCGCGGCGACAGCAGCGGTGCGTTGGCAGCCACCAAGATCCGTATGGACAAGGACGATTTTCGTGTCGCCCAATCGATCGATTCGCGTGTTGGACCCGCGGAAGAACGGCTGACCCAGGCGGAGCAGAACGCGCAGCGTATCTCGGGTCAGATAGACGAACTAATGGCGATCTCAAATGCTGCACGCGGCGGCGCCAAGGCGGCACAAGAGACGGCAGATGCCGCGATCAAGGGCGTGAACGCGACCAATGAGCGCATAAGCGCGATGGATGATTATGTCGTCCAATCGACAGCCACGGTAAATTTCAAGGTGAACAGCTCTGTCCTCTCGCCCGAAGCGAAAGCGGAACTTGACCAGGTAGCATCGGCAGCTTCATCAATGAAAGGCTATTACATTGAAGTAACTGGCTTTGCATCGGCCGATGGCAGCGTCAAGGCAAACAAAGCACTTAGCCAGCGTCGTGCCCAAGCCGTGATCGATTATCTCGTCGAAACGCACAACGTTTCACTCCGCAGGATCGGCAACTCCTACGGTTTTGGTGAGCTTCAGGCTGTCGCCGATAACGCTACGCGTGAGGGCCGCGAGCAGAACCGCCGCGTCGAGATCAAGCTTCTGGTGAACCGTGGACTCAATCAGAACGTCGAGGTTCGCTCAAGCTCATCTGCTGACCCGACAACCGACAACGAAGACTAGGCTTTCGTTGTGATCATTTGCCCGAGGGCAGAAGCTGCAAATTGGGTGAGAACCTTTTTTGCTCTTTTGCCCTCTAAGCTTTTGGTGCGCTCCACACCCGCCATTGGCTCGCTCGCCTGCTGTGCTATGAAATCGAATACGATCAGTATTGCGCTCTTCTTTCCGGTCTTTTTCCTCCTCTCGGCTGTCGCCGCCTTTCCCCAAACCCCAAAGTCGACACCACCGATCAAGGAGGAGGACCAGGTCATTAAGGTAAGCTCACGACTCGTTGTGGTTCCGGTTTCGGTTACTGATCCGAACGGTGAACCCGTCGCCGGCCTAAAAGCCGAGAATTTCCGTATTAGCGAAGAGGGCCGACCACAAGCGATCGAGGACGTTGGATCGGCAGACTCTGTGCCGCTTGAGATCGTGCTTCTTTTCGATGTCTCGGCCAGCACGGATGCGATGTTCAAGTTTGAACAAGAGACCGCGGCAAAATTCCTCCAGGATGTGCTTCGCCCCGAAGATCGTGCCACCGTTTTTACCGTTGGACAGAAAGGTTCACTCGTTCAGGGTCGTGAAACGGCTGCGAGATCGATCATCGCCGTCAAGTCGATCGTACCCACCAAGGAACAGACCGCATTTTATGACGCTGTCCGCGAGGCTGCCAACTATCTCGAAAAGAATGCACCTGAAGGGCGCCGAAAGGTAATGCTTGTCATCTCGGACGGCGAAGATACGAATAGCGAGGGCGTTCTCAAAGCCATCTGGGAAGCCGAGCGTAAGGTAGCTGATAACGTACAAGGCCAGCAGCTTCGCGAACTTCGTGTCAGGGCACGCGACACTGCAAAGGCCATAGAGCAGGTGCGTGTGTTAAAAGCGCTTCAAAATGCGGATACCGTGTTCTATTCAATAAATCCAGGCGGAAGCTCGATCCATCTGAACAAAGGTGCGATCTTCGGCCAGGAGAATATGCAGAAATTTGCCGACGACACGGGCGGCACTGCCTTTATGCCGAGTTTTCAGCCGCTCGACACTCGGGATACGATGCAAAACTCGGTGAATGTGAAGAGGAATACCGAGACACTGGAACGTATATTTCGTCTCATCGCCGGCGAATTGAGGGCCCAGTACCTTATCCAGTATTACTCCGATGCAGAATTCCCCTCGAACAAGCTTGTAAAACTGGATGTAAGCGTTACTCCCGCCAGCAACACCCACGTACGCGCGCGACAGGGATATTACGTGAAGAATTGATCGGTGGAATGAAAAGCCGCCTCGCTAGCTGCGTGCGGCTCTTGCACTTCGCGGGTAGAATTGCCAAAACTATTCCGCGAATTTCCCGGCCGGGATCACCGGCACATCAACTTTTTTCCGGGGCGTCGCCTTAGGTGTTGGCGTTGGCCTGGAAGGTGCGATCGCTCCCATCAATGGTTCCGGCGTGGGCGTCGCAAACGGTATCGGCATCCGGCGAACAATGTCGCTGTGCTTCCGCAAATAGGCAAAAGCAAGCAACCCGCTTAACACGGCCAGCAGCATCGAAAAAACAGCCGTTGCACAAAGAGACAAGCGGTGTTTTACCTTTGCCCAGCCGACAGGGCAATCGGCCGTCAGGATAGTTCCATCGCCGCGTTGGAAGTATCTCACACAAAGCCTTCCTTCGCTAACCCGGAGCAGGTTTTCTGCATCGTACCGAGTCATCCCCGAAAGATTGTAAACATTGAGCTTGCACTCACCGCAATGGCGTCGACGCTCGTTGCCAACCATCGATTCCCAGTTGGCCGAACAGGGGCTTGCGATCCTGATGTTTTCGAGCGGGCTTTGGAACTTTTCCATATACACTCCGTTAACCGTCTCGGCGGTTGCCGATGTGTATTGAACGGAATGTCACTAGACTATTTGCAAAGTTTTTCGCCCGGTCGGTGTCTCGCATTATCGGCGCCTGGGATACTTGTGCGTGATGGGCCGGCGTCGCCCAATGCCGATCGCATTTTTTGAAACGATGAGGGTCGGCGGGAGTTGCTGGCGCTTGAACTCGTTGGCCGGGTGCTCCACCTTGTTCAGGACGCCATACACGAGATCCGCGTCGTGTCCGGCCGCGATGATCTCCTTAGGCGAGAGTTTCTGCTCAAAGTAAAGCTGCAGGACGGGGTCCATCAGTTCGTACGGTGGAAGGCTGTCCTGATCGAATTGGTTCGGGGCAAGTTCTGCCGACGGCTTTTTGTCGATTATCCTGGTTGGAATGATCTCGCGGCCTGCCCGGCCGTTGATGTCACGAGCGATCGCCCAAACTTCGGTCTTGAGAATATCGCCAAGGACCGCCAGTCCGCCGTTCGTATCGCCGTACAAAGTACAGTAGCCTACAGCAAGTTCCGATTTATTGCCCGTGGAAAGAAGGAGACGGCCTTCCGCATTGGATATCGCCATCAAGATCACGCCGCGAAGCCTTGACTGAATATTCTCGGCCGCAAGCGATTCGCCGCCTTTGGTAGGCATTAGAAGATTTAGCTGATCGGCCAGGACATCAAATGCATCCGAGATCGGTTCGATGCGGCTTTCACAACCCAGATTTCTTATCAATTCTTCCGAATCCGTAATGCTGCCCTCGGATGAAAATGGCGACGGCATCATAACGCAGAGCACATTTTCAGGGCCGATCGCTTCAGCGGCGAGGGCGGCGACCAGCGATGAATCGATGCCGCCGGAAAGCCCGAGGACGACCTTTCGAAAGCCATTCTTTCTCGCATAATCGCGGATGCCGAGCACAAGCGCGTTGTGTATCGAACGGATCTCGCCGCCTGTAATTCCGCGTGCGTCCGGCTTGCGTCGATCCAACTCGACCGTTTCGACAAACTCTTCGAACGCGGCGGCCTGAAGAATGATGTCGCCTTCTTCATCGGCGACTAAGCTGGCTCCGTCAAAGATTATCCCGTCGTTGCCGCCGACAAGATTTACAAAAACGATCGGAACCTTGTTCGCTTTTGCCCGGTGCGCGACCATCTCGCAGCGGAGCTTGATCTTGCCCTTATTGTACGGGGAAGCATTGATCGACACGACGAGGTCGGCTCCCATCGCTATTACCTCGTCCGCAGGGTCGCTCGCATAAAGGCGTTCCTTCCAGAATGTCTTGTCGTTCCAGAAATCCTCGCAGACGACAATCCCGATCTTTGTTCCATTTACGTCAAAGAGTCTGCGGCTGCTGTGATTGGGCTCAAACCAGCGTGGGTCGTCGAACACGTCGTACTCGGGAAGCAGTGTCTTGTCCACATAACCAAGGAGCTTCCCATTCGAGATCAAGGCAGCACAATTGAAGACCTTTCGGCCATCCTTGTTCGGATTCGCACGTATCGTCCCGACGACGGCAGCGATCCCGTCCGTGGCCGGAATGATCCGCTCAAGCGGATCGGCTGAATGCTCGACGATGTCCGCATCCTGAAACCAGTCCTGCGACGTATAGCCATGCGTGACCAATTCGGGGAAAACAACCAGGTCAGAACCTTGTTCTTTTGCCTCTTCGATCGCCGCAATGATCCTGGCACCATTGCCTTCAATCTCGCCGTTGGTCGTATTGATCTGTGCGATGGTGACCCTCATAGGCGAACGTATATTCCGAACTGCGTGGGAGGACAAACGTAATTGACGGGATCACCGACGGACCATTTTCAATATTGTGGGCTCAGGAACCGCTGCCGGACTACTCACCCACAATGTTCCGGTCCCTCACATCGCTTGACCATCGTAAGGCGGTTGCCGCGTTCGTTATATTTTACCTCGTCCATTATGTTGTAAATGAACAGAACGCCGCGGCCGGATGTTTTGAACAGGTTCTCTGGGTCAAGCGGGTCAGGTATAGCGTTCACGTCAAAGCCCTCGCCCTCGTCCTCGACCGTAAACGTCGCTTCCTTTGGCGAAAGTTCGGCGGAGATGCGGACGACCTTCTGTGCGTTGAACTTGTTGCCGTGTTTGACGGCGTTCACGAACGCCTCGTCAAGCGCGACGAAAAGGTTTGATTCGTGGGGCCGCCCGCCAAATTTTTCGACCCGCTGAATGAGATAATCGAGGATCGAATGCATCGGGGCGATCGCACTCGGCAATTCAAATTCGATCTTCTCATGGAGGCGTTTGACCACGGCCTCGGTATCAAGATAGCGGCTCTTGAAATTGAGCACTGTTTCAACAAAGTTCTTGAGCTCGTCTTCGTTGAAATCTTCGCGCGGGAAATGGGCCGCACAGAACTTGAACGCCTTGACATATTCACCGACCGGCGATTCGACACCGCATGGAAGACATGTCCCATTTCCGTTCGATCCGGGCATAGAGGTTCCCGGTTCGGCTCGCGCCTCATCACCCGCAAGATCGGTTATGACAATATCGTAGGCATTCAGGTCCTTTTCTTCGATAGCCTCTTCGCGGCTGTCAACAAACTCGACTCGATGGCCTGCGGCGGTAAAGACTTCGCTAAGCGAACTGCCAAGGTCGTCGTAGTCGTCAATGATCAGGATCGTTCTCTGCATCCACAGGTTAGACGCTGTTAGCGCCCGTTATGATTACGATAATTTAAATGGTCCTGTTGCAAATAATACCCTAAGTTGCTAGTTATTCCCTATCTGTGACAGCCAAGATCAACAAAGCCTTTGAGCCCGCCGGACTATCCGAGTATTCCATCAAGGACCGGATCATTATCCGGGCGGCCGACCTGGCCTTCTATTTACTGATACGCGTAATCGGCCGAACTATCCGGTTCTCGGTCGAAGGCTGGGAACATTTTGAGTCGATCGAAAAAGCCGGCAAACTGCCAATCTATGCCTTCTGGCATGACCGCATCTTTGCCGGTACGTATTTTTTTCGCGATCGCGGGATCGCCGTCATCACCTCGCAAAGTAAGGATGGGGAATACATCGCACGCTTTATCCAGCGGTTGGGGTACGGCGCGATTCGCGGTTCATCGACACGCGGCGGCGTTGGAGCGCTGGTCGAGATGATACGGGCGATGCGTGCCGGCATCCCGACCGCGTTCACGGTCGATGGCCCAAAGGGCCCGCGTTATCAGGCAAAGCCGGGCGCAATCGTGCTTGCAAAAAAAACCGGAAACCCGATCGTGCCTTTCGTGGTTGAATGCAAGCGATACTGGACCATATCCAGTTGGGACCGTCTCCAGGTCCCGCGGCCATTCACTCCGGCCAGGGTGATAATCGCTGAGCCGATCTACGTCGAAGCGGACGCCGATGAGGCCGCCGTTGCGGCAAGGGTTGATCAACTTCAGCTTTCACTGGACGCCATCGTAGAGGCTGGTTCCGATTGGAGATCTGCATCGTGAACGTGCGCTGCCGACGCCGTAAGGAGTTCTGCTGAGAGCAATACGAACGAGACCCATATGGCATCCGCGAGCAGCAGATGGCCGAGCTGCATCAGGATTGGGCCGAGCATCAATAGTGTCATTGCCCCGAACCCGACCTGGACGATGGCAAGTGCCGCCACCAATTTGGCCAAACGCAGAACACGGCCGTTTTCCGAGCAGTTTTTTCTAACCAATCCTGTCCAAAAAACAACAAAAACCGCGGTCGCCACCGCAAGGATCGGATGCAGCGGCCGCAATCGAAGCAGCATGTGCGAGGTCGGCGAAAAGTCTTTCGTGATACCTTCGGTAATCGTCCCCGCCGGAAAGATCATGCTGCTCAACGCGGCCACCGAACCCGTAACGCTAACCAAAAAGATCGATCCCGCCACAGCAGCTATCCATTTGATCCGCGTTCGGCTATTGAGCGGGACGCCGTGGCCTACGGTTGCCGACCAGGCGGTGACAGTGAGTAGCGTGAGAAGGATCAGCGTGTTAAGAAGGTGGCCCGCCATCCAAAAAGGACGGGCCGCTGTTAGGGTTTCGGCCGTGTTCCCCGTCAGTACGAGGCCGGCGCCGACAGCTCCTTCGATCAACACAAATACAAATGACCAGGCAGCCATTTTCAAAACGTATGTCGAATTCGCGGTCCTTTCCCGCCGCCAAATGAGGTAGGCCCAGATAAGCAGAGCAACTACAACGAGGCCATCAAGCGCACTCGTTATCCTGTGAGAGAATTCAATGATCGTCTTCAGTTGCGGTGCCGACGGCACGACCTCGCCGCCGCATGTCAGCCAGTGCTGCCCGCAGCCGTCACCCGACTTCGACGCTCGCAGAAAAACGCCCCACAAAATGACCAGCACGTTGTAACCCAACACGAACCAGGCGTATTTTGCAAACCGATTCAGGTTTCCTTCGCTCTCCATTAGCGGATAGAATATCACTTTCACTGAATGCGAAAAATGCGGACAATATTAACAATCCTGCTCACCATGGCCGTCACTGCTTATGTGCATGCGGTTGCGCCTTACGTGATCGTACTCGGTGTTGGCCAGGATGCCGGCGTGCCGCAGATGGGATGCGAATCGCCATTCTGCCGAAGAGCATGGGCCGATCCGAAGCTGAGAAAATGGGTTTCGTCGATCGCTCTTGTCGATCCCGGATCGAAGCGTCGATGGATATTCGATGCGACGCCTGACCTGCCGGATCAATTCGAATTTCTGAAAAAGGCGACCGGTGATCGGTCGAACACCTTGAGCGGCATCTTTCTCACGCACGCGCACATCGGACATTACACTGGCTTGATGTACCTCGGCCGTGAGGCAATGAACGCAAAGGGCATTCCCGTTTACGCAATGCCGCGGATGAAGCGGATGCTCGAAGAGAACGCGCCGTGGTCGCAACTTATCACCCTGCGGAATATCAGCCTGATCGATCTTGCCGACGGAATGAAGGTCGAGCTATCAAATGGCGTTACCGTTGAACCGTTCCTGGTGCCGCATCGCGATGAATTCTCGGAAACCGTCGGCTACAGGATCAGTTCCCGCACGCGGTCGGTAATTTTCATTCCGGATATCGACAAATGGACAAAGTGGAGGACCGACCTCGCAGAACTCGTGAGGTCATCTGATCAACTGTTGATCGACGGCACCTTTTTTGCCGACGGTGAGATCAGCCGGCCAATGTCCGAAGTGCCCCATCCTTTTGTCACCGAAACAATGCGTTTGCTCGGCAGGTTGCCGCGGAACGAACGCGCGAAGATACACTTTATCCACTTCAATCACAGCAACCCGCTTGTCCAGGGCGATCGGGCAGCAATCCGGCGGGTCAAGGCTGGAGGCTTCCGTATTGCATCGCTCGGCCAACGGTTCTCACTCGAATGAAACGCGAACGCATCGACAAACTTCTGGTCGATCGCGGATTGATCGGATCGAGGACAAAAGCTCAGGCCGTTATAATGGCGGGCTCCGTACTTGTGGATGAAAAGCGTGTCGATAAACCGTCGGAGAGCTTTCCGGTCGACGCGAATATCCGCATCAAAGACTCCGGGCCGGAAACCCGATACGTCGGCCGTGGCGGCCTAAAACTTGAAGCCGCACTTGATCATTTTCATATACGGCCGCACGGATATATTTGTATTGATATCGGTTCCTCCACCGGCGGATTTACCGATTGCCTGCTGCAGCACGGCGCTCGCCACGTTTACGCCGTTGATTCAGGAACGAACCAGTTGGACTGGCGGCTCCGGACCGATAGCCGCGTGACCGTAATGGAAAAGACCAATGCCCGAGAACTGCAGCCGACAGATTTTGACGAAAAGTTCGACCTTGCGGTCATGGATGTTTCATTCATCTCCGTAACGAAGATTCTTCCGATCATAATTCCCCTCCTTACCGCAGCGGGGGAGATCATTACCTTGATAAAACCCCAGTTCGAGGTCGGCAAAGGTGAGGTCGGGAAAGGCGGCATCGTCCGCGACCCTAAAAAGCACGAACGCGTCGTTGCCGAGATAGATCAATTTGCTGGGTCGATTGGCCTGCACACTGGCGGCTCGATCGAATCGCCGATCCTCGGAGCCGAAGGAAACAAGGAATTCCTGGCCCTTTATGAACGAAAAGGATAAAGACAGTAAGGCGCGAAAGCTAGAAGAGGGGATCGACTACTATTTCGAGAACGGCCTTATGGTCCTGACCGCTCGGTTCCTTCTCGATCGCGGCTATTGCTGCGGCAATGGCTGCAGGCACTGTCCGTATCCAGAGAAGGAGGTATCTCAAAGCAGGAATTCTTCGAGTTCGTTGTGAGCTGACGTCTGTTGCGTTTCGACCGGCTCCCTAGCAACGAACTCGGAACTCGGCTCGATAAAATCGATCGGGGTCCGGGCTATCTGTACCAACAACTCGGGAGTACAGCAGATCGTTCTGTACATCTCTCTCTCGGTTCGCATTTCAGGCTGGCCGTCAAGCCAGGCCAAAACCTCATTCAATACTCGTTTCCCGCCTTCGTCATTTGGCTCGACGATGCTGTAATGTACCCATTTGCCGTCGCGCCGTGCCTTTACCAGGCCCGCCTTCCGTAGATACGCCAGGTGGCGCGAGATCTTTGGCTGGCTGTCACCCAGGACGTCCGTAAAAAAGCAGACACAAACCTCCTGGCCGCGCATCAAGTTCAACAGCCGAAGCCGTGTCTGGTCCGCAAGGGCCATGTAGATCGATTCCATATATGCTAAGACGTTTGTGTTCATACGAAAATGATATCACATATTTGAAGTTTTGTGTTGACAGTCGGCGATTTTGAGAATATATTCGCTTATACATATATGTTTGTACGTATATGTGAGCTTTGAATTTTGAAGATAAATGGAGATGAGAATATGAAAGAGACCACAGTGAAGGCGTTAAAACCGCACATTTCCCTCAACGTCCGGAACGTAGAGGAAAGCGTTGCGTTCTACAAGAACATGTTTGGCATTGAACCAATGAAGTTCATTAAGGGCGAATCGGGCGAAACTCCCCGGTACGGATACGCGAAGTTCGATGTTGAGGATCCGCCGCTTAACTTCGTGCTGAATGAAGTTCCGTACTCGGCAGGCGGCACGCTTTCACACCTTGGCATTCAGGTCGCATCGACCGATGATGTCCTGAAAACTCGCGAACGATGGATCGAGTCCGGGCTGCTCACCGTCGATGAAATGAAAGTGGATTGCTGCTACGCGCTCCAGGACAAAACCTGGGCTCGGGACCCTGACGGCAATGAATGGGAGGTTTTCGTCGTTCTCGAAAATACGGAACCGACCACCGAAGCGTGTGCCTGCGGCGACAAGGTCAGCCACACCGAACTTGCGGTCGACAAGTCGGAAGAATCCGCTCTTTCCACCTCGGCGTGTTGCACGCCGGGCCAAAAGGCATCTACCATTGGGGCGACAAATCAACCTTGCTGCTGATGGAGTTTTATTGATGAAGGATCATTCGTTCTTTACGCAGGCGATCCATGCAGGCGAAGACCGCGAGGCCCACTTCGGTGCCATTTCCGTGCCGATCTATCCGGCCTCGGTCTTTGCCTTTTCGGACGCAGATGAAGGCATCGCCATCCATAACTACGAGAAAGAGGGCTATTTCTACGGCCGCCTGGGCAACCCGACGGTCGCCGCCCTTGAACGGACGATCGCCGAGCTTGAGCGCGGGGAAGACGGCCTGGCATTCGCATCCGGTATGGCAGCCATTTCAGCCGCTGCATTTACGCTTGTGCGTTCGGGTGATCACATTGTCGCACCGGATTCGATGTACTCGACAACGACCAATTTCCTGAAGCACCTCGGTGAAGGGTTCGGCATCGAGACGACATTTGTGGACGCCTCTAACGCTGAGGCCTATGCCGCAGCGATCCGGCCGAACACAAAAATGTTCTGGATGGAAACGCCCTCTAATCCGCTTGTTCGCATCACCGATATCGCCGAGGTTGCGGCGATCGGACGCAAGGCCGGGATCGCAAGCGTCGTGGACAACACCTTTGCGACGCCATTCAATCAGCGGCCGCTCGAACTGGGCGCCGATCTTGTCGTTCATAGCGCGACAAAATACTTCGGCGGCCACAGCGACCTGACGGCCGGACTCCTTGCCGGGCGTCGCGAACTGGTCGACAAAGCCCGGCTCGGAGCGGCAAAACTGTATGGCGGCAACATCGCCCCGCAGGTTGCATGGCTGGTGCTTCGCGGGATAAAGACGCTCGCGGTGCGAATGGAGCGGCACAATTCTAACGCATCTGCATTAGCGAATATGTTGCTAGATCACCCAAAAGTGGGCCGAGTGTACTACCCCGGCCTTTCGACACACGAGAATCACGATATCGCTAAGCGTCAGATGACCGGGTTTGGCGGGATGATAGGCGTGGATGTGGGCTCAGCAGAGGCCGCAAAATTATTGGTCAACGGCCTTAAGATCTGCACTTTCGCGACATCTTTGGGCGGCGTTGAGACGCTTGTCCAGCCGGTCGCCCTGATGACGCATGCAACGCTCTCTCCGGAAGAACGAGCCGCTGCCGGTATATCCGACGGGCTGCTGCGCATCTCGGTCGGGATCGAGCACATTGATGACATATGGCACGACATATATGATGCATTGTGAAATGAGTAACTAAGATACCGCACCGTTATGTCTTATATCCTTGCCTTTGACCAGGGCACAACCAGCAGCCGCTCGCTTGTCGTTGACCGCGAGGGAGCCGTCGTCGCAATGGCGCAACAGGAATTCACCCAGATATTTCCGCAAAGCGGTTGGGTCGAGCACGACCCGGAAGAGATCTGGCTATCGCAGACCGAGACCGCCGTCGAGGCCATTCGACGATCGGGCCTTTCGGCGAAGGAGATCGCCGGGGTTGGCATAACGAACCAGCGAGAAACGACCATCATCTGGGATCGGGCCACCGGTGAGCCGATCCACAACGCGATCGTCTGGCAAGACCGCCGAACGTCTGAATTCTGCAACAGGATGCGGTCCGAACATGGCCGCCTGATCACGCAAATGACCGGCCTTGAGGTTGATGCATACTTCTCGGCAAGCAAGATCGCCTGGCTGCTGGACAACATTTCGGGCGCTCGCGAGCGGGCCCAAGCGGGCGAGCTTGCATTCGGGACGGTTGACACATGGCTTCTCTGGAAGCTGACGGGCGGCCGCGTTCATGCGACAGACGTTTCGAACGCGTCTCGGACCTTGCTATTCAACATCCGCACTCTCGATTGGGACCGCGCTCTGCTCGATATCTTCGGCGTCCCGCTTGGCTTACTGCCTGAAGTTCGTTCGTCATCGGAGCACTTTGGCGAGATCGAAATGCCGGCGGCACTTGCCGGGATCCCGGTTTGCGGAATTGTCGGCGATCAGCAGGCCGCACTGTTCGGGCAGGCCTGTTTTCTGCCCGGTGCGACAAAGAACACATACGGAACCGGCTGCTTCGTGCTCCAGAATATCGGCGAAGCTCCGGTCGCCTCGAAGAATCGGCTGCTGACCACAGTCGGATGGAAAATGGAGGGCCGAGTGGAGTATGCGCTCGAAGGCAGCGTATTCATCGGCGGAGCGGTTGTTCAGTGGCTTCGTGATTCGCTTGGGATCATCAGCTCGGCGTCGGATATCGAATCGCTTGCCGGCTCGGTCAAGAATAATGGCGGTGTATTCTTTGTGCCGGCATTTGCGGGCCTCGGCACACCGTACTGGAACCAGGAAGCACGAGGCACGATCGTCGGCCTGACCCGAGGCACCGGACGTGCCCACATTGCCCGAGCGGCCCTTGAGGCGATCGCGTTTCAGTCCGCCGATCTGCTTGACGCTATGCAAGAAGATTCCGGACGTAAGCTTGGTGAGCTTCGCGTAGATGGCGGAGCGACGGCGAACTCGCTTCTGATGCAGATCCAGGCCGATCTGCTCCAGATACCCGTCGTGTGCGCACGAACCTCGGAGACGACCGCACTGGGTGCCGCGTATCTTGCCGGGCTTGCCGCCGGAGTTTGGCCATCGACCGACGCCCTAGCGATTCACTGGCAAGCGGGTGAGCGATATGAGCCACGAATGAGCCAGGCCGAAGCTGAAGATCTGCGTTCCAGATGGAGCGAGGCGGTCAAAAGATCGCTAGACTGGGTTGTCCGGAGCTAGAACGGGAAACTCTACTTTTTCGGAACCCCTCGCCGTAACTTCGAAGCGCCTCGAATTCAAACGTCCGTATTGTCGCCTTTTGATCGACTCATCGCCGGAGCGGCCTTTGTCGCGGGCAGCGGCGCACCGACGGCGTCGGATTTCGTAAGCGGCCGTTCGTCGTTATTGCTCGGTTCGCTCTCGCTAACGATCAGTTTGCCGGACAGTTTCGTAAAGATCAGCGAATCTTTGTCCTTGTCAAAATCGACAAGAACAAAATCGCCCGTCTCGACCTGCTGCGTGGCAACGAGATTTGAGAGCGGATAAACGAGAAATCTTTCGATCGAGCGCTTCAGGTGGCGGGCACCATATTTGAGATCGATGCCCTCGTTCAGGAGGAAATCCTTTGCCGCATCGGAACACTCAAAAACGAATTTTGTTCCGGCCGATTCCGTTATACGGTCCTGAACAGCCCCAAGCTCGATGTCCAGAATTCGGCGAAGATGATGTTCTTTCAGGCTGCGGAACACGACCACCTTGTCGATACGGTTCATGAACTCCGGCGAGAATTTTCGTTTCGCGGCTTCGAGTGCAGTACGGTAGATCTTCGTATCGATCTCGCTGTCCTCTTTAGGTTTTGCACCGCCCTTTCCAGGAGCAAACCCGATCCCGCCCGAGATCATATCGGACATCTCGCGGGCACCGAGATTGGACGTCATGATAACGATGGTCTTTGAAAAATCTACGCGGCGATTATCGCCGAGCGTTAGCGTCGCTTTATCCAAAATTCCAAGCAGGAGCTGCCAGAGAGAATCAGACGCTTTCTCGATCTCGTCAAAAAGCACGAACGTCAGCTTTGTCTCCTCGGTGTGCGCCTTGTCCAGATTTTCCTGGGTCAGCATCGGCGATGTTTCGCGATGGCCAAGGTATCCGGGAGGTGAGCCAATTAGCTTTGCGATCTCGTGCGAATGTTGGAACTCGGCGCAATCTATCTTTACAACTGTGTGCGGGTCGGCAAAGAGGACCTCTGATGCGGCCTCGACCACACGCGTTTTGCCCGAACCGGTCGGCCCGAGAAACAGCATTGTACCGATCGGCCGCTGCGGATTGTTCATTCCGGCAAGGTAGATCTGGAAAAGGCCGCTCAAGCGGCGTACCCCACGCTCCTGGCCGACGATCAGTGCTGAGAGTTTATCCTCGAATTCCTTTGCGCGCGGACTCTTTTGGTCGGGATCCAGGAGGATCCCTTTTTGAACTCCCGCTTTTTTGTTCGCCGTTTCGTTCTTCATTGCTTTCTCCTGATGCGAACCCGAAAACCTTGAGATCCGCTAACCCGATGACGGCTGCCAAACAACTATTTGCCCTAATCATAAAGGCAATTCCGTCGTCACTAATGATGATTTCAATATTTGTAACGTTGGCTGGACTTTAGGCTTAGGAAGGTGCCTAGACACGCCCGGTCGGGCCTGTATCCTACATATGTGGTAGCACAAATAAGCGCGGATTGGCAAGAAAAAACCGGGGAATTTTCTGGACATTCGACTCTAATCGTAATATTCCAGCCCGAGGTGCGTGATCAATTCTTCGCCGCGCATGTGCCGCAGCGTGTTCTTTAGTTTCTTCAACTGGATAAAGATGTCGTGCTCGGGATAAAGTCCCGGAGCCGTTTGCGGCGCCTTGAAATAGAACGAGAGCCATTCCTGGACGCCACGCATTTTCGCACGCTGGGCGAGGTCCATGAACAGGGCCAGATCGAGAACAAGCGGAGCCGCAAGGATCGAATCGCGGCAGAGGAAATCGATCTTGATCTGCATCTTGTATCCAAGCCAGCCGAAGATGTCGATGTTGTCCCAGCCTTCTTTATTGTCGCCGCGCGGCGGGTAATAATTGATGCGAACGACATGCGAGAAATTGCCGTAAAGCTCAGGGTGCGAGTCTGGCTGAAGAATGTGCTCGAGCACGGAAAGCTTTGATTCTTCTTTTGTCTTGAAATTCTCAGGATCGTCGAGCACTTCGCCGTCACGATTGCCTAGGATATTTGTCGAGTACCATCCGTCAAGCCCGAGCATTCTTGACTTCAATCCGGGTGCGAGGATCGTCTTCATCAGCGTCTGACCGGTCTTAAAATCCTTGCCGCAGATCGGCACTTTCTTTTCCTCAGCGAGCTTGGTCAACGCGGGGATATCAGCCGTCAGGTTCGGCGCACCGTTCGCGAACGGAATGCCAGATCTGATCGCGGCGTAGGCATATATCATCGATGGCGCGATGGCCGGATGGCTGTCGTACAAGGCTTTCTCGAACGCCTCGATCGAACCATGTACCTCCGATTCTTCCAGAAAGATCTCGGTGGAAGCTGCCCAAACCATCACAAGACGGTCGCAGTTATTTTCGGACCTAAAACGCGAAATATCGTCGATGACCTGCTCGGCAAGTTCCATCTTGTTCTTGCCGGCCTTAACGTTCTCGCCATGGAGCCGTTTTACATAGTTCTGCTCAAAAACAGCGGCCATTGGCTTCAGGCCGGCAAGCTGCTCCGAGACCTGATTGAGTAGGTCTTTTTCCAGCACGCCGGCCTTCATCGCCGCGTCAAAAGCATTGTCGGTAAAGATGTCCCAGGCTCCGAAAACAATGTCATTCAGATCGGCAAGAGGGACAAAATCCTTTATCTTGGGCGAGCGGTTCTCGGTCCGCTTTCCAAGACGGATCGTGCCCATTTGGGTCAGGCTCCCGACCGGCTGCGCAAGGCCGCGCTTTATCGCTTCTACGCCGGCAACAAATGTCGTGCTCACGGCACCAAGGCCGACAAGAAGTATGCCCAGTTTCCCTTCTGCGGGAGCGATCTCAACACCTTTTTCGATCATAGAAAAATCACACGCCGATCAACGGCAGCTATCCAAAAGCACGGCCTGATCCTGCGGCAAATGGACGATATTCGGTAAGAAAATGATAACTTTGCGGTCTGATTTAGGCAACCAAACCCGATTCGTCTAAGATTTTATTCATCGGCTGTAAGGCTCACATTGCATGAAAGTTCCAATGACTGAAGACATTCTTATTTCGCCATACGGTGGAGAACTCGTAAACCTGGTCGCCGACGGCGATGAATGGAATGATCTGTTCAGACTCGTCTCGAGCCTTCCTTCCATCCAGCTAACGCAGCGTGAGACATGTGATCTGGAGTTACTCGCCACCGGTGCTTTTTCTCCGCTCCGCACGTTCATGGGCAAGGCCGACCATGAACGCGTTGTTAACGAGATGCGGCTTGCTGACGGTACCGTTTTCCCGATCCCGATCACGCTCTCGGTCGATTCACTGGACGATATTCACGAAGGTTCGGCGATCGCCCTCCGCGATGCAAGGAACGATCTTCTCGCGGTGTTGGACGTGGACGAGGCCTATGAGTGGGACCGCGATCATACCGCACGTTCGGTGTTCGGTACAAATGATCCGCAGCACCCGCTCGTATCCGAAATGGCCCGCTGGGGACGGTTCAATCTGTCGGGCAGGCTTCGCGTTCTTGCGCTTCCAACCTACTACGATTTTTCCGATCTGCGGCGGGCACCACGTCAGGTGCGAGAAAAGCTGAATCAGCTTGGCCATCGAAACGTCGTCGCATTTCAGACGCGCAATCCGCTCCATCGAGCGCACGAGTTGATGACGCAGCGGGCATTGGCATCGGTCGATGGTGCATTGCTTCTACATCCGGCCGTTGGAATGACGAAGGAAGGCGACATCGACCATTACACGCGCGTCCGAACGTATCGGGCGGTTGCCGAGAACGCATACCCTCAGGATCGTGTTCTCCTTTCGCTGCTTCCGGTCGCGATGCGCCTAGCCGGGCCGCGCGAGGCCGTTTGGCACGCCATCATTCGGCGGAACTATGGCGCCAACCACCTTATCGTCGGCCGCGATCACGCGAGCCCGGGCGTCGATTCCCGCGGAAATCCGTTCTATCTTCCGCTTGCGGCACAAACTTTGGCAAAGGAACTCAGCGCCGAGACCGGTGTCGAGATCATCGCGTTCCATGAATTTTCCTATCTCCCCGATGAAGATCGATATGAAGAAACCGTAAGGATAGCTGAAGGAAGCAGGACGCTGTCGCTTTCCGGCACCCAGGTACGCAAAGATTACCTTGGTAAAGGCGTTGAACTTCCAGGCTGGTTCACCCGGCCAGAGGTTTCGCGGATCCTTGCCGAATCGCATCCGCCGCGACATCGGCAGGGCTTCTGCGTCTGGTTCACGGGTTTGAGCGGTTCCGGCAAATCGACCACGGCCGAAATACTCGTCACGCTGCTGCTCGAAGCTGGCCGGCAGGCGACCGTCCTGGACGGCGATGTTGTGCGAACGCATCTTTCGAAAGGACTCGGATTTTCGCGCGAGGACCGCGACATCAATATCAGCCGGATCGGTTTTGTTGCGTCTGAGATAGTTCGCCATGGCGGCGTCGCGATCTGTGCCGCAGTAAGTCCGTATCAGCAGACCCGGAATGAAGTTCGGCGTATGTTCAGCGAAGGTGCGTTTATCGAAGTGTTCGTCAACACGCCGCTCGATGTATGTGAAAGCCGCGACCCGAAGGGTATGTACGCCAAGGCCCGCCGCGGCGAGATCAAAGATTTTACCGGCATCGACGATGTCTATGAAATACCTGAAGCGGCCGAAGTGGTACTCGGTACCGAGACCAATTCCGCAAGTCAAAACGCTGAGGAAATATTGGGCCTGCTTATCGATCTTGGATTCATCAAACGATAGGACAAACGAAAAACCTCGTACGGGCGCGGACTGATAATCTTTTGTGCGAAGCAGGACAGCGCGTGTGCAGTATATTATTGACGGGAACGCCGCTTCTAGAGTAACCTGAACGATAGCAAGTCCAATAGTTAGAAGTAATTGTCAATGCAGCGCCCCCCCAAAGCGATCGGTACTTCGAACGTCAACAACAACCTGGTTAGCGTCCTTCAACAGGAGTTGGATCTTGGGACCCAGGCATTGCAGCGAGGCAATGCTGATGTTGCGGTCACATTTTTCCAAAGTGCACTTCAGAAGATGACGGCGGAGATGCCGTTCTACGATCATGTCGTCCACAATCTGCTCCTGAGCTACAAGGGCGTTGCCGAAACTCTCTTCGACGATGGAAATGCGGAACTGGCCGTCCAATTCGCCCGCTCGGCGCTGGCGCTGGAGATACGCGGCGAGATGTCGGAAGACCCGGTCTTCACACGGCGTTTCGCGGACGCGCTGCAAGGGCTCGGCCTTGTGCTGTTCAAGAACGGAAAATTCGATCTGAATGTGCTCTGCTGCCGCAGGTCGCGACAGATCTTCGAATGCCCGACCAATCACGTCAATCTTACCAACGCTCTTACGATGTCGGGACAACGTGCGATCTTGTCAGACTATACTACCGAAATCACGCCCGAACAGGTTGGCCGTCACATTTTTATCGCGTGCGTGCCCAAAAGCGCTTCCACATTTTTGAAGAACCTCCTCGTCTCCCTCACCGGATTCAAGGACGTGTTCATGGTCTATTCCGCCGGCCAGAGCGAGCACGAGATCTATCTGCCGACGGTCAAGGAATTCGCCCACGACAACACGGTAACGCAGCAACACTGTCGGGCTTCCGATGCGAACGTCTATATTATGCAGGCATTCGGGATCAGCCCGATCGTGCTTGTCCGAAATATTTTTGATTCGGTGATGAGCTTGCTCGATTTCTACAACAACCAGGGAGCGTTCTATAACTCGTACTTCCGCGCAGATTTCCAATCCCTGGACGAAGAAGCAAAGATCGACCTGCTGATCGACAACGTTATTCCCTGGTATTTTCAGTTTGTTGCTTCGTGGGACCTTGTCGAAAAGCAGCAGCGGCTGTCTATCCAATGGCTGACATATGAAGATCTCATCGCCGACAAGCCCACTTCGATCGAAAATGTGCTAAGATTCTATGGACTTGGATCTCCCCGCAAGGCGATAGAATCAAAAATTCAAGCAACCGAATCGGAATCAAGAAAGATCCGCTTCAATAAGGGCGTGGCCGGCCGCGGCAAAACCGGCCTTAGCGAACAGCAAAAGGAACGTATCCGGCGTCTCTCCAAATATTTTCCATCGACGGATTTTGGCCGCATTGGTTTGTAAAGGTTTTACATTCGAGGAGGAAATTAGATGAAAGTTAGCAAGGCGGACCCAAAGCATTTGGACATCTTGGGAACGCACATATCTTCCGGAAATATCGAGCTTGATATGTCCGTCGTGTCTTCGTGGCGAAGGAGCGTCGGCATTTTGACCCTCTTTGCGGGAGCAGCGACGATCCTCGCATCGCAGGCGCAAGATGTATCGGCACGTGAGAATCAAAAACCCGCTCCGCCTCGTGTCCGACAGGCAGCGGCCGATCTTCTCAAGCGGCTTAACGGTGGCGGATGTTCAAAGCCAGGTTTGCTTCGGCGGCAAAGTGAGTACAGGCTGCCAAGCGCGGCTGCCAAATTCAATATGGTCGACCTTCTGGCCGGTGGCGATGATTGCCCCGGACAACCGATACCGGTGGGCACTTACACTGCTGCCTCACCGTTTGTGGATTCTGGTACGACCACTGGCGCCAACAACACTGTCGGAACAATTCCGATCGCATGTAACGGCACCTACACGGCGGTCGGCGGCGAAGATCACATCTATTCGTTCACCTTGTCGGCACTCGGGGCAAATCCGCAGATCCGGGTTTCCACTACTAGCACAACCTATGACCTCTCAATATATGTGCTCAATGGAAACACCGGTTCAATGTGCCCGGCAGGAACCGGAAATACGGCGACGAACTGTGTCGTAGGTTCGGACAGCACGTTCTTTCCTGATCCTGAAACGCTCGTGCCCGCTGATATGGCGACGCTTCCGCTTAACGTGCCGCTTTATTTGTTCGTAGATTCTTTCTACAGCGCTCCGGGCGGCAATGGTGGAACTGGTAATGGCCCTTACACCGTGACCATTCAGGACGTTACCATAGGCGGCGGGCCGCAGCCGCCCGCGAACGATGCGCCGCAGGATATGAACGGCGACGGCAAATCAGACTACGTCACGATAAGGAACGTCGGTGGTGGATCGTCCGGCCAAACACGGTGGTACACATATCTTGAGAACACGGGACCGGTCCCGTCACGCGATTGGGGTATCGCATCCGACCAGTTCTTTACCGGCGATTATGACGGCGACGGAAAGGATGATATGGCTGTTTATCGGCCCGGAACACAGGGCACCTTCTATATCATTCGCAGCTTCTCCAACACGCTGGTCACTGAATCTTTCGGCGGCCCCGGCGATGATGCTACGGTCGTTGGCGATTACACGGGTGATGGCCTCGCCGATCTAGCGGTCTATCGCGGCGGCGCTACACCAAGCGATCCGAGTTTCTGGTATTACCGCCCTCTTGGGACTGGAGGGTTTCAAACGGTGGCGTGGGGCCAGGGCGGCGATACGCCGGCGCCTGGTGATTATGACGGCGACGGGAAGTTCGACTTTGTCATCCAACGTGATGACGATAACGGCGTGAACGGCCGCTTCTGGAAGCGAATGAACTCGGGCGAGATAAGCAGTGAGATGTTCGGCCTAAAGACCGACTCAGTTGTTCCAGGCGACTATGACGGCGACGGAAAGACCGACGTCGCAGTTGTCCGGGATGACGGCGGCACGTTGAGATGGGACTTCGAGCCAAGTGGAACCGCAAGCTCATCCGTTGTTTCCGACACGTGGGGCGTCTCATCAACTGACTGGGTCGTGGCCGGCGATTATGACGGCGACGGAAAGACCGACTATGCAGTGTGGCGGCCCGGGAACCCCGGCATCTTCTATATGATGACGGTAGGCGATCGGAGAATATTTACGCGGCACTGGGGTGAAGACAATGATGTCCCCGGACTCTACTACAGCGCTAATTGATCTTTGCATCATTGGCCAAGCAAAGAGGCTGTCCGAAAGGGTGGCCTCTTTTTTGGATCTATTGTTTGCTTCGGTAAACGGCGGGATCGATCTCCTGAAAAATATTGTCGCGGCACTCGATCTCGTTAAGCAGGGCGTGATCGATATCGCCGGACTCGAGCATTTTTGCAAGCAGGTCAAAACGATGGATGTGCGAGCGGAACCGGCGCGATGAATATTCCACAGTGGTTCCCTGATATATCTGGAACGCCCAGTCGCTGGATTGAGCGAGCAGGAGCTCGCGCGCAAGCTGCTTGAGTAGGCGCGAACCAAGCTCTGGCTCGATTCCCCGCAGACGCTCGCCCGCATCGTTACCGCCAACCGAAAATCTGTTGGCGAGGTCGGTCATTCGCCGTTCCGCATCGTGCTGGTAGGGATACATCCATGAATTCCCTTCATTCAACCACACCTTGAAGTAGCCGTTCTCACCCCAGGAAGAAGCCGCCGGACGCTGATGCTGGATCGGAATCCCCGCATCAAGAATGTCACCCGGTGCCACCGCTTCGATCTCATTCTGGTCAAAGTGCAACTTCCTAAACAGAAAATCCAAAAACTGCGGCCCTTCGTACCACCAGTGGCCATAAAGTTCCGCATCGTAGGGCGAAACAACAAGCGGCGGATGCCCGCCAAAAAGATCTCGCAATTTACGGGCCTGCTTGATGCGTTCGCCGATAAAATGCATTGCGTTCTCGGCCGCTTTTTCGCGTGCGGCCTCAGGATCGTACGGCTGTTTATGCTGCTGCGGCACATTCCGTCCGGTGATGCGATAATACTTGAGTCCGAGGTGTTTGCGGCTGCCGTCTGTGTCGAGATACGGTTTGAGATAATCGATGGGTAGGTCCCAACCTATATCGCGGTAAAACTCCCGATAGACGTCGCTGCCCGGATAGCCGACCACGTCGCTCCAAACCTGCTGGCTTGTCTCAACGTCGCGGGCGAAAACAGCCGTGCCGTTCGGGCATATGACGGGAGCGTGAACGCCGTATTTTGGCCGCGGATCTCCGTACAGGATCGCGTGGGTGTCGGAAATGAAATACTCGATGCCTGCCGCTTGCAAAAGGTCCTCAATGCCCGGCTCGTAAGCACACTCGGGCAGCCATATCCCGCGCGGCTGGCGGCCGAAATGCTTCTTATAATTTGCTACGGCGATCTCGATCTGCGCTCGTTTTGATTCCGGCGTTGAGATCAGCGGCAAGAATCCGTGGGTCGCACCGCAGGTGATTATCTCGATCGCGCCTTCTTCCTGAAGCTCGCGGAAGGCATTCACTAGATTGCGGTTGTAGCGATCGTCCCAAAGCCGAAGCGAGGCGGAAAGGTTCTCAACATACATCCTAGCCACCGGGACGAACTCCCTTGCTTCTTTCGCGGTCCTGCGCAACTCCTTCTCGGCCAGTTCAAGAAGCCGCTCCAGATGCGCGGTGTACCGTTCTTCGAGCAGCTTGTCCGCAAGCATCTCACACAACGGTGGCGAAACATTCATCGCGAGGCGCGGCTTTGCACCCGCTTCGTGTAAGTTCTGGAAAATAAAGATCAGCGGCAGATAAACTTCCGTTATCGCCTCGTAAAGCCAGTCTTCTTCAAGGAACGACGGATATTCCGGATGCCTCACAAATGGAAGGTGCGCGTGCAGCACAAGGCTAAAATATCCAACTGGCATAACACGGATTGTACGGGAATGGCGCTAAGACGCAAGAGGACAATGGAACCTGGCAGATCTGTAGATGTCAAGGAGGTGGTCCCGACGGGCAAAAGTTGAAGGCACCGCGCCTTGAAAAGGCGGGCGCCTCATTTATCGAAAGCCGCAACCATTGTGCGGCCTTGGGATTCCGGTGTTCTATGGCCGGAGACTGAACGAGCTGATCGGTACCGCTCCGCGGCCTTTTCCAGGCCTGCGACGCCGCCGCGGGAAATTCACTGCGCTTGCACCAAAGACGGCCTCGGCCGCATCTTCCTCGATCTCGAATTCCTCGGCATCGACCTCGAACCTTTCCTTGAGGGCGGCCATTGCATTCGCAGCAGATAGTTCGGAGATGGCCGAGAGCAGCTTGAACAGGCGTTCACTGAAGAGGCCGCGAAGTTCGCCAAGTGACGCCCCCGAAGCCAGCGCGAGCATCGCATAGCGGAGCTCATCGGCCGCAACGGTCAAAAAAGCGGTGTACGGACGTCCCGTGAACTGGGCAAAGGCTGAACGGGTCGCGATCTCAGCCGCGTCGAGATCGTCGCCCGCAAGGGCAACGTCGAAAGCGTCACGTTCAAAACCCGAAGCGTCAAGCACTTTGGCAAATCGCTCTGCCGGAACTCTCCATTCGGCCGAATCGGCAGGACGCGGGCTTGGGCTCTTGCGCGGCGTGTTCACAACATTCGAATAGAGGATGCGTATGTATGGCCTATTTACCGCATAAAAGCCGATCTCAGCACGATATGAGCCGTCAGACTGAACATCGAACCACCAGTTCCCACTTTCGTCCGCTCGATGCAATTCTTCATCGCCGGTATTGATGTTCACCAGCTTAAGAACAAGCATGTAACCGCCCGGATGCCCGAGGGCACGGCTTAGTGTGTGGAACGGATTCCTTCCGACCGACCAGTAAAAATACAGCCGGTTCGGCGACTGCATAAGCAAACGCGCTCGGTTCGCCTTGGAAAGAACCGGAAGCTTCGGTACCGCAAGTTCGAGAAATTCAGGCGAGCGCTCTTCGTCCAGTAACGGAGTTACATCCGGTTCCGAAACAGCCGGCACAGCCGCCGGTTCTACAAAGACCCGCCCAGCGGGTGAACTTCCCGACCACTCTTCCGAAAGAGCAAACTCGACCGCCTGCCCATCAACTACCTTCGAGATACGTCTGCCAATCCTCTCAGCCATAATTATCCAGCTCCACCCAAACCGTTGATTATGATGGCTTTCTATGCAGGTTACAAACGGCCGGAGCGTTTTACTGTCTCAAATTGAAGCGGAGGCAGGTCCGACGCGTAGGAAGATCACGGTGGGCCGAACGAAAACGACCGGCCCACGATGTGTCAATAAATGAACGCACTCGGTGTTGGCGTGTCGCCATCCTGGCCGAATGGGAGCGTCAGGAAGCCGGCCGATGATTCACGCAGATACCATTTGCCGTTCGACGGCCTGAAAACAGCAGCATCCGCTTTGCCGTCGCCGTCATAGTCGGCCGCCACCGGTATGTCGCCCGCCTGTCCCCAGTTGATGACATCGATCCCGGCGGTTGACTGCATTCGATACCATTGCCCGGTCGATGGGCGGAAGATCGCAAGATCGGTCTTGCCGTCTCCGTCGAAGTCGGCCGGTGTCTGGATATCTTCTGTCTGTCCCCATGTGCGGATGATGTAACCGCCTCCGCCCGAAAGGAGGATATACCAGGTGCTGTTCGACGGCCTGAACACGGCGTTGTCCCCTTTGCCGTCGCCGTCGAAATCACCGACAAGCGGTTTGTCGCCGGCCTCGCCGAACTGAGTCGTCGAATAAGGCCCGGTCGCAGTTGAATACGCGTACCAGGTGCCGTTCGACTCGCGGTACACCACCAACTCCGACTTCCCGTCATTGTTCCGGTCGGTAGGCACGGGCAGATCACCGTCCGTCCCCCAACCGAATGTCTGGAAAGTCCCAGATTGAGACATATAGATGTACCACTTGCCTTCGGACGGACGGAAGATCGCTATATCGGTCTTCCCGTCGCCGTCATAATCCGCCGGTGCAAGCCTGTCACCCGCAACGCCCCATTGTATCGCCGTAAACCCGGCCGTCCCCTGCAGCAGATACCAGATATTGTTCGATGGCCTCCGCACAGTCAGATCAGCTTTCCCGTCAGCGTCATAATCGAAGGGCGCGCGGGTGCCCCCGTAACGGACGAGGGCGAAGTCGTTGTTCAGGCCATTATAGCTGCCTCCTGCCGCGACGATCCTGCCGTCGGCCTGTATCGCGACCGATCGGGCCTCCTCGGAAGCACTGCCGATCGCGGTCGTCACCTTGCCTCCGGTGCCAAAGGTCGTGTCGAGCGAGCCGTCCGCGTTGTAGCGGACGATGGCCAAGTCGTCATTCGAGCCATTCGAGCTGAAACCCGCCGCGACGATCCTGCCGTCGGGCTGGATGGCGACCGATTCGGCGCTCTCGTTAGAACTCAGAACATCGGTCGCCACCTTGCCGTCCGTGTCAAAATTGGTGTCGAGCGAGCCGTCCACGTTGTAGCGGACAAGGGCGAAGTCCTTATTCGAGCCATTCGAGCTGCCACCCGCCGCAACGATCTTGCCGTCGGGCTGGATCGCGACCGACGAGGCGTAATTGTCAGAACTCCCGACAGCGGTCGTAACCTTCCCGTCCATGTCGAATGTCGTGTCAAGCAAGCCGTTTGGGTTGTAGCGGACGAGGGAAATGTCGTAGTTCATGCCATTATAGCTTTCACCCGCCGCGACGATCTTGCCGTCGGGCTGGATGGCGACCGACTCGGCGTAATCGTGAGAACTCAGAACAGCGGTCACGACCTTGCCGTCCGTGTCGAATGTAGTATCTAGCGAGCCGTCAGGGTTGTAGCGGACGAGGGCGAAGTCCTTATGCACGCCACCAGTATCGCTGTAACCCGCCGCGACGATCTTGCCGTCGGGTTGGATGACGATCGACCTTGCATCACCGTAAGAACTCAGAACATCGGTCGTCACCTTGCCGTCCGCGTCGAATGTCGTGTCGAGCGAGCCGTCAGCGTTGTAGCGGGCGAGGGCAAAGAGGTAGGCCGAGGTACTATGGCTGAAACCCGCCGCGACGATCTTGCCGTCGCTCTGAAGTGCAACGGAAAAAACTCGATCTTCAGATCCGGAGAAATCCGTCGTCACCTTGCCGTCCGTGCCAAATGTCGTGTCGAGTGAGCCGTCCGCGTTGTATCTCACGAGGGCAAAGTCCCAAGTCGAGTAACCAGCCGCGACGATCTTGCCGTCGCTCTGTATCGCGACCGCCAAGGCCTCATCGGGAGAACCCCCGATATCGGTCGTCACCTTGCCGTCACCGTCGAACAACGGGTCAAGGCTGTCACCCATAAAGCACGGCTCGACTATCCACTGTGCATAGAGCGTGGTGTCGGCATTGATCGCAAACACCTGTGCCGGATTGTAGTGCGTCCCGCCGCCGTCCGCCGCCGTATTCCACCCGCCGAATGTGAGGCCTGTTTTTACCAGATCGCCCGGCCCCGCAACACCGACCCATTCAGCCGCATTGTACGGATTGTTCCCGTCAACCGGCGCAGTCCCGCCCGTATTGCCGTTGCCGTGGTAAGTAACCGTATAGGTCAGCGTCGGCCCTTCGCCTTCGGCGTAGGTGGCCACATCCGAACGCATCAACGAAACCGAAAGAAGGCAGCATACGGCAAGGATAAACGAAACCAGCCGAGCGCGAGCAAGTTTGGGCATAATTGTTATCTCACTGCTATGGTGTGAATGGGAATCCTGTGAGTTTTTTCTGAGACGAGTTCTTCTCGTCTCGAATCTATGCTAGCACAGAAAAGATGCAATTCTTGCAAAAGTTTCAGATCGTCTTTTTGAAACGAATGTCGGTGTGTCAAAGTGGGAACCAAGGTGCTTACGAGGATCGTCGTTCGCGAGCCTCGAGGCAAAGGTCAAGTCGTAGAGCACCTTCATGCCTTGGCTGTTCCCTGCACAAACAGTGAACACAGAGACATCACAACGCAGGTGGCGACAATGCCGATAATAGTTCTTCGCATGATCTGGGACCTGATCGCTACTCGTCCTCTTCTTCGGCGGATGCCAGAAGTGATGCGCTGGTTACGAGATCGTCGTCGCCGCATTTTATGAGAGTTACGCCCTGGGCCGAGCGGCCGGTTTCGCGGATCTTGTCAACGCCGAGGCGGATGAGCTTCGCCTGCTGCGTGATGATCATGATCTCGCTTTCCTCGTCAACCGGGAACGCCGGAACGCGGCCGAATGGCTACGCGGCTTGCGTATGAGCACTTTGGATTGAACCTGCCGCGCAGCACACAGGCTCCGACACTTTTCGAATGAGCCGCGATCAGATCACAGCGTAGTCGGGCCCGACGCCAATGCGACTAATAAATGAACGCACTCGGCGTTGGGATGTCGCCATCCTGGCCGAATGGGAGGGTAAGAAAGCCTGCAGTTGACTGCCTGAAATACCATTTGCCGTTCGACGGCCTGAAAACAGCAGCATCCGCCTTGCCGTCGCCGTCATAGTCGGCCGCCACCGGTATGTCGCCTGCCTGGCCCCAGTTGATAGCATCGATCCCGGCGGTTGACTGCATTCGATACCATTGCCCGGTCGATGGCCGGAAGATCGCAAGATCGGTCTTGCCGTCTCCGTCGAAGTCGGCCGGTGTCTGGATATCTCCCGTTTGTCCCCACGTGCGGATGATGTAACCGCCTCCGCCCGAAAGGAGGATGTACCAGGTGCTGTTCGACGGCCTGAACACAGCGTTGTCCCCTTTACCGTCGCCGTCGAAATCACCGACAACCGGTTTGTCGCCGGCCTCGCCGAACTGCGTCGTCGAATAAGGCCCGGTCGCAGTTGAATACGCGTACCAGGTGCCGTTCGACTCGCGGTACACCACCAACTCCGACTTCCCGTCATTGTTCCGGTCGGTCGGCACGGGCAGATCACCGTCGGCTCCCCAACCGAATGTCTGGAACGTCCCAGATTGAGACATATAGATGTACCACTTGCCTTCGGACGGACGGAAGATGGCAATATCGGTCTTCCCGTCGCCGTCATAATCCGCCGGTGCAAGCCTGTCACCCGCAACGCCCCATTGTATCGCCGTAAACCCGGCCGTCCCCTGCAACAGATACCAGATATTGTCAGCCGGCCTCCGCACCGTCAGATCCGCCTTCCTGTCGCCATCGTAGTCGAAGTATGTTGGCTCTGCGTTAAAATCGTACTCGTACATCCCTCGGCCATGTGTTGCGATCCTAAGAAGTCTTTCAGTTCTGTGAAACTCCATCCCGAACACAGCAACGCGCGGCAGCCCATCACTAAATGGCTCCCACGTGGCTCCGCCATCGCTCGACGCGAAGACGCCAATATCGGTTCCGGCAAAAATACTCTGTGTATCGGCAGGGTCTATCGCAAACGCGTTCACTGGAACGTCCGGAATGCCAACACCGGACGCCGCCCAGGTCGGCGACGGAGACAGAAGATTTGTCGTCTTCCACACGTGTTGTCCCGCTGCGAGGCCAAAGCCGTTGAGCGCGACATAGGCCACGTTTGCATTTCCGGGATCGATCGCCACCCGGCCGACGTAACGTCCGGGGATCGGCCCCGTTATATTGGTCATCGACGTTGCTCCGGCCGTTGTCGAAAGAAATACCGTGCCCGCGGTCGTGCCAACAAGACGAACATCATCGTTCTGAGGCGCAATGGCAATGGCGCTGATCCGTGCAGGAAGAATACCGCTCACGTCGGTCATGGCCGTCCCAGTATTGGCCGACCTGTAGAGCCGTGTGGTGCCAAAGTAAAGGGTTGAGGGGTTCCCGGGGCCATGCACCATCGGCGCGTAGAAGAGAACCGAATCGGAACAGTTGATACCGTTATTGGACGTCCCGTTCTGACATCCAAGAAAATTGTTCCAGATCGGATCGCCATTGCCCGCCGTCGTTGTCGCACGCATAAATCCGATCTGTGTGTCTGTTCGATTGAAATAGGTGTGATATGCGGTGACGCTTGTTGATGAAGGCGAGTTCTGATCGATCACCGAAAATCCGCCGTCGCCGCCATCTGAGCGCACCCAGGTAACGCCGTCGGGCGCGAGGAACTGGGTGCCGTTGTCCTGCGTTCCGCCAAGCGTATAGTTTCGGTCGACCGGATGAAGCGATATACCCTGAAATTGAGTCGCGCTGAACGAAGTATTATTGAGCGAGGTCCACACGATCGGCGTGGCATTAACATTGTCGGTTCGCCACACGCCTCCATCGCTTCCAAAGTAAACCACGCTCGGATTTGACGGCGCAACCGCAAAGGCCTGCGTGTCAACGTGCAGGTTCGATGAGCTCTGGGTAAAGGTTGCGCCGCCATCGATCGAACGCCCAAATACCAGCGAAGGTGACCCTCCAAGATACACCTTGTTTACATCCGCCGGATCGACCGCGACAGCGATGTCATAGAAGCACTGGGGATTGCAAAAGCCGGTGCCTCCGGCCATCGGGTTAAATGTGACACCGCCGTCAACTGATTTGTATAGCGTTCCGTTCGAGGTGCCGGCGGCGGCATAGATCGTAAGTACGCCGCCGGTGCGATTTGCCGCAAGTTCCGTACGGCCCGCCGAAGACCCATCGCCCGTGATCAACGACCGCGTGAATGTAGGCGTTGCATCATACGCGTTCGTCGTCAAATAGACCCCGCCGTCGCCGCCTGACCCAATTACGGAGACGAGCAGCCGATTGGGATCACTCGGGTCGCTCACCGCGTCAGCGATCGAACGGCTCGAGCCAAGTGTTCCCTGAATGCTTAACTTTTCAAAGCTGGGGTTCGCCGCCATCGCGTTGGTCGTTCGGTAAACGCCCTCGTTCGGCAAAGTTGCTCCACCTGTTGAACCACCGATCCCGGCGACGCCTCGGGCCGAAGTGACTATAAGCTTGTTTGGATCGGTCGGGTCAACGATGATCTCGCTGATTCCGCGGCCGGTAAAAATATCCGTATCGCTAGCAGTTTTATTGAGGGGCCCGGAAATGACCGGATTGGTGTCGGCATTGGTAATCCGATAAACGCCAACGCCAAAGAAGCTGTCAGCCGAGAATGCCGTTTCGCCCGTTCCGATAAAAACTGTCGAAGGATCGGACGGTGAAATTGCAATAGCTCCAACCGAGAGTGTCAGGGCACTGTCGAGAAGAGGTGTCCAGCTTGCGCCGCCATTCGTCGATCGGTAAACACCGCCCTGTGCCGCTCCGGCGTAAACAATATTCGGATCGGTCGGGTGCACCGCCAATGCGACAACCCGTCCGCTGTATGAGGTGCTTGCGTTTACAGGGATCGGCGCCGGACCGAGCGGGTGCCATTGCTGGACCACCGTCATTCGTTCACCGAGTTCGGCCCGTCTTGCGTTACGCCTGGATTCGCTCCGCTCCATATCGCGGATCGCCTTGCTCCGAGCACCCTGCGTTGCAGTGTCGAGGCCGCGCCACATCGCAATCTGCTCGTTCCTGAGGTTCCAATACTCGGCCTTGTCGAGCTCAACGCCGTTTCCTGGCATGTCGGGCTCCGATTCATCGAAGATCTTGCCGCCCCGCTTGTCGGCAGCCGTGTACCACCACGCCGAAACCGCGACAACCCCGAGCGCGGCGAGAACCACAAGGAAGGTTTTAACTGATTTCACTATTGTCCTCCGGATCCCTTGGACCAAGTCTTGTAACTATCTGAGGGCTTAATCGCACGAAAGCTAGACTGGGAAGATTATATTCTGTTGTCGCTTGAAATATCTACTGCAAATTTTTGAGGCGTCCTTTGGCGCGAGATCATATTGAAAGCGATCGATAGATCTCGAGCCTTTCTCGAACAACATCTTCGGGAAAGCCTTCAGCTTCGATCAATTCCGGAGCCGAACGGGTTTCAACCATTGGGCGCGGGATGATCGCGCACGCGGCGAACAGGTCGGCTTCAAATTCATCTCGCGTTCGCTTCCCTATACCGTGAAAACTCGCTGTCGCACCGCTGTCCGGCGCGTGAATGAGATAGTGTGCGAATTCGTGAAACATTACGAACAGCTTTCTCATGGGCTGAAGCCTGCTGTTTATGGCGATGTAGTGGCGGCCAAGCATGCAGTAATAGAATCCGCTTACCCGCAGAGGCATCTCGCGTACACTGATCTTGTGTCTGCGACAAAGTCGATAAAAGTCGGCCTCGTTCAACGGCCTTTCGTTCCAGCGACATTTGAGCGATGAGAATTTTTTCAGGGAGAAATGCATAGGTCGGAGTAGCGCGTTTTGCTTACTCGCAACACCCTATCATATCTGAAACACACTTAGCAATGGGAATCGGCTATGTGTTCCGCAATGTCCGATCAAGAACCTTTTTCGCATCCCGCACCGCATCAAGCTTTTCTTCATGCGTGAATGCCTCCCAACCCTGGAAGAAAACGACCCCAAAATCAGCTGGATAATCGCGGCCTTCGTGTCGGAACCATTCGTTCATTACGCGATGCGGGTCGGGGAACCGCATTATGGCTCCAACGACATCAAATTCCGGAGGATCGTCGATCGTCCCAAGATCCTCCGCAACCCGAATGCCGCGCTCAGATAATAATCGCTGGACAATATTGACGACCCGCTCTTCAAACAGCGCATCCAGATCGACCGGCCTTTCGCCTGCGATGTACATGGCTCCCTTGCCCGTCAAAAGCCAGTTCAGCGAAACTCCGGTCTTCTCAGCTATCTTGATCAAGACCTCGGGAGCCGGCAACCGTCCCTGAAAGTAATTGCGGACGGTCGCATGAGGGACATCGATTCGCCGCGCAACCTCGGCCATCGTGGCGTGGTCGAAGGCCCGTTTTAGTCGCTCGGAGAAATCTGAATTCATCACAAATTAAAACGATCGTTGCGCACTTTGACGCCAAGAATAGCCCTGACGCAGCACGAAGGCAAGCGTTTCGAAACACGGCGGATCAATTTTGGCAAATGACGGTGCGGGCAATGCATCATGGTGCCCGGCCGCCGAGCCATATTTCTTGACAGCGGGCACGTCGGCGGGTATATTTTGGAATTCGGCCTTCCGACCGGCCGCCGGTCGTGCTCCGGGATTTCATCCCACGAAGCGGCCCTCAACATAAGCCACCCTAGCTCAGTTGGTAGAGCATTCGATTCGTAATCGAAAGGTCGTCGGTTCAAATCCGACGGGTGGCTCCATTAGGATCAATAAGTCAGCCCGATCGAAATGGTCGGGCTTTTGTTTTGTTTCCAAGAGACTTGCTAGTAGCCCCGAAACGGAACTTCCCCGCCGAGCGAAACAGCCGCGCTTTTCGGTCGATCATCCGTTAAAATTCTCTGCGGTGGTGCCCCGGCGTGAAGTAGTCGCGAGGGTTACACCTTCGACGCGAACGGCAACGACATCGTCGATTTCACCGGACGCCATTTGACCTCAACGGTCCGGGCTGTGATCCCTTTACGAGGCTCGGCGGATCAACCTAAATGCTAAGATACGAGTAGGCGGCTCATCGTTCGAAAACGCGAGGTGGTAGGACCGGGCTGTATCGGCGCACGCGAAAATACAGGACCGTTTGACTTTCGCTCGGGTGAACCATAAAAACGGTATATGGATGTTTTTGCGCATTTACCTCTTCTTGTTCTGGGCTTTGGGTTCGGGTTGACGCATGCTGTCGAAGCGGATCATCTTGCGGCGGTTTCGACGATAGTTAGCGACCGCAAAAGCGCGTGGAGCGCCGCCGTTGTCGGAGGGACCTGGGGCGCTGGGCATACGATCTCATTGTTTATCGCGGGCATCGCGGTGATCCTGTTTCGTATCAACATTAGCGATGGTACAGCGCAGTTCCTCGAATTCTGTGTCGGCCTGATGCTGATCGTCTTGGGCATCGACGCCTTCCGGAAGCTGATCCGGGCGCGGCAAATTCACCTTCACCCTCACCGCCACGGCGAGATCGTCCACACACACCCGCACGTGCATGATAAGGCAACCGCGCATGATCACGGGTCGAACGACAGCGGGTCGAATTCGCATCACGGCCTGAAACTGAATCCCAAACCGCTGATCGTCGGGATGATACATGGGCTTGCGGGCAGCGGGGCATTGATGCTGCTGGTGCTTTCGACCATCCCGTCGCCGTTCGTTGCTCTTCTTTATATACTGATCTTCGGGATCGGCTCGATCGGCGGAATGATGCTGATGAGCGTGCTTATCGGTGTCCCGCTCCAATCGCTTACGAAACGCTTTCGTGCGGCCGAATTATGGGTCCGTGGCTGTGCCGGGCTTTTCAGTCTGGGCTTCGGCCTTTTCATGATCTATGAGATCAGCTCGGCTAACGGGTTTTTCTAAGGGTTGCCGCGCGATCTCGCCGGCTCACGCAATTTTCTTCAGCCTGTACCGCAAATTATTTCTCACAAGCGCGTCTTTTAGAATACAGCGTTGCGCCGTAATATATCTGAAACGATATTTCGGGCCTTGTTCTGTTTGTCGTACGTAGTCGGTACGCGATGCTGTTCTTAGCCGTCGCTGTTTGTCCAAGCGGCTCGGCCGATCGTCGTTCTCGTTTTCGCATTCCGGTTCGCAAAAGCCTTGGAATGCAAGAGGGCGTGAATTGGTTCGGGCTGGTTCATTAGCGTGCCGGATCGAGATCAGGCAAAAACTTTCAGTTGTCCTCACCCATCGGAAAGCATTCGTCAGCTCTCTGGCATTTATCACACTTTCAAGAACGTAGTGGAGGATCAAATGAGTTTTACTCGCAGTATCGAACGATTTCAATTCTCGCGCCATTCATTGCAGCAACGCCGGCATCCTCGCACGCTATTGCCAACCCTTATCCTGATATCTATTTGCGCATTCCTGTCACCAGCCTTTGGACAAAGCAATGTCACGGCAGGTCTTCAAGGGTATGTTTACGTTGACAATAACAGCACGCCCGCGGTAAATGCCCGCGTCAGAATCGTCAGCGCCGATACCCAGGTGCCGATCGGGACGGCGATCACGAATGAGCAAGGATATTTCGTCAGGCCCGACATTCCACCGGGGCGGTATAACATCGTGATCTCGCTTGACGGATACCTGGACAGATCGATCGTTTACGAAAAGGCTTCGCTTGGAATGTTCAACGACTTCATCCCTCCGCAGGTGCTTGCCAGGGCAACGACAGCCGCAAATACCAACCCAACCGCTACACCGGTACCCATCTCAACCAATGATCTCGCCGGTATCCCGCTTGAAACGCAACGCGGAGCATCGTTCGGCGATAGCGAGGTGAGTTCGATCCCGCTTGGCGGAAAGTCACTGATACGCTCATTCGACGAATTGGCGCTGCTTGCGCCCGGTGTCGCTGCCGCGCCCGAACCGATCGGCAATTCAGTCGGGCCTGGCGTAGGTGCAGGTGTCGGCACCTCGGGCCAGTTCTCGGTCAACGGCCTCAATTCGCGGAGCAATAATTTTCTCATTGACGGCTCGGACAATAATGACGAGGACATTGGCGTGAGACGGCAGGGATTCTTCTCGCTTGTCCCGCAGCCGATCGAGTCGGTCCAGGAATTTCAGATAATCACACTTCTCGCTCCGGCCCAATACGGTCGGAATCTCGGCGGCCAGGTGAACGTCGTCTCACGATCAGGTACGAGCGAACTGCATGGAGCCTTATACGGGTTCTTCAATTCGGATAAATTGAATGCCAGAAATTACTTTGATTTCAAGGGCGATACGCCTGCGACGACGTTGACGGGCGGCGGTCGCCCGGTGACGCTCGACGGTTCACCAGTATCGGTTCAAAATCCCGCTGGTGGTAAGGATTCGCTCACGCTGCTTCAAGGCGGAGGCGTCCTTGGCGGCCCGATCGTGAAAGAAAAAACGTTCTTTTTTGTCGCGGCCGAGGGGCAAGTACTCAACGCGACCCGCGAATCCCATTTCGCCGTACCCACAGTTGACCAGCGAGGCTTTCTAGGCAGCGGCGCCACCGGTCTTGCAACGATCGGAGCAGCACCCCGTTCACTCAGGCCGACCACGGAATCGGGAAATTTGATCTTTAGCCTTTTCCCGTTCCCGAATGATCCGAACGGCGTTTACGGTGCCAACACCCTGACACAGCTTCTCTCGGCGGACGGCCGCGGCGCTGTGCTATCCGGAAAGGTAGATCATTATTTCTCGGCGTTCGGAAGCCGGCTTCAAACTTTCACGGCCCGGTACAACTTTACGAACGATTCGAAAGAACTCCCGGTAACAGGCGGCGGCATTTTCTCGGGCCTCAAGTCAAAGGTTCGGACGGACAATTTTTCAACTTACCTGACAGGCGATATTTCGGACGGACTGACAAACCTGTTCAGGTTCTCGTGGGGCCGTACGCGGCTAGGGTTTAACGAGGTCCGCGATACAAGCTTTCTGCGGCCGAGTTCGTTCAGTTCACAAAGTGCGTTCCTGCTGAACGCGCCTTCGTTATCAAACAATACTGCCCCTGGATCGGGAAGTACCGTCGATTACACGACGATCGCCCCGACCACCGAACCGAAACTAGGAGCGATCGGGCAGGTTATCATCGGCGGCTTTAGCCCGGTTGGTGTGGATGTATTCAATTTTCCGCAGGGCCGCGTAAACAATACGCTGCAATTTGCGGACACGCTGCGCACAAGCGCATTCCGCGGCCACAATTTTGCCTTCGGAGCGGATATCAGGCATACGCAGCTGCAAAGTGATCTTCCGCGAAACTCACGGCCACTGATCACATTTTATGGTGCGCCGAACTTTTCGGGCGGGGCGATCCCGGTAACGGAAACGATCCTGTCAGAAGGCGGCGTTGTCGGTACGCCCGCACCCGTTGGGTCGATCGATCTGGGGAGCTTCATCAGTCCATTGGATCTGGTTGCGGCGGGTGCTCCGACCGGTTATTTCCAGAGCCTCGTCTCACCCAACAGCAATGCCGAGATCGATCTGCGCTATCACCAGCTAAATTTCTTTGCGCAGGATGATTGGCGCGTGAATCCGAATCTCCTCATTTCGTACGGCCTTCGATACGAATTCAACACGGCTCCAAAGGAGGCTGATAAAAAGATCGAAAGCACTTTCTCAACCGCCTTGCCGCCGGAAGTTGCGGGCCTTGGG
>WBZY01000115.1_pt2 | contig 56228 bp, 43 predicted proteins | sample 5204191 | NCBI WGS metagenome assembly WBZY01 (sample SAMN12344363, study PRJNA552823) | activated sludge metagenome | biome: Activated sludge suspended growth; feature: Anammox Sidestream; material: Wastewater; isolation source: activated sludge from anammox sidestream of wastewater treatment...
CTGGTTCGTTTTTGCAGGTACCTTTCTGCTGCGAAAAAAGCCGGGGTCCGCTCCCGAAAGCAAACGCGCGCCAAGGTCATTCTTCGGCCTCGTGCTGCAGGGCATTGCGTTCGGAATGGTTTGGGGATTTCGCAGGACGCCGATCCTTTCCCCTCTCATCGGATCCGAATTCGTCCTGAATGTTGTTTTTCAGCTCCTCGCTATACTGCTGACGGTCAGTTCGGTCCTTCTCGCTACCTCGGCGATCCGTGAGCTTGGCAAGCAGTGGAGCCTTCAGGCAAGGCTGGTCGAAGGACACAAGCTCGTCACGACCGGCGTCTACCAGATCGTTCGCCATCCGATCTATACCGCGATGTTCGGAATGCTGCTTGGGACCGGTTTTGTGTTGAGCAACTGGATCGCCGCGATCACGGCCATTGTTCTCTTTTTGATCGGCACGCGAATACGTACAGTGAGTGAAGAAAGACTCTTGAGTGACGCCTTTGGCGAGGAGTTTTCTAGCTGGAAGGCAACCGTGCCGGCCCTGATACCATTTACTAACGTGCTACATAAGAGGCGTTGATGTCACCTTTTTTCTAAAGCTCGCTCACCGCCAAATGCCCGGCGAGGGATCGTTTCCAGGTATCCTCCACCTCGACAACACCCGAATCAACCGCGAGTTCATTGCCCACTGTGATCTTTAGTCTCTTGCCGCCAACCTTTCCGATAACGGCGAACGGACAGTCAGAAACGATCTCTCGGATCCGCTCAAGTGCATTCTCCGGAAAGCTGATCACGATCCGCGATGGCGTTTCGCCAAAAAGCATTGACGCCGTGGGAAGCGAGGTATTCGATAAGTTTATTTCTGCGCCGACAGCGTCGCGGCCGAGCGAAGAAAAGCACTGCTCGGCGATCGCGACCGCAAGCCCGCCGTCTGAACAATCGTGTGCGGAGTCGATAAGCATTTCGTCGGCCAGTTTGAGAAGCGTGGCCTGGACCTGCTGTTCAAGCTCAAGGTCGATCTGAGGCACACGGCCGGCAGCGATAAGCTCATCCATTGACCGGCCGAGAACGGCTTGAGCATATTCGCTGACCGAAAGGTCGTCTCGGGTTACGCCAAGCAGAGCAATTAGATCACCCGCGTTCTTGAAACCTTGCGTGATGATCTTTCGTGTATCCTCGATCAACCCGACCATGCCTATGGTCGGCGTCGGCAAAATTCCCTGGCCGTCGGTTTCGTTGTAGAAAGAGACGTTGCCCGAAACTACCGGTGTTTCAAAAACCGAGCACGCTTCGGCCATACCGTCGATAACGTCCGAGAATGAACGCATAACTTCGGGCCGCTCCGGCGAAGCAAAGTTCAGGCAGTTCGTCACCGCGATCGGCTTTGCGCCGACGCAGACGACATTCCGCGCCGCTTCAGCCACCGCGAGCTTCGCGCCTTCCCTTGCATTTACCGCGACATATCGGCCCGGCCCGTCAAGGCACATCGCGATAGCACGGCGAGTTTCTTTTACACGGATCACGGCGGCATCCGAGCCCGGCGAAACAGCGGTGTTCGTCCGCACCATCGAGTCGTATTGCTCGTAAACCCAGTGTTTGGAACAGATGTTGGGCGAGGCGAGAAGCCTTTTTAGCGCGTCGGTCAAGTCGGGACCGCCTGCGTGGGCGGGCGGCCAGTCTATTGACGAAGGTTGGGCGAGTTGGCCCACGGCTGGAGGTCCTGACTGGGACATCGGCCGTTCGTATTTCGGCGCTTCGTCGGTCAATGCCAAAACCGGAAGGTCGGCTTCAACAACGCCGTTATGGACGATCCGTAATCGATCGCCTTCGACGACCTTGCCGATCACTACGGCATCGAGGTCCCATTTATTGAATATTTCAACAAGCTCTTTTTCGCGGCCCTGGCGGGCTACGATCAGCATCCGCTCCTGCGATTCGGACAGCAGCATTTCATAAGCCGTCATTCCGGTCTCTCGCTGCGGAACGAGCGTGAGATCGAGTTCAAGACCGGTCCCCGCCCTTGCGGCCATCTCGACCGACGAGCTTGTCAGGCCGGCGGCTCCCATGTCCTGGATGCCGGCGATCGCACCGCTCCGCATTCCTTCGAGACAGGCTTCAAGCAGGAGTTTTTCGAGGAATGGGTCGCCGACTTGCACCGTCGGCCTTTTTTCCAGCGCGGCCTCGTCAAATTCGGCGGACGCCATCGTCGCGCCGTGGATGCCATCGCGGCCGGTCTTTGCACCTACGTAAAGCACCGGGTTACCCACGCCCTCGGCCTTTCCAAAAAAGATCTGGTCCTTTCGGACAACACCAAGGGCAAAAGCGTTGACGAGCGGATTCAGACTGTACGACTCATCGAAAACGACCTCGCCGCCGACGGTAGGCACGCCAAAGCAATTTCCGTAATGCCCGATGCCCTCGACACAGCCTTTCAGGATGCGCCGGTTGCGGTTAAGCGTCTTGTTCCGCTCCTCAGACACGACCGAATCGTCGTCAGACAGCGGCCCGAAGCGTAATGAATTCATCGCCGCTACCGGTCGTGCACCCATCGTGAAAACATCGCGAAGGATCCCGCCGACGCCGGTCGCCGCTCCCTGGAACGGTTCGATAAAGCTCGGATGATTGTGCGATTCGACCTTGAACGCGACGCACCAATCATCACCGATATCGACCACGCCGGCATTCTCACCCGGCGGCACGATCACGCGCGGGCCCGTCGTCGGCAGCCGCTTCAGGTGCACTCGCGAGGACTTGTAGGAACAATGCTCGGACCACATCACGCTGAAAACACCAAGCTCGGTCAGATTCGGCTCGCGGCCCAAAATGCTCTTTATCTTTTCGTATTCTTCTGCAGTTAGATTGTGCTGGGAAACTAATTCAGGCGTGATCTCGCTCATTGGTCGTCTATCTGGCCGAGGTCCGGCGATACAAATAAACGATAGAGTTTATTCGCTTGGCTGGGATTTTTCAAATCAGGACGGGAACAGCCCGGGCAATTCCCGTCCCGGTTTTGAGCTATGCCATTGCGGGAGCACCCATCGCTGCCCATTCTTCTTTTGCGGGGCCGTAAACGCCCGGGACGGGCAGGCCGGCTTGCCGCATCAGCACGGTCATCTGCCCGCGATGATGTGCTTGATGCGCGATCAGATAAAATAGCGTCAAGCCGCGGGCCCATGTTTCGCCGTACATCTCGTCGGTCTCAAGCAGCGTTTCATCAGTCCAGTTGGCCTTGACCTGATCGGCCACCGAGGCCGCGCCCCTCGCGTATGCAGATGAGATCTCGGCGGCCGCTGTTGGACAGGCAACGTCGAACGAAGGCGCATCAACCTTAAGCCCAACTTTTTCAAGCATTTCACCTAGCGTCTGCGTAAGATGCCATCCAAGAAAGCCCAACGTACGGCCATCCGCGGTCACGTGTTGATCAAGCGAGTCGTCCGTCAAGGTGTCGAGCACCTTCCCAGTCATCTCCGCCTCATAGCTCCACGCCTTTAGAAAATCTTCGATCGTTCTGAACATAAATTTCCTCCAATGTGTGTAAAATGAATCATTGTTGCACGGATGACACTAGCCGGAGAAGCTCCGTATGTCAAGTTGGGCGGTGCTGCGCTTTCACCTAACGGTCGATGCCGAAGCCGCACCCGGCTGAAGAAGCTTGTTCAGTTCACCGCGTACGATCGTGGGATCTACCTTGCCCTGACGAAAATAGGCGATCGAACCTTTTGGCTCGTATATCACGGTCAGAGGCAAAGCGCCGGCCCAGTCTTTTGAGACCGCCGCTATCGAGATGCTCTCGTCCGGTGTTTCGAGAAGGAATGTCGGCATCTTCGCTTTCATCTCGGAAAGGAACTTGGGTACGCCGGCCGTCAGTTCCTCCGGCTCGTCCAAAGTAACGGTCAAGAAATCGATCTTACCCTTGAATTCGCCGTCCAGCTTTACAAGATCCGGGAATTCTTCACGGCAAGGGCCGCACCAGGTGGCCCAGAAATTTATCATCAGCGGTTTGCCGTTGGGGACGAGGATCTTTCGAAAAGCGACATCGTCGATCTGAGTAACGGTCGGTGCGTCCGGCGACAGCACGGGCTTGACGGTCTTTGCCGAGTCGGCTGACGCTGCTTTCGCCGGACCTTTGACAGGCTTCTTCGCTTGGGCAGCGACGCAAATACTAAATACATACAGAAGAAGCCACCCGAGGGCGATGGCTTTCGTCCCGCAGAGAAGAAATTTTACTTTCATCGACAATTACTCGCCGTCGCCGGCCCTCTTGATGGTACAGCCAAAGGCATTTGCGCGGGTCCTTGCGATCGGTTTACCGCTAAGGGCTGAATCGAGCGCCGTTCTCAGATACTGATCGGTGATGTTCCTTCCGCTCCGGTCGTTATCGATGGCCCCATGATAAAGCAGCACGTTCTTCGCATCGAGGTAATAGACCTCCGGCGTAACCGAGGCGCCCCATTTATCAGCAAGTACATTGCCCTTGTCGATCAATACCGGAAAGTTGTAGCCAAACTCGGCCTTGTTCGACCTTACCCAATTCAGGTCTTCGGTCACGTTCGAGTTGATGCCAACGAACGCGATACCTTTTGCCCGATACGCTTCCGCGATCTGGTTGATGCGGTCCTTGTAACCTCGAACGACCGGGCATTGGGCCGAAAGCCAGACGACGAGCGTTCCGTTCTTGCCCTTTAGGTCATTCAGGCTGTGGGTCACGCCTTCCGTATCGGTAAGACTAAAACTCTCAACGGTCGCTCCGATCTCCAACCCTTCCCGAGCTTCAACGAGCAAAGGGTTGAGAACAAATGCGATGGCAGCGAACAACGTAAATACCAACGCTCCTTTCAGCTTCATATTCTTGGCTCCTTAAATGAAATGAATGCCTAAGATTACCAGCAGTTGCCAACGCGAACAAGCCGGATCTCGGCCGTTCGGGCCCCGCTTCCGTCCGTATTTTGGCTTAGATGCTTCAGATCGAGTTCTGGCTGCCGAGCGTTTACGACGAGTGATATAATTCCTCCCAAGGGACGTGCCCGAGATCGGACAGACATTTGCTCAGTACACCATTATTTCCGCACTCGGATCGGGCGGAATGGGCGAAGTTTTCCTTGCGGAAGACAAGAAACTCGGGCGGCGGGCGGCCCTCAAATTCCTGTCACCCGAATTCGCCGGCGACCGCGAACACATGGATCGCTTCATCCGCGAAGCTCGGGCCGCATCTTCACTGAATCATCCGAATATCTGTACGATCTACGAGATCAGCGATACCTCGAAGCCGCCGTACATTGCGATGGAATATGTCGAGGGTGAGACCGTTGCCGCGATGATCAGGAGGCGTCGACGCACAATTACGGAGTCGATCCGGATCGCAATTCAGGTTGCCGAGGCACTTGGCGAAGCGCACGGCCAAGGCTTGATCCATCGCGACGTTAAGCCCGCGAACATGATCGTCAATTCGAAGGCCCGTGTGAAAATGCTGGATTTTGGCCTTGCTAAGCGTGTATCTGCTGACGAGTTGGCGGCCGATCCACAGTTCATCACGCACGCCGGTGTTGTTTTGGGGACGGCATCCTATATGTCGCCGGAACAGGCACGCGGGCTTGAAGTTGACCACAGAAGTGATATTTGGAGCCTGGGCGTTTGCCTCTACGAAATGCTGACGGCGACGCTGCCGTTCAAAGGCGAGACCGCGGCCGATACGTTCGCATCGATACTCACATCCGAACCAATGCCGCCGTCGGCGATAGTTTCGGATATTCCTTCCGAACTCGATGCGATCACGGGGCGGGCGCTGAGGCGAAGCCGCGGTGATCGATTCCAATCGATCGAGGAAATGTTGGCCGAGCTGAGATTGGCCGAACTCGCGGCTGCTCCTTTTGGGCGGCGGCCCACATCGCCGCAGCCCGACGAACCGACCGAGGTATTTGCCACCGCGCCAACGGAACACAACCCGGCGCTCGAAACCGACGAGGACGCTCCTCGTCAAAGCAATCCGAATAACCTGACTGCGACCTTCGATCGCATCATCGGCCGTGAAACTGAGATCGCCGAACTTTTCCGACGTCTTCAAGATCCGCAAACACGTCTCATTACAATGACCGGGGTTGGCGGAACCGGCAAAACGACATTGGCGCGGGCCGTGGCCGGCCGATCGCTGCAGAAGTTTCGTGATGGCGTCTATTTTATCGAGATGGCAGATGTCGCCCGAGCTGACGTGGTGGCCGCCACCATCGCCCAGGCGTTGGGTATCAAGGAAGAAGCAGGACGCTCGATCCTCGACCTCCTCAAAGAACATCTATCCGACAAGCAAATGCTTGTTGTGATCGATAATTTCGAACAGATCGTCGAGGCAGCCCCACAGATCGCTGAACTATTGAAGGCGGCCAACGGGCTCAAGCTTCTCGTAACGAGCCGTGAGCTGCTTCGCCTTGCGGCCGAGGTGGAATTCCAGGTGCCGCCGCTGTATCTGCCCGATGTTTCCGCCGTACCGTTCGAAGAAGTGCGTGACAGTGAGGCGATCGTGCTGTTTACGGAACGCGCCCGGTCGGTCCGACCCGAGTTCGCGCTGACGCAGGAAAATGTCGGCGACGTTGCGGCTATCTGCGCCCGGCTTGACGGCCTGCCACTTGCGATCGAGCTTGCCGCGGCACGGATCAAGATCCTTTCACCTGCGTCGCTGCTCGCAAAACTCGAGAATCGGCTAAGCCTGTTGACCGGCGGCGCTCGCGACCTTCCCGAAAGGCAACAAACGATACGCGGCGCCGTGATGTGGAGCTATGACCTGCTTGCCGATGCGGAAAAGCGAGTATTTGGCGAGCTTTCGGCGTTCTCGGGCGGGTTCAGGATAGATGCGGCGGAGTTTGTGTGCGGAATGGTGGACGGTGCGGATCCAAGCGAATTTTTGGACATCGTTTCATCGCTGATCGACAAGAGCCTTCTGATACGCAAAGACACACCGGACGGGGAATCGCGCTTTCGAATGCTCGAGGTTGTGCGCGACCTTGCTGCCGAAACTCTCCGCGATCGCGGCATGCTCGACGTCGTTCGCCGAAGGCATGCCGAGTTCTTTACGGGCCTTGGTTCCAAAGCGGAACCGCTGCTGCAGTCGGCCGAATCGGGACTTTGGCTCACACGTCTCCACGAAGAGCACGATAATCTTCGGGCGGCGATGGAGTGGTCCCTTGTCAATGATCCCGAAATGGCAATTCGACTTGCGGTCTCGGTTCGAAACTATTGGATCGTTCAGAGCCATCTTACCGAAGGTTTTGGCTGGCTGAAAGCCGCCTGGGAAACCGGCTTTGGGCCTCCGCCGGAACTGCGATTCAAACTGCTGAATGGCCTTGGCCTGGCTGCCCGGTTTTGTGGCGACCTTGCAACCGCCCGTCGAGCATACGAAGCTGGGCTCGCGGCGGGACGCGAAGCAGGCGACAAACAAGGCTCGGCCCTATCGAATCGCGGCCTGGGTCTCGTTGCGATGCAGCAAGGCGATATGGCCGCGGCCCGCGAGTTTTTCGATTCGGGACTCCGAACAAGCCGCGAGCTTGATGATAAGTACGGAATAGCTATGTCACTTAGCTTTCTCGGCGACCTTGCGAGAACGGAAGGACGCTACGCCGATGCGAAGCCGCTGTTTGAAGAGGCTGTCGGGCTGTTTCGCTCGCTTGAGAATCTAACGGCGGTGAGCGACGGTTTGAACAATCTCGGGGCGGCTAAGGTGTGTCTCGGTGACGCGGCGGGTGCGGCTGAGAGTTTTGCCGAGGCCTTGCGCGGTGCGCGCGAGCTTTCGAACCGAATAACCATCTCGTGTTCGCTTGACGGCTTCGCGGCGGTCGCGGCCGAGCGGGCCGATGTCCGTCTGGCAGCGATGCTCTCGGGGGCGGCTGAACGCCTTCGCCGGTCGGTCGGCTATACGATCGAGCCGGCCGAGGCTAAACTGCGGGACCATTACGTTTCGGCCCTGCGGACCGTGATGACCGAAGCCGAGATGGCGGCTTTTAAGGCGGACGGTGCCGCGTGGAAGCTTGATACAGCGATCGACGAAGCACTAAAGCTTGTCGAGACGGGACGGCCGGCAAGATCATCGTGATTCATTGAGTCTTGGCCTTTTCCACTGTGTGCTATTGACCCTGGGCATCGGCGATCGCTTTCGCCAATACCACATCTCGGCCAGCTCGTATGTCACCCGGAGTCGGCTCGATCGGAACGGTCGGAGTGATGCCGATCCCCTCAAAGTCCGAACCGTTTGGGAAATACGCTCGCTTTGCCCCGACACGGAAATTCATTCCGTTCTCGAATTGATACATGAACGGCTGGCCGGTACTTCCCTCTGTTGACGAACCATATACCTCTGCACGTCCGCTCGTCTTGAGCGGCATTACGAAGTCTTCGCAGGCGGACGCGCAGCCTGAGTCGGCCAGCACGACCACGCGGCCCTTGTAAACCGTTCCGTCTGGGATGTTCCGCTTATTGGCAAACCGTATCTCGACGCGCTCAAGAGCTGATCCGGTGTCGATCACATTCTTGATCTCGGCGTCGCGAGATTCCCTCGGAACGAGGTTGCCGAGCTGGCTGTAGGCTCCAAAAACGCCGACGTTCGCGCTCGTCGCCTCAACCCAGTCGTAGTACGGCCGGTCCATCAACGCTGCGATCAGTTTTGACGGCGTCGTACCTCCGCCATTGCCTCGGACATCGATAATAAGGGCCTTTGCTGACGCATTCGCTCGAATGAACTCAACCGCTTTCTGCTCAAATCTTTCCTCTCCAAATGACGGGATCGTGAGCAGGGCGATGCCGCCGTCAAGGACCTTCCCTTGAGTTTCGTCCACCCGTTTTGGCCAATTCAGCTTTTGGGTGTAGCGATCGACCGTAACCGTTTTCCCGCTAACCGTCAGATCGAATTTTCTCGGAAAGAGGTATGGGCGGTAGAAAAAGCCTTTGAGACGCGCGGCTTCGCTCGATCCGGTGAGATATTTCTCATTTTCTTCAAAGAATTGCCCAAACGGCTTGCCGTCGATGGCCTGAAGCTCGGTGCCGACGTGTATCTCGCTGTTTGCCGAACGAATTACGATGAATCTACCGTCGGCGGCCTTGCTCGCCTCGAAACCAACGGGCTTTGGGTCAGATCCGTCCAGCCATGGATCGTTAAAACTCGTGTGTCCGTTCTTTAGGGCCCCGAAGAATTCAAGGGCTGCGAGGTCGAATGTCCGGCGATCATCCGAAACCTCGATAGTCCCGACAAACCGCTTGTATTCGGCGTCGATATCAAGGTCCGGCACAGCTTTCCAATGTGCAAAATACATCTGAACAGCGTCATACATCCTGGTGGCCATCCAAATACGGTCCTTCAACGCGACTTTGCCGTTATCAACTGGTTTGGCGGCCTGGGCAAAAAGGAATGTGCTGAGAAAAAAGAATGTGGCCAGAACACAGGCGGCAGCTTTGGCCTTATTTCGGTAGCGAAATAACAATTGACGTTTCCTCCGATCAGTATTGGTTGGTATTCGTGGGGGAGCACAAAATAAGAAAACACCGTACAGCCGCCATTTGTGACAGCGCACCAACCGGGCGCTATCTAAAAAATCGCGGCAGGCGCCTTTCGACGTTCTGGGGCAATAATATCTCCATCGCGTCATCGACCGTGACAATGCCGGCAATGTCGCCGTCGTCATCAACAACGGGCAGCGCCAGAAGATTGTATTCGGCTATCATCTGAGCCGCATCGAGGGCCGAATCGGAGGGATGGGCCCGTCTGAAATCGGTCCTCATCACATCGGAAAGCCGCTTGGTTGGGTCGGCGAGTATAAGCGAACGCAGGCTTAAGAGGCCGCAAACCTTCCAGCTGTCGGGTGCGTCGACGACATAGAGGTAATAGATCATATTCGGCGTCTCGGCCATTTCCCGCAGGCGTGCTATCGCCTCGCCAACGGTGAGATCTTTTGGAAAGACCACGAACTCGGTCGTCATCAGGCCGCCGGCAGTGTCGTGGTCAAAGGCCATCAATTCGGCAACATCGGCCTTCTCCTCGTCCTCCATCAGGTCGAACAGCTCCTTCGCCTTTTCCTCGTCCATCTCATCGAGCACATCGACCGCATCGTCGGGCGACATTTCTTCGAGGATATCGGCAGCCCGTTCTTCGTCCATTTCCTCGAGAATACGGGCCTGTGCCTCAGTTGACATCTCTTCAAGCGTATCAGCCGCCGTTTCGTCGTCGAGGCTTTCGACAACCTCGGTGCGATGTATCGGTGAGAGCGTTTCGGCAAGCTGCGCTATCTCGACGGGATGCAGCCGCGAGAGCTTATCCTTTGAAGATTTGAGCTGCACGGTCACGGTAGCAGTATCGGTTGCGAGATATCCGACGTCGGCCCAATCAAGGACCTCGACCGGCTTGTTGGCTCCAAAAAAGCCTTTTGGCATCAACCTGCGGACAAATCCCTGAAAGCTGACATCAGCACCTGTTACTCTCCAATTGTCGCCAGTATCGATCAGCTGCACGTCATTGACGCGAACTACCCGCTTGCCGTCAACATCGATAAGTTGATTGTCCAGCACGTCCTTGCCGAGAAGCACTTCACCCTCGCGTCGCTCGAACGGCGTCAGGTCGAGCTTCGCCGAACTCATTCGAGCACCGTGGACCGTGAGCGTCGAGATATTCCCTCGTGAAATGAAAAAATCCAACCGCCGAAACCGGGCCACTAATCCGACCACCGGCGGATAATCATCGCTGCCATACTTCACAAGCACATCGCTGATCAATGCGATCTTGTCATCGCGGCTGTCCACGATCGGCCGTCCTAGAATTTGCGAAAGATACAGCATCGCCTAAAGATAATGCCGAAAAAGGTATTCGGGCAAGAGGACAGATGCCTGATCGTTGCCGAGTTTGGCAAAAACTGGAACACATGCGTGATTCACCGTTTTTATTAATCGAAGGCGAATACTCTCGGCCGCTCTGCTGCCGGTAGCCTTCCGCCTTCGGTTCTCGCTACTAACCACTATCCCATTGGCTGCCAGGCTTCCCGATCACGGGCTGATACCCTTTTCATGAACAAGGTATTCACTTTTTTCGTCCTGTTACTATCTCTCACCGCTGCTGCTTTTGGACAATCCGGGCCTCGTGCAATGGATAACTTTGACCGCTCGCAAGGCGTTCAAGTGCATCGACCGCCAACCCCGCCACCCACATTGGTTGCAAAGAACGTTAGGAAACGGAATTCCAGATCTGCCGCGGCCCCGGGCAAACTGGTCGCGAAGACCGGAAGTTCGCGGTACGTAGTCTCGGTCACGGACGGCCTCGCAACGCGCGAAGCCCCGGTTTCGCCGCGAGCCGTGTCGGGAATGGCCGCGAACGCGAATCTAAAGGGATTTACAACGGGAAATCCCATACACGATTCGTTGATCGTTGAGTCTAGCCGTCGATATGGGATCGACCCTCTGCTGATCTATTCCCAAATGCACCAGGAATCGACCTTCAAGATCAACGCAACCTCGCCCAAAGGTGCAAGCGGATTGATGCAGTTGATGCCTGCGACCGCACGTCGATTTGGCGTTACAAAGATCTATGACCCGCAGCAGAACATAGATGCAGGAGTGCGATATATGCGCTGGCTGCTCGATACATTCAACGGCGACGTCGTCCTCGCTCTTGCGGGCTACAATGCGGGAGAAGGTGCAGTGATGAGATATGGGTGGAACGTGCCGCCATATCGAGAGACACAGGAGTATGTCCGCCGCATCACTGCCCGGTACAACGCCATAACCGACGGCCGCTATATCAACACTGCTCGCCGCGTCAATAACGAAACAGCATCAAAGCTTGGTCAGAAAGACTCTCGTCCGCTTACGGTTTATGCTCCGGACGCACTGAGCATCCGTCTGCCGGACGGCAAGATGATGCTTGTAAACCAGTAAAAGATCGATCTTCTCCACTCGTCTGAAAAAGACCTACGGCCGGTGTTCGAGCATCGGCCGTTTTTTTGCGCATTCCGATTGCTGTATGATTGGTCGAAGCCTGAACTGGGCTGATCTGATCTCTATGTATTGCACAAAATGCGGTTCACAGAATGCGGATGATGCAAGATTCTGCCGCAAATGCGGTGACGATCTGGGAAACGAGGAGGAAACCCGTGTCGCGATGCGGCCGAATGACGAATTGAGCCACGGCGAACGAATATTCTCGATCTCGCCGACCGTGAAATTCGTTTACGCGGGGTATGCTGCTGTCACGGTGCTTGCTTTTGTTCTGGCCCTGCTCGTCGGGGCCGTCCTTGGTCTGCTCACTGCAGGCGGCACAATGCTTCTGGGAATCGCCCTTTGGATCCTTTTACTACTCATCCCGGCGATCTATCATCTCCGCTCGCGACTCGTAAGATACACCTTAACCGATACCACGATCGAGATCGATAAAGGACTGATCTCGCGGTCCACTCAGAATATCCCGCTTCGCCGGGTCCAGGATGTTACCGTCTCGTCAACGCTGTTTCAACGCGTGCTCGGTTTTGGCGACATTGTGATCGACAATGCCAGCGAAACCGGGGGCAAGATCGTACTTGAGAACATAGATGCTCCGCGAAAGTACGCGGATCTGCTTCTGAAACAGATCCGCCACCTCGACCGATGATTTGTTGGCCTATTTCCCTTTCGGACGTGATGTTCCGCATTTATGCAAGTTCTTATAACTGGTGCCGGCGGAATGCTGGCCCGGGCCGTGCTAAATATCTGTAGAGAGTCAGAAGACGTCGTTGTGGCGCTTTCGCGCAACGATCTCGATATCTCCGATGCAACGGCGGTGTCCGCCAGTGTTGCAGCGTATAGGCCCGACGTCGTGATAAATTGCGCCGCCTACACGGATGTTGACGGTGCCGAATCCGACATTCGAGCGTGCTATTCGGCTAATGTTGCCGGCGTGGCTAATCTTGCGCGGGCGTGCCGTGCCGAGAATGCAGGCTTCGTTACGGTCTCAACCGACTATGTCTTCGATGGATCAAAGTCAGGTTTCTACACAGAGCGGGACGTTCCAAGCCCACAAAGTGTCTACGGACAGGCGAAGCGCGAAGGTGAGATCACAGCTTTTGCCCTCTACCCGCGATCGGTGATAGTGCGTTCCGGTTGGATCTATGGTTTCAATGGAACAAACTTCCTGAGCATGGTTCCGACGATGCTTTCCGAAGGCCGCCAATTAAGAGCGATCAATGACTCCTTCGGCACGCCGACCTTCGCCGGCGATCTTGCGGCCCGCCTCCGCGAACTAGCAATTGCGGACGTGCCTGGTGTCTACCACGCCGCAAACCAAGGACCTGGCTGCAGTTATCTCGATTTTGCCAAAACAGTATGCCGCCTGGGAGGTTTCGATGCTGATCTCATCAGTTCTGTGTCGGGCACCGATCTGACGCGTCCGGCCCCGCGGCCGATCAATTCGAGGCTAGCATGTGTGGTTAGCGAGCGATCGGGCCTCGCGCGAATGAGGTTCTGGGAAGAGGCGTTGGCCGAATTCATCCGGTCCGGCCCGCCATCGGGCCTTGACCATTCATAGGCAGAAACCGTGCGAAAAAGGTCCGCTAGACTCCAGAGCCATTGGTCTTGTGTGCCGTACTCACCTCTTCGACATACGGTGTCGGGTCGGCATCGCTCTTGCCGTAATAGTCGTAATATCCGCCGCCGTAGTAATCGTATTCGATCGAGTTTGCCTTGATACCATTTAGGACAACGCCGTAGATCCGGGCTCCGATATTCGCAAGCCGCTGCTTGAAACGCCGCATCAGGTGCAGCGAACTCTTGCCCGCCATTGCGACGATCACAACGCCATCGACCTGCGTTGAAAGAATGGCCGCATCCGTAAACGAGATGGCCGGCGGCGAGTCGATGATCACGTGCTTGTAGCGGCCGCGAAGGAATTGAAGCAGCTTTTTCATTTCGTCCGAACTAAGCAGCTCAGCAGGATTCGGCGGGATCGGGCCACTCGTAATGACACGCAGTTTGGGAAGGCCTTTGCAGCGTTTGATCAAGTGGTCGGTGTTGGGTTCGCCGGACAAATAATTCGTCAGGCCCTCGGTGTTCTCCATCTCAAAGTACGAATGGAGTCGCGGCCGGCGAAGGTCGCAGTCTATGATCACGACATCGGCATCGGCTTGGGCCAGCGTGATCGCAGTGTTGATCGCGGTCGTCGTCTTGCCCTCAGACGGTTGTGATGAAGTGATCAGGATCGTTTGGGGCGGTTTACCTGCCGACGAGAACAGCAGCGACGTCCGAAGGTGCCGATAGGCTTCGGCCATCGGCGAATGGCGCTCTTCGAGCGTAACTATCGAGGTAGCGGGCACAATAGACGTTCCATTCTTCGCCCCCAAGCTAAGACGGCGTTTCTCCTGAACGCGGTGGTGAGGAATAAGAGCCAGCGTCGGAAGACCCAGGCTGCGGCCGATGTCGTCCGACGACTTGACCGAATCGTCAAGGAAATCCATCAGGAATGCCAACCCGATGCCCGCCGCAAGCGACAGCAGGAACGCAACGACAATGTTTCGGTTCCTCGGCGGCCCGACAGGATTTGAGGGAGCGATCGCCTTTGCCGAAATTTTAATGTTGTCCGGGCTGCTGTTCGCGATCGCAAGCTCCTGTTCCTTTAACCGCTGAGTGTAAGTATCGAGCAGGTTGCGATTGGTATCGATACTCCGCTTTAACGTGGTCAGCCGTGTTTGGGCAACCCCCTGCGTGTTCGCAAGGGACGCCTCTTTATCATAGGCTGCCTGGGCCTGCGCCTCTTCGCGGCGTTTCGATTCAAGCTGTGAGCGCATCGACACCAGAGCACCGTTCACCGCATCCTTATCTACCGCCTTCTTGTCACGCTCTATGATGCTTGAGACTTCCTTTTCAGTACTTGCGCGTGCGTCCTTCAGAGATTGAATGCGCTCGATCTTTTTTTGGACCTCGACGTATTCATCCTGATACTTGACGCGCAGCTCGGCCAATTCGGTCTCCGCCGTCTGGATCTGCTTATCGATGTTCCGGATATCATCCTGAAGCTTGGTTTTTCTTTCCGTAGCCTGTTTAACAGCGTCCTGATATATCGGGTTGTTCGTAAGCTCTTGAATGCTTGCGCCTTCCCCGCGCGCATTAGCCGCAACCGCGGCGTTGTATCTGCTTTCAAGCTGGCGACGCTCTTCCATCGCCTTCATCCACGTCGCACTCAATCCCTGAAGGCGGCTTGCCGAAAGTTCCTGGCCCTTTTCCGCCAACGGCAGATCGCTCTGCTTCATAAAGGAAATGAGTTCAGCTTCCTGGCTCGCGATCGTCTGTTCGAGTTCGCCGATAGACTTTGCAAGATCATCCTTAGCCTGGATCGCACCCTCCATTTCCCGTTTCGCGTCCTGCGCCTTGAACGTCTCGGCAACCCGGTTGGCTACACTTGCGGCGAGTTTGGGGTCCAGCGTCCGGACACTTACGTCAACAAGGTTAGTGCGCTCCTGCTGGTCAACCGAGAGGCCGCCAAGCAACCGGCCTGCATAGCGGGCCGCCCGGGCCTGTTCTTCAGATGTCAGTGTCGGCCGTGAGGCTGTTTCGTCAGCGGCGTCCTCAGAAATGACCGGCATCGCGGCTGACGATCGGGCATCCGGTCTTTCGCTCGAAAAGATCGAGCGAAACGCTGAACCGATCCCGCGAGCCTGGTCGCCGAAAAGGTCTGGTTCGTGATATAGGCCGAGATCGATGACCACATCCCGCATCAGATCGGCATTTCGAAGAAGCTTGAGCTGTGTATTGTAGTAGTTAGCGTCCTGGCCAAAATTGATATTTATTGAGTCTTTTGATGTGACCTTCGGCCGGCGCGGCTCGATCAGCATCTGCGTGGTGGCCTCAAATTCGGACGGCAGCTTATACATATAAAGCGCCGCCGCGGCCGTTACGATCAAAGTGAGCGCGATTATCCACGGAAGCCGTTTGTAAACGACCCCAAAATAATGCCTTATCGAGCGTCGCCCCTCAACGCCCTCATCGTCAAAATACGACGCATAGGCGGGCGGGTATTCGCGCGGAATATCCCGCATCACCGCCGCTTTTGGTAAGGGCGTCAACCGCTGATCTTGTTCCATACTGCCAGAAAACTACTATTCGCGTGAAATTCCTGCCGAAACTTGGGTTATACCACAATCAGCGGCGATTTTCACGCAATTTTGGGCCGACTTCCTATCCCATCGCGACAGATGCGGATGTTTCGGGGCTGCAAAGGTTCCGGCCCGCTTCATCACCGCGTGCTCGCGTTTCGGGCCTAATGGGCCCAAATGTTATAATGGCTGTTTGCTTAAATGAAGATTTTTTGTAGTAACTAAGCCTATGAGAGCGATCCATGCAAATCAGCCGTCGGCAGGAAGCTTCGATTTCGACCTTGGCGTAGCCGGGTTTCGGTATTCGGATCTCTTTGACGCAACCCGGCTAAAGGAACTTGCCGAAAAGTTCTACGACGAGCTGCTTGAAAGAGACCCGTTGGTTCACGACGCCTTGCAAAAATATGTCGCCGCTCGGGGAAACGGCTTTGAAAATCGCGTTGTATCAAAGATACTGACCGATTCCGCTCCGTATCTTTCAGATTTTGTTGCACGCTTGTTCGGTATCACCAAGGATCGCTCGGCCCTGCAGGACCGAATTCTCGAACAAAGCCCGATCTGGCGATACAAATTCTTCGTCCAACGGCGGGCGATCAAACAATTTTCAAAGGAACAGTTCGCATCAAGGCCTTCGTATGAACTTGACGAAGCCCTTAGAGAACTGCGTTACAAGTCGTTTGACGAGACGGTCGTTAACGATGAGGAACTCGCGATCTCGCGCATCGCCGCACTCCTGCTTGACGCTGAGGAAACGATCACGAAAGGCTCCGATCAGTCAGAAGAGGTACAACTAACCGTCAAGAAATTACAGCGTGCGGTCGACGAGCTCAAGGACAAGACATTCGGCAAGGTCTTTACTGAATTTGTTCTAGAAGTTGACGCGGCCGGCGATCTGTTAATGGTGAAGGCGGCGTTGCGGCTTATCGAGGCATGGTCGGCCAATGAGTTTTACAAGAAAGAAAAGCGCTGGGCGGCTTTCAAGGTCCCGCACCCGCTCGACTACCAGAACCTCGTCCACCTGATCAATCCGGAACCAAAGCTGCATAACATAATGCGTGGCCGGGACGAAGACCTCCGCCGCCGTGACGGCTTCAAACTGACCGACGACCGCGGCACGATGCGAGATTCGCTCAGCGAGGTGGACTATTGCATGATCTGCCACGAACGCGAGAAGGACGGCTGCCGAATCGGCCTTCACGAAAAGGACGGCACCGTCAAACGAAATCCACTGGGTATCAGGGCGGATGGATGCCCGTTGGATGAACGCATCTCCGAGATGCACCTGCTCAAAAAGCAGGGCGACCCGATCGGCTCGCTCGCCCTGGTCGCGATCGACAATCCGATGTGTGCCGGCACCGGGCATCGGATCTGCAACGACTGTATGAAGGGCTGCATCTTTCAGAAGCAGGATCCGGTCAACATCCCTCTCGCCGAAACACACACGCTGACGGACGTATTGGATCTTCCCTACGGCTTCGAGATCTACAGCCTACTTACACGCTGGAACCCGCTCAATGCTGAGCGGCCCTACATGCTGCCTTACAACGGCAAGAATGTGATGGTGGTGGGACTCGGGCCCGCGGGATATACGCTTGCGCACTATCTCTTGAATGAGGGCTTTGGCGTAGTTGGGGTGGATGGATTGAAGATCGAACCGCTTCCTGCCGATTGGACGGGCGATCTTGGCAAAAAATGTCCCAAACCGATAAAAGATATCTCCGAGATCCGTGAACAGCTCGACGAACGCATTCTTTCAGGTTTCGGCGGCGTGTCGGAATATGGCATTACAGTTCGCTGGGATAAGAATTTCCTCAATATGATGCAGCTGATGCTGTCGCGAAGGAAGCGATTTCGCGCCTATGGCGGCATTCGCTTTGGCGGCACGCTGACCATTGAGGACGCGTGGGATTTTGGCTTTGACCATATCGCTATCGCAACCGGTGCGGGCAGGCCGACGATCGTGCCGATGAAGAACAATCTTATCCGCGGCATCCGGCAGGCAAGCGACTTCCTGATGGCCCTGCAGCTAACAGGCGCGTTCAAGAAGGACACCCTTTCGAATCTGCAGGTTCGGCTGCCCGCCGTAGTGATCGGCGGCGGCCTTACCGGCATCGATACCGCAACCGAGCTTTTTGCTTACTATCCGGTCCAGGTCGAGAAAATGCTCGAAAAGTATGAGCAGGTAAGTGCGGAGTTTGGCGAGGCAAAGGTTTGGGAGAAATTTGACGCGGAAGAAAAGGCCGTTTTTGAGGAGTTTCTGGAACACGGCAGGGCTGTCCGGGCCGAGCGGGCACGTGCGGCATCGGCCGGCGTGGTTCCGGATCTCGTTTCACTGGTTCAGGGCTGGGGCGGCGTTTCGTTGGTCTATCGGAAACGGCTGCAGGATTCGCCGGCTTACAGGCTGAACCACGAGGAAGTTCAAAAAGCCCTCGAAGAAGGCATCAACTTTATCGAATGCATGAATCCGATCGAAGCTGTGCCGGATGAATACAACGCGGTCAAGGCACTCGTTTTTGAGCGGCTTGAATACATTCCCGAAACCGGCAAATTCGAAAAGACCGGCGACAAGCACGAGTTTCCTGCTCGGACGGTTTGTGTCGCAGCGGGAACGTCGCCAAACGTGATCTACGAAAAGGAAAAGCCCGGGACATTCCAGCTTGACGAATGGCGTCAGTTCTTCCGGCCTTACCGCCTGACAAAGGATGCCGGCGGCAGATTCCACGCCGTGCCAACAGATAAAGGCGAGACCGGCTTCTTTACTTCGTATGAGCATGACGGCAAGTTCATAAGCTATTACGGCGATAACCACCCGAAGTACGCCGGCAACGTCGTCAAGGCGATGGCCTCGGCAAAGCACGGATATCCAAAGGTCGTTGAACTGTTCAAAGATGAACTTGACTCACGCGGCCCGCTTCCGCAAGCAGAACGAGACGCGGTTTTCGAGAAGTTGGTCGACACGCTAGATGAACAACTTCGTGCATACGTCGTAAAGGTCGAACGGCTGACGCCAACGATCGTTGACGTCGTCGTAAAGGCTCCGCTGCAGGCAAAGAAGTTCGAACCGGGCCAGTTCTATCGCCTGCAGAACTTTGAAACGACCGCACCGGTCATCGACGGCACCAAGTTGATAATGGAAGGCCTTGCGCTCACCGGCGCCTGGGTTGATGAGGCGAAGGGCCTGCTTTCGATGATCGTTCTTGAAATGGGAACCTCGTCGCGGCTTTGTTCTTTACTCCGCGAGGGCGAGGAAGTGCTCGTAATGGGGCCGACCGGAACGCCGACCGAGATTCCGCAGAACGAGACCGTCCTGCTCGCCGGCGGCGGCCTCGGCAATGCGGTGCTCTTTTCGATCGCTCGGGCCCTTCGCGACAATAATAATCACGTGATCTACTTCGCCGGCTATAAGAACGGCGAGGACCTGTTCAAGCGACAGGAAATAGAAAAGGCGACCGACCAGGTGGTTTGGTCAACGGACATGGGCAAAGAGATCCGGCCGATGCGGCCGCAGGATTCGCATTTTCGCGGCAATATCGTTCAGGCGATGGTCGCCTATGCCGAAGGCAAATTCGGCCAAACGCGCCTCAGCCTGAAAGATGTTGATCGGATCATCGCCATCGGCTCCGACCGAATGATGAACGGCGTGCGCGAAGCCCGCCACGGCGCACTAAAGCCATACCTCAAACCGGAGCACGTCGCTATCGGCTCGATCAATTCTCCGATGCAGTGCATGATGAAAGAGGTCTGCGCCCAGTGCCTGCAACGCCACGTCAACCCGCACACCGGCGAAGAGTTCTTCGTTTTCTCATGCTTTAACCAGGACCAGCATCTTGATTTCGTCGATTTTAAGAACCTTAACGACCGGTTGAAGGCAAACAGCATTCAAGAAAAATTGACAAACCTGTGGCTTGATCGGATGTTTGGCCGAGACAATCCGGGAAATCGCAAATGATCCTTTGCAGCGAGGTTTGAGTAGGGCACATCGGACGTCATTCCGGCGTTGATCGTGCCCGGCCCAAATATCTATTGAGGCGGCTCGATCTTGACAGCGGCGTCATAGTCATAAGCCTCCGAGATCCTTGAGGTTGCTGTCTTGCCGTCCTGATCGCTGTCGGTCTCGCCTTCCATCTTGTGCGGCAGTTTATCAGCCACTCCGACCCAGTATTTTCCCGTGAGTTTTATCGCCACGCCCGAATCCTCATCCTTTCGTTCGCCGGAGTATTCATAAACATTCATTTCCGACCCGCTGATCGATTCGGTGCCTAAATATTTGATCTCGGCCGAGCTATCCTTTGCCAACTCCTCGACATTTTCCGCGCCGAAAAGGGTTCCAGCAAGGTCGATGTGGATTGGGCTTTTTCTCCACGCGCCGTCATCCTTCTTCAGCCAGGTTTCGGAGCCGATGCCGATCGTTTCGCCCTTTTGACTGCCCATTCCGGCGACCTGCCCCGTGCGAACAACGTGAAAGCGATCAGGGGATTGGAACTCCGCGACGATCGTATAGCTGGTTCCGTTTGATTGAGATGCAGAACCCTCCATCTTATACGATGGGGCGTTGTTGCGATTTCGGAGCGCCGCGACGAGTTCGCTGCGGGGATCTCCACCGACAGGCCTGCCACCATTAGCAGCAGGACCGGAGGCGACCGGCTTTCCGCCGCTGGGCACAGCGGTGCTTCGGTTGGTGCCGCCGAATCGGGCGCAACCCCATATCGCGATCAGTAACGAACCTGCGAAGGCACCCCGTGCCAGGCTCTTACAGTTCATAGGATCAATCCTCCTTCTCCATTCTTGAAAACATCAAAGCCAAACGCCTTCTGACGGCCCAACGGACGATCATAGGCGCACGCCGACAGCCTCGACGCAGCCGACCAGATCGCCTCGCCGATTCTTGATCGGCATCGGTGAAATTTCGGCAAGGTGTTGGTCAGACACGGTGCCGAGTTGACGAAGGAGTTCGACCGCGACAACCGGCCGTGCACGATGGTCGTCGCCGTCTTCGATCTTGAGGGCGATGCCGAGGCCGGCCGGCCACTTTTCGCACGGCATCACGGCGCAAAGCCAAACGCCGTCAGCGCCGACCTTTGAAAGGATCTCGCCTTGCGCAACCTGCATCAGCAAGGTATCGAGGCGTTGGATCCCGCCGATCAGTTCGGGGAATTTCATCATCGCTGAGACGATGCGGCCGCAAGCAGTTCGCGTTCTTTCATCGAACTTTGAAGGCGCGATCAGATTGATAAAGCTTCTGGCCATCGCCTCGAGCGAGATCGCGAAATTCGGTGCGGCACAGCCGTCAATGGCAAGGGCAATATCGCTTTCAGGAACTTCCGAAAAATCGGCGACGCTTTTCAATATCGCCTGCTGGACCGGATGATCCACCGATTCATACGAGCCAAGTTCGGCATCGATGTGCTTTGCAAATGCCAGCATCGCGGCGTGCTTGCCCGAGCAGTTATTGTGAAGCTGTGTCGGCTGCTCGCCCGACCGCAGCATTCGTTCGGCCTCTTTTTCGTTAAAGGGCAAATGCGATCCGCAGCGTAGATGCGATTCTGACAGGCCGCAGCGCTCAAGCATCAGCTGCGCGATGCGGACATGCCTTGCTTCACCGGAGTGTGATGCGCAAGCGAGTGCGATCTCCTCCTCCGAATACCCGAAAGCATCAGCCGCACCGCTCGTGATGAAAGGCAGCGCTTGAAAAGGCTTTGCCGCTGAACGAAAGAACGTCACGGTCCTCGGATCGCCGACCGATGCAACGGTTTTCCCTTCACCGTCAAGCACGATCATATGGCCGCGATGGATCGATTCGACCGTTTCGCCGCGAATCACTCTTGCCAGGACCTCAGATGCCATAATCTCTAACCGCCGAAACGCAAATACGCGCAAGAATTGCTGAATGGAGCATGAAATGATCGACTTTTGAACAGATCGCCAAGTCCTGATCCACGTCATCAGCTCCGATGCGCGGCCGACCTCTTTACGTGAGTCTCCGCGCCTGTGCGGCGAAGATCAACCTGCCGACGCGATCATTTCGCGAGCGTTCTCCCGAGCCGCGGATGTTATCTTTTCACCAGCCAGCATTCTGGCGATCTCCTCGATACGCTCGGCTTCATCCAGATCGCGGACCGCGATCGTGGTGCGGTCTTTTTTCGCGAATTTCTCGATCAGCAAATGCTTGTCGGCCTTTGAGGCGACCTGAGGTTGGTGCGTGACACAGAGGATCTGTTGCTTCTCGGATAGCGCTTTTAGCTTTGCGCCTACAGCTTCGGCCACACGGCCGCCGATACCGGCATCGATCTCGTCAAACACCGCCGTGGTTTGCGTACTTGCGCCTCCCGCCGTTGTTTTCAAGACAAGCATCAGTCGCGAAGCCTCGCCCCCCGATGCAACGCGAACAAGCGGTTTAGGTTCTTCGCCGGGGTTCGCAGAGAAATAGAACTCAACCACGTCGATCCCGTTTGCCGAGAACCCTTCAAAACCGTCGCCGTCGACCGATGTTGAGGCCTCGAGCCTCACTTCAAACCTCGCCTTATCCAGGGCAACGTCTTTCAGGTTCGCCTCTACGGCCTTGGCGAATCTTGCGGCCGCAGTAACGCGTCTATCGTGCAGTTTAACGGCCGCCGCCAGATAGTCAGCCCGCAGTTCAGCAAGTTCTGCCTGGAGTTCCCTTTCTCTTAGCTCAGACGTCTCGATCCTCTCCAGCTTCTTTTCCGAATCGTCCAAATGGGCAAGAACGGCCTCGATCGAGCTCCCATATTTTCGCGTCAGCCGGGATATCTCGGCCAGCCGATCCTCGATCTCGGCAAGCCGTTCGGGCGAAAACTCCAGATGCGAGCCAAAATCACGGGCCGTGACGGCAAGGTCTTCGATCACGGCTCGGGCTGATTCGAGGCTTTCGAGATATTCACCAAATCTGGCCTCGAACTGCGCAAGCTCTTCGATCTTTCGCGTTGCTTTCTCGAGCGTCGCGGCAGTTGAATTTTCTTCGTCGTACAAGAGCGCGTACGCCTCGCCGCTTAGGGCCGACAATTTTTCGACATTGTTGAGCTTTCGTTTCTCCTCCGCTAATTCCGAATCCTCGCCGACGCGAAGCCCGGCCCTGCGGATCTCTTCCGTTTGAAACCGTAGTAGATCGAGCAATTGGAGTTTTTCAGCATCGCCTGTACGAAGCGAGGCAAGTTCGGCACGTGTCTCCTCCATGCGCAGATAGGCCTGACCGGTCTGGCGACGCTCATTTTCGACGCCAGCGAAACGGTCGAGCAGGTCCATATGACTGCCTGCATCGTACAGCGCCGACTGCTCGCCCTGGCCGTGGATGGCCACAAGAAACGGAGCGATCTGTTTAAGAACGGCCTGGGTGGCGAGTTGGCCGTTGATAAATATCCGGTTCCTGCCCGAACGTGACAGCTCGCGACGTACGATGATCTCATCCGCGTCAAACTCGATCCCGAACGGATCTGTGATCTCGCGAAGCGTCTCACCGGCTGACACTCTAAACAAGCCTTCGATCTGGGCGCTCTCACGGCCCGATTTGATCAGATCCGACGAGATCCGACCGCCGGTGAGCGTGCCCAGGCTGTCAACGATGATCGATTTGCCCGAACCTGTTTCCCCGGTAAGCAGATTCAATCCACGACCGAATTCGATCTCGATCTCATCGATCAATGCTATGTTTTTTACCCTCAGGAACTCGAGCATGCGACGCGTAGCGTGCCACGACCTATTTTCTCGGAACCACGCCTTCGCCCTTTATCCATTGGCCGAGCGAGAATATCGCATCGGGCGGAAACGCTTCTTCAAGGTCGGCTGCGGCCCAGTCTATCTTGCGGTCCTTCTTATAGAACAGTATCTCGCCAAAGTTGCCGACTGACAAAGGCTGAAAGCGGCCGACGGCATAGAAATCTCTCGCGTCGTATTCTTCGAGTCCGGAGATAGTTGAAAGGTCGCCGATCCGGCGAACTACGGTCGGGGCCGCAAACTCTTCCCTGCGTCGTTCCCGGTTGGCCCCGATATCTCCCACTGAAAATTCGATGCTTTTTTCACCGGTCTCACTCACCTTGACGATCGGGATCGTCGCACCGCGGAAGATAAAACTCATCAATCTGCCCGACACATTGTTCGGCAAGCCAAGATATGCGTCTGGTGCGATATTTCGCTCGCTGCCGTCCGCCAGCGACTTCAAGGCCGTTCCGATCGCAATGAAATTCATCTTAACCAAAAACGATTCTGGCTTTCCGTGAAGGGCTCCTGTCTCGATCAGGATCGTGGGCGTGCCCCAGGCAGAGAAGTTATCGCCAAATGCGGTTGCCGTAAACTCGTCCTCATAGCGTCCGATGTGGCCGGGCATGTACGGTTCGATCGCTTTGATCATTGCCGAGACCAACCGTTTGTTTCTTTCGTGGCCTTCGTTCGTCGTCCTTTGAGCATCGCCGTAAACGACAAGGAACGAGATGGCTGCCTGCTTGTTTGTCGGCCCGGCGGCCGTCAGTGCGTTTTGGTTGTGGAGGTTGAAACCGATGTTGGGCGACCAGGCGTCACGCAGTTGCTTTAACAGCCGGGCCTCCGGCGACTTCAAATTCAGCGCGTCGCGGTTTATGTCCAGGCCCTGCATATTTCGGCGAATGAACATATCTGCCCCGTCCGGGTTCAGCATCGGCACAGCCCGGATCGTCAGGCTGCTCTCGATCTTTTTCACCCACTCCTTATCGCCGTTTCGACGCAGTACCCAGAAAAGGTCGACCAATGCTGACGTTGCCGTCGGTTCGTCGCCGTGCATCTGCGACCAAAGGAAGACCTTCAGCGGCCCCGTGCCGAACTCGACCTGATATATCTCTTTGTTGGAAACGCTTTTCCCGACCTCGGCAACGCGAACACCCGAACCTTTCAACTTGTCGAGGTATTCCTTCAGATCCTTATGTCTAACGTTCGACGGAAGAATGTTGGTTATGTGCTCCGCTTCCCAAATATCAGCGAGCTCGGCGGGGGTTTGTGCAGCAGCCATGGTCGCGGACAAAGTTACAACAACAAGGGAGAAAAGAAAGCATCTGAGCATATATCCTAAGATATTCGCAATCGTCGCTATCTTCAAATAATTCAGCTAGGTATTGGCAGCCCGATCTTTAACTTTCCGATCGGACAGAATTCGAGATCTATCCTCTTCCGGGAGCGGTTCCCGGGGCTCGCGAATCCGCAGGACCCGCAGCACCTCGGCCACGCTCCATGCCTGAGCAAAGCAGCCCCGCGGTGTGTGCGGCGGGTCGCCGTCGAAGATCTCGGAGACCTGGCCAAGCCCTGCCTCTGAGAGGTGCGCCTTGAAATCCGAGAGGATCGACTCGACCCGACGTTCTGTCTCGTCGCTCGGTCCTTTCACCCGTCGATACGCATCAACGAACGGCCCTATCAGCCATGCCCAAACCGTGCCCTGATGATATGCCGAATCGCGCTCGGCCGGCGGGCCGATGTAAACAGGGCAGTAACGCGGGTCCGCCGGCGAGAGCGACCGCAGTCCGACCGGCGTCAGCAATTCCTTCTCTACTTTTTCAACGATCTTTGCTGCCCGTTCAGCATCGAGCATCGAATGGTGCATTGAAACAGCAAAGATCTGGTTCGGGCGAATAGTTGGGTCGCGTGTACCATTCTCGACGACATCATACAGGCAGCCTTCCTGCTCATTCCAGAAAGCGCCGTTGAAACTCAGCTTGCATAGATCGGCCATGGCCCGATAGCGCGCTTCTTCCTCCGATCCATCAAAGTCGGCGGCTAGCTCGGCCATCGTCATCAGGGCGTTGTACCACAGGGCTTGTATCTCAACCGCTTTACCGGTTCGCGGTGTGATCACACGGCCTTCGACCTTAGCGTCCATCCAGGTCAGCTGAACATCGGCTGAGCCCGCGTACAACATTCCGTCTGTATCAACATGGATGTTGTAGCGAGTGCCCCGCAGGTGCCAGGCGATGATATCGGCAAGCTTCTCGTACAGAAACTCGCGGACGAACTCGAGGTCGCCGCTTGTTTCCAGATACGCGCGGACCGCCTCAAAATACCAAAGCGTCGCATCCACCGTGTTGTATTCCGGTTCGTCGCCGATATCCGGAAATCGGTTCGGCAGCATTCCTTCAGAAATGTGGTTCGAGAATTCGAGCAGTATATCGCGGGCGAGATCAAGGCGGCCGGTCGCAAGCGTCAACCCGTTGAGGGCGATCATCGTGTCGCGGCCCCAATCCGAGAACCACGGATAGCCGGCGATCACGGTATGTCCGGAACCACGCGAGACAATGAACTGGTCTGCAGCGAGTACAAGCTGCCTTTCAATATCCGTATGCGCCTCGGCCTGTTTGACCAGTGCCTTGCGACGCTTTATCTCGGCGTGCCCGGCAGCGTCGTGATCAAACTCAGCGTTCACGTCGGTGGATGCAGAGACATCTGCAGGGCAGTTCGAGAGCAAAAAGCGCATCTCGAACGGCTGAAACAGATCTTCCGTAAAATCGAAACCACGTTCCCGCTCGACCGCGTATTCGAAGTTTTTGTACCAATATCCGGTATCAACGATCTCGGCACGGCGGTGCCGAAGGTAGAGTACCGATTCGTCCGATCCATGTGTTATGGAAATAGTACCGTCATCGATCTCATAGTCGAATCGCGGCGATGCGCTTTCGTGCTGGAGGGCGTGATAATCAACGAAAGATACGAGCGGCTTTAGCGTGAGCAATACATCATCGCGGCCACCGTCCCCGGTCAATGTCCAGCGGACGAGCGTGGTATTCGTCCCATGTACCATCAACACACGCTTTTCGATCTCGACGCCATCCACCTCATACGTCCAGATCGGGAATGGATCTATCCGAAACTGCTTCAGGGATCGAAATCCTTCCGGACTCACAACGCCAGGAAACTGGTTCGTCGAAAGGTCAAAGCGCATGCCGTCGAATTCGATCGTCTCCTCAAATTTCGACAACAATGTGACCCTGCCAAGCGGTGGGTGAATGGCCGCGGTCAGCAGGCCGTGATAGCGGCGAGTGTTTGCACCCGAGATCGTACCCGACGCGAACCCGCCGATGCCGTTCGTTTCAAGCCATTCGCGGCTTAAAGCCGCATCAAGATCATTGCATATGTCTCGGTTGAACTTGATCATGAGTGGTCTTCGCAAAACGTTACCGCGATCGGGGCATGAGGCGGCGATAGGCCTAGCCTCGAAGGTAAACTCTTTCCGTTTCACTGATCATCCGATCGAGTGAAAATTTGCTGCGCGCGTTCACCGCTGCAGCGTCGGCCATCGAGCGCATCGCAGCCGGGCTTTCCAAAACCTCGACGATCTTTTTGGCCAGCCCGACAGGGTCATTGACGGGAACGCGCTGCTTGGGGTCATGGATAAGTTCGCGGGAGCCCGCCGTGTCGGTCGCGACGACCGGCACGCCCGTCACAAGTGCCTCGAGCATCGCCATACCGAAGCTTTCCGTTTGCGACGCCGAAACGAAAATATCAAGCGCGGCAAAGAGTTCGGTCGTATTCTCGACCCAATCGAGCCAAAGCACATTTTCTTCAAGTCCGAAAACCTTCACCATACGCCGAAGCTCGCGGCGGAATTTCTGATCGAGCGTATTGTCTCGGCCCACAATGATGTACCTGGTTCGGGGAAACCGTTTTGCGACCTCGTGCGCGGCCAGAACCAGATCTCGCTGCCCCTTGAGCGGCACCAACTCTCCGATGATCCCGACCAACGGAACGTCAAGCGGAATGCGGTGAAATTCACGGAACGCCTTGCGCAAGCCTATCCGCTCCTCGTCGCTCAGTTCATCGGTATCGATCCCGTTGTGGATCAGAACGACCTTCTTTCGCGGAAAGACACGAAGCAGTGCATTCTCGACGCCCGAAGACACAGCTATCGCCGTGGAAAGATTCTTTAGGGCAAATCGGTTGAACGGCTTGAGCGGGAACAACAGATGCCGCGTTAGCACGAACTTTGCACTTCCGCCGGACAGGGCACACGCAATGCTGGCGGGTATATAGTCGCGGGCAACGTGTGCGTGGATAATGTCGATCTCATTTTCCCGTGCGAAAGCCGCGATCCGCGATGCGCTCAAGATACCAAATGAATTGCGGATCGAAACGTGAAAAAATCGTTCGGGCGGCAAAAAATCAAGCTTACCTTCCCAAATGTTGGTCGGCCGTAACGCGGCATACACCTCGTGCCCGGCACTGCTCAGCCCGCGGCAAAGATCGACGACGTGCCGCTCGCCGCCGCCATAGGTCCGCGAAGATGAGATCTGCAGAACGCGCATGTCTGATCACTCTCGCCGAACAATCAATCGGCGCTTCGAAAAGGCCATGTCGGATCCATTGAACCCTGATTCCGTTGCCCAGAAGATTCTATCGCTAAATGTTCACCGGTCAACCGACCAATAGAAAAGAGGCCGCCTTTTCGGGAACGGCCTCTCAAACAAGGTCACAAGACCAAGCTAGTCGAAGATATACTTGAGACCAAGCTGGATGCGATAGACATCGCCGAGCCCGGCGGTCTTGAGATACGGGTTGCTGATCAGGCGTGATCCGCTGTTGCGAAGCCTGTAATAGGTCTTGCCCGTTGGATCAGCACCCGCAGTGCATGCGGGCGAACCCGCAACGGCACCCGATGACGAGCACGTGACAAGTATCTGACTGGTGGTGAAGGAGGTCCCAATCCCCCATTTCTCATTGAGTAGATTGCCGAAGTTGAGGACCGAGGCACTGACCTGGAAGCGGTGCTTCCTTCCGAAGGTCTTGAAATAAACCTCTTGTTTTAGGCTCAGGTCAAGCCTCGTCACCATCGGCAGGAACGCCGCGTTACGTTGAGCATATTCGCCGCGATGCTTCGAAAGATAGCTGTCCGCCTGAATGAAACTCTCAAAGGCCTCTTGCTGCTGCGCGACCGTGAAAGTTGTGCCGCTGGCGGTGTATGGCTGGAAGTTCATCTCAGACGTGCTGGCCGGAATGTAGATCAGATCGTTGTTGGTTGAAGCATCTCCGTTCAGGTCTCCGCTGAACGTGTAGCTCGTGTTGCCCCAAGTCCGCGATTCAAGGAACGCTGAGATCGACGTTGCCCCGAACTTGAAGTAGTCGATGTAGTACGAAGCCGTGGCGAAATAGCGATGACCCGGGGAATACTGGCTGAAGCCCATTGTAGGATTGTTCGGGTCACCGTGGTGCTGGTTGCTCGTCCACGAACCGCTCGCGATCGAGCCCGGATCGAACAGATTCTTACTCACGCCGTAGCTGTATCCAGTTTTGGCGTAGAAGCCCTTGGAATAGGGCTTCTCAAGCGAGGCCGCCAAATTCCACGACGTGCCGCTGCTTTGGTTCTGAAGAACATAGGCACCGCTGATGTTAGAGTAAATACGATTCCCGGCCCTCCAGCGCGGACGATCGTCCGGGCCGGTGAATGCCGTACTCGCCTGCGGGAGGTTCGCGTTGATGTAGTACATCCCGTTAACGTCGCGCGAATAAATGAACTCGCCATTCGCTACCAGGCCGAGTGGAACCTTAACGTCCGCTCCGATATTCGAGCGCCAGATCTGTGGGAACCGGAAATCAGGCTCGGTGAAGTTCAGCTCATAGGTGAGCGCGGGAGCTCCGGTAACATTTGTTGGCTTGTAGTGGTCAACATCAGCAGAGAACGGGTACGCAGTAGTATTGTCAGCCTGCGTGAAGCCGGTGAGAATGCCGTTGTTGCCGATCTGGTTAGATATCCAAACGTAGGCCGGTTTGCCAGTAAATACGCCCGTTCCACCTCGGATCTGAAGTTTTTGATCCTTAAGAGGCGACCAATTGAATCCGAGACGCGGCGACCAGAGTATCGCAGGGTCCGGGAGCTTCTGAGTTTCGTAATGTGCCGACTGTCCATCTGCACCCCTGAAGGTAAGTGCGTTAGCTTGCGGATTCGTAAACCCGGTGTCGCCAAAGAAAGGAGTATCGCCCCGAATACCGAACGTCAGCGACAGGTTGTCGCGGATCTTCCATACATCCTGGCCATAAAATCCAACATAATCGACCTCAAGCGGCTGCAGCGGCTTATCAAGGCCCGGAACGTTTGAATAACGAACCTGGAACCTTCTCAGATTGACGGGACCGAGGCCATTCGCATCGTTGTAAAAATCCTGAAGCGAGTTGTAAACATACGCGCTCTGCGAACCCGGGAAGAATACGTTCTCCGAACGGTAATGCTCATAACTCACGCCGGTAGTGATGGTATGTTTACCACGGTAGAACGTCAGGTTATCCTGAACCTGAAACGTCGTGTATCGAAGTTCATTGTTCGGTGTGAACGGCTCGAACCCGAAGGATGTATAGGTCGTTCCCGCCTCGAGGATATCAACGAACGGAAACAACACATCGCTCTTGTAGCCGCGGCTTTCGTCCTGCTTCGTCCAACCGACCAACAGGCTGTTCGAGATGGTAGGCGTGAACAACGATGTCCACTCACCCTGGTACGAACGGATGTTCTCCAGGATGGCGTAAGTCGAGTTCTCAAAACTCAGGAAATTGATCGAGTTATTAGGACGTCCAAAACCGAGCGAACTCGAACTTGAGAGCGGATTGTCGGTACTGGAATCCAGACGAAGGTAGCGGAAATTGACCTTATTCCGGTCATTGATGTTGTAATCGGCACGGCCGAGATATTTCTTGCCGGGCGTGTTGAACGAATATCCTGAATATGGGCCTGTGTCATAGCCAAACTTCGATTTCAGGAATGCGCGCAGCGTATCGAGGTCGGATTTAAGGACGCGCGTGACGTTGCCGCCCGCGGTCTCACCGGCTTCACGTGCTCGGAACGTCGTACCCGCAGTGCTGGTTTTCTCGTTCTCATAACTAAAGAAGAAGAACAATTTGTCCCTTCCGGTCGTGTACCATTTATCATTAGCTCCATCACCGAAATTGAAGAAAGGAATCGGGCCGCCGACGGTGAAGCCATAATTTCGGTATTTGAACGCACCCGGATTGAATGTGTTTTCGCCCGCCTTCTTACCAACAAGACCCGGGCTGCGCCACAGGTAATAGAAAGATCCCTTGTAATCGTTCGTGCCGCTCCGGGTGATGGTGTTGACACCTGCTCCCGTGAAATTTGCCTGCCGCACGTCGTATGGTGCGATGTTGAGCTGAACTTCCTCGATCGCATCCAAGGCGATCGGCGACACACCCGAAGTCTGGCCCGGAAGGGCTCGAAGTCCGAATGAGTTGTTGAAATACGACCCATCAACCGTAATGTTATTCATTCGGTTGTCCTGGCCCGCGAACGATCCGTTCGAGCCTGCCTGCGGTGCAAGTCGTGTAAAGTCGATGATCGAGCGGTTGAACGAAGGAAGAGCCTCAATGACCGTGCGGCTAACGTTCGTGGCCGCACCGGTCCTGGCTTCGTTGAATGTCGTGTCGCTGGTTACGGTGACTTCCGCACCGACCTGTGCAACCCCAAGTGTGAAATCGACCGTTGTCGCGTTACCGAGGCCAATAGTGAGGCCTTCGCGTTTCTGCTCAGTGAACCCGGAATGCGCAACCGTTACCACATACGGCCCGCCAACACGCAGAGCAGGAAGCAAGTAACGGCCGTCCCCGCTCGTCACGGTGGAATACTTCGTTCCGGACGGTTCATGCACCGCGGTCACGTTCGCTCCGGCGACAGCGGCCCCATTTTGGTCGACGACACTGCCGACGATCTGCGAGGTCGTGACTTGAGCGATCCCGGTTGCCACCAGGGTGGATATGATGATCGCCGAAAAAACCAAGGTTAGAATGTTGAAGTGTTTACTCATTGAATTCGCTCCGTTACTACCCGCGCGGCCTCACCCATGCATTAGAACACAGGAATACCAAACTCGCTTTCCTTTGGAGGCCCGCTATACTGTAATGGGTAATATTACTGACCATATCTTAGCCCTGCTTTGTGTACAAAACAAGGCGTCGTCATCGTGATTTACTCGAATATTTCGGATTTTTTTGCGCTTTTCTGGATTTTGCTGCGAACTGGAACAGCCATCCCGAACCTGGGCTCAAGCGTTGAGGCCTTTACAGGGCAAATTCCAAACCAAGTGTTTGCAACGGTTTTACATTCAAACCCTAAAGCTCGACCGTAATAGTTCCGCAAGTAGGCGCAAAATGAATCTAGAACTTTGACCTATCCACGCAATTTAAGTACCGCAAGGCCACCTGATCGTCGGACCCCTGATGATCCTGGTTTACCCGCCAAACATTACGAAGCTGTGATCGAGCAAATTCTTTTTCAGTGATCCGCGAACCTCGATTGGATCCGAGTCAATCAGATCGATTTGCATAAATCGCTTATTTTCAATACTTTCGCCTCCTTTCTGCACGCGGGTGATAATATTTCATTGCGTCGCATTAGAAACTTGACTTTTTTGTAAGATTGGGGTAATTTTATCACTCCGTTACGGGAGCTGTTTGAAAATCGAACAGATTTAGTTTTTAGGGGAACGAAAAAGGGGGGATATATACATATCAATGGCACAAATCGAATACGCAACGGCGTCATATAAGACCCCGTTACATCATCGGATACTGGCGAATATGCCTGTTTTGGCAAGCTGGGTTGACAGGGAAAGCGGCGAAACGATCAAGGTCGAAGGTACAACCGAGAATATTGGCGAATCGAGCGCTTTGGTGAATCTGGAAACACTTCCCCCGGTGGGAAGTCAAGTTAAATTGCGGATCCTTGAAGAAAACAAGACCGTGATCGAGGTTGCAGCACAGGTTATTCGAGTGGAGCGTGATCCGAGCAAGCCGCTGGCGGCTCTTTCGATTCTCGACAATATCAAGAAGTGGAAGAACACTGCTATGACGGCCGCTGAACAATGGGTCACACGGCATTGGCATTTGAACTACGAAGAGGAATGGGTGAACTAACCGGACCTTTCGTTGAATGAAATTAAGACAAGGACCGTCGATCAAGGCGGTCTTTTCTTATTCTTGGCCAAGAAGTTTACTGGGGCGTTAGTGCCAGACGTTTTCGCGGGATGGCGCCGAAGAACCTTCTGGAGCCAACGGTTGGAACCAGGCGTGCATCATTTTATTCGATGAAGAAGTGGTTTATCGTTCTGCTGATCGCGATCGCGGCCGCAGCTGTTGCTGCCCAGGAGCAACCTATCGCACAGGCAGAGTATGTAAAAATGCTTTACGGTATTAAGGGATCAACTGGCATCCAGCCGATCGTTGATGCTCTCAGGACGAGAGGTATCGGCTTTACGGTCACGGATGGCCTTCGCGGCCTCACTCGGTCAAAGAGCGGCAATAACGAGGATCTGAAACGGGCACTCGATGAAGCCGACCGGCGGCGGCAAAACCCGGAATCGGCGAGGCTTCCCGCCCCGGCAGATTCGACCGCCATCCTGGAGAAGACCCGCGAGAACACACTGGCAATGGTGGAGGCGATGCCCGATTTTGTTGTGAAGCAGATCATCACGCGGTCGGAGGCCTATGCGGGAACAGGCAACTGGCGGCCGTACGATAATCTGGTGATCGGCGTCAGCTTCAGTTCGGAAAAGGGCGAACAGTATCGCGTCCTATCGAAGAACGGAGCCCCTGTTAGTTCCGAACTATCCAATAACTACAGCGGGCTCGACGGAGCGACCTCTGGCGGCGAGTTCGTTGAAGATCTGCAGAAGATCTTTGCCCCGGACAGCAAGACAACGTTCGAGCCGGAAAGTACTGATGTGATCCGCGGCCGCAGCACGATCGTTTATGCTTACGCGATCGAACTTGCCAACAATAAGCACGGCGGCGTCGGGCTGAAGGGCCCGGTCTACAGATCATCCCCGGCCGGTGAAAAGGGACGCATTTGGATCGACCGCAACGCAAATCGCGTGGTTCGGATCGAATATCAGCTTACGGATATCGACCCTGCATTCCCCGTCAAAGCGGTCACAAAGTCGATCGATTACGATATGGTCGAAATCGCAGGGGAAAAGTATCTCCTGCCTGTCGTCTCCGATTTCCGCGGTACCGTCGCAAGCTCGGGAAAACGCTTCGAAAGCCGGAATCTGATCCGATTCAGGAATTATCAAAAATATGGCACCGAGGTGAAACTGGTCGGCGATGAAAAGGACGTTCCCGCGGTTGAGAAGCCAAAAGATTAAAGGGCGGTCAACGTCTGAGTGCGAAGAAGGCCGCCAATGCGGGCACGATCAGCCATAAAAGCCCTTTGACCAAAAAGAAAACGAAACCTGCGGCACCGAATCGTTTGATCCAGACCTTCGCCGGGCATTGTGCCCTTTCCTTTTCTGGCCACATATTCTACATTTTACACGCGGTGCGGAACGTATTCAAAACAAACCGCCGTTCGGAGACTCGCCGATGAAGGGGTCGGCTTTCCAATTTGCCGCGACCGTCTTTTCTTTTCCCTTTCTCGACGGCGTTTTCCCAGAATTCGCCGGATGCAGAACGATACAAGCGCGAGGCCCATTTGATCGAACTCATCAAGCTCGACCCAACGATTAAACTCGACATTCGCTACGCTACTGACAATAACTTTGTCGGGCGCAAGGTTTACGGTGAGGCTCGAGCTTTTCTACAAAAGTCGGCGGCGGCCGCTCTGGTAAACGTTCATCAAAAGCTGAAGAAACAAGGCCTCGGTCTGGTGATCTTCGACGCCTATCGGCCATGGGCGGTCACAAAGTTGTTTTGGGAGGTCACGCCGGACGACAAGCGGAAATTCGTCGCAGACCCGGCAAAAGGATCAAAACACAACCGCGGCTGTGCCGTTGACCTCAGTATTTTTGATCTAAAGACGGGGGAACTTTTGCCGATGCCTTCCGGTTACGACGAGTTCACCGAACGCGCCTCGCCCAATTACGCCGGCGGCACTGAAGAAGAAGCGCGCAATCGCGAGTTGCTGCGAAAATTGATGGAAGCTGAGGGTTTTACGATCAATCCAAATGAATGGTGGCACTTCGACTTCAAAAACTGGGAAGATCACGCCATCTACGACGTCACGTTTTCCGAAGCAGAAACGATATAGTGTCACGCACAATGACGGAAGGACGGCGATTGCTTAATGGCAACGGCCGCCCAGATCTTTTCTGCTTTGGTCCCCGGGGCCTATCCGCGGATGGGCCTATTCGGCCTTCGGCGGTGCTGCCTTGGCCATATTCGCCTCGATCTGCAGCGTGATCTTGACCTCGTCTGAGAGTTCAGCCGTTCCGTTCGGAAGGTTCTTGCCGTAGTTCACTCCAAAATCACGACGGTTGATGGTGGTCTCGCCCGTTACACCCATGCGCGTCGCACGTTCGTTGTCAACAAAGCCGACCATCTGTACCGGGAACGAGATCGACTTCGTCACACCTCTGAGTGAAAAATCCCCAGTCACGATTAGGTTCTTCCCTTTCTTCTCGACCTTAGTGCTCTTAAACGACAGTTCCGGAAAGTTCTCAACATCGAAAAAGTCGGCCGTCCGCAGATGCCTGTCTCGCGGTGCAACGCCGGTATCGACGCTCGTTGTCTTGGCGGTAAATTCGACCGACGATTTTGAGACGTCCTTCGAATCATAGTTCACCGTACCCGTAAAATCCCGGAAAAATCCAGGAACCTCGATCAGCCCCATGTGTTTGACCTTGAACCCAATAAAACTGTGTGCCTTGTCAAACTTGTACGCGCCCGATCCGCCTGTCTGAACCGCGCCGGCCGCTGCAAACCGCTCGACCAGAGTAGGTTCGACGGCATTGACGGTGATTCCGATGTACGCATAAACGGCAAAGGCCAGCAGCACTACAAAAACCAAACTTCGTTTCATTAACGCAATTTCTCCTCTTTTGAACGTGTAAAATACCTATTCGTTACGGGTTCTGCGACGCTATCTGATCGAGAGGTTCAGGCTGAAACGTGCCCTCCTGGGCCTGCTTACCATCTTCTTCCGAATAAACAGCAAATAATCACCAGATGCAGGCAAGTCGATCGTGGTTGTCGGCGAGCTGTCAAATTCCGTATCAAAATCGGCCTCAGGGCAATAGACCCGATAATCGAATAATGCCGAGTTGGAGATCCGAACCGTTAGCCTTTGCCTCTCCGATGCCGCGAAAACATACTCCATTTCTTGAGAGTTTGAGAGCGTTCCGGTGAGCGTTGCGCTTGACTTGCCCTTGTCGAATTCGATCCGACGCGGCTCGGCCTTGCCGCCCTGACCAAATATCGGCGAAACGGTCAACAGGAAAATGGCGGCAAAAAGTAACCTTCGCATATCACGGGCTGCTCAATCCTTTTCGGACGCTTTTTGCTAATATACACGGAACCATTTGCTTTTTTAAAAGGAGTACCCGAACACGTGTATAAACCTGAGCCGAACGAATACGACGCCTATTATCATCGATACATCTCGCTTGTCCCCGAAACCGATATCCGCGAAGCATTCGCCGCTCAACCCGGCGAATTGCGGAACGTGGTTAACGGCCTGCCGGAAGAGAAAGGAAATTTTGCCTATGCCGACGGCAAGTGGACGATCAAAGAGGTCCTGAGCCATCTTATCGACGGCGAACGCCATTTTGCCTATCGAATGCTGCGCATTTCGCGTGGCGACGAAACACCTATCGAAGGCTTCGAACAGGATGGATATATCGAGAATTCCAACGCGAACAACCGGCCGTTCGCCGATCTGCTGGACGAGTTCGAATACAGTCGAAAGGCCAATGTCCTGCTATTGAACAATCTCGATGCGGCCGCCCTTTCACGGATGGGAACGGCAAGCGGCCTGCCGATCTCGGTTCGGGCACTCGCAAACATTTCGATCGGACACGTGCGACACCACCTTAGCATTCTTGGCGAGCGGTATTTGGCCTAACGACCGATGTTCGACGTCATTGTTATCGGCGGCGGGGCGGCCGGCCTGTTTTGCGCCATTCAGGCGGGAAGACGGGGTCGCAAGACCCTGGTGATCGAGCATAACCCGCAGGTCGGGAAGAAGATACTCATCTCCGGCGGCGGGCGGTGCAATTTCACGAATCTCGGGACCGGGCCGGAGAATTTTATTTCCGAGAACCCGCACTTCTGCAAGTCGGCGCTTGCCAGATTCACCCCTGACGATTTCGTCCGCCTCATCCGCAAACACCGGATCGGCTACTACGAAAAGAAACTTGGCCAGCTATTCTGTCGTGAAAGTTCACGGCAAGTGGTAGAAATGCTCCTTACGGAGTGCTCTTGGGCTGGTGTTGAGATCAGGACCGGGCTTTCGGTTATTTCTGTAGGGCGGCCCGACGATTTTGAGATCGAGACCACCAACGGAAGGATCGCTGCGAAGTCGCTTGTGGTCGCAACCGGCGGGTTATCTTATCCAAAGGTTGGTGCGACCGACCTTGGCTACCGGATCGCCGATCAGTTCGGCATTGAGCGAACGGCTGTCCGTCCGTCGCTCGTTGCTCTGATACAAGCGGATCATCGGAACAACTCGACTCTGGCCGGGATCTCGCTCGAGGCTGCGGTCTCCTGCAATGACAGATCGTTTCGCGAGAACATCCTGTTCACGCATCGCGGACTATCAGGCCCGGCGATCCTACAGGCGTCGAACTACTGGAAGCGGCCCGAGCCCGTCTCGATCGACCTTCTTCCCGGCCGCCGCCTGGAGGAATTGATCGTCCGCAACCGCCACCGCGCAATAAAAATGGCGAATTTTCTGGGCGAGATGCTTCCCCGACGCTTCGTTGAGCGGTTCGCGCCCGAGCACTTGCCGAACAGGGCATTGGACAGGCTCTCAGACCGTGAGATCGAACAAGCGGCAGAAGCGGTGCACAGATGGTGTGTAATGTTTTCCGATACCGAAGGCTATAGCAAGGCCGAGGTTACGCTTGGAGGCGTTTCCACCCACGAGCTCTCGTCGCAAACGATGGGATCAAAGAAAGTTCCGGGGCTGTATTTTATCGGCGAAGTGGTCGATGTGACCGGCTGGCTTGGAGGCTATAACTTCCAATGGGCATGGGCTTCGGCCCATGCGGCTGGCAACAGTGCATAAAAAAGGGGAAGACGTCTCCCACACCGTCTTCCCCCCGTTTTCGCGCCAGTTACAGGGCGTAACCAGCCACGAAAAGCAAACACAATTCTCTGGAATCGATCTTCAGGTGATTCTGAACTTCAGATCAAAAATCGAGTGCATAACCACTAGTCGTGCTCTCGAAACTACAAAATGACACATTTTCGTACACTGTGTCAACCGGCCCGGCCTTTGACGTTTCTTTCGGCTAAAGCTATCGGAAATCCGTGATATCCATACCGAATTTTTCGCGAACATACTCTTCCTGCGACTTGGTCACGCTTCTGAGATTTTCCAGCCGCCGCTTCGATTTCGCAATGTGCGTTTTAGCCCTCTCGGCCATATGTTTGAGCATATCGCGTCCGGCCGACCTCTCCGCAAGGTCTTTTATATGAAGGGAATAGAGCTCGGATGCGATCGATATTTGCTTCTCCTGGTGGATCTCGGCCAACCGGCGCCTGATCTGGGCTATTTGACGGATCGCCCGTACCAATTCGTCGCCGACCGTTCCGCCGGCTACAACCTCCGGACCCATGCGCAACTGCTCGGCTAGCTTTCGCAGCTTTTCCTGGTTGCCCGAAGAATAGGCGCTGTTCAACTCGGTCATCAGCCGATGACGGCGTTCTTTTTCTGAAGCGTCAATGACAAGGTCAGGATGTATGCTTCGCGCCAGTTCGTGATACGCCTTTCGTGCTTCAACGGTCGGCTCCCACTTCTCTGACTCCTGTTCTTCGGCAGCCTTTGCACGTGCCGCCGATTCTTCGGCCAAACGCCGGAGTTCCTCGACCTTCTTCTTTATTTCTTCATCGTCCGGAACAAGTTTCAGCTCTTCTTCGGCTATCAGCGCGTCGATCTCATCCTGTTCGGCATAGAGCCTGCCGACGCCCATCGTATAACGGGCCTCGAACCGTTCGAGTTCCGAACGGATGTCAGCGATGGCCTCCTCGGCATCAGCCAACCGCTCCGCCAATCGGTCAACGATGCGCTTCTTCTTGGCAAGTTCGATCTCTTCGGGCGGAAGTTCGGTAACGGTCAGGTCGGTGCTCATGAATAAAGGTTCATCGATCGCGTGAGCAAGCTGATCGGGTCTTCGATGTTTAGAGCTTCGCGGACAAAAAACGGCTCACCGGCGGCGACGCCGATCAGCGAACCAAAGTATCGGGAACGGTTTTCTAATTCGGCCAAAAAGCTAGCCGCGGTAAGCCGTGTTTCAGGCTCGGTCGAATTCGGGTCGTGAAACTGCGATCTGTGAGCCCGGATCGCAGCCATCTTCTCGTCAAGAAATGACGAAATATCAACAACAAAAGACGGGACGACGTGCCGTGAAAAGATATTGTGCGCCACCATCGGCACCGCTATCTTTTCATCTCCCGTCTCCGGATCGTAGTTTCGCATGCTCGAAAGGCGCGCCGATTCGCGCACGAGGTGCGCGATGTGATCGTGGTCGGGGTGCGGATCGCCAAGTTGATGTGTCAGGATGACCCGCGGTTTAAGTCGCCGCAGGGCCTTCACCATCGCGGTTCGACCCGGATCGTCAACGAATACGTGTCCATCCGGCAGGCCAAGGTTTTCGCGAACATCCAATTTCAATATTTTGGCCGCTTCATCAGCCTCGCTTGCTCGGCCTTCAACGGTCCCGCGTGTGCCCATTTCGCCCCGCGTCACGTCCAGAGCTCCTGTTCGATAACCAAGGCCTTTCAACTTCAGCATCGTGCCGCCGACCGTTAGCTCAAGGTCATCGGGGTGCGCGAAAACAGCCAGAATATCGATCTCCTGCATAGGCTTCAATTTAACACAATCGCCGCGTTCTTAATGAGAGCGGCTGGACGCTTGTGACCTGCTAGAATGAGTGAATGAAACTGGTTGTTCTTGGGTCAGGGACGTCCGTCCCTCATCCGAAACGCGCAAGTTCCGGCTATTGGGTTGAATCGTCGGGCGGCATCTTGCTGCTTGATTGTTCTGTGTCCGCCATCGGGCGCATTCTCGCCGAGGACCTGGACTGGACCAGCCTTGACGCCATTTGGATATCACATTTTCATCTCGATCACTGCGGCGGACTTTCACCGCTGCTTGCGGGGATGAAGCACAGCGACAAAATCAAGCACCGGTCAAAGCCTCTTCGCATTTTTGGCCCCGAAGGCCTGCGTCGGCTGCTTAAGGCGTTTAACGATGTAAACAACTATAAGCTCCTTGACCGGCCGTTTCCGGTCGAAGTGATCGAGGTCGAACCACTCGAAAGATTTGAGATCGTTTCGGGCCTTGAAGCGGTCGCCATGGAAACACCGCACACCGTGGAAAGCAAGGCCATACACCTCCGCGACCGGGACGAAACAACGCTTGTTTACACATCCGATACGGGATTTTCCGAAACGCTCGCAGCCTTTGCACGGAATGTCGACCTGCTCCTCATCGAGGCATCATTCCCAAAGGACAAACCGGTCCAAAAGCATTTGGAGCTGGCCGAGGCGATGTACATCGTTCGCAAGGCCAAACCCAGGCGGACGCTGCTGACACATCTTTATCCAGATTGGGACGGTGTTAGGTTTGATGAGGAGGCTGCAAAGTTTTTTCCGGCGACGGAAGTTGTCCAGGCGTTCGATGGGTTAAGGCTGGATATATCTGCTAGTACCGAAAAATAGGATCTTTACCTAGCTAGACACGTTGCGTTTTGCCATCGCCATCAGATCGGCAGGCATCCATTCGTCGATCACCTTCTGTTCGGCGTCCGCTATAGATCGGCCGCGATCGCGCCATTCCTTGGTGGGGTCATCCTCGCGACCAGATTCCTTCGGGTAATTCTCGACCTGTTCCAGGCTGATGATGATGCCGTGTATCACATCCTTCCAATCTTCGTTCTGGATGCCGCGAAACACCACAGGCAGGCCGGCGGTCCAGTCCTCTTCGGGAACGATGTTGTCGTATTCGGGGATGGTCAGGAATGCTGTTGCCGGAAATGGGCCGCTGCTGAACTGGCTTGTCAACTGCGTCTTCACGTCATCATACGATCCATTCGGGTTCGCCTTGCGGATCTCGAGAGCGCGTTTGAAAATGTCGGTAACGGTTGGCTGGGTGCTCATATTCGAATTTACAGATTATCACAGATCGAACTGACAATTAATCATTCCGGTATTTTTTGTCAGAACTCACACCTCTAACCGCATCGTCACTCGAGAACTAATTTCCGTTGCATTCGCTGATCATTCTCGCTAGTCTTTAACTGGCCGGATCACTTGTATGAAATTCATCTTAGCATTTGCCCTCATCATAACTGGTTTTGCGTTCGCCTTTGGGCAGAATGAACAGGCGGCGATCCTCAGCAAGACCTTTGGTTATAAGGATTGGACATATAAGAATCTAAAGGGGAACGGGGAGACGAACCTGCGACAGTTCGCGCAAGGGAAAAAGCTCGTAATGGTCGTTTATTGGGCACCATGGTGCCCGAACTGGAGACACGATGTTGGGTTCGTCCAAGAAATGCACGATAAGTACGCGAAAGACGGCCTTGCCGTGATCGGCATTGGCGAATACGACCCTGTTGACCGGATGAAGCAAAGCTACGAACAGAACAAGATGACTTTTCCTTCAGTTTATGAATCTGCTGCCTCGGCGGAACGTACGAACACGGTCCACTATGCCCAAAGGATCGCCGCGGGCGATACGCGAAGATGGGGATCGCCCTGGTATGTTTTCCTTGAACCCGGGAGGATCGAGGCTAGCGGTGATGTGATCGAGAACACTCCCTTCGTGGTCAATGGAGAACTCATCCGTCCTGACGCAGAAAAGTTCATCCGTGAGAAACTTGGACTTGGCGGAAGCAGTACGATCGCGTCAGCTGCGGGTGAGATCGAAGTATGTGACCCTGCAAACGGACCGGTTCTTTCTAAGCCATAGGTCTCCTTTGCGGCCGGGAGGTACAGGATATTTACGGAACGATCCTCGACGCCTTTCCCCGAAAGAAATACACGGTTCGGTTCCCGCGATACGACCAGACCTCGGTCGTTCCATTCGCCGAGGTCGATGTCCGTTTGCTGACGGGAGCACCCCATGTACTGGCCAAGACTTCAGCCGGGGTCATTCCTAAAGCGATCTCGCGACGGGCCATCGGTGCCGATCGAACCTCCGGCCGGTTCACCGGAGCCGAAATTATCTGGTTCGAAACGGGCAGCGACTCACCCGAATCGACAAGGGCTGGTGAACGGCCGCCAAACGGCCTGCTGTCTGCCGCGACTGGTCCGGGCAATACCGCAAAGGTGTCATTGAGCTTTGCAGCGACCTGCCTTAGCGGGTCTTTCGAAGCGACGAACCGGCCGGCAAGCGCGCTGTCCTCGGCCTGCGCTGATAGGGCGCCGATTCCCTGGATACGGGCGAGATAAGGCGATAGCTGAGCCTTTGTCCTGAAATCAGTTTCAAGTGCAACAAGGCCTTGGCGCAGGCCGCGTATAGCCGCGATCAACTTCTGCTTGTTGACCTCATTTGCCTCGGCATCGGCCCGGCTTAGCCGGCGATCGCTCACCTGTTTGTCAGTATTCTCGATGGCGACCGCGATCGGGCCCAGTTTATCAATGAAGATATTGACGTTATATAGTTGATTGGCCACCTGCTGCTTCGCGGCCGAGATCACCGGATTAGCCGTAACCGGCTTTGGCGCCGGTTTGCGAGGACGCTGAGCCATGGACGAAATCGAGGACCCAACAACAAAGATCGCGACAATTGTCAAAAACCTGCCTGTTCTCATAGCCATTCCCGCCTGTTCAATACGACCTAAACATTTTATCATACAGATATGCGGAAGAGATCGTTGGAAGTCGGCCGCCTCGGCAGGGTTGCCTATGGAGATGCGCTCAGGCTTCAGAAGACGATCGAAGCTGATGTGATCGCCAGGCGCGAAAACGATCACCTGCTTCTGCTGGAACATCCGCATGTTTTCACCATCGGCAGGCGTGCAAAGGAAAGCGGTGTGCTCGCGACGGCCAAATTGATGAAGGATCTTGGCGTAGAGGTGTTCGAGACCGACCGCGGGGGAAAGGTAACCTATCACGGCCTGGGCCAACTGGTGGGATATCCGATCGTCAACCTTTCGCCCGACCGCGAGGATGTACACAAATACGTCCGCGACCTAGAAGAGGTACTTATCCGGACGCTCGCCGATTTTGACATTGCGGCTTTCCGGATCGAAGGCCTGACCGGTGTTCATACCGCCGAAGGAAAAGTTGCCGCGATCGGCGTACATATCAAACGCTGGGTCACGACGCACGGATTTGCACTGAATGTAAATACGGACCTCAGTTATTACAACCTGATAATTGCCTGCGAGGGCGAACCGGTAACGTCGATGGACAAGCTTCTTGGACGGGACATTCAACTAACAGAGGTTGAAGAGAAGCTGATCGTCAGGTTTTCAGAGGTTTTTGACATGGCCGTATTAAATGCTTCGGCCGATACAAGAGCGATCAAACCGGCAACCGTGTGATCGCCTATTTTTATAGGGAGGAATGATGACGAAGATCAAGTTCGCTGTTTTTTTCGTTTTTATCGCGCTGGCCTGGAGTTGCGGCGGTACCGCGACGGACACAAGCAAGAATTCCAATGCCGGCAATTCAAACGGCAAAGCCGACGCCAAGCGTGAGACGATCACAATTGCCGAGCGTCCCCAATCCGTCAAGGATCAGATGGCCGCCCGCGGCGAACAGGACCAGGCGACGCCTACGCTGACGATCGTCGAACCCGAGGCGAATGCAACCGTGAACAGTTCGACAGTAAAAGTGAAATTGGCTCTCGCCGGCGACCTGAAGGGTTATATGCCGCACATGGACCCTGAATCAAAAAAGGGCAATCACATTCACGTGATCCTCGATAACCAACCGTATGAGGCGTATTACAACCTCGGTCAGGATTTTGAGCTAAGGAACGTTGTCGATGGCGAGCACACTCTGCGGGTTTTCCCGTCGCGCCCGTGGCATGAAAGCTTTAAGAACACGGGTGCATTTCAGATGGTGAAATTCACTGTAAAGAACGGTAGTGGCGACGCTTCGAAACCAACGGTCACCAACAGCGGCAACACGATCGCAAATTCGAACGCAAATTCGGCACCGGCGGCAGAGGGCAAGGAGATGAAGGAATCACACGCCGGAGCGGTCGATCCATCGAAACCGCTGCTCACCTACAGCCGGCCGAAAGGCGAGTACAAAGGTGCCGATACCGACTCGATAATGGTAGATTTTTGGCTGGCGAACGCTAAACTCACCGGCGACGGCGGCGAATACCGTGTGCGTTACTCGATCGACGGCGGCGAAGCAAAATACATCGACAAGTGGGAACCGATATGGCTTTCGGGCTGGAACTCGGGTGATCATTCCTTCAAATTAGAGTTGGTGGACAAGACCGGCAATGTTGTCGACAACGGCGGGTATAATTCGACGACACGAGAGATCACGGTCGTCAAATAGTCCTTCGTTTCAACTGAACCGAGGCTGGAGATCGGTGCAGGGAACAAAGCAGAGAGGTTTTCCATTAGTAATTAGTAATTGCCCAATTATTAATTACTGATGGAAGGGTTCCACTTGCGGAGGCGGACGGATTCACTTAACCTCAAGTTTCAGAATGGCTACCTTGGTCCGTTATCTACGAGCGGGCTATCAATAAGGCCGGTTACTGACATTTTTATGCGACGCGACACTACATCCTGGTACAGCCACAATTTGAATATGGACATGCCGCTGGTGGCATACGGACACGCGGGTTATCCGCTGCTGATGTTCCCGACGGCCGCCGCGGACTATCTTGAGTACGAGCGCTTCTATCTCGTCGATTCGATCAAATGGTTCATCGAGAACGGCTTGATCCGGGCGTATTCGATCAATTCGGTCAATAAATACAGCCTCTTGAACCGCGAATCACACCCGGCGTGGAAGGTCGAGATGCTGCAGCGTTACGACCGATACATTATGGATGAGGTGCTGCCGCTGATCCGCAACGAATGCGGCCAGGACGCGAGGCCGCTGACCACCGGTGCGTCGTTGGGTGCGTTCCTCGCCGCCAACACCTATTTCAAACACTCCGACAATTTCCGCGGCACCATCGCGATGAGCGGCAGTTACGATATTTACAATTACCTCGATAAGGGTTACTACGACGACAACGTCTATTTCAACAACCCGGCGATGTACCTGCCAAAACTTAACGACGATTATCATCTGCCAAGGCTCCGTCAGGCGGATTCGATCGTCATCGTGACGGGCCAGGGCAACTATGAGGCCCCTGACCGCAGCCGTGAGCTTTCAGGCATCCTTCATTCAAAGGGCATCCCGCATCTTCTCGAACTTTGGGGCCACGATGTAAGCCACGATTGGCCATGGTGGCGCAAAATGCTGCCGCATTATTTGGGGAGATTCTGTCAGTCGTAGGCAGTTGCCAAAGCCCGCACGTAGTAAGGGCGTGCTGCTGGAGTTGAGAAATACGCCCTTACTACGTGCGGGCTTTGGCATCAGCTCGTTAATCTGCGATAAATATTCGGCATCCTTTCCGGCAGGCTCAGCACATCATCAATGATCGTATAGCCGACGTTGCCGTACAGGTCCCGCAGTTCTGATTCGCTTTCGCGGTCAACGGTGATACAGAACGGGATGATGCCGCTCATTTTGGCTTCGGTCAGGGCTTCGCGGACGTCCTCGCGGGCGTAGCGGGCGTCGCCGTAATCGTGGTCGTACGGGCGGCCGTCGGTTAGGATGATCAGGAGTTTTGTTCGCGATTCCTGGCCAAGCAGCTTGCGGGCCGAATGGCGGATCGCAGCACCAAGGCGGGTGTTGTTCTGGAATGTGATGCCGCCAATGCGTTTTTCCGTCTCTTCCGAATATCTCTCATCGAAATCCTTGACGACGTAAAACTTTACATTCCTCCGACCTTCGGACGTAAAACCGTTGATTGAATAAATATCGCCCACAGCCTCCAACGCCTCACTCATCAGGACGAGGCCTTCCTTCTCGATCTCAATAATGCGGCGGCCCGGATAGGTATATGGCTGAAGCGGGTTGCGCGTTATGGTGCGGGCGGTGGACGACGATTGGTCGAGCAGGATCGACACAGCAACATCGCGCTGCCGACGCAATCGTTTGGTGTAAAGCCGATCCGATTGTCGCCCATCGGCCTTTTTATCTATCACGTAGTCGATGACCGCGTTCAGGTCGTAATCCTCGCCGTCGATCTCGCGGTTGATCCGGGTCAGGTTTTCCGGCTTCATCAACTGGAACTGGTGGCGGATGGACGAGATGACGCCGCGATAACGCGATCGGGTCAGCTCGACAAAGCTCCGGTCACCTCTCTTTACGCGTTTTTCGATGACGCGGCTCCAGCCGACGCGGTAATCATTAAGCTCACGGTCCCATTCATCATACGAGAACGCTTCGTCGCCATCTTCAAGCGGCTGCTCGGGCATCTCGTTGTGCGACCAGCTTTCGGCCCCGCTCAGATCGTCCGGTTCGCCTTCATCGTCGAGACTGTTCCAGGCGTTAAAGAGATCGCTGATATCCTGGGCCCTGGTCGGCTGGGCATCCATTGCTTCGGCCTCGTCAACGACGGGTTCGTCCGACCTCCCATCCTTCATATCATATTCGTGCTCATCTGACTGCGATTCAGCTTCAGCGGACTCGTCGACCGTTATGTTCTGAAACAGGCTATAAACGCGGCTGGTCGCGATCAGCGAATCCGCTACGGTCGGAAGAGCTTCACGGCCGGCCGGCCCAAAGGCGAGAGTCGGATCTTCTGCGTCTCTGCGGTAAAAATATGTCTCCAGCACGGATTCGATCTCGGATACGACCTGTCCGTAAAACTGTTTCGCATCGTCTGTGGCACCGCCGCAAAGCGTGATCTGAAAGAGCAGTTCGAATGGCACCTGATGCGCCGGCAGGTCAAAAATGTACGGCCGCGTTTTGCGGAGAAGCGACTTCATCAGGTCAAGGTCTTTCCGAAGACCGCGATACGAAACTCGCAGGCAGTTGTCGATCCGCGCGTTCTCCATCGTCCCGAAGATCCGCTTCGCTAGCCTGGGCTCAGGGAAAATGCGCAAGATCGCGTGATAATCGGAACCTTCCGGCAGGGCCTTGGACGACGTGCGGCCAGCGTCGTTCGCATCGCCGCTCACCCTTTCACCTTTCTGCACATCTTCGATATAACCGGCGAGCGAAAATGCATCGCGCTGTTCGGCCGTTGATGTATAAAGATCAAGCAATTCCGAATAGGCTGACTTCAGGGCCTGCGTGTCCTTTGCGAAAGTACCAAATTCGATCTGTCCGGCGCCGTGCGCGGCGAGCACCTTGTAGAGGCGAAAGTTCATCTCCTCGTCATCGAACTCGGTCACCGTTGAAGGAAGGTAGATCGTGCTTCCGTCGCCGATCCGGCTTTCCTGCGGCATCGCCGACAACGGGGCGATCTCGACCTCCCGGCCCGTTAGGCCTACTACGTATATTCTGAGTACCGCCTGTACATTCTCTAGCGGCAAGCCGCGGCGTGTTTCGTGCAGGAAGGCGTGTGATTCGCGGGTTTCGAGCGCAAAGTAGCTGCGGCGTGCCTTGGCCGAGTCATCAAATTTCTCGCGAAGGCCGGTTTCTATCCATTCCTCGAACTGATCGAGCGAAACTTTCTTTAAGGCTGCAGAACTTGAACGAAAGGCAGCCAACGCGCTCTCTGCATCACGCTCAGCGATCTCGGCGGTCAATGCGAGAACGCTTTTTATCAACTTGATCTTTACCTGGCCTGCATTTTCACTCCTTCCGGCTATCTGTGACAGGAATTTCGGGGTCGATCGAATGAAGGCGATCAGCACCGCATTGCCTTGGCCGGCGATCCGGGCAAGAACCTTGGTCCATTCGTCGAATGCGTCGGGGGCGACCCTCAGAACCTCGCTGCCTGCCGAAATAAAGTACAAGGTAACACTGGCACCGTGATCCAGTATTCGACCTGCATTCTTAAGGAGCACGATCGCAAGGTCCGCTGAAAGAGGCTCTAGCGCTTTCGGGAGGCTCGCCCAAAGATCGGCGGTCATTCCGCCCGTTCGGGTCGCGAACAAAAACCCCAGGTCGAAGGCAGCCATTGAGACATCAGAGGTACTGTCGCCAAATCGCTTTAGGGCATTCCCCGCCGCGGCCGCACTTTTGAGAAAATCCGCGCTGTGCTTTGCTGATCGGCCGGCGATCTCGGCCGCAAGACGAAGCGTTTCACCGAGGAGATGATCGTCGCCTAGATCATCCGCGAGGCCCGGTACCGCTTCGAACGTCTCGACCGCAACAGAGCTTGACAGGACGAGCTGCCGGGAGCAGATCCTGAAAACATCAGCCCGCGCTTCAGCCGGTACGAGGGCAAGGCCATCGACGCCGCGTGAGAAGAATTCCGTTCCAAGGTCGGCGCTTCCCATTGAAAGCTTTCGGCCCATCTCGCCCCAGCTTCGTATATCGTCTGCAGAAAGCAACGTGGCCGCGCGCGGGAGGACCTCAACGAATGCCCTGCTTGCCCGAAGGCTAACACCCGCAATAGCCGCACTTAGTTCCAACGCGGCACGGCGCTTTTTGGCGGGAAGCCGTCCCAAACGCGCGGCGATGCCCGTCAACGTCTTTTTCTGCGATTCGTTCTCGCCCACGATTCAAGTTTAGAAACTCAAGCAAGGGTATTCAATCGGCGCGAACAGTTTACGTCCCGTCGACAGTGTTATGAGAGCGGCAAAGCGCTCATCAGAACCGATTGAAAAATCCGAGAAAGGGGAAATTCGCAGCCGTATCGGCCGGTACGAAGACCGTGGCGAATCGAGACTTCAAGAGGTTTGGTTCAATTCCGTCCGGATAGAAGAAACTGTGAAAACAGGCATTCGCGCGGCCTTCGCGCAAAGAATCAAGCTTGTGGTCGCGTTCCAATTCAGCCAATCGCCGCATCAGGAAATTCTGCTCATCGGCGGTCAGATTCTTTCGTGATACATCAAAGGCACAGCCGGAGGTATGGGGCGGAAGGCTTCCCCTTCCGCTGACCTTGTAAGAATTGGCATTCGATTTGTTCAGGTCGATCTGATAATCCATCGAGCGGGTCAGGCTCGTGACGCGCAAGGGCACTTTGAACTGCTGATAGAAAGCTCTTGTAAGCTCCTCAAATCCCTTTCGAGCTTCCTTGTTGTACATTCTCAGCAACCGAATTCGCATCTGCTTTCGGTCGGCCGGATCATTAAGGTTATATTTCTGTCCGTCAAAATTATCCGCTAGCTGTTTCAGATATTGATATTTTGGAGTACCAGGCGTTATCGGGGCCCTGACCTGTGAACCATCAGTGGCAAAATCGAATGACATGAACTCGTCGCCGGTCGCACTGCCGCCAATGTCGAGAACGTAGCTCTCCGTTGCCATCGGCAATTCACCAAGGAATTTCCCTTCCAGCCTGAGCCGGGCGAGATCGCCAAAATCCATGGGCTGCTGGTAGCCATTTCGATTGATCAATTCAGAGAGTTTTGCCTTCTGCTTTGAGACATTTCCGCCAAACAGTTCCTCTGGAAGCTGGATCAAACCGGAAGGCTCAGCGCCGGTCGCACCGTGATTCAGGGCCCGTTCAAGCTGCTTCTTCCAGAAATCGATCGACACATTCAGGTCCGAAGCCCCTTCCGAACCGGTCGTCGCATCGATCGCCTTCAGGTCATCCGCTTGGAGTGGATTTTCTTCGGTTTCCCACGAAGCAATCAGATCATCCAGGTCGTCTTCATCCTCACCGCCGAGCGGATCGATAACGCGGACCGGTATTCGCGACGCAATTGGCGGCGGTGTTTTCGCGGCGCCCGGGCCGGACGCCCCGCCCATGCCGGAACCGACGAGCAAGGCAATCCCCGCAAACACCACGATCACCAACGTCATCGCCGCCGCAGCGATCAATAGCCAAGGTGGTTTCCGCTCTGGTAAAGGCTCCGCTGCGGCACCATTGTTCAGAGAGTTTTGCGAACTCTCGCTAGGCGCAGTGGGCAGCTCCTTGGGTTCGACAGGCGTGGACCCGATCGTACGACCGTCATCGATCTCTACGCGGATCGTTGTGTGGCTGCCGAGCTTGAGCCGGTCGCCGTTCCGAAGTACCACTGGCCGCCCCGATATCCGTTCACCATTCACGAACGTACCGTTCGTCGAATTCTCATCTGCGACGAGCACCTCATCACCGTCGATAAAGAACGTCGTATTGACCCGAGAAAGCCCCTCGTCATCCAGGACAAGTTGTGCTTGCGGTGTCCGCCCGACCGAGAGCTCCCTGGCTAGTTCGACCTGCTTTACCCCATTCCGGCCTTCGATGTAGAGAGTAACCTTCACGCCGTCAATGATGGTGCTCCGCCTCAGAAACTTCCTTTAACTTCTCTATTTCCAGGAGTTTGGAAAAGTCGTCAAAATGGAACATCGTGTCGTCCTTGCAGTGTTCGCAGAAGAATGTAACGTCTTCGCCAAGATACATGTCCTTCAGGTGATAGGCGATAAAACAGCCATAACATCGTTGGATGCGTTTGCCGAAAGTTGCGATGATCTGCGGGTCGTTGTTCATGGTTTGCGAGCAAATTTTACCACAGCAGGGCGGCCAAGAAGGTTGGCCGAAAGGTCCGGGCCCGGCAGGAGTCAGCCACACATTCCGGCACTATTTAACGATCCCGCGTGTGGACGATCTAATGAATTCGGTAAGGATCTTAGTCTCGGCGCAATCCTTTATCTCGGCTTCGATCCTTTCCAACGCCTGGGTCGTATTGAGTTTTGCGGAAAGGAGCAGATGAAATGCGTGGCTTAGGTTCTTGATCGTCGCCGATGAATAGCCGCGTCGCTTGACGCCTATGCGGTTGAGGCCATAGCACCTTGCGTGATTGCCCTGAATGATCGCAAAAGGCGGGGCGTCCTTGACCACAACCGAATAGCCTCCGACAAACGCCTCGAAACCGACGCGGCAGAATTGGTGAACGCCGGAATATGCCCCGATACTGGCTCGGTCAGCGATCTCAACGTGCCCCGCAAGCGTTGCCGCATTCGCCATTATGATATTGCTTCCAAGTTGGCAATCATGCGCCACGTGCGACTGTGCCATCAGCAAATTATCGTCGCCGATCCTCGTCAAGCCGCCGCCGCCTGACGTGCCGCGGTGTACCGTGACAAACTCCCGGATCTGATTTCGCGCCCCGATCTCAACGGCGGTATCTTCGCCTGCGTACTTCAGGTCCTGAGGAGCGAGGCCAAGGGACGCGAATGGAAAAACGTGAGTACCGTGTCCAATGGCAGTACGGCCGCCCACAACCACGTGCGATTCAAGCCGCACGCTCTCGGCCAGTCGTACCTTCTCGCCAACGACGCAGTAGGGGCCAATGTAGCAGTCCCGGCCGATCTCAGCCTCAGGCTGCACGATAGCGGTTTGATGGATGAAAGCAGCCATATAGGAGGGATGCTTTAGATGCTGGACGGCCTGTCGGCGATCACGCTCATGATGATGGCCTCGGCCGTGACATTGCCGTTTACGGTGGCGACGCCGCTCATCTTCTGCACCTTGCTGCCGACCCGAAGTGCGATGACCTCGAGCATGAGTGTGTCGCCCGGAACGACCGGGCGGCGAAATCGGGCGCTCTCGATCCCGCTAAAGAAAGGGATCTTGGCGTCGCGGTCCTCCAATTCACGCAGAGCCAGAATTGCGCCGACCTGTGCAAGTGCCTCGATCTGGAGCACCCCCGGCATTACCGGCGCTCCAGGAAAATGCCCTGCAAAATACTGCTCGTTCGCGGTAACCTGCTTTACACCGACGATCCGTGTTCGCGGCTCGAGTTCGATGATCTTATCAACCAGCAGGAACGGATAGCGATGCGGAAGTATTCGCTGGATCGCTACAGAATCGTAAATTATCTCCACACCGGACATAAAGTAAAAAGTCAGGAGTCAGCCGAAGGTGCGAACTTCAACCGACTTCTGACTTGCTCCAACCGATCAGGCAGAAATTATTTCGGCGTCGCCGTGCTGGCGGTACCGGCGGGCCGCGCGTTGTAGAAAGTTATGAAATCCTTTGTCACATCGAGTTTTGATACATCAACCGCCAAGATCAGGCCAGCGCTGTCAAGCTTCGATGCGTCGAGTATCAGCGAATAGCCTTTCTGTTTAGCATAGTCATCGATCGCCTTGCCGATATCCTGAAGGATCGGACCGAGAACCTGCTGTTGGCGCAATTCAAATTTTCGCTTGCCGTCCTCCTGCTTCCGCTTGATCGTAAGCTCAAGTGTTTGATACTCGTCAACCTTGGCAGCCAAAGCATTCCGGTCAACGGGTACCTTGCCTGAATTGAGGTTGTCCTGTTGGACCTTGATATCGCTGCCCATTTTCTGGTAGTTCGTTACCAGGGTATTTATCTCGTTCTGGGCCGGCGTAAATTCTTTTTCAAGCGCCGTCATCGCATTGGTGTATTTCACGATACCGTCCTTTGCGTCGAAGGCTGCCGTGTTGATCACGACGATCTTCAGGTTCGTTCCCGGTTGCGTAGCCGGTACAGAGCCCTGGCCGTACGCCGCGACCGCAAACACTGCGGCGATCAAAACGCTGGCGGCCAATAGACTAATTCTTCTCATTTTATATACAAACTCCTTACACTGACTGAAAAAATGCCGAATATCTCTGTGACAATATCTTTGAAACCAAAATCGAGGATTCTGTTGCCTGTCGTACGAGAATAAGCTCGAAAGAGACCGATATTATGCCATTGCCCGCTCAAAGTCAATTTTTTCGCGGGTTCCAATTGTTGGGTCCGGGTGACCGAGCAGGACGCGCTGAAGCCCACGACTGCCGTTAGAAGGTCCTGCCGACGGTAAACCGGAAGCCGTTCCGCTTGCCTGGTAGGAAAATGCCCGGTAATTCCTGCGTATAACCAAGCTTCGCATTCGGGTTGTAATAATAGATCAACCTGAACGGAACATTAACGACCGGAACCTGGACACGAAGTTCAAGCCCGACACTGGACTTGAAATCCCCGATCTTACCAAAAGCGCTGTCATCAACGCGCAAGAGCGAATTCTGCTGCACCTCACCGCGAACGTATAGCTGCTGAACCTCGGGATCAAGCGATGTGGGACAGCCAAAGCGATTGCCGCGGCAGAATTCGTTCACAAAATCCGTCTTCGTCATCACGCGGCCGTGGTAATAAAGAATGCTGCCAAAGCTGCTCTCAAGCACCGGGGCGTTTATCAGGCCAAGCGATGTGAGCCGGCCGGCACCGAGGAGTTGATTATCCGGAAGGAATTCGGTGTTGATCCTTTGTGTTCCCGTCTTACGCAGGTTGAACACGCTGCCGACATCGGCAAACACTGCGATCGTTGCCGGGCCGAAGATCGGGATCCGGTATTCGAAGTTCCCAAGCAGTTGGGTGTCGCCGCCTATGAACCTGTAATTCTTCGAAAAGAGTCCCGGTTTAGCACCGTCCGGGCCGGTCAGAAGGCCGATCGCGTCGGCGACCTGCTGGGCACGGGTCGGGTCCGGTTGCCCGGTCGCCGGATCGATAAAGCCATTGTACGGGATCGTCGTTTGCGACGAATTCGTAGCCAAAACGACGTTCCGACTTGTTACATACGTATCGAATGGTGCTATTGGCCCAATGCTTCGAGAATTGTAGCCGCGGATATCATTCTCACTGCCGAGGTAAAACCGTTCATAGGCCGGCACACCGCCGATAAAGGCGATCGAATTCGCATTTCGGATCGTATCCGTCAGGGCAAACGCACCAATATGAGCGGCCTGAAGCCGAAATGCAAACACCTCCGGGTTCTTTGAACGGCGGCGGCGTATCGGCATGAACTTTGAAATGCTCGCGTTTGGCTGATACGTGCGTACATCGCCGCCAAGGCCCGCAAGGCCGAACGAAAGCGCCAACTGGGTACCGCTATTTGTATCGATGCCGTTTGCGGCCGGCTGCCTGGTGTCATAGACGAACGATCCTGTTATCCGGCTCGTAATAATGTTCGGCTGTTCATAAATAACAGGGATACATTTTGTCGGGTCTGAAGCACACGTCTCATTGACAGGCGGGTCCTCGATCGAGGTTGCCGAAAACTGGTAGGTTAGCCCAATTCGGGAAAACTGGGTAAACCGACGTTTTTTGAACGCCAGTTCAGAAAGCGGCGCGGTCGCAAAAACCGTAGCACCGTATGTAGTCTGAGTGAACAGATTGCTTTCATCTGTCAGAATCTGTCCATAAGGATTAAGCAGGTCGCTGATCAGGTCGGTGTTCTGAGTAAGGAATGTGCCTTCGCCAAAAAACCGGTACCGCGATGCGAAAAGCGAGAATCCGACCGATATCGGCCGATCGCGGAAATACGGCTCCTGATACGTGAACTGGAGACTCTGCTGACGATTCCCGGCCCCAACGGCGAACGACAGGATCTCGCCCCTGCCGGCAAGGTTATTTGTCGAATATTCAAGGCCAAAGAACGAACCGCCGATGCCCGAAACGCCGCCGTTGAACGAGATCTGCTGACGGCCCTTTTCCTTGACCTTGACAAGAAGGTCAACGTCGCCCTGCTCTTCATCGGTCTTGATCTCAACGTCCTGGTCCTTGTCGATAGGATCAAAATACTGGGTCTGATTCAGTCGGGCGACAGATATTTCAAGGTAGCGCGAATTGTAAATATCTCCTTCATTCAGCAAAAATTCGCGCCGCATCACGCGGTCGCGCGTGAACGTGTTGCCCGTAAATTCCAGCCTTCGCAGCGAGAATTGCTTGCCTTCATCGATCGTTATCTTGATATCCACGATACCCTGGTTCGGGTCCGCAGGATCATCCTTGAACGTCGGGTCAAACTCGGCGGTGTAGTTAACGAAACCCTGTTGGCCGTATACATTCTTCAGATTGTCGTAAACGCCTTCCTGCAGCCGCTTGCCGTCGGCGATCTCGCCTTTCTTCAGACCAAGGTATGCGAGGATCTGCTGTTCTGAGAATATTGAATTGCCTTCTACACTTAGGTCGCCAACGCGAAACACTTTGCCCTCGGTTACCGGCACAATGATCTTGAGGGTGTCATCTTTCGACGAAATGAGCGGGAGCGGCAGTGTGATCAACGGGATGAAATCTGTTCGCTTTAGGCCGAGGCCGACCACCTCCGGCTCGCCCAACCTCGCCTGAAAATAACCTTTCGACCACATATAGGCACGAACATTCTTTTGCAGGTCATACTGGAGTTTCCGCATATCAAGAATATCCTGGCCTTTGACGCGTGCGATCAGCCCGGTTTCCTTTACGAGAGTCAGGGCCCCGCGCAGTTCGCTGTCCTTGAACCTTTCGTTACCCTCAAAATCGATCTCCACGATCCTTGATCGGTTACCTTGTTCGATCTCGAACGTCAAGCCGATCGATGTTGCCGAGATCTCTTCTTCCTGGATATTGACCGTCGCATTCGGATAGCCCTTGCTCGCCAGCATTTCCTTTAGCACACGAACCGCTCCCCGTGCCTTGACCGGGTCATAGATCCCTTCCTTGGAAATTCCTACTCTCTGCTCACGAAAGGCCTTTAGAATATCGGCTTCAGCTATTGCCTTCGTTCCCTTAAATACCAGATCCCTGATAACCGGAAGCTCGCGAACCTCAAAGATCACATTGACGCCGCCGCGTACACCCGGGGTTGTCAAAACACGAGTAGCTGCCTTGTCAAAGAAGTTGAGCGAGAGCAACTCGGCAAGTGCCCGTTCGACGGCCGCCGGATCGTAAACATCGCCCGGGCGAAGCTTTATGTAATAGAACAGATCGTCGTCGCGATATCGTCGATTCCCTTGTATATCAATGGTTTCAATGATCTGCTGCTGAACGGCATGGGAGGTTTCAATCGCATTGGTAATACCCTTTGCGTGTATCGGGGCGGCAAGAAACGCGGCTGCCACGAGTACAAGCCCGAATGCGCTGAATTTAAACATAGAAAAGATTATCCCTTATGTCGCGGTATATGTAGCTTATAAAAGCGAGTTCCTGGAACTCAAAAGCTCCGCCAGATCTTGAACATACAACCAAAAGACCGGCAGGAACCAGGCGGTATCTCAGAAGTCGGAAAAATACTCAACCTATGATTCAACGAACCAACACGAGGTTGCCTTTCCCGGACCTGCTTACAAACTTCGGAATTATACAGGGAAAGATGGAAAAAATGAAAAGCGGCCGCGATCGGGAATACCCGGTCGAACCCGCGG
>WBZY01000182.1_pt1 | contig 56187 bp, 50 predicted proteins | sample 5204191 | NCBI WGS metagenome assembly WBZY01 (sample SAMN12344363, study PRJNA552823) | activated sludge metagenome | biome: Activated sludge suspended growth; feature: Anammox Sidestream; material: Wastewater; isolation source: activated sludge from anammox sidestream of wastewater treatment...
GGGGTCTCCCCATGCGAGAGTAGGTCATCGCCAGGCTCCTACCCCGAAGCCCAGCCGGCATCAACGGCTGGGCTTCGACTTTTTGGGGGTGCAGCCACAGGTCGGAATGCCGGGATTTGCCGGCAATGCGGGCGGACAACCGCAGGGTGGCCGGGCACAATGACGGCATGGAAACGGATGCGGAACGATGGATCGTTGCGTCGATGAGCATTGACTTGCGGACCGTCGCGGTCGATCTCACGCCGGTGTTGCCGGGCGGCGAGAACGGGGGCGCGAAGATCGTGATCCTGGAACTGCTGCGCGCGCTGGCGGTGCTGGCGCCACGGTGCCGGTTCGTGCTGCTGACCCAGGCCGCTTCGCACGCGGAACTAGCGGAACTCGACGCGCCGAACGTGGAGCGGCGCCTGGTGCTCGGGCAGCCGGCGCCGCCCCCGCGGCAGCGGTTGGTGTCGCGGATCGCCCGGCGGGTGCTGCCGTTGCTGCCCGGACGGGTACGGACGATCGTCGCACGGGTCGGTTATCGGCTGCACCGGCCGATGCACGACCGGCCAGCGAGCCGGCTGTTGCGTGACCTCGGGGTGGACGTGCTGTTCTGCCCGTTCACCGCCCCGACCTGCGCGGAACCGGGAATCGCGGTGGTCAGTCTGGTGCACGACCTGCAGTACCGCACCTACCCGCAATTCTTCACGCCCGACGATGTCGCGCACCGCGATCGCACCTTCGTTGCGGCCTGCCGAGCCGCGACGCTGCTGGTGGCGATCTCCGATTACACGCGCGGAGCGATCCTGCGCCACGGGGACGTCGAGCCGTCGCGGGTGCGCACGATCCATCACCGGCTGGCGCTGCGCGGCCGGGCGCCGGACTCCGCACGCGGCGCCGCGCTGCTGCAGCGCCTTGGGCTGCGGCGGGAACGGTACTTCGTTTACCCGGCCAATTTCTGGAAGCACAAGAATCACGAGATGCTGTTCACCGCATTCGCGGTGTCCGCGCAGCGCGGGTTGCCCGCCGACGTGCGTCTGGTGTGCACCGGCGCGCCGGGGCCACGTCAGGAGTTTCTGCAGCGTGCGGCGGGGGCGATGAACCTCGACGAACGGATCGTGTTCGCCGGCTATCTGCCGGGCGAGGAACTCGCCGCGCTCGTCGGCAACAGCCTCGGCATGGTTTTTCCTTCGCTGTACGAAGGCTTCGGCCTGCCGGTGCTCGAGGCGATGGCGGCCGGCGTGCCCGTGGCGTGCAGCAACCGCACCGCGTTGCCCGAGATCGCGGGAGACGCGGCGATCCTTTTCGATCCGCGGCTGGTCGATGAGGTGGCTGCCGCAATGGTCGCGCTGGCGATCGATCCACGGCGGCGGGCGGACCTCGTGCGTTCGGGCCGCGAGCGGGCCGCGGAATTCTCGGACGTGGGCCGGATGGCGCAGGACTACCTCGATGCGTTCGGCGATGCGCTGCGCGGACGACAGCGACGCGATGCGATCGACGGGGTGCATGCCGATGGCTGGGCAGGCAGCAGGGTCGTGATCGAGGCGCTGGACGTCGGGTGTACCCCGGTCGCCGAACTCGATGTCGAGGCGCCGGGCTGGCTGCCCGTTCGTACCCTGACCCTGGCGATCGAGGGCGGTACCGAGGCTGCGCCACGACGTCTGGAACTGGCTCGCGGGGAGCGTGCCACGGTGTCGCTTGCGCTCGCGCCGCAACCGGGCCGGCTCGTGATCACGATCACGCCGGTCTATGCGCCTGCCTTGCTCGGCATTTCGGTCGACGAGCGCGAAATCGCCTTGCGTGTGCATCGTTGCACGCTGCGTTCCGGCGACGGCAGCGGCGACGTCACGCTGATGCCGGAGACCGCCGCGTGAAAGTCAGCGTCGTCACGCCCTCGTACAACCAGGGTGCATTCATCGGCCGCACGCTGCGCAGCGTGGCGATGCAGGACATCGCCGGGCTTGAGCACCTCGTCTTCGACGGCGGCAGCACCGATTCGACGCTCGCGGTGCTGGGCAACGCCGAACCCCCGGTGCGCTGGGTGTCGGCGAGGGACCGCGGCCAGACCGACGCGTTGAACCAGGGGATTCGCGCCAGCGAGGGTGAGATCATCGGCTGGCTGAATTCCGACGATGTGTACTATCCCGGCGCCATCGCGCGCGTCCTCGAGGTGTTCCGTGACCACCCCGAGGTGGACGTGGTCTACGGCATGGCCGATCACATCGACGTCGACGACCACGCCTTCGAGGACTATCCGACCACCGACTGGGACTTCGAACTGTTGAAGGAACGCTGCTTCATCTGCCAGCCGGCGCTGTTCTTCCGTCGCCGCGTGGTCGAACGCCACGGACTGCCCGACGAGCGGCTGCAGTACTGCATGGACTACGAGTACTGGCTGCGTCTGGGCAAGGCGGGGGTGCGCTTCCATTACCTGCCGCACAAGCTCGCGGGTTCCCGGCTCTACGCGGACAACAAGACGCTGGGGGCGCGCGTGGCGGTGCACCGCGAGATCAACGACATGATGCGCCGGATGTTCGGGAAGGTGCCGGATCGCTGGTTGTCCAACTACGCCCACGCGCTGGTCGATGCGCGCGTGGATCGCGCGCACGCGCCGCGTCGCTACATCGTCTGCCTGATGCTGCACGTCACGCTGGCGGCGCTGCGCTGGAACCGCGGCCTCAGCCCGTCGCTCGTGCGCCTGCTGCGCGCCTGGGGGATGCATGCATATCGGCTTTGACATCTCGCAGGCGGGCACGGGCAAGGCCGGCTGCGGCTACTATGCGCACGCCCTGGCGCGCGCGCTGCTCGAGCTGGCACCGCAACACCACTACGCGCTGTACCCCGGGTTCGGCGATTTCTACTTCGATCCGCACATGCCGTTGCGCAACCCCTACCCGGGACGCGACGTCCACTACGGACCCCGGCACCTGAGCCGTGATGCAGCGGCGGAGTTCTGGAACACCACCGGACTCGACGAAGCGCTCGGGCATCCAGACATCGTGCACGCGAACAATTTCTGGTGTCCCACGACGCTGCGCGGTGCGCGCCTGGTCTACACGCTCCACGACCTGGGTTTCGTGACCGACGCCGCCTGGAGTACCGAGGAAAACCGCATCGGGTGTTTCGACGGCGTGTTCCGGGCGGCGCTCGCCGCCGACTGGATCGTCGCGGTTTCCGAAGCGTCGCGCCGGCAGTTTCTCGACTATTTCCCGCATTTCCCGCCCGATCGGGTGCGCGTGATCCACCCGTGTTCGCGCTTCACCGGTGCGCAGATCGCGGGCGAGCCGCCGCAGGTGTTGCGCGACCGTGCGCAACCCGGACGTTTCTGGCTCAGTGTGGGCACCATCGAGCCGCGCAAGAACCAGATCAGGCTGGCGGAGGCCTATGCGCGGTATCTTGCGCAGAGCGGCGCCGACGCGATGCCGTTGGTGCTGGCCGGCGGCACCGGGTGGCGGATGGAGGATTTTTCGGCCCGCCTGCAGGCGCTCGGTATCGCCGACCGGGTGATCCTGACCGGCTACGTCTCGGATGCCGAGCTGGTGTGGCTGTACCGTCATTGTTACGCTAATTTGTATCCCTCCCTGTTCGAAGGATTCGGCCTGCCGGTGCTCGAAGGCATGCAGTTCGGCGCGCCCACCCTGAGTTCGGACAGCACCTCGCTGCCCGAGGTCGCGGGGGGTGCCGCCTGGCTGCTGCCGCCGCACGATGTGGCGTGCTGGAGCGCGGCGCTGTCGCGGCTCGCGGCGGCGCCTCACGAGCGTGAGGCGATGGTCGCACGCTCGCTGGCGCAGGCGGCGCGCTTCGACTGGCAGCGCAGTGCCGCGGCGTTGCTCGCACTGTACGAGGAAGCCCTGGTCCAGCCACGGAGAGCGGTATGGTGAAGCGGGCACTGATCACCGGCATCACGGGGCAGGATGGCTCCTACCTCGCGGAACATCTGCTCGAGCGCGGATACACGGTCTTCGGTATGACGCGGCGCGAGAGCTGGTTCCGGCACCACAACGCCAGTCATCTGGCCGGACGCATCGAGGTGCTGTTCGGCGACATGACCGAAGGCGTGGACATCGCCGCCGCCGTGCAGGATGCGCGTCCCGACGAGATCTACAACCTGGCTTCGCAGTCGCGCCCCGGCGAATCGTGGGCGCGGGCACCCGAGACGCTGCTGATCAACGGACTGGCGGCGATCCGCCTGTTCGAGGCGGTGCGGCACGCCTGCCCCGCCGCGCGCGTCTATCACGCCTCATCCTCGGAGATGTTCGGCCTGGCGGAGCAGGTGCCGCAGAACGAGCGCACGCCGTTCAACCCGCAGAATCCCTACGCGGCCGCGAAGGTCTACGCGCACCAGATGGCGCGGATCTACCGCGAGAGCTACGGCCTGTTCATCGCCACCGGCATCCTGTTCAATCACGAGAGCGAGCGCCGGCCGCTGCATTTCGTGACCCAGAAGATCGCCTGCGGCGCCGCCTGCGCGGCACTGGGGATCGTGGAGTCGCCGGACCTGAACGAGCGCGGCCGGCCGCTGGTCGAGCACGGCAAGCTCGCGCTCGGCAACCTCTCGGTCGCGCGCGACTGGGGCCACGCCCGCGATTTCGTGCGTGCGATGTGGTTGATCCTGCAGCAGCCGCGCGCGGAGGATTTCGTGGTAGGTACCGGCGTGGTGCACACGCTCGCCGATCTGTGCCGGGTCGCGTACGCGCACGTGGGATGTGACTGGCACGCGCACGTGGTCAGCGATCCGGCGCTGGTCCGCCCGCTCGAAACCGGCCGCACCGTTGCCGACCCGCGGCGCGCGCGCGAACAACTCGGCTGGGTTCCCGCGATCGATTTCGAGACCATGGTGCGGGGTATGGTCGATGCGCAGGTCGCGAGACTGCGCAGCGCGCCGGCAACGCACCCGGACTGATTTCAGGAGAGTCAGCGAACGATGAAGAAGGCACTGATCACGGGAATCACCGGTCAGGACGGCGCATACCTCGCCGAACTGCTGCTGGAGAAGGGCTACGAGGTGCACGGCATCAAGCGTCGCGCCTCGTTGCTGAATACCGACCGCATCGACCATCTGTACCAGGACCCGCACGTCGAGCACCGGCGGATGTTCCTGCACTACGGCGACCTCACGGATTCGACCAACCTGATCCGCGTGATCCAGCAGGTACAGCCCGACGAGATCTACAATCTGGGCGCGATGAGCCACGTGGCGGTGAGCTTCGAGGTGCCCGAGTACACTGCCAACGCCGATGCGCTCGGCGCCTTGCGCATCCTCGAGGCGATCCGGCTGCTCGGGCTGGAGCGCAAGACGCGCTTCTACCAGGCCTCGAGCTCGGAGCTCTACGGGCTGGTGCAGCAGGTGCCGCAGAGCGAGACCACGCCCTTCTATCCGCGCAGCCCGTACGCGGTCGCCAAGCTCTACGCCTACTGGATCACGGTGAACTACCGTGAGGCCTACGGCATGTATGCCTGCAACGGCATCCTGTTCAACCACGAGTCGCCGATCCGTGGCGAGACCTTCGTGACCCGCAAGATCACGCGCGCGCTGGCGCGCATCAAGCTCGGACTGCAGGAGTGCCTGTACCTGGGCAACCTCGATGCGCTGCGCGACTGGGGACATGCGCGCGACTACGTCGAGATGCAGTGGTTGATGCTGCAGCAGGAGACGCCCGAGGACTACGTGATCGCCACCGGCGAGCAGCACAGTGTGCGCGAGTTCGTGGTGGCCGCCGCTGCCGAGCTGGGGATGCAGATCGACTGGAGCGGCAGCGGCATCGACGAAACGGGGATCGACCGCCACGGGCAGGTCATCGTGCGCGTGGATCCGCGTTATTTCCGCCCCACCGAGGTCGACACGCTGCTCGGTGACTGCAGCAAGGCGCGGCGCAACCTCGGCTGGACGCCGCGCACCGGCTTCGCCGAGCTGGTGGCCGAGATGGTGCGCGAGGACCTCAAGAGTGCCGAGCGCGACGAACTGGTCAAACGACACGGATTCCCCGCCTATGACTACCACGAATGACACACGCGACCGGCCGCGACGCATTTTCGTCGCCGGCCACCGGGGCATGGTCGGTTCGGCGATCGTGCGGCGACTGCGCGCCGGGGGCTACCCGGAGCCGATCGTGCGCACCCGTGACGAACTCGACCTGCTGGACCAGGCGGCGGTGGGACGCTTCTTCGACGAGCAGCGGCCCGACTACGTGTTCGTCGCGGCGGCGCGGGTCGGCGGCATCCACGCGAACAACACCTGGCGCGCCGAGTTCATCTACCAGAACCTGACGATTGCGAGCAACGTGATCCACGCCGCGTGGCGCGCCGGCGTCGAGCGCTTGCTGTTCCTCGGTTCGAGTTGCATCTATCCGCGCGACTGTGCGCAGCCGATCCGCGAGGAGTACCTGCTGAGCGGGCCGCTGGAGCCGACCAACGAACCGTACGCGATCGCCAAGATCGCCGGCATCAAGCTCTGCGAGAGTTACAACCGCCAGTACGGCACGCGCTACGTGTCGGTGATGCCGACCAACCTGTACGGGCCGAACGACAACTACGACCTCGCGACCAGCCACGTGCTGCCGGCGCTGATCCGCAAGGCGCACGAGGCGAAGCTGCGCGGCGACGGGGAACTCGTGGTGTGGGGAACGGGAACGCCGCTGCGCGAGTTCCTGTATGTCGACGATCTCGCCGATGCCTGCGTGTTCCTGATGGAGCAGGGGGTGGCGGAGGGGTTGTTCAACGTCGGCGTCGGCAGCGATGTCAGTATCCGCGACCTGGCCGCGACGGTGATGGACGTGGTGGGCTTCCGCGGGAGCATCGTCTTCGATGCAGGCAAGCCCGACGGCACCCCGCGCAAGCTGCTCGACGTGGGGCGCCTGGGCGCGCTCGGCTGGAGCGCGCGCACGGGGCTGCGCGAGGGCATCGCGGCGGCGTACCGGGACTTCCTCGAACGCGCGTGATGAACGGGACGCACCCGCCAGCGGTCACCGTCGCGGTGCCCTCGTTCGAGCAGGGGCGCTTCCTCGCCGCAGCCCTCGAGTCGGTGTTCGCGCAGGATCTGCCGCTCGAGGTCTTCGTCGCCGACGGCGGCTCGCGCGACGGTTCGCTCGCGGTGATCGAGCGCTTCGCGCCGCGGCTCGCCGGCTGGCGCAGTCACCCCGACCGTGGCCAGGCGGCGGCGATCAACGAGTGCATCGCGCGCGGCACGGCGCCGCTCGTGTGCTGGCTGAACAGCGACGACATGCTGCTGCCGGGAGCACTGGAGCGGCTGCTGCGCGAGCTCGCGGCGGCGCCGGATGCTCCGATGGCCTACGGACGCGCCTTCGATCTGGACGACGCGAGCGGCCGGCAGGCGCCGGTGTGGGTCGAGCATTTCGACCCGCGCCGGCTCGCGCTGCGCTGCATCGTGTCGCAGCCCGCCACGCTGATCCGTCGCAGCGCCTGGGAGCGCGTCGGCGGTCTGGACGAGTCGCTGCAGATGGCGCTCGACTACGATCTGTGGTGGCGCCTGTACCGTGCGTGCGGCGCGCCGCTGTTCGTCGATGCACCGCTGGCGGTCAACCGCGTGCACGCGCACACCAAGACCCGCCGTTACCGCGCACGCCATTACCGCGAGGCGATCGCGGTGGTGCGCCGGCACAACGGCGGACACGTGCCGCTCAAGTGGTGGCTGTACCAGCCGTATGCGGTCTGGTTCAAGGCGCTCGCCGGATGAGGCCGTTGCGGGTCCTGCACGTCTACCGCACCTTCTTCCCCGATACCCAGGGCGGGCTCGAGGAGGTGGTGCGCACGCTGGCCTCGCACACCCGGGGCGAGGGCTTCGAGGTGGTCGTGCTGTACCCGTCGAAGCGGGTCGCACGCAGCGAGCGGACCGTGGTCGACGGCGTGCAGGTCTGCCGCGTCCCGGAACTGTGCGAGATCGCCTCGTGCAATATCTTCGTGCGCGGGCTGGGGGCGTTCCGCCACCTGGCCGCGTGGGCGGACGTGATCCACTACCACTTCCCGTGGCCGTTCGCCGATCTGCTGCACCTCGCGATCGCGCAGCGCCTCGGCAAGCGCGTGGTGCTGACCTGGCACTCCGACGTGGTGCGCCAGAAGTTCCTGGGCAGACTGTATGCGCCGCTGATGCGACGCTTCCTGCGCTGCGTGGACCTGATCGTCGCGACCTCGGAGAACTACCGCCGCAGCAGCGCGGAACTCGCGCGTGCGCCGGTCCCGGTGCGCGTGATCCCGATCGGCATCGATCGCGCGCACCTCCCCTTGCCCTCGCCACGCCGGCTCGCGGACTGGCGCGCACGGGTAGGCGAGGGGTTCTTCTTCTTCGTCGGCGTACTGCGCTACTACAAGGGGCTCGACGTGCTGCTGCGAGCGGTCGCGGGTACCTCGCTGCGGGTGGTGATCGCGGGTGACGGGCCCGAGGGTGCGCGCCTGCGCGCACTCGCCGCCGATCCGGCGCTGTCGAACGTGGTGTTCACCGGACGCGTCGACGACGCCGACAAGTGCGCGCTGTTCACGCTGAGCCGCGCCTTCGTGCTGCCGTCGAACCAGCGCTCGGAGGCCTACGGCGTGGCGCTGCTCGAGGCGATGCATTTCGCGCGCGCGCTGGTCACCACCGAGATCGGCACCGGCACCGGCTTCGTCAACGTTGCCGGCGAGACCGGCCTCGCGGTGCCGCCCGACGACCCGCAGGCGCTGCGTGCGGCGCTGCAGTCGCTGGCCGGCGACGCCGCGCTCTGCGAGCGCCTCGGCCGGGCCGCGTACCGGCGCGTGACCACGGTACTCGACGCCGATCGCATGGGCGAGGCGTACCGGGCCGTCTACCGGGAATTGTGCGCACTGCCGCACGGCGCGGTGCCGCGCGATGCCTGACCGCTATAATGCGCCGTCCTTCGGTTCCGGGGCCGCAGCGTGCTGACCCAGTTGTATCGCGCCGCCTGGCGCTCCCGCGGTTTCATCGCCAGCAGCGTGCGGCGCGAGTTCCGCGCGCGCTATCTCAATTCGCTGCTGGGCGCCGCGTGGGCGGTGATCAACCCGCTCGCGATGGTCGCGGTGTACCTGGTGGTCTTCGCGCGCCTGATGCAGGCGCGCCTGCCGGGAGAGTCGGACACCTTCGATTACGGCGTCTACCTTTGCGCCGGTCTGCTGGGCTGGGGGCTGTTCTCCGAGATAGTGCAGCGCAGTATCGGGGTATTCCTCGAACACGCGAACCTGATCAAGAAGATGAACTTTCCGCGCATCTGCCTGCCGCTGATCGTGCTGCTCAACGCCGGACTGAACTTCGCGATCATCTACGCGCTGTTCCTCCTGATGCTGCTCGTCACCGGCCACTTTCCGGGCATGTACCTGCTGGCGCTGCTGCCGGTGCTGGCCATCCTGTGCGCCTTCGCGCTCGGCCTGGGCATCCTGGCCGGAGTGTTCAACGTGTTCTTCCGTGACGCCGGGCAGTTGTTCGGCATCCTGCTGCAGTTCTGGTTCTGGTTCACGCCGATCGTCTACCCGCTGGCGATACTGCCGCCGCAGGCGGCCGGGATCGTCGCCGCCAACCCGCTGACCGCGCTGATGGCCGCGCTGCAGACCATCGCGCTCGGACGCGGCTGGCCGGACTGGTCCACGCTGGCCAGCCCAGCGCTGTGCGCGCTGGGTGCATTGGGCGCCGCGCTGCTGCTGTTCCGTCGTCGCGCCGACGAGATCGTGGACGAGCTATGACGCACTCGGTCGAAGTCCGTGGCCTCGGCAAGGCCTACAAGCACTACCCCAGCCAGTGGGTGCGGCTGGCCGAGTGGCTGCTGCCGTTCGGCGGGCCGCGGCACCAGCCTGCCTGGGTGTTGAAGGACATCGACTTCAGCGTCGAGCCCGGCGAGGCACTCGGGATCGTGGGTTTCAACGGCGCGGGCAAGAGCACGCTGCTGCGCATCATCACCGGTACCACCCGGCCCACCGAGGGCGAGGTGCGCCTGAACGGGCGGGTGGCGGCGCTGCTCGAACTCGGCATGGGCTTCCACGCCGAGTTCACCGGTCGGCAGAACGTGGTGCTGTCGGGCCAGTTGCTGGGACTGGGGCGCGAGGAAATCGAGGAACTGTTGCCCGCGATCGAGGATTTCGCCGAGATCGGCAGCTATTTCGACGAGCCGCTGCGCACCTATTCGAGCGGCATGGCGATGCGGCTGGCCTTCAGCCTCGCGACCGCGCGCCGTCCCGAGGTGCTGATCGTCGACGAGGCGCTGTCGGTGGGCGATGCCTATTTCCAGCACAAGAGCTTCTCGCGCATCCGCGAGTTCCGCGAGCAGGGCACCACGCTGCTGATCGTCTCGCACGACCGGCTCTCGATCCAGGCGCTGTGCGACCGTGCGATTCTGTTGCACGAGGGCCGGCTGCTGCGCCAGGGCGAACCCGAGGTGGTGATGGACTTCTATCACGCACTGATGGCCGACCGCACCTTCGCGCACATCCGTCAGGAGTTGAACGCGCAGGGCGCGGTGCAGACCACTTCGGGCACCGGCGAGGCGACGATCGTCGCCGTGACGCTCGCCAACGCCGAGGGGCGCGTCAGCGACGCCGGCCGTGTCGGCGAGGAGGTCGAACTGGCGGTGCGTTTCCGCGTGCACCTCGACCTGCCTTCGCTGGTGGTCGGGTTGATGATCAAGGACCGCCTCGGGCACGAGATGTTCGGCATCAACAGTCATCGCCTCGGCATCCCGATCCAGAACCTCGTCGCCGGAACCGAGTACGTGTTCCGGCTGCGCTTCGTGATGACGCTGGGCGAGGGGCACTACTCGGTGACCACCGCGCTGACGCGCTCCGACGCGCACGTCGACCGCACCTACGAATGGCGGGACCGGGCGCTGATCTTCTACGCGATCAACGTCGACAAGCCGCGCTTCGTCGGCTGCAACTGGCTGGCGCCGCAGGCCAGTCTCGAGTGCATCGATGCCCGGGAGCAAGTGTCGCCGTGAAGCGCCCGCTGCATTTCCTGTTCTGGTCGCGCATCAACGCCGGCAACATCCGGGAGTCGCTGGGCGCGCCGGAATACAGCTATTACTTCCTGCTGAAGGAGTTCCGTCCGGCGTTCGAGCGCCTCGGGCAGGTCAGCGTGCTCGACGATCCCGCGCAGGCGGATGCCCGCCACGACGAAGCTGTTGCGCGCGGCGAGGACTGCGTGCTGATCGCGTTCACCGCGCCGCAGAACCTGCCGCAGCCGGCGCGTTGCCCGGTGATTCCCCTGTTCGCGTGGGAGTTCGAACGCATTCCCGACGAGGCCTGGGGCGGCAATCCGCGCAACGACTGGCGGGTGGCGCTCGGTGGTGTGGCGGGGGCGATCACGCTCTCGGAACATGCGCTCGAGGCGGTGCGCCGCGCGCTCGGCCCGCGGCTGCCGTTGCTGGCGGTGCCGGTTCCGCTGTGGGAGCGCATGGAGAGTGTGCGCGGGGCAGGCGACGAGGCCGGACACACGGTGACGCTCGGCGTCGATGGCGCGGTGCTCGATACGCGCGACTTCGAGGCCGGCCCCGAGCGGCTGCGCTGCGCGCGACCATTGGCGGCCTACGCGCTCGAACTGTGGGACGGTCGCGCACATGCGCTGGATTTCCGGTTGCACGCGCCGGACACCGGCGCCCTGCTCGGGTTCTATCGCCCCGAGCCGTGGGGGGCCTGGTCGCGCAACGACGAGGTGTGGATCGCGTTGCCGTGGTTGCTGCACGGCGAGGTGGAACTCGAACTCGTGGTGCGCGCCTACGGCAGGAACCAGGGCAGGGCGTTGATGGCCGGACTCGGCGACGCGTACCGGGTGCTGCGCATCGGCGGGGGCGAGGAGTCGCACACGCTGCGTTTTTCACTCGATCATCCGGCGCGGATGCTGCACATCGCCGGTATCGATCCACGCCCCGTCCCGGGGGCGCGCGAGGAGCGCAGCATCGGTTTCGGCATCACCGGCCTGGCGGTCCGCGCAACGGTCGTGCCGATAGCACGCGACACGTTGCGGCTGGAGTTGCACGCGGAATCGCCCCACAGCGTGCTGCTGCAGGAGTTCTGGGCGCCCGAGGGCTGGGGCGCCTGGTCGGCCTCGAGCGCACCGTGGCTGATGTTGCCGCGGCCGGTTGCGGGGCGTGTGCGCGTGCAGATCGAAGCGCTAGGGCATGGCCGCAACGCCGTCACGCCACTCGGTGTGTACCTCGGTGGCGCACGCCACACGTTCGTGCCCGGCGCCGGGTTGCAGTGGCACACGCTGGAGTTCGATCTGGCGGAGCCGGCGCAGGTGCTCGGGTTCACCGGGGTGCAGCCGGAGCCGGCCGGTGCGGCCGGTGATATGCGCATGCTCGGGGTGGGGTTGCGCAGCGTCACGCTGGAGGAGCTCAGCGAAGGCGTCCTCGCCGAGAGCGACGATGGGAGCGTCGGTGGGAGCGGCGACGAGTGCGCTGAGGAGGCAGCACTGGTGGCCTGGCCGCACACGACGGTGGCGGCGCACGTGCGCCAGCGGCTGGTGCTCGACGGCACCGTGTACACCAGCGTGCTGAACCCGCTCGACGACCGCAAGAACTGGGAGCTGCTGGTCTCGGCCTTCTGTACCGCCTTCGCCGGGCGCGAGGGCGTCACGCTGGTGCTGAAGATGACGCAACGGCTGCAGCGCAGCTACCTCTTCGAGATGCACCGCCTGCTGCAGTGTCTGCCGCGGTTCGCGTGCCGGGTCGTCGTGGTTCACGGCTTTCTGGACGAGGCCGACTACGGCGAACTGATGCGGCGCACGGATTTCTACGTGAACGTCTCGAAAGCCGAGGGATTGTGCATTCCGCTGATGGAATTCATGAGCTGTGGCAGACCCGCGCTGGCGCCACGCCACACTTCCATGCTCGATTACCTGAACGACCGCAACTCGATCGCGATCGATGCCACGACCGAGCCGTGCATCTGGCCGCACGACGAGCGCGCTGTGTTGCGCACGCTGCAGTACCGCGTGAGCTGGGAGTCCGTGGTCGACGCCTTGAGGCACAGTTTCACTCTGCGTCACGAGAACCCCGGCACGTACCGGGGGATGTGCGAGGCCGCCGCCGGGACCATGCGTGGCTACTGCGGCATCGAGCGGGTTGCGGGCGAACTCGGGCGGTTGCTCGCCGGCACATCCCGGATGCACGCGGCAACGCCGTCGATCGCGGACGCGACAGCGGGGGGCGGAACGCGATGATGTTCCTGGTGCATGTGCCGTTCACCGCATCCTCGATCGGGGGCGATCTGGGCCGCGCCGATTACAGCTACTACTTCGTGATGCGCTCGTATCTGCCGGTGCTCGAGACGCTGGGTACGGTGCGCGAGATCGCCGATCCACAGAGTGAGGCCGATCAGTGGCACCGTCGCGCCGTGGCCGACGGCGAGTACTGCGTACTGCTCTGTTTCGCGCCGCCGCACCGTGTACCGGTCGGCCTCGCCTGCCCGGTGGTGCCGGTGATCGCGTGGGAGTACGACAGCCTGCCCGATACCCCGTGGGCCGGGCGCCGTGGCACCGACTGGCTGCGCGTGCTCGCGATTCTCGGCAGTACGATCACCCATTCGGGATTCACTGCGCGCGTGGTGCGCGAGGCGATCCGTCCGGACTATCCGGTGGTGTCGGTGCCGGCGCCGGTGTGGGACCGCTTCGCGCCGCTGGCCGAACGGCGCTGCGCGCCGGGCACGTCCGGTGCCGAACGCGGCGTATCGCTCGCAGGCACGCTGATGGACAGCCGGAGCTGTGATTTCGCCGCGGATGCGGAGGCACTGCTCGCTGGCCACCCGCCGCAGTCGCAGCGACTGGTACTCGACGGCGTGGTCTACACCGCGGTGTTCTGCCCGCTCGACGGCCGCAAGAACTGGGAGGATTTGCTGACCGCGTTCTGCTGGGCCTTCCGTGACGAGGCGGACTGCACGCTGGTCATGAAGCTGGTGCACCACGATCGCGACGAGGCAGTCCGGGAAGTGCTGGCCGAGTTGCGCCGGCTGCCACCGGTGGCTGCGCGGATCGTGCTGCTGCACGCGTACCTCGACGACGCGCAGTACGAGAACCTGCTGTGCGCGACCGACTTCGCGGTCAACTCCTCGCTCGGCGAGGGGCAGTGCCTGCCGCTGATGGAGTACATGTCGGCCGGCGTGCCGGCGATCGCGCCTGCGCACACGGCGATGCTCGATTACCTCGACGCCGCCAGCGGCTTCCCGGTGCGCGCGCACCAGGAGCTGTATCACTGGCCGGAAGACATGGGACTGATCCTGCGCACGCGCCGCTTCCGGCCCGAGTGGGAGGGGTTGCGCCAGGCGTACGAGCGCAGCCGCGCGCTGCGCCTCGGCGATCCCCAGGCCTATGCGCGGATGTCGGCCGCTGCGCAGGAGAATCTGCGGCGGTACTGCTCGCAAGCGGTGGCGCATGACCGCCTCGTCGCGTTCTTTTCTGCGCACGAAGCCGCTGGTGCAGCGGCGCGACGCGATACCCCTCCTCCCGCCATGGAGGCGTCCACGTGCTGCGGCGACTGAGGTCATGGTGGCACGTGCAAAAGGGGGCTCCGCCCTCCTCGCCCGCGACGCTCCCCGTGCTGGAGACGCCCGCGCGCGATGCAGTTGCCGCGCTGGACGAGGGCGCGTGGCGGCGTGATCCACGCCAGTGCGGACTGGCGGACATGGTGTTCAGCGGGTGGTGCCAGGCGGCGACCGGCGAGTTGTTCCGCGGTTTCACGGTGGGGCCGCACGACACCGTGCTCGACATCGGGTGCGGTGACGGCCTGGCGGTCACCTTCGCCGCGCAGCAGGGCGCGCGGGTGCTCTTCTGCGACCTCGACGCGGAGAAGCTGGCCTCGTTGTCGAAGCGCCTCGACGAGCGCGGCCTGGCGGGGCACGGCGCCTTGCTCGCCAGCGGGGAGCGGCTGCCGGTGCGCGACGGCGCGATGACGCGCGTGATCGCCACCGAAGTGCTCGAACACGTGGCGGATCCGCGCGCTGTGCTCGCGGAAATGGTACGCGTGGGGCACCCCGGCGCCAGATACCTCATCAGCGTGCCGGACGCCGCAGCGGAACGTTTCCAGCAGCCCTTCGCCGATCCATCGTACTTCGCACCGCCGAATCATGTGCGTATCATCGCGCCGCGGGAGTTCGAGGATCTCGTCGAGTCGAGCGGGCTCGCGATCGAAGAGCGCGGACAGTACGGGTTTTTCTGGTTCGTCTGGATGAGCTTCTTCTGGGCCACGCGCGACGGTGCCGCCGGGACGACACCCACGATGGACCAGATCGCGCCGCCGTACCATCCACTGCTCGAGAGCTGGGCAGAGACGTGGTCGCGTTTCCTCGAGCTTCCCGGCGCGCCGGCGATGCTGCAGGCGTTCAACGAGCGCATGCCTAGGACCCGCGTGATCGTCGCGCGGCGGCGCTGAGCGGGCGGCCACACACGGCAAGGCAACGGAGTGGATATGTTCGGCAGCAAGGGTGCGCAGCGCCCCGACACGGGGGCTTCCGACGCGCGGCTCGACACGATCGAGCAGCAGCTCGCGGCGCTCGGGAACCGGCTCGCGGGGCTGGAGGCACTGGCCACCGGCGCCGCGCAGCCGAACTATGTCGATCGCGGTACCCAGCAATTGCTCACCGCGCAGTACCGCCGTGACGCGGCGCACGGCCTCCGCCACGAGTTCGAGGCGGTGGAGTTCCGCAACCACTCGCAGAACGGCGAGGACGGCATCCTGCACTATGTCTTCAGCCTGGTCGGCACCACCAACCGCTACGTGGTCGAGATGTGCGCCGGCGACGGGCGCGAGTGCAATGCCGCCAACCTGATCATCAACCATGGCTGGCACGCGCTGCTCTGCGACGGCAGCGACGAGAACATCCGCGTCGCCAACGCGTTCTACTGGTCGCATCCCGATACGCGCCGCATCCCGCCCGCGATCTGCCAGGCATGGCTCACGGTGGAGAACGTCGACGAGATCATCGCCCGTTACGGTTTCGACCGCGAGATCGACCTGCTGTCGATCGACGTCGACGGCAACGACTACTGGCTGTGGCGGGCGATCACGGTCGCGAACCCGCGCGTCGTGATCATCGAGGTTCAGGCCGGCTGGCTGGACGATGCGTCCGTGACCGTGCCCTACGATCCGCAGTTCTGCGTGCGCAAGCTGGTCGATCAGGAGTTGGGAACCGAGGTCGATTACTGCGGCGCCTCGCTGCCCGCAATGGTGGCGCTGGGCCGCCAGAAGGGCTACCGGCTGGTCGGTGCGAACCGCTACGGTTTCAACGCGGTGTTCGTGCGCAACGATGTCGCACCCGGGCTGTTGCCGGAGGTGGATGCTGCGGCGTGTTTCCGCCACCCCGTGGCGCGCTGGCAATACGCGCGCGTGCAACCGCTGTTGCGGCGTGAAGCCTGGCAGGAGGTCCGATGAGCGCAGCGTCCACCCACGCGACGCCTGCCGGCGGCAGGATCGACGACATCGAGGTGCTGCGCGCGATCGCGGTGATCTTCGTGTGCGTCGAGCACATGCACATGAACCTGTTCGCGTGGGTCGGTGGCGAGGCGCACCGCATCCTGTTCGGCTGGACCGGCATGTGGTCCGGTGTCGATCTGTTCTTCGTGATTTCGGGTTTCGTCATCGCGCGCGACCTGATCCCGCGCATCAGCGGCGCACGGTCCACGCACGAGCGGCTGGTCACCACGCTGGCGTTCTGGATCCGCCGCGCGTGGCGCCTGATCCCGTCGGCGTGGCTGTGGCTGGCGGTGATCCTGGTCGCCTGCGTGTTCTTCGACCGCTCCGGCGCGTGGGGTTCGCTGCGCGCGAACCTCGAGGGCGCGCTGGCGGCCGTGTTCAACGTCGCGAACCTGCGTGCGATGCTCGTCTACGGCAAGTTCGAGCCGGGAGCCACGTTCCCGTACTGGAGCCTGTCGCTCGAGGAACAGTTCTACCTCGTGCTGCCGTTCCTGATCTGGCTGAGCGGCAAGCGGCTGGCGCTGGTGCTCGGCGCGGTGGTGCTGCTGCAATTGCTGCTGCCGCGCACGCCGCTCGGGACGATCATCCGCACCGACGCGCTCGCGCTCGGGGTGCTGATTGCGATCTGGTCGCGCACCACCAGCTACCGGCTGTTCGAGCCGCGTTTCATGGCCGCTCGGGCGTGGCGCGTGGTGCTGGTGAGTATCCTGGCGGGCGGGCTCGCGTTCGCCGGCGGCGAAGACCTGCACGTACCGGTGCCGATCAGCCTGGTCGCCTATATCGGCGCGGTGCTGGTGTTCATCGCCTCGTACGACCGCAACTACATCATGGCGCCGGGCTGGATACGTTCGGTGTTCCTGTGGGTTGGCACACGCTCGTACGCGATCTACCTGATCCACATCCCGGCCTATTTCGCCACGCGCGAGATCTGGTTCCGCCGCATGCCCGAGGGCATCGGCTTCGATCCGGGATTCACGCCGGAGTTCCTGGCCACGGCGCTGGTGCTGCTGCTGGTGTTCGCCGAGCTCAACTACCGCTTCGTCGAGATCCCGCTGCGCCGGCGCGGGGCGGAGATCGCGGCGCGCTTTCGCGCCGCGCACGCGCTGGACTGAGGGCCGCGGATCAGCGCCCGCGCGATGCCGGCGCGAACACGAAGTACTTGCGCAGGAAGAAGTTCCAGAAGAACACCAGCGCGATGGCGCCGATCTTCGCGACGTAGACGTTCAGCGCCAGCGCCTCGACGCCGGCCCACAGCGCGAGCTGGTGCCACGCCAGTCCGATCGCGCTGACCGCGTAGACGGCCAGCAGTTCGCGCGCGCGCGAGAAGCGGGCGCCGGCCGTGAACACGTGGCGGATGCTGAGCACGTAGTTCACGCCGGTGGCGAGCAGGAAGCCGCAGGCGCCGGCCACCAGGTAATGCCAGCCGAGCAGCTGGATCGCCAGCGCGAACACCGCGAGGTCGACCGCCGCCGCGACGCCGCCGACGAAGAAGTAGCGGACTATCTGCACCGCGGGATCACCGCGCCAGGTTGTACTTCAGGATGCAGTAGATCGCGCGCACGCCGTCCCTCCAGCCGATCTTCTTGCCTTCCTCGTAGGTGCGGCCGTAGTACGAGATGCCGACCTCGTAGATGCGGCAGCGCCGGCGCGCGATCTTCGCCGTGATCTCGGGCTCGAAACCGAAGCGGTCTTCCTCGATGGTGATCGACTGGATGATCTCGCGGCGGAAGACCTTGTAGCAGGTCTCCATGTCGGTGAGGTTCAGGTTGGTCAGCATGTTCGACAGCAGCGTCAGCAGCCCGTTGCCGAGACGGTGCCAGAAGTACAGCACGCGGTGCGGCTCCGAGCCCATGAAGCGCGAACCGTAGACCACGTCGGCCTTGTCCTGCAGGATCGGCGCGATCAGCGTGCCGTACTGGCGCGGATCGTATTCGAGATCGGCGTCCTGGATGATCACGATGTCGCCGGTGGCGGCGGCGATCCCGGTGCGCAGCGCCGCGCCCTTGCCGCGGTTCACCGGGTGATGGATCAGCCGGTCGACGGAGGCGGCCAGCGCCGTGCGCAGCAGCTCGCCGGTGCCGTCGGTCGAGCAATCGTCGACGACGATGATCTCCTTGTCGCCGCCGGGGGCGTTGCGCACCGCCGCGATGACGTCGGCGATCGTGGATTTCTCGTTGTAGCAGGGGATGACGACGCTGAGTTTCACAGGCTGTTCCGGAAGTAGTCGATGGTCTTGCGCAGTCCGTCCTCGAGCACGGTGCGCGGCTCCCAGCCGAGCAGCTCGCGCGCGCGCGCGATGTCGGGCTGGCGCTGGCGCGGGTCGTCCACCGGCAGCGGACGGAACACGATCCGCGAGGCGGAGCCGGTCAGCCGCAGCACGGTCTCGGCGATCTCGAGGATGGTCGATTCGCGCGGATTGCCGAGGTTGAGCGGGCCGGGGTCGCCGGCGTCGTTGTCCATCATGCGTACCAGCGCCTCGACCAGGTCGTCGACGTAGCAGAACGAGCGCGTCTGCGAACCGTCACCGTAGACGGTGAGGTCCTCGCCGCGCAGCGCCTGCACGATGAAGTTGCTGACCACGCGGCCGTCGTCGGGCTGCATGTTGGGACCGTAGGTGTTGAAGATCCGCACCACCCGGATCGCCAGCCGGTGCTGGCGGTAGTAGTCGAAGAACAGCGTCTCGGCGCAGCGCTTGCCCTCGTCGTAGCAGCTGCGCGGACCGACCGGGTTCACGCGCCCCCAGTACGACTCGTGCTGCGGATGTACCTCGGGATCACCGTAGACCTCGGACGTCGAGGCCTGCAGGATCGGCGCCCTGAGCCGTTTGGCGAGCCCCAGCATGTTGATCGCGCCGTGCACCGAGGTTTTGGTCGTCTGCACTGGATCGAACTGGTAGTAGATCGGCGAGGCGGGGCAGGCGAGGTTGTAGATCTGGTCGACCTCGGCGTACAGCGGGAACGTGATGTCGTGGCGCAGCACCTCGAACAGCGGGTCGGCGAGCAGGTCGAGCACGTTCGACTTGCGGCCGGTGTAGAAGTTGTCGACGCACACCACCTCGTCGCCGCGCGCCAGCAACCGCCGGCACAGATGCGATCCGATGAAGCCCGCGCCGCCGGTTACCAGGACTCGCTTGCCTCGGGCCATTCCTCGATCCATCCGCCAGGGTTGCACCACCGCTCCTCGGCTGCGCATGGCGCGCGATCCCTGCGGATCCATCCGAGGCGCAGCATTCTATCACCGGTTCGTCGCGGCCGAGCGCCCCCGGTCGAGGGCCACCGCCGCCAGCGCCAGCGCGAGGCCGAGCACCGATCCGCCGAGACCGAGCTGCAGCGAGCGCGGTGCGAAACGCAGCTCGACCCGGTGGCTGCCCGCGCCGTGGGCGACGGCCTTGCCGAGCACCTGAGCGCTGCGCACCGGGACCGCCTCGCCGTCCAGCCTTGCCCGCCAGCCCGGGTAGTTCGCGTCGGCCACGAACAGCCAGCCTGGCTGCACCGCCTGCACATCGACGACCAGGCGCGTCGGGGTCCGCTCGCGGATCCGCAGCGTCGCCGGCGGGCCGGCCGACGGCGCGGACTGCTGCACGCAGGCTGCATCGGGGCACTCGACGATCAGCGTGTCGGGCGCCGTGTCCGCGAGCGCCGCGAGCGCCGAGGTGGCATCGGGCACCGCGCGGGCACGCGTGTAGGCGCGCAGCTTCTGCAGTGCCCGCGGATTCTCGAAGATCACCACTGCATCGTCGGCCGAGCGATACGCGACCGGCATCCCCTGCGGCACGACGATCGCCCCGGCAGTGAGGTAGCGGACCGACAGCGCATCGATCAGTCGCGTGCCCGCGGCGCGCAGCGCCGGATCGGCGATCTCGTCGATCATCGGCTGTTCGATCAGGCGCCGGCGCGCCAGGTCGAGCGCCATGCCGCCATGGATCGACGCGATGCCCCACAGCACGCAGGCGGTCGGGGTCAACGCCTCGATCGAATGCCCGAGTCCGCCCGCGACGCGTCCGCTGAGCGCGTTCTGCTGTGCGTACAGCACCAGCACCGAGCCGTCGAAATGGCGGAAATCCTCACGTCGATCGCCGGCGTAGAGTGCGGTGGAGGGCGGCTCGCGCAGCAGCTCCGGCGCGTGGAACAGGAACGGCTGCAGCCGCAGCGCGAACACCTCGAGCGCCAGCGCGCCACAGGCGATCACCGCCAACGGCAGTCGTGGCACGCGCGTCCTGGCGAGCAGCGCGAGCGCGAGCACGGCCGGGGCCAGGAACTGCCACGCCGATACCCAGTCGCTGTACGTGCGCACCAGCAGTGGCACGCAGGCCGCGGCCAGCGCGCCGAGCAGCCATGCGTTGTGCCGGCCGGTGGGCGCGGCGGCAAGGCGCTCGGTCGCGAGCGCGGCGAGAAGCGCGATGCCGCACAGCGCCACGTTGAAATACGCGCTCATCGCGCGGAAGCGGTCCAGCCCCGGCAGCAGTCCGTGTTCGTGCACGAACTGCCACAGCGGCGAACTGCTGCCGAAGCCGAGGTTCAGCAGCACCGCGGTGGCGACCAGGTGCGCCAGCACGCCGCGTGCGCGCACGAACAGTACCGCCGCGGCCGCGAGCAGGCACACCGCGATGCTGCCGCTCAGGTTGAAGTGCATGAACTGCTGTGCGTGCGCATCGCCGGGGCCGGCCGCGAACACCGCATCGGCCGGGTCGTACAGGCTGTAGAACAATCCGCGCAGGTACCACGTCGCGGGCGCCTCGAACAACGCCACGCCTTGCTGCCGATACGACAGTTGCGTCAGTTCGGCGAGCGGCAGCAGTTGCGCGGCGGCGATCAGCCCGGCCAGCACCGGCATCGCCGCGAGGCCGAAGGCCGTGAGCGCGGGCGCGGCGCGCAGACGGGCGCGTTCGGTGGCGTCGAGCAGCGCGCAAAGGCCACGCAGCGCGATGTACACGCCGGTACCGTGCACGATCTGCGGATAGCCGGAGCACACCGCCAGCGCACCGACCAGCGCGAACAGGGCCGCGTCACGCGGCCGCAGGGTGCGCAGCCAGCGCTCGAAGCTCCACAGCAGCCACGGCACGCACATCGAGGCGGCCGAGATGGTCAGGTTGTTCTGCGTACCCAGCCACAGCGGCGACAGCACGAGCGCGATCGCGCCGACCCCCGCCGCCGCGGGGCGCGCGCCCAGTTCGCGCGCCAACAGCCACATCCCGCAGGCCGACAGCAGCAGCGCGACGAAGTGATAGGCCGTGTGGCCGGTGAGCGGATCGAACAGCCACGCGATCGCGACGTTCAGCGGGTTGAGCGCGCCGATCTGGCTTTCGGCGAACACCGGATGCCCGCCGTAGGCGAGTTCGGTCCACAACGGCAGCTCGCCGCGCGCGAGACTCTGCTTCAGCAGGTGCAGCATCGGCACGCTGAACGCCACGCCGTCGCCGTGGATCTGAACCTTGCCCTCGAGCACGAAGGGCGCGTAGACCGCCGTGATCAGCCCCAGGCAGAGCAGCAGCGGTGACAGGGCGGCGAGGCGGCGCATGCACGGAACCGGGTCGGTTGCGAGGGCGCGCGCATCTTGTCATGCAGAGCGCGCACGGTGCAAACCGTGCCTATGAGCCCCCCGCCTGGTTCATCGACGCGAAGCCGCGCACCCCGATGCGCAGCCGCTCGACGTGGCGCTGCACGCGCTCGAGCAGCAGTGACGCGGCCAGCGAGACGGCCACGGCCGCGCCGATGAACCGCGGCTCGGCGGTCACCGGCAGACCGCAGTGCTCGACCACGTAGAACGCGAGGCAGTGGGTGATGAACAGTGGATAGGCGAGGTTGCCGAGGCGTTCGTCCCAGGCACGCCAGCGCGCACCCTGCAGCGTGGCCCGGCGGTGGCGGCCGAGCACCAGCAGGGGCAGCGCCAGCGTCGCGCCGAGCGCCACTTCCCGCGCGCGCGGCTGTTCGATGCCGGCGCCGCCCAGCGCGGCCGCGGCGAGCAGCGCGTAAGCACCCCACAGCAGCCAGGCGCCGCGGTGGCCGGCGGCATGCAGCCAGCCCATCAGGAACACCGGCAGCACACCCACGATGTAGCGGTAGCCCGGCGTGTCGGCGTTCAGCGCGGGCGACTCGTGCAGCAGGCTGGTGAACTGCAGCGCCAGCGTGCCCAGCAACGACGCGAGGAACAGTCGCGGGAACGCGAACAGCAGCGGCACCAGCAGGTAGAAGTGGAACTCGGTTGCCAGCGACCAGGCCGGCGGGATCAGCGGATGCGGCAGCAGTTCCGTGATCACCAGCGGGCCGAAGATGTAGTTCGCCGGCAGCAGCAGCGCGTTGAGCAGCAGTTTCAGCGGCGTGGGTTCCTGCTGCAGCAGCCAGAATCCCGGTGACGGACCCCACGCGGCGAGCAGCAGCGCGGTGGCGGCGAGCGCCAGCAGGTACTGGGGGTACAGCTTCAGTACCCGGTCGAGCAGGAAGGCGCGCGCCGGCGCCGCCGCGTGCTGCGTGAAGCGTTCGTAGCTGCGGCGCATCAGGTAGCCGCTCAGCGTGTAGAAACAGATGACCGCCACCACGCCGGGGTTCAGCGCGAAACCCGTGCCCGGCACGTGCGAGAGCAGCACCGCGAGTGCGAGCACGACGCGGATCAGTCCCAGCACGGGGGTGTTCCGGCACTGGCGCGGGCTCGTGGTGGCATCCGTGGCTCCTGCGGGGATGGCGCATCTTCGGGTACACCCGCGCAAGCCGCAAGATCGCGCGAGCGTCTGCGGCGGCGCCCAATTTTTACCGCGTGCCGGCCTATGGCATCGCGGGGCGGCAGCAATTAAGATCGGTCCATCGCCGCCCGCGCGGCCTGCAACGATCCAGACATCCTCGATGAGCGACCGGGCCACCATCGCCAGCATCCTCGCCACGCACCTCCCGCGTGCGCTGCCGCTCGCCCTGCTGCTGCCCTGAGGGGCAGCATACGTCGCGCTCACAATTCCACCGTCACGACGAATTCACTAGGATGGGTGCACCGTGCGCGCCCGTCCGGGCATGAGGACCAGCCATGAGCAAGGACCGTCTGATCATTTTCGATACCACGATGCGCGACGGCGAGCAGAGCCCCGGTGCATCGATGACCCGCGACGAGAAGATCCGCATCGCGCGCGCGCTGGAGCGGCTCAACGTCGACGTCATCGAGGCCGGCTTCGCGATCGCCAGCCCGGGTGACTTCGAGGCCGTCAAGGCGGTCGCCGAGACGGTGAGGAACTGCTCGGTCGCCAGCCTCGCTCGCGCCGCCGCGCGCGACATCGAGGAAGCCGCCGCGGCGCTGAAGAACGCGGTGCGCCCGCGCATCCACACCTTCATCGCCACCTCGCCGATCCACATGCAGTACAAGCTGCAGATGACGCCGGCACAGGTGCTGGACCAGGCGGTGCGTTCGGTGCGCCAGGCGCGCAACCACACCGACGACGTCGAGTTCTCCTGCGAGGACGCCAGCCGCTCGGAGTTCGATTTCCTGTGCCGCATCATCGAGGCGGTGATCGCGGCCGGCGCCACCACGATCAACCTGCCAGACACCGTCGGCTATGGCGAGCCGGGCCAGTACGGCGAGTTCGTCGGCCGGCTGATCCGCGCCATCCCGAACGCCGGCAAGGCGGTGTTCTCGGTGCATTGCCACAACGACCTCGGGCTGGCGGTGGCGAACTCGCTGTCGGCGGTGATGCACGGGGCGCGCCAGGTCGAGTGCACGATCAACGGGCTCGGCGAACGCGCCGGCAACGCCTCGCTGGAGGAGATCGTGATGGCGGTGCGCACGCGCGCCGACGTGTTCCCGGTCGAGACGCGCATCGTGACCGAGGAGATCGTGCCGGCATCGCGCCTGGTGTCCTCGATCACCGGCTTCCCGGTGCAGCCGAACAAGGCCATCGTCGGCGCCAATGCGTTCGCGCACGAGGCCGGCATCCACCAGGACGGCGTGCTGAAGCACCGCGAGACCTACGAGATCATGCGCGCCCAGGACGTGGGCTGGAGCACCAACCGCCTGGTGCTCGGCAAGCATTCGGGGCGCGCCGCGGTGCGCGCGCGCTTCGAGGAACTCGGCATCACCTTCGAGACCCGCGAGGAACTCGAGAGCGCGTTTCGCCGCTTCAAGGAGCTCGCCGACAAGAAGCACGAGATCTTCGACGAGGACCTGCAGGCGATCGCCAGCAACGTCAGCGTCGGGGATGCGGCGGAGCGCTACCAGCTGGTCGCGCTGGAGGCGGTGTCGCATACCGGCGAGAAGCCGCGCGCGCAGGTCACGCTGACGATCGACGGCGTGGAACGCCGCAGCGCCGCCGAGGGCGACGGGCCGGTCGACGCGGTGTTCCGGGCGATCGAGAACGAGGTGCACAGCGGAACCACGCTGCAGCTGTTCTCGATCAACGCGATCACCACCGGCACCGATTCGCAGGCCGAGGTCATGGTGCGCCTGGAGCGCGACTCACGCATCGTCAACGGTGCCGGCGCCGATACCGACATCATCGTCGCCTCGGCGAAGGCGTACCTGCACGCGCTGAACGTGATGGCGGGCGCGGTGCGCGCGCACCCGCAGATCAGCGGCATCTGAGGCACGCGGGAGCACCGGGGCATGGACGAGGCGCTGCGTCTGGCCTACCTCGCCGCGATGGACATCCCGGTGTGGGTGCCGCGCGGCACGGACGGGGTCAAGGCCGGAGCGCAGTCCCGGGCGCAGGAGGTGGAGCCGGCGGGCTTCGCCGGCGCGCCCGCGCCGCCCATCCTGCCGGAACCGCTCACGACGGCGCGTGCGCCGGACGCCGCTCCGGGGCGTCTGGCACGCGAGCTGCTCGGCCCGGACCCCGCGCACGGGCCGGCCGTGGTGCGTTCCGCGAGCGCGGCGACCGTCGCCCCGCAGGTGCCCGCCGGCGAGCCGCTGGCGAGCGGGGTGGCGCGTGTGCCGGTCCTGCTGCTCGTGATGGCGGGACGCCATCTGTTCATCGACGAAGCCGGTGACCCCGGGCGCGATGCGCGCGTTGCCGCGCTCGCAACGGCGATCGCTTTCGCGCTGAGCGGCGAGCGGGTCGCGGCCAGCATGCAGCGCTTCGATCCGCTCGCGAGCGGGCTGGCGTCCGATCACGCCGGCGCGCGCGACCTGCTGCTCGGCCGGCTGGCGAAGCTGACCGAAGGGGCCGACGTCGAACACGTGGTGCTGCTCGGCGCGGTCGCCGCCGGCGTGCTGCTCGGCTGGGATGCGCACGCCTACGCGCAGCGCGTGCCGCTGGCGCAGCGCGTGGCCGGACTGCAGTGCGGCGTGCTGGTGACGCTGGCAGCCGATGCGATGCTGCGTGATCCGGCGCTGAAGGCCGACGCCTGGCGCGAACTGTGCGCGGCGCGCGCCGGCCATGGAAGCTGAACCGCGACGGGCGACCGCGGCGGACGCCGAGGCGATCGCCGCGCTCGATGCGCGGGTCAACGCCTCGCCGTGGAGCGCCGCCGCAGTGCGCGAGACGCTGCAGCGTGCCGCGGGCTTCGTGGTCCACCCGCACGGCGCCGGCCTGGTCGGCTTCGTGCTTTTCGCGGTGGCCGCCGACGATTGCGAGGTGTTCGATATCGCGGTCGAGCCGGCGTGCCGGCGTGCCGGGCACGCGCGGCGGCTGCTCGAGGCGGCACTGCGCGAGGCGGCCGCCGCGGGCGCGACGCGCTGCTTCCTGGAGGTGCGCGAATCGAATACTCCGGCGCGTGCCTTCTACGGCGCGGCCGGCTTCGCGGCGACGGGACGGCGACGCAACTACTACCGTACGGCCACCGGGCGCGAGGACGCGCTGCTGATGTGCCGTGACATCACAGGGGAGAACCGGTCATGCCGATCGTGAGCACCGAATCCTGGACGCTGGAACTGCCCGATGAGTGGAGCGCGGAACACGACGACGATGTCGTCGTGATCGGCGACGAGGACGGCGTCAGTTGCCTCGAGATCTCCTCGCTGGTGCTCGACGAGGGCGAGGTAGGCGACGAGGACCTCGGGGAATTCGCGCGCGACCTGCTCGATGCCGGAGTGCGTCCGCGCACCGCGCGCATCGGCGACTGGACGGGCCAGTTGTTCGAGCACGACGACGCCGACGGGCACTGGCGCGAGTGGTTCCTGCGCCACGGCGCCCACTTCGTCTACGCAGGCTACCACTGCCTGCCCGAGCACGCCGGCATGGACGACGCGGCGATCGCCGAGATCCTGGCGACGCTGGAGCCGCGCTGAGGCGCCACGACCGTACAAGCCCCGCAAGTTTGTTTCAGGTCAATGGAATATCCATTGATCCCGTGTGGATTGATGCGACAATCGGACCCTGCGACAAATTGTCGCGGTCACCGGTTGCCGGCCCCGCGGCCCAACCCGATCCGCAGCTTACGGAGGCAGCGCATGAGCGAGAAGCACGTCATCGAGCACGTCGATCCCATCGAAGACCAGCCGGCCGATACGGGCCGCCGCCGGTTTCTCGGCGCCGCCGGTATGGCGGGCGTGGCGGGGGTCGGGCTGTCCACGGTGCTCGCCGGTTGCCGCAAGGAGACGCCCGCGGGCACGGAAGGTGGCGCGCCGGTCGATGACCAGGCTTCCGCAGCGTCTCACCAGGGCGCGAATCCGCATCTGAAACCCGGTGAACTCGATACCTACTACGGTCTCTGGAGCGGTGGTCACACCGGTGACGTGCGGGTGCTCGGGCTTCCTTCGGGCCGTGAGATCCACCGCATTCCGGTATTCACCAAAGACGCACTGGTGGGTTGGGGCATCACCAACGAATCGAAGGCGATCATGGGCACCAGACCCGACGGCAGCCTGAAATACACGGTGGGCGACACCCACCACGTCCACGCGTCGTACCGGGACGGCAACTACGACGGGCGTTACGCCTGGGTGAACGACAAGATCAACTGCCGCGTCGCGCGCATGCGGCTCGATACCTTCACCTGCGACAAGATCACCGAGATCCCGAACATCCAGGGCTTCCATGGCATCTTCCCCGACAAGCGCGACCCGGTCGATCCCGCCATCAACTACACGACGCGCGTCTTCTGCGGGGCCGAGTTCAGCATTCCGCTGCCCAACACCGGCGAGCATGCGGACGAGGTGGAGACGTATCGTTCGTTGTTCACCTGTGTCGACGCCGAAACCATGGACGTGCGCTGGCAGGCGCTGATCGACGGCAACTGCGACCTCGTCGCCACCTCCTTCGACGGCAAGCTGGCGGCGACCAACCAGTACAACACCGAAATGGGTGCGGTGTACGAGAACATGATGAGCGTCGAACGCGATGCGTGCCTGTTCTTCCATGTCGCGCGCATCGAGGAGGCGGTCGCCGCCGGCAGGTTCTCCACGATCGGCGACTCCAAGGTCCCGGTGGTCGACTGCACGCGCGCCGCGAACGCAGATCCGGCCACGGCGCTGTGCGCCTATGTCTCGGTGCCGAAGAATCCCCATGGCGTGAACGCCTCGCCGGACGGCAGGTACTTCATCTGCGCCGGCAAGTTGTCGCCGACCGCGACCGTCATCGAGTTGAGCCGGGTGCTCGACTGGTTCGACGGCAAGCTCGACGACGCCGACAAGACCATCGTCGCCGAAGTGGAACTGGGCCTGGGGCCGTTGCATACCGCCTTCGACGGCCGCGGCAACGCCTACACCACGCTGTTCCTGGACAGCCAGGTGGTGAAGTGGAACGTCGATGCCGCGATCCGGTTCCACGCGGGCGACCAGAACGTGAAGTACGTCGTCGATCGTATCGATGTGAACTACCAGCCGGGCCACATCAACGCCTCGCAGTCCGAGACCGTGGCGGCGGACGGCAAGTGGCTCGCGGTCGGATGCAAGTTCTCCAAGGACCGCTACCTGCCGGCCGGTCCGCTGCACCCGGAAAACGAACAGCTGATCGACATCTCGGGCGAGAAGATGGTGCTGGTGGCCGAACACCCGGTGCGTCCGGAGCCACACGACTTCATCATCTTCAGGCGCGAGATCATCAACGCCAAGCCGGTCTACGACATCGACGACTTCCCGAACGCCGTGAAGGATGCGGCCGAGTCGGGTGTGACCCGCGACGGTGACAAGGTGACGGTGAAAATCAGTTCCGTGGCGCCGATCTTCGGGTTGCGGGACTTCAAGGTGAAGAAGGGCGATGAAGTCACCGTCATCGTCACCAACCTCGACAAGATCGAGGACCTCACCCACGGATTCGCGATCGAGAAGTACGACATCAATTTCATCGTCAACCCGCAGGAGACGGCCTCCGTCACCTTCAGGGCCGACATGGCCGGCGTCTTCTGGTGCTACTGCACGCATTTCTGCCATGCGCTGCACCTGGAAATGCGCTCGCGGATGATCGTCGAGGCCTGATCCTGCCGCCGGTCCCGATCCGCTGATCGGATATGATCCGCCAAGGGGGCGAGAGCCCCCGGTTCCGTCGCGTGATCCGCGGATCACAGGGCCGGGCAGTGCCGGCCAAGGGAGGCATGCAGGCATGAAGGGCGGGGCGATCTTCGGCTACGGTTTTGCCGCTGCGTTGCTGTGGCTGATCGTGTCGATGTCGGGCCCGGCGTTCGCGGCTTCGTATGAAGCCGTGTTGCCGACGGCGATGCTCACCGGTCCCGATCTGTGTGCCTACGCACCGTGCACCGAGGTCCTGCCGGGCGCCGTGCGCTTCTCCGTGCGCAAGGGCCGCCCGGCCTACGTCGAGGCCTACGACAACGCGGGTGGCAGCGACACACCGATCGGCTATGTCTTCCTGTCCACCGACATCGTCGATATTCCGGCCTATTCGGGCAAACCGATCGTGACGCTGATCGGCATGGACGCAGCGGGCAGGATCACCGGCGCGAAGATCCTCAAGCACAGCGAACCGATCCTTCTGCTCGGGATTCCCGAAGCGGAGCTCACGAAGTTCGTGCTGCAGTTCGTCGGCAAGAACGCCTGGGACAAGGTGGAAGTGGGCAAGGCGCGCGCGGAAGGCGGGTATCTCGGCGTCGATGCCATCAGCGGTGCCACGGTAACGGTGATCGCGCAGAACCGCGTCATGATGCGCAGCACCTACAGCGTGGCCCGCCAGGTCGGCATCGTGCAGGCCGAGCCGCGCAAGCCCGCGGTGTTCACGTCGGGACAAGCAGTGCGCACCTGGTCCGAGCTGCTAGCGGAAGGCAGTGTGCGCAAGCTGACGGTCGGCGCCGCCGCTGTGGGCGACACCGATACCCGTGATCCGCTGATCGAGATGTACTTCGGCTACCTGAACGCACCGGCCATCGGCCAGAGCGTCCTCGGCACGGCGGGCTGGGAGCAGCTCATGGGTCATCTGGGCCCGCATGACCATGCCATCTTCGTGATCGCGAACGGGCGCACCAGTTTCAAGGGATCGGGTTTCGTGCGTGGCGGGATCTACGACCGGGTGCAAGTAACGCAGGACGTCGAATCCTTCACGTTCCGGGATCTGGATTACCGCAATCTGTACGGTGTGCAGGCCGCGGGTGCGCCGGCGTACAGCGAATCGGCGATCTTCATCGTGCGCGGCGAGAGCTTCAGCGCTGCCTATCCGTGGAGCCTGGTGTTCCTGGCCAACAAGCTGGACAAGAAGAGCGGTCAGCGCAGTTTCACGAGCTTCGACCGCGAGTACTGGCTGCCGGCGGTCTACCTCGAGGGCGGACGGCCGGAGGTCGAGCGCGCCGAGCCGGCGTGGGTGCGCGTGTGGCAGTCGCGCGCGCTGGAAATCGTGCTGTTCGCCACGCTGCTGGTCGCGGTCGCCGTGGTCTACGCGATGCGCGATCGCCTCACGAGGTTGTCCACGCGGCGGAACAAATGGCCGGTCAATGCGTTCAAGTACACGGCCTGGGTGTTCAGCGTGGGATTCATCGGATTCCACCTGATGGCGCAGCCCTCGATCACGCAGGTGCTGACCTGGTTCCACTCGCTGGTCTTCCGCTGGACGTGGGAGCTGTTCCTGTCGGATCCGTTCATCCTGCTGTTCTGGATCTTCATCTTCGTCACGGTGTTCTTCTGGGGGCGTGGGTTGTTCTGTGGCTGGCTGTGTCCGTTCGGCTCATTGACGGAGATCCTGTACAAGCTCGCCAGCCGCGCCGGGCTCGCGCGTTTCCAGTTCAAGTTGAGCAGGCCCTGGCACGACCGGCTGAAATGGCTCAAGTACGGCGCGTTCTTCCTGCTGCTCGGCATGTCGTTCTTCTCCATGACGTTTGCCGAGAGGATGGCGGAAATCGAACCGTTCAAGACCATGTTCCTGGTCGGCATCCTGAATCGCGCCTGGCCGTACACGCTGTTTGCAGCCGGGCTGCTCCTGCTGTCGGTATTCACCGAGCGGCCGTTCTGCAAGTACCTGTGCCCGCTCGGTGCGTCACTGGCGATTCCCTCGACGTTCCGCTGGTTCGGCCTGCAGCGCAAGCAGGAGTGCAACACGTGTACGGCGTGCGCCGCCGGGTGCGGTTCGCTGGCCATAGACCGCCTGGGGCGCATCGATCAGCGCGAATGCCTGTCGTGCCTGGACTGCATGGTGCTCTACACCGACACGCACGCGTGCCCGCCACTGGCCCAGGAACGCAAGATGCGCCACAAGCACGCGCTGCCCCTGAGCCCGATCGATGCAGACGGGTACTACATCCCGCTGGCGCAGATCGACGCCGCGGCGCTGCCGGCACGCCGCGTCGCCGTACGCAGCGATGCCGACCCACGCATGCTGACCGATCCGGTGATGCCCGAATACCAGGCCTACGACTCCACGCCCGGCTTCGTGCTCGCCGAACTCCGTGATCACCTGTGGCCGTGGACCCGGGCGGGGTACGGGCTTCATCCGGTGGGGAACGCGGTGCTGGCGGTGCTGATGCTGGCCGCCTTCGTCATTTCCGTTCTGGCGACGATGGAGGTCCTGGTACCGGTTTCGATCCTCGGTGCCTGGCTGTTGTGGAGTGGCAGCGAGGTCTTCGCGCGCATGCAGAGCGTTCCCTACGTGAAGGAAGGTCGCTGGTGGCAGCGCCGGTACCGTGCGGCGACCTGGATGGACATGATCGCCTACGTCGGCTTCAAGAACCTGTTGCTCGGCGCGGTGCTGTTCCTGGTCCTCAAGTCCGCGGGCCTGCTGATCCTGGTCGAATGATGCACTTCCCGAACCGCGTGCGTGCCGCCGCCGCGGGGCTCGCGCTGGGCGCCCTGTCGTGTGCGATGCAGACGCTGCCGGCGGCGGCAGCGGTGTGGTCGGTCGCTCCCGGTGAATCGATCCAGGCTGCCATCGATGGTGCCGGGGCGGGGGACGTCGTGATCGTCGCGCGCGGGCATTACCGGGAAAACCTGCGTCTCGACAAGACACTGGTGCTGCGCGGCGACGGGCGCCCGACGGTCGACGGCGGCTTGCGCGGCGATACCATTCGCGTCGTGGCGCCGGGCGTCGTGATCGAAGGACTGATCGTCCGTGACTCGGGCGACAGCCTGCGCGAGCAGAACGCGGGCATCTACATCCAGCCCGGGGCACACGGCGCGCAGGTGCGCGACTGCGACCTGGTCTACAACCTGTTCGGCCTGTGGATCGAGAAGGCCGACGACGTCCGCATCGAGCGCAACCTGATCGCAGGCAAGCGCGACCTTGCCTCGCCGCGGCGCGGCAACGGTATCCAGCTCTACGACACCCGCCGCGCCCGGGTCACGTGGAACAACATCGGTTTCGTGCGCGATGCGCTGTACATCGACGTCACGCACGACGCCGTCTTTCGCGGCAACCGCCTGCACCACAGCCGCTACGGCGCGCATTACATGAACTCCTACCGCAACCTGTGGGAGGACAACGACGTCTGGATGAACCGCGGCGGACTCGCCCTGATGGAAGTGCGCGACCAGCAGGTGCGCAACAACCGGGTCTGGGCCAACTCGGATCATGGCATCATGCTGCGCACCATCCAGGACTCGGTCATCGAGAACAACATCGTTGCCGGCAACGCCCGCGGCCTGTTCGTCTACGACGCCGAGTACAACACGTTGCGGGACAACCGCGTCGTGGACAACCGGGTCGGGGTGCACCTGTGGGCGGGCTCGAGGAACAACGTCGTCGAACGCAACGATTTCATCGGCAATCGCGAGCAGGTCCGGTACGTAGGCGCGCGTGATCTGCCCTGGGGCGAGCAGGAAGGAAACCACTGGAGCAACTACCTGGGCTGGGATCGCGACGGCGACGGCGTGGGCGATGTCGCCTACGAGGCCAACGACATCGTCGATCGACTTGCCTGGCGACACCCGCTGACCAGACTGCTCCTGGCGAGTCCGGCGGTGCAGGTGTTGCGCATGGTGGGGCGGCAGTTTCCGGTGCTGCGCGCGCCCAGCGTGGTAGACCCCAAGCCGCGTTTGCGCCCCTGGCACGACGACTGGGAAGCGTGGCGAGGCAGATACCATCCGATGGTGAAATGAATGAATACCTCCGACCCACCCGCGGTCAGCCTGCGCGCAGTGACGCGCCAGTTCGGCACCGTGCGGGCGGTGAACGGCGTGGATCTGGATATCCGCGCCGGCGAACTGTTCGGGCTCATCGGGCGCAACGGCGCCGGCAAGAGCACGCTGTTCCGCATGATGCTCGGCCTGATTCCGGTGAGCGACGGCGAGATCCGCATCGAGGGCGTACGGGTGGACGGCAGCGCCTTCCGCGCGGTACGCCGTCGCGTGGGTTACCTGCCCGAGAACGTGGTGCTCTACGACAACCTGAGCGGCCGCGAAACCCTGCGGTTCTTCGCGCGCCTCAAGGGCGTGCCGGCAACGGCCTGCGACGCGGCGCTGGAGCGCGTGGGTCTGAGTCCGGCGGCCGATCGCCGCGTGAGCGGCTATTCCAGGGGCATGCGCCAGCGGCTCGGCTTCGCGCAGGCGCTGCTCGGCAACCCGCGCATCCTGTTCCTCGACGAACCCACCACGGGTCTCGATGCCGATGCCATCCGCGGTTTTCATGACGTGCTGCGCGGGCTGCGCGAGGAAGGGGTGACGATCGTCATGACCTCGCACATCCTGGCCGAGTTGCAGGAGCGCGTGGACCGGCTCGCCATCCTGGTGGACGGCCGGGTGCGTGCCGAGGGCAGCGTCCAGTCCCTGCGCGAGCACGTCGACCTGCCACTGTCGGTGACCGTTGCCGTGCGCCTCGATGGCGCAGCGCGGGTGGCCGCGGCGATCCAGCCGCTGGCGGTGGCAGCGGTGGTGGTGCGCGGGCGGGAGCTCAGCGCCGGGTGCCGGCGTGAGGCCAAGATGGCGATGCTCGATGCGCTGGCCGGCGTGCGTGCCGACGTCGAGGACATCCAGGTGCGCGAGCCGAGCCTGGAAGACGTGTTTTTCGGTCTTTCGACCGGCGGGGCGATGGCATGGAGCTGAAGCAGTTGCTGGCCATCGCAGCCAGGGAGTTTCGCGACCGCATCCGCAATCGCTGGGTGCTGGCCGTGGCGTTGGTGTTCACGGTGCTGGCGCTGGTGATCGCTTTCTTCGGCGGTGCGCAGCAAGGCGCCGTCGGCTTCCGCTCCGTGGAGTTCACGATCGCCAGCCTCGTCAGCCTGGTGATCTATCTGATGCCGCTGATCGCGTTGCTGCTGGGATTCGACGCCATCGTCGGCGAGCGCGAACGCGGTTCGCTGGACCTGCTGCTGTCGATGCCGATCACCCGCTTCGAACTGCTGATCGGCAAATACCTCGGGTTGGCGCTCGCGATGACGGTATCGACGGTCGCGGGTTTCGGGCTGGTGATGCTGATCCTGTCGCCGAAGCTGGATGCCGAAGGCTGTTACCATTACGTCGGGTTCATGGCCAGTTCGATCCTGCTCGGCCTGGTCTTCCTGAGCATCGCGGTGTCGATTTCCGCGCGCGCGATCGATCGCGCGCGGGCTTCCGGACTGGCGATCGCGACGTGGTTTTTTTTCGTGCTCGTATTCGATCTGGTACTGCTCGGGGTGCTCGTGTTCACCGGTGGGGCATTCGGCGGAGACATCCTCCCGTACCTGCTGCTGCTCAACCCGGCCGATGTGTTCCGGGTGCTGAATGTCTTCACGCTGGACGAACTCCGCGCATCGTATGGGCTCGCGACGGTTTTTCCCGAACAGCTGGCTTCCCCGTGGCTGCTGGGCACGGTCATGCTGGCGTGGATAGCGGGACCGCTGACACTGGCAAGCTGGAGGTTCCGCCGATGAGGCGTTGTTTCGATGTGGCTGCGATGGTGCTCGCCGCGCTGCTGATGGCGGGCTGCGGCGAACAGGTCGACGTGGCCGCGCAGGGGCCGCACGAGATCGTCGAGGGCACGTCCTGCGCGCTCGACGGCATGTTGCTGGCGGATTACCCGGGCCCGAAGGCGCAGATCCACTATATCGGGCGCAGCGAGCCGGATTTCTTCTGCGACACGATCGAGATGTTCAACGTCTACACCAACCCCGAGCAAGTGCGCGCGGTACGGGCACTGTATGTGCAGGACATGGGCAGCACCGGGTGGGACGAGCCGCGCGGCGCCTGGATCGACGCGCGCACGGCGTCCTACGTGGTCGGGAGCTCCCGTCACGGTGCCATGGGCCCCACGATCGCGAGTTTCGGCGAGCGCGCGGCTGCCGAACGGTTCGCGGCGACGTACGGTGGACGGGTGCTGGCATTCGACGAAATCAGCGCCGACATGGCGGTGCTCGACGGCGGCGCGCTGCACGACCACGCGATGTAGCCCTGCCGGACGGGTCGACCCTCACCCGGTCTTCGATGCGTCGCCGTCAACGCCACGCGTCGCATCCGGCGGCGATGCGGAACGTTTCTCCGGATACTCGCACAGATCGGCGATCACGCACGCCTGACAGCGCGGGTTGCGGGCGGTGCACACGTAGCGGCCGTGCAGGATCAGCCAGTGGTGGGCGTCCTGGAGGTACTCGCGCGGGGTGGTCTTCAGCAGCGTGTCCTCGACTTCGCGCACGGTCTTGCCGGGCGCGAGGCGGATGCGGTTCGCGAGGCGGAAGATGTGGGTGTCGACGGCCATCACCGGCTCGCCGAAGGCGGTGTTCAGGATCACGTTCGCGGTCTTGCGCCCGACGCCGGGCAGAGCCTGCAGCGCCTCGCGCGTGGCCGGCACCTCGCCGCCGTGGCGTTCGATCAGCGCCGCGCAGGTGGCGACGACGTTGCGCGCCTTGGCGTTGAACAGGCCGATGTGGCGGATGTACGGCTTCAATCCCTCCTCACCGAGCGCGAGTATCGCCTGCGGGGTGTTCGCCACCGCGTAGAGCGCGCGGGTGGCCTTGTTCACGCTCACGTCGGTGGCCTGCGCCGACAGGATCACGGCGACCAGCAATTCGAACGGCGTGCGGTAGTCGAGCTCGGTGCGCGGCGCGGGATTCGCCGCCTGCAACCGGCGAAAGATCTCGCGACGCGTCGCGGCGTTCATCCGATGTGACCGGTGACGCGTACGCGCTTGCTGCCGGGCGGCGCGGCGGGAGCGGCGGCGCGTGCGCGGCGCTCCTGCAGTCTTGCGTCGATGCCGTTCTTCGCTGCGATCAGCAGTCCGGTGAAGATGAACGCGCCGGGCGGCAGCACCGCGAGCAGGAAGTGCTTGTACTCACCGAACGGGCGCACCTCCCACGCGGCCGCGGCCGGGCCGAACAGCAGGTCCATGCCGGCGAACAGCGTGCCGTTGCCGAACAGCTCGCGCAGGGCGCCGAGTACGATCAGCGTGGCCGCGAATCCGCTGCCCATCATCATGCCCTCGAACGCCGAGATCGCCACCGGGTTGCGGCTGGCGAAGGCCTCGGCACGACCCAGCACCAGGCAGTTCGTGGTGATCAGCGGCAGGAAGATGCCGAGCACCTCGTACATCCCGTAGGCGAGCGCCTGCATCAACAGTTCCACCACGGTCACCGACGAGGCGATGATCAGTACGAACACCGGCAGCCGGATCGCGTTCGGCACCGTGTTGCGCACGCTGGCGACCAGCGTGCTGGTGGTCGCCAGCACCACGATGGTCGCCAGTCCCATGCCGAGCGCGTTGACCACCGAGCCGCTGACCGCGAGCAGCGGGCACAGCCCGAGCAGTTGCACCAGCGCGCCGTTGTTGCGCCACAGTCCGTCACGCAGCACCTGCGCGTAGCGATCGTCATTCATCAGCGTGCCCCTGCGCCGCGGGCGGCGCCGTCAGCGCCTCCCGGTTGGCCTCGAAGTACTGCAGCGCGCGCCGGATCGCGGCCGTGACCGCGCGCGGGGTGATCGTGGCGCCGGTGAACTGGTCGAACTCGCCGCCGTCCTTCTTCACCGTCCAGCGTGCCTGCGGCGGGTCGTTCAGCGAACGGCCGCGGAAACCCTCGATCCAGTCCGACTTGCGCCTTTCGATGCGGTCGCCGAGTCCGGGTGTCTCGTGGTGCGCCACCACGCGTACGCCGGCGATGGTGCCGTCGGCGTTCACGGCCACGATCGCCTCGATCGCGCCACCGTAGCCGTCGGGTGCGCTGAGCGGCAGGATCACGGCCGCGACATCGGCGCCGCGGCGCGCGACCAGCGCGTTGCGCGGCGCGCGCAGTCCCAGCAGTTCGCGGTCGGAAAGTTCGACCACATCGTCGAGCAGCACGTTGTCGTAGCGCGTGCGTGGCAGGATCTCCTCGTAGGCGCGCGCCTCGGCAGCGCGCCGCGCGGCGGTGATCGGTTCGCGCGTGAACCACTCGGTCAGCGCCAGCGCCAGCGTGAACACCAGCGCGAAGGCCGCCAGCACCGCCGCGTTGCGGGAGATCGCGCGCCGCATCATGGCGCGCGGCCTCCGCTGCCGTGTCCGTAGACGCGCGGCTGCACGAGGTGGTCGATCAGCGGCGCCGCGAAATTCATCAGCAACACAGAGAAGGCCACGGCGTCGGGGTAATTGCCCCAGCGCCGGATCAGGTAGACCAGCACCCCGACCAGCGCTCCGGCGAGCAGCCGCCCGCGCGTGCTGGCCGGCGCGGTGACCGGATCGGTCACGATGAAGAACGCACCCAGCATGGTCGCGCCCGTGAACAGGTGGAACAGCGGCGAGCCGCCGCTGGCGGCGCTGCCGCCGTCGTAAAACAGCGTCGCCATCAGCACGAGCGCGCCCAGCATTCCCGCCGGCGCGTGCCAGGTAAACACGCGCCGCCACAGCAGGTACAGCCCGCCGGCCAGGAATCCCGCGTTGACCCACTCCCAGCCGGTGCCGCCGAAACGTCCGAACTGCGGGTTCCCGCGCCACAGTTCCGCCACCAGCAGCGTCTGGTTCTGGCGCAGCAGATCGAGCGGGGTCGCCATCGTCAGCGCGTCGAGGCGTGCCGGCTCGAGCAGCCCGAGCGCGCCGCGCAGCGCCTCCAGCGGTCCCGGAACCGCACCGCTCGCCGCGCCGAGTGGCGCGATCCAGCGTGTCATCTCGAGCGGGAACGAGATCAGCAGCACCACGTAGCCGATCATCGCCGGATTGAATGGGTTCTGACCGAGCCCGCCGTACAGATGCTTGGCGAACCCGATCGCCGCCAGCGTGCCGATCGCCACCAGCCACCACGGCGCGGCCGGCGGCAGTGCGATCGCGAGCAGCAGCGCGGTGACCAGCGCGCTGCAGTCGCCGAGCGCGCGGCGCACCGGCAGGTCGCGCGCATGCAGGATGGCTGCCTCGCAGCCGAGCGCGAGCGGCACCGCCCACAGCAGGTTCACCAGCGTTCCCCAGCCGAAGCAGACGGTCAGCGCGATCAGCCCGGGCGCGCTGGCGAGCACCACGTCACGCATGGTGCGCGCCGTGCTCGCGGGGCCGTGCAGGTGCGGGGAGCTGGGGCGGGGCAGTGTCATCGTCGTCTCAGTCCTGCAGCTCCGCCGCCATGCCGAGTTCCTCGCGCAGCCGTTCGCGGCGGCGCAGCAGGTCCTCGCGCGCACGCTGCAACAGTTCGCCCGTCGCCTCGTCGACCTCGGCCCGCGCTTCGGCGAGCTTTTCGGCCGAGCGCAGCAGTTTCTTCTCGATCACCGCGAGGCGGCTCTCCAGCACCTCGCGCGGCGGCGGTGCCTGCGGTGCCGGCGCCGGGGTCGAGGCCACGCGTTCCAGCGCCTGGCGTCGGGCGCGCTCGATCGCCTCGCCGACGATGTCGCGCGTCGCGCCGCTGGTGTTCGCGAGCTTCTTCGCCTTCGCGCGCTCGATGGCCGCCTCGACCTCGCGCGTGCGCCGCGCGGCGTCGTCCCCGGCGCCGACGGGCGTCGCGACCGCCGGCGTCACCGGCACGGGGCTGGCCTGCGGCACGGCCCCGGGTGTTGCCGCCGGCGGTGCCGCCGGCGGTGCCGCGGCGGACTTGCGTTCCTTGCGGCGTGCTTCCTTTGCACGCTCCTCGCGTTCCAGGCGCGCCTGGCGGCGCTCGAAGCGCAGCCGCGCCGCCTCGGACTTGCGCTGTTGCTCGCGACTGTCGCGGATCATCGCCTTCGATGCGCGGTAGTACTGCACCAGCGGGATGCTCGACGGGCACGACCACGCGCAGGCGCCGCACTCGATGCAGTCGAACAGGCGGTGCTTTTCCAGGTTCGCCTGGTCTTCGGCGCGCGCGTACCAGTACAGCTGCTGCGGCAACAGCGACACCGGGCAGGCCTCGGAGCACTGGCCGCAGCGGATGCACGGTCCCTCGTCCGCCTCGCTCGCGAGTTCGCCGGCCGTGGCGGCGAGCACGCAGTTGGTGGTCTTGATCACCGGCAGGGTGTCGTCGGGCAGCGCGAAGCCCATCATCGGCCCGCCCATCAGCAGCCGTGCCAGCCGGGGGCGATCGCAGCCCGCGCTGCCGAGCAGCACGTGCAGCGGGGTGCCGAGCAGCACCTCGAAATTGCCCGGCGCGGCGATGGCGCCGCCGGTCACCGTGGTGATGCGCGAAATCAGCGGTTCGGCATGCACCAGCGCGCGATGGACCGCGGCCGCGGTGCCCACGTTCTGGCAACTCACGCCGATGTCGGCCGGCAGCCGGCCCGAGGGCACTTCCCTGCCGGTCAGGATGCGGATCAGCTGCTTCTCGCCGCCCGAGGGGTACTTCGCCGGGATCACCACGACTTCCTGCTCCGGGTCGGCGGCCGCACGCAGCGCGGCGATCGCACGCGGCTTGTCGTCCTCGATCGCGATCAGCGTTTCCCCGGCCTCGAGCAGCCAGGCGAGGATGCGTGCGCCGTCGACCACCTCGGCGGCGCGTTCGATCATCAGGCTTTCGTCGGCCGTGATGTACGGTTCGCACTCGGCGCCGTTGAGGATCAGCGTGCGCACGCGGCGTGCGGGCCCCGGCGCGAGCTTCAGCGCGGTCGGGAAGCCCGCGCCGCCGAGGCCCGCGATGCCGGCGTCACGGATCGCCGTGAGCACGTCCTCGCGCGAGCGGCTGCGCCAGTCGGGGGGCTGTGCGCGCTCGATCCAGCGGTCGGCGCCGTCGGTGCGCAGCACGATCGCCATGCCCTCCATGCCCGAGGGGTGCGGCAGTCGCCGCGGCGCGATCGCGACGATCTCGCCCGAGGTCGGCGCGTGCAGCGCGGCGCTCAGCGCGCCGGCGGCGCGCGCGATCATCTGGCCCTTGAGCACGTGCTCGCCGACTGCGACGATCGGCTCGGACGCGGCGCCGGTGTGCTGCGCCAGCGGCAGCACCAGTTCGGCGGGCAGCGGGGCGCGCGCGATCGGGCGCGCCAGCGATGGTGCCTTGTTGGCCGGCGGATGCACGCCGCCGTGGATCTCGTGCAGGCGCCTCATGCGGCACGCTCGCTGTTCGCTTCGGTCGCTTCGGTCGCTTCGGTCGCTTCGGTCGCGCGGGTCGCGTCGGTCGCGATGATCTGCGGCCGAGGCGCGTCACGGCGCGGCAGTTCCCAGCGCCAGGTCTGCGGCGTCGCCTCGGGCGGACGCATCTCGATGCAGTCCACGGGGCAGGGTTCCACGCACAGATCGCAGCCGGAGCACTCGCTGGCTATCACGGTGTGCATCTGCTTCGCGGCGCCGAGGATCGCGTCCACCGGGCAGGCCTGGATGCACTTGGTGCAGCCGATGCACTCGTCCTCGCGGATGTACGCCACCGTGCGCGGCTTTTCCTCGCCGTGCTCGGCATCGAGCGCCGGCGCCTCGACGTTGAGCAGCGCGGCCAGCGCGTTGATCGTCGCCTGGCCGCCCGGCGGGCACTTGTTGATGGCCTCGCCGGCGGCGATCGCCTCGGCGTACGGACGGCAGCCGGGGTGCCCGCACTGCCCGCACTGCGTCTGCGGCAGCTTGTCGAGGATCTGCTCGACGATCGGGTCCTCGTCGACCGCGAAGCGCTCGCTCGCGAAGCCGAGCAGCGCACCGAACAGCAGCGCGAGCCCGGCCAGCGCGGCGAGCGCGGCGAGCACCGGATGCTGGGCGAGCAGTTCGATCATCGGCTCACACCAGTCCGGCGAAACCCATGAACGCCAGCGACACCAGCCCGGCGGTGATCATGCCGATCGCGGCGCCGCGAAACGGCACCGGGACGTCGGCGGCCGCGATGCGCTCGCGCATGGCGGCGAACAGCACCAGCACCAGTGCGAAGCCGGCGCCTGCGCCGAAGCCGTAGAGCACGGAGTGCACGAAGTCGTGTTCGCGGTTCACGTTGATCAGCGCCACCCCGAGCACCGCGCAGTTGACCGTGATCAGCGGCAGGAACACGCCCAGCACGCGGTGCAGCAACGGGCTGGTCTTGCGAACGAACATTTCGGTGAACTGCACCACCGCAGCGATCACCAGGATGAACGCGATCGTCTGCAGGTACGCGAGTCCCAGCGGCTCGAGCACGAAATGGAACACGAGATGCGTGCAGGCCGAGGTCAGCGTCAACACGAAGGCGGTGGCCATCGCCATGCCGAAAGCCGATTCGAGCCGGGTCGAGACGCCCATGAACGGGCACAGTCCGAGGAACTGCACCAGCACCACGTTGTTGACCAGGACGGTGGCGATCAGGAACAGGCCCAGGTCGGCGATCACGTCGCGGCGGCCCTCACTTCACCTGCATGCCGGGCTCGGCGCCGCTGTCGGGCGCGAGCAGGAAGATGTCCTTGCCGCCGGGTCCGGCCGCCAGCACCATGCCTTCGGAGACGCCGAAACGCATCGTGCGCGGCGCGAGGTTCGCGACCATCACGGTCAACCGTCCGACCAGGTCCCCGGCCGCATAGGCAGACTTGATTCCCGCGAACACATTGCGCCGCAGACCGCCGCCGAGATCCAGCGTGAGCGCAAGCAGCTTGTCGGCGCCGGCCACCGGCTCGGCGGCCACGATGCGCGCCACGCGCAGGTCCACCTTCGCGAAATCCTCGAACGCGATGGTGTCGGCGATCGGCGGCTGCGTGGTCGCGGGCGCGGCGGCCGCTGCGGTCGCGGCGCCCTCGGTGTGTCCCTTGCTGGCTTCGATCATCGCGGCGATACGCTCCGGGGCTATGCGGTTCATCAGCGGGGTGAACGTGGCGATCGCGTGGCCGTCCAGCGAAGCGGGCAGCGAGGCCCAGTCCAGGGGCAGACGCAGGAACGCCGCCGCGCGTGCTGCCAGCGCCGGCAGCACCGGCGCGAGGTAGGTGGCGAGGATGCGGAACAGGTCGATCCCCGCCGAGCACACCGCCTGCACGCGTGCCGCCTGCGCGGGATCCCTGGCCAGCGCCCACGGTTTCTCATGGTCGATGTACTGGTTCGCACGGTCGGCGAGTGCCATGATCCGGCGCATCGCCTTGCCGTACTCGCGTGCCTCGTAGCAGGCGGCGATCGCCTCGCCCTCGGCCACGCACTCGGCGCGCAGTTCGGCGGCCGCGGCTCCCGGGGCCAGCAGGCCGCCGAAGCGCTTGTCGATGAAGCCCGCGCAGCGGCTCGCGATGTTCACCACCTTGCCCACGAGGTCGGCGTTCACGCGCTGCACGAAGTCCTCGAGGTTGAGGTCGATGTCCTCGAGTCCGGCGCCGAGCTTGGCCGCGATGTAATAGCGGAAGTACTCGGGGTCGAGGTGGTCGAGATAGGTGCGCGCGAGGATGAAGGTGCCGCGTGACTTCGACATTTTCTGGCCGTCGACGGTCAGGAAGCCGTGGCAGAACACGCCGTTGGGCGTGCGGAAGCCCGCGCCGTGCAGCATCGCCGGCCAGAACAACGTATGGAAATACGCGATGTCCTTGCCGATGAAGTGGTACAGCTCGGCGTCGCTCGCGGGCGACCAGTAGCGGTCGAAGTCGAGCCCCTCGCGGCTGCAGTAGTCCTGGAAGCTCGCCATGTAGCCGATCGGCGCATCGACCCAGACGTAGAAGTACTTGCCGGGTTCGCCCGGGATCTCGAAACCGAAGTACGGCGCGTCGCGCGAGATGTCCCAGTCGCGCAGGCCTTCGCCGAACCACTCCTGCAGCTTGTTGGCCACCTCCGGCTGCACGCGCTCGCCGCTGGTCCACTCGCGCAGCATCGCCTCGAAGTCGCCGAGGCGGAAGAAGAAGTGCTCGGATTCGCGGCGCACCGGGGTCGCGCCCGAGAGCGCCGAGACGGGGTTGCGCAGCTCGAGCGGCGTGTAGGTCGCGCCGCAGGCCTCGCAGGAGTCGCCGTACTGGTCGGCGGCGCCGCAGCGCGGGCATTCGCCCTTGATGTAGCGGTCGGGCAGGAACATGCCGCGCTCGGGGTCGTAGGCCTGCTCGATCGCGCGCCGCGCGATATGGCCGCCGGCGGCGAGGCGCGTGTAGATCAGCTCCGCGAAGTAGCGGTTCTCCGGCGAATGCGTCGAGTGGAAGTTCGCGCAGTCGATGAGGAATCCGGCCGAGTCGGCGCGGTGGCCCTGCTGCACGGACGCGATCAGTTCCTCAGGCGTCAGCCCTTCCTTGGCCGCACGCAGCATCACCGGCGTGCCGTGTGCGTCGCTGGCGCACACGTACAGGCACTCGTGCCCGCGCAGGCGCTGGAAGCGCGCCCAGATGTCGGTCTGGATCTGCTCGATGATGTGCCCCAGGTGCAGTGGCCCGTTCGCGTAGGGCAGCGCGCTGGTGACGAGGATGCGGCGGCGCTCGGGCATGGCTGGCGTGATCCGGGGTACGGGGGTATCGCGTAGGGAAGGGCGATAATAGCGGTATCGGCGATGCATTTCATCGTGGAAAGTACCGCCCGCGGGCGCGGCACCTTCCGCCACCGCGGGCGGGCCATTAAGATGCGGGCCTTTTACGACGAGGGGGACCAGCGATGTCCGGTATCGACCTGAATGCGGCACGCGCGGCGCTCGCCGGCTGCCGGATCGAGGGCGTCGAGGCGCCGTTGGCCGAGTGGGCCGAACTGGCCGCGATCGAACGCCGCGGCGAGATCGTCGTGGCCTCGATGCTGCTGGCGATTCCGGCTGCGGGACTGCGCGAGGAACTCGCGGCCGAGGTGCGACGGACGCTGGCGCCAGCGGCCGGCGGCGCGACGATCCGTGTCGACTGCGAGACCCGCATCCCGCCCGCCCCGCGGCGTACCCGGACGCCGGGGCTCGAGAGCGTGCGCAACGTGATCGCGGTCGCCTCCGGCAAGGGGGGCGTGGGCAAGTCCACCACGGCGGTGAACCTGGCACTGGCGCTGGCGCGCGAAGGCGCGCGGGTCGGGCTGCTCGACGCCGACGTCTACGGACCCAGTCAGCAGATCATGCTGGGCGTGCCCGAGCACCAGCGCCCCGAGGGGCGCGACGAGCGGTTCCTGGTGCCGATCGAGGCGCACGGGCTGCAGACCATGTCGATGGGCTACCTGGTGACCGAGAAGACCGCCATGGTCTGGCGCGGGCCGATGGCCAGCAGCGCGCTGCAGCAGATGCTTACCCAGACGCTGTGGCGCAACCTCGATTACCTGGTGGTCGACATGCCGCCCGGCACCGGCGATATCCAGCTCACGCTGGCGCAGCGCGTGCCGGTCAGCGGGGCGGTGATCGTCACCACGCCGCAGGACATCGCGCTACTCGACTGCCGCAAGGGCATCGAGATGTTCACCAAGGTGGACATTCCGGTGCTCGGCGTGGTCGAGAACATGGCGGTGCACGTGTGCACGACGTGCGGCCACGCCGAACACCTGTTCGGCGCCGGCGGCGGCGAGCGCATCGCGCGCGAGTACGGCGTGCCGTTGCTCGGTGCGCTGCCGCTCGACATCCGCATCCGCGAGCAGGCCGACGGCGGCCAGCCGACCGTGGTCGTGGACCCCGAGGGACCGCTGGCGGCGCTGTACCGCGACTGCGCGCGCCGCCTGGCGCTCGAGCTGCACCGGCGCAATGCCGCGGCCGGGGCGAACGCGGTGCCGGACATCCAGGTCAGCAACGACTGAAACGAGTGGTGCCGCGATGACGATCAAGTCGGACAGGTGGATACGCCGGATGGCGCTCGAGCACGGGATGATCGAGCCCTTCGAGCCCGGGCAGGTGCGCCACACGGCGGCAGGCAAGGTGATCTCCTTCGGCACCTCGAGCTACGGCTACGACGTGCGTTGCTCCGAGGAGTTCAAGATCTTCACCAACGTGCATTCCGCGACGGTGGATCCGAAGCACTTCGACACGCGCAGTTTCGTCGACGTGAAGGGCGAGAGCTGCGTGATCCCGCCGAACTCCTTCGCGCTGGCGCGCACGGTGGAGTATTTCCGCATCCCGCGCAGCGTGCTGACGATCTGCCTCGGCAAGTCGACCTACGCGCGCTGCGGCATCATCGTCAACGTCACGCCGCTCGAGCCCGAGTGGGAAGGGCACGTCACGCTGGAGTTCTCCAACACCACCAACCTGCCCGCGAAGATCTACGCGAACGAGGGCGTGGCGCAGATGCTGTTCTTCGAGAGCGACGAGGTCTGCGAGACCTCCTACCGCGACCGCGGCGGCAAGTACCAGGGCCAGACCGGCGTCACGCTGCCGCGCGCCTGAGGCCGAACCTACATCGCCATGCCGTGCGCCGGCAGCGCTGCACCGTCGAGCTCGGCGCGGCCCTCGCGCAGGCGCAGGCGCCCCTCGGCGAACAACCGCGCCGCGAGCGGATAGATCAGGTGCTCGTGTTCGAGCACGCGCGCGGCGAGTGTCGCTTCGTCGTCGCCGGGCAGCACCGCGACGCGCGCCTGCACGACCGGCGGGCCGCCGTCGAGATCGGCGGTCACGAAGTGCACCGTCGCGCCGTGTTCGGCGTCACCGGCCTCGAGCGCGCGCCGGTGCGTGTGCAGCCCGGGGTACTTCGGCAGCAACGAGGGATGGATGTTCAGCAACCGCCCCGCGTAGTGGCGCACGAAGCCGGGGGTCAGGATGCGCATGAAACCGGCCAGGATCACCAGGTCGGGCCGGTAGGCATCCACGCGCGCGAGCAGCGCCGCGTCGAACTCCTCGCGGCTGGCGAAGCGCGTGTGGTCCAGCACCTCGCTCGCGATGCCGGCGGCCGTGGCGCGCTCGAGCCCGCGCACGCCGGGCCGGTTGCTGATCACGGCCGCGACCGTGCACGGATACGCGGGATCGCGGCAGGCGTCTATGAACGCCTGCAGGTTGCTGCCGCTGCCCGAGATCAGCACGACCAGGCGGCAATGCCCGGTGGCGGGGTGCCGTGGTTCAGCAGCCAAGCAGGCGCACCGCTTCGCCGCCGGCGCCCACGGCCTCGATCTGCCCGATCCGCCACGCCTGTTCGCCCGCCGCGCGCAGTTCGGCGATCGCCCGCTCGCAGTCCTGCTGCGGCACGCAGACCACCATGCCGACGCCGCAGTTGAAGGTGCGGTACATCTCGCGGCGCTCGACGCCACCGGCGCGGGCCAGCCAGCGGAACAGTTCGGGTTCGCGCCAGCTGGCGGTGTCGATCACGGCGGCGCAGCCCGCGGGCAGCACGCGCGGTACGTTCTCGAGCAGGCCGCCGCCGGTGATGTGCGCCAGCGCGTGCACGCGGCAGCTCCCGATCAGCGCGAGCAGCGGTTTCACGTAGATGCGGGTCGGCGCGAGCAGCGCCTCGCCGAGCGGCCGGCCGTCGACCGGGGTGCCGAGGTCGGCGCCGCTCAGCTCGAGGATCTTGCGGATCAGCGAGTAGCCGTTCGAGTGCGCGCCGCTCGAAGCCAGTCCGATCAGCGCATCGCCGGGCGCGACCCGGCTGCCGTCGATGATGCGGCTCTTCTCGACCACGCCGACGCAGAAGCCCGCGAGGTCGTAGTCGTCGCCCTCGTACATGCCCGGCATTTCGGCGGTCTCGCCGCCGACCAGCGCGCATCCGGCCTGTTCGCAGCCGGTGCCGATGCCGCGGATCACGCTGGCCGCGACGTCCACGTCGAGGTGCCCGGTGGCGTAGTAATCGAGGAAAAACAGCGGCTCGGCGCCGGCCACCACGAGGTCGTTCACGCACATCGCGACCAGGTCGATGCCGATGGTGTCGTGGATGCCGAGCTGGATCGCGAGCCGGAGCTTGGTGCCCACGCCGTCGGTGCCGGAGACCAGCACCGGTTCGCGGTAGCGGGCAGGGATCTCGCACAGCGCGCCGAAGCCGCCGATGCCGCCGAGCACCTCGGGGCGGCGCGTGCGGCGCGCGATGTCGCGGATGCGGCCCACCAGCGCGTTGCCGGCGTCGATATCGACGCCGGCGTCCTTGTAGGACAGACCTCGGGTGCTGGTGTCGGACATGGGCGTCGGCCGCTCGCTGAAGGCGCGCGATTCTAGCAGCACGCGCTTCGCAGCGGCAAACCGGAGCGGTCTTGCTACAATGCGGCGCACATTCATGGACGGCCAGGCGGCATGAAACCCATCAGTCCTCGCGTGTTCCGGGCCGCCGCAGCGCTGTGCGCGCTGTGCCTGCTCGTGCCGTGGGCCCGCGCCGAAACCGTCGCCGGCCTGCACGAGGCCGGGGTGCCGGTCGCCGCGCAGGACGTGGCTGCGCGTTCGGCCGCCGCCGCGACGGCGCTCGCCGAGGTGTTCGTGAAGACCAGCGGTTCGCGGCGTGTGCTGGATAATCCCGTGGTCGCGGGCGCGCTGCGCGAGGCCGACCGGCTGCTGGCGCAGTTCTATTTCACCCGCATCGCCTATCCGCCGCGCGGCGAGGGACCAACCGAGGAACTGGGTCTGCACGCGGTGTTTTCGCCGCCGGCGATCGCGGACCTGCTGCATCGAGCCGGTGAACCGCTGCTGCCGCCGAACCGGCCCGCGACGTTGCTGTGGATCGCGATCGACGACGGCACCGGCGGCGGCGCGCGCCTGTTCGACCGCGACGCCGATGCGGTGCTCGCCGACTGGCTGCGCTGGCATGGCGGGCGGCGCGGGATGCCGTTGCGGTTTCCGGAAATGGACCTGCAGGACAGCACGACGGTGGCGGCGGAGCAGGTGTGGGGCCTGGACGCGCCGGCGCTGCTCGCGGCCAGCGCGCGCTACGGGCCGGGGCCGGTGCTGCTCGCGAAACTGGCGGCGACCGGCGACGGTGGCTGGGTCGGGCAGTGGCTGTATAGCGACGGCGAGCAGGCGAGTGAAGGCGAGGCCAATGCGCCGGCGATCGAGACGCTGGCCGGCGAACTGGTGGACTTCGCTGCCGAGGGCGTGGCGGCCCGCTACGCGGTGCACGCGGCCGCCGAGCAGGGCGGGCAGCTGCGGCTGCGCGTCGACGGGCTGGCCACGTTCCCCCACTACCATCACGCGTACCGCCTGCTGCAGGGCATGACCTCGGTGCGCGAGGTACAGCTCGTGCTGGTCGATCGCGACACCTTTTTCTTCGATGTCGTGACGGCCAGCGACGTGGAAACCGTGCTGCGCGAACTGTCGCTGCTGCCCCAGTTGCAGCCGGTGGGCGAGGCCGCGGCGCTGCACTACCGCTGGTCGGGAGGCTGAGCCGCGATGGAAGAATCGGCAGTCCCCGCCAGCGTGGCGCAGCGCGCCCTCGCACTGGTCGCGGTGCTGGCGGCCGGCCTTCTGCTGCACCTGCTCGGCCCGATCCTGATGCCGTTCCTGGCCGGGCTCGCGCTCGCGTACCTGTGGGATCCGGCCGTCGACCGGCTGCAGCGTGCCGGCCTGGGGCGCACGCTGGCCGTGTGCGCGGTGTTCCTGTTCATGGGGCTGCTGCTGGTGGGTCTGGTGCTGGTGCTGGTGCCGCTGCTCGGGCGCCAGATGCACGTGATGGCGGCCAAGGTGCCGGTGGTCGTCGAGTGGTTCCGCAGCACGCTGCTGCCGTGGCTGCAGCAGCAGTTCGACATCGGCGAGGGGGATCTGCCGGTGCAGGCGCTCGGCGAGACGCTGGCCGCGAACTGGCAGAGTGCCGGTGGCTTCGCGCAGCGCCTGCTGAGCTCGGCGACTGCCTCCTCGCTTGCATTGCTGGGCTGGTTCGCGAACCTGGTGCTGATCCCGGTAGTGACCTTCTACCTGCTGCGTGACTGGGATCTGCTGCTCGGGCGGGTGCACGACACGGTGCCGCGGGCATGGGAGCGCACCGTTGCGCAACTCGCGCGCGAGTGCGACGAGGTGGTGAGCGCGTTCATCCGCGGCCAGCTGCTGGTGATGCTCGCGCTCGGCGCCTGCTACACGGTCGGGCTGATGCTGGTCGGACTCGATCTGGCGCTGCTGATCGGCATGCTGGCCGGGCTGGCCAGCATCGTGCCCTACCTGGGGCTGGTGCTCGGCGTCGGCGCCGCCGCGATCGCCGCGCTGGTGCAGTTCGGTGACTGGCTGCCGCTGCTGTGGGTGCTGGTGGTGTTCGTGGCGAGCCAGATGCTCGAGGGCATGTACCTCACGCCGCGCCTGGTCGGGGACCGCATCGGGCTGCATCCGGTGGTGGTGATCTTCGCCGTGATGGCCGGCGGCCAGCTGTTCGGCTTCACGGGCGTGCTGCTCGCGCTGCCGGTGTCGGCCGTGATCATGGTGCTGCTGCGCCACGCGCACGAGCGCTACCGTGCCAGCGCGCTGTACGGTCCCGCCGCCGTGCCGCCGGCTGCGGTGCCCGCGGGCGGGCAGCCGCCGTGCGCAGCGCCGCCTCCCGCGGACCCGTGCTGATGGCACTGCAGCTGGCGTTGCCGGTGCGGCTGCCCGACGACGCCTCGTTCGCCAATTTCCACGTCTGCGCGCACAACCGCGCCGCGGTCGAGCGCCTGGTCCGCTTCGTGGCCAGCGGAGCGGGCAGCCTGTACCTGCACGGGCCGCCCGGCAGCGGGCGCACGCACCTGCTGCAGGCCGCCTGCCACGCCAGCGAGGAACGCGGCGCGGCGATCGTCTACCTGCCGCTCGCCGAGCTCGGCGAGGCGCCGCCCGGGGAACTGTTCGCCGGGCTCGAGGCGAATGCGCTGGTCTGCCTGGACGACGCCGACCACGTCGCGGGGCGCGCGGGGTGGGAGGAGGCACTGTTCCACCTGCACAACCGCTGCCTCGAGGCCGGCTGCCGCTTGCTGCTGGCGGCGGCGCTGCCGCCCGCGCAGGCGGGTTTCCGGCTCGCCGACCTGCGCTCGCGGCTGCAGGGCGGCGAGTTCGTGGCGCTCGCGCCGCCCGACGACGAGGCGCGCATCGACGCGCTGATGCTGCGTGCGCGCAACCGCGGGCTGGTGCTCGATCGCGAGGTCGCGCGCTTCGTCTGGGCGCGCAGTGCGCGCTCGATGGCGGCGCTGATGGCGGTGCTCGAGCGCCTCGACGCCGCCTCGCTGGACGCCGGCCGGCGGCTCAGCATTCCCTTCGTGAAGGACGTCATGGGCTGGTGATCCGTCGCGGGCAACCTGCGGGTGGCGCGGCTGGCCGCGAGAGTTGACGTTAACGTAAACGGCATATAGATTCGCGCCAACGGCAGACAAGGCGCCACGATGCACAGGACCTTCACGATCGGCGAGCTGGCAGCGGAGTTCGGCGTCACCGCGCGCACCATCCGCCACTACGAGGAGCTCGGGCTGCTCAGGCCGCAGCGCCGTGGCCAGGCGCGCATCTACAGTGCCGCCGACCGCACCCGGCTCAAGCTGATCCTGCGCGGGCGCCGGCTCGGTTTCAGCCTCGGGGAGAGCCGCGAGATCATCGCGATGTACGACCCCGAACACGGCAACGCGCAGCAGTTGCGGCGCTTGCTGGAACGCATCGGCGAGCAGCGCACGCTGCTCGAGGCGCGGCTGGCCGACCTGCACGCGATGCTCGCCGAGCTGGAGGAAGTGGAGGGCGGTTGCCGCGCCGCGCTGGCGCAGGTGCGGGCGCCGACGGCACGCCGCGCCGGCGGCGGCAGCAGCAGCAACTAGCACAGGAGTCCCCGCATGCTGGATTTCGAGCTCGGTCAGGACCTCGATCTGTTGCGCGATACGGTACGCGCCTTCGCCGCCGCCGAGATCGCGCCGCGTGCCGCGGCGATAGACCGCGACAACGACTTTCCCGCCGATCTGTGGCGCAAGTTCGGCGAGCTCGGCCTGCTCGGGATCACCGTCGACGAACGCTACGGCGGCAGTGCGATGGGCTACCTCGCGCACGTGGTCGCTATCGAGGAGATCAGCCGGGCCTCGGCCGCGGTGGCGCTGTCCTACGGCGCGCATTCGAACCTGTGCGTGAACCAGATCCACCGCAACGGCAGCGAGCGCCAGCGGGCGTGCTACCTGCCGAAGCTGGTGAGCGGCGAGCATGTCGGCGCGCTGGCGATGAGCGAGGCGGGCGCGGGCTCCGACGTGGTCGGCATGCGCCTGCGCGCCGAGCGGCGCGGCGACACCTACGTGCTGAACGGCACCAAGATGTGGATCACCAACGGTCCCGACGCCGACGTCTACGTGATCTACGCCAGGACCGCGCCGGCCGCCGGTTCGCGCGGGATCACGGCGTTCATCGTCGAGCGCGATCTCCCCGGCTTCAGCCGCTCGCCCAAGCTCGACAAGCTCGGCATGCGCGGCTCCAACACCTGCGAACTGGTGTTCACGGACTGCGAGGTACCGGCGGCCAACGTGCTGGGGCGCGAGAACGAGGGCGTGGCAGTGTTGATGTCGGGGCTCGACTACGAGCGTGTGGTGCTGGCCGGCGGTCCGGTCGGGCTGATGCAGGCCTGCCTCGACGTCGCGCTGCCCTACGCGCGCGAGCGGCGCCAGTTCGGCCAGCCGATCGGCGAGTTCCAGCTGGTCCAGGGCCTGCTCGCCGACATGTACGCGCGCCTCAACGCGAGCCGGGCCTATCTGTACGCGGTCGCCAGGGCCTGCGATCGCGGCGAGACGGCGCGCAAGGACGCGGCGGCGGTGATCCTGTACACGGCCGAGGCCGCCACGCGCGCCGCGCTCGATGCGATCCAGATCCTCGGCGGCAACGGCTACATCAACGACTACCCGACCGGCCGGCTGCTGCGCGACGCGAAGCTCTACGAGATCGGCGCCGGCACCTCCGAGATCCGGCGCATGCTGATCGGCCGCGAGCTGTTCGCGGACCGGCACTGAGCGGGGAGACGAACGCGATGAACGTGATCCGCAGCGCCATCGATCCGCGCGGCGCCGAGTTCGCCGCCAACCGCGCGGCGCTCGAGGCGCAGGTGCAGGAGCTGCGCGGCAAGCTCGCCGCGATCCGCGAAGGCGGCGGAGCGAAGGCGCGCGCGTTGCACACCGGGCGCGGCAAGCTGCCGGTGCGCGCGCGCATCGACGCGCTGCTCGACCCGGGATCGCCGTTCCTCGAACTCTCGCCGCTGGCGGCCTTCGAGGTCTACGACGAAGAGGTGCCGGCGGCCGGGCTCGTCACCGGCATCGGTTGCATCGCCGGGCAGGAGTGCATGGTCGTCGCCAACGACGCGACCGTGAAGGGCGGCACCTACTACCCGCTCACCGTGAAGAAGCACCTGCGCGCGCAGACGATTGCCGCCGAGAACGCGCTGCCCTGCGTCTACCTCGTCGATTCGGGGGGTGCGAACCTGCCGCGCCAGGACGAGGTGTTCCCCGATCGCGAGCACTTCGGTCGCATCTTCTTCAACCAGGCGCGCATGTCGGCGCGCAACATCGCGCAGATCGCCGTCGTGATGGGCTCGTGCACCGCGGGCGGCGCCTACGTGCCGGCGATGGCCGACGAGACGATCATCGTGCGCGGGCAGGGAACGATCTTCCTCGGCGGCCCGCCGCTGGTGCGCGCGGCGACCGGCGAGATCGTCAGCGCGGAGGAACTGGGCGGCGCCGACGTGCACTGCCGCGTCTCGGGCGTGGCGGACCACTACGCGCGCAACGACCACCACGCGCTCGAACTCGCGCGCCGCGCGGTGGCGCGCCTGAACCGCGTCAAGCAGTCCGCGCTCGACGTGGCCGCGCCGCGCGAGCCCGCCTACGAAACGCAGAGCATCTACGGCGTGGTGCCGCGCGATCCGCGCCAGCAGTACGACGTGCGCGAGGTCATCGCGCGCATCGTCGATGCCTCCGGATTCGACGAGTTCAAGCCGCTGTTCGGCGCCACGCTGGTGTGCGGCTTCGCGCGTCTCCACGGCTACCCGGTCGGCATCGTCGCGAACAACGGCATCCTGTTCTCGGAGTCGGCCCAGAAGGGCGCGCATTTCATCGAGCTGTGCGCGCAGCGCGGCGTTCCGCTGGTGTTCCTGCAGAACATCACCGGCTTCATGGTCGGGCGCCAGTACGAGGCCGGCGGCATCGCCAGGCACGGAGCGAAGATGGTGATGGCGGTGGCCTGCGCCGCGGTGCCCAAGTTCACCGTGATCATCGGCGGCTCGTTCGGCGCCGGCAACTACGGCATGTGCGGGCGCGCCTACGATCCGCGGCTGCTGTTCATGTGGCCGAACGCGCGCATCGCCGTGATGGGCGGCGAACAGGCGGCGGCGGTGCTCGCGCAGGTCAAGCGTGACCAGCGCGAGCGCGAGGGCGGCGCGTGGAGCGAACAGGACGAGCAGGCGGTGAAGCAGCCGGTGCTCGAGCGCTACGAGCGGCAGGGGAATCCGTACTACGCCTCGGCGCGGTTGTGGGACGACGGCGTGATCGACCCGGCGGATACGCGCACCGTACTGGCGCTGGCGTTGTCGGCGGCGCTGAACGCGCCGGTCGAGCCCACGCGCTTCGGCGTGTTCCGGATGTAGGTCCGGCCTGTGGCCGGACAGTTGCTGCAGGCCAACCACCTCCGGCCACCGGCCGGATCCACGAGTCGAGCGGGGCGAGCCATGTTCAACAAGATCCTCATCGCGAACCGCGGCGAGATCGCCTGCCGCGTGATCCGCAGCGCGCGGCGGCTCGGCATCGGTACGGTCGCGGTGTATTCCGATGCCGATCGCGATGCGCTGCACGTCACACTGGCCGACGAGGCGGTACGGATCGGTGCCGCCGCACCGCGCGACTCGTACCTGCGCGCCGACCGCATCGTGCAGGCGGCGCTGGCCACCGGCGCCGCGGCCATCCACCCGGGCTACGGATTCCTGGCCGAGAACGCCGACTTCGCGCGCCTGTGCGCCGGGAGCGGCGTGGTGTTCATCGGCCCGCCGCCAGAGGCGATCGCGGCGATGGGGTGCAAGAGTGCGGCCAAGCGGCTGATGGAACAGGCTTCGGTGCCGCTGGTGCCGGGCTACCACGGCGAGGCGCAGGACGATGAGTTGCTGGCCGCCGAGGCGGCGCGGATCGGCTTCCCGGTGCTGCTGAAGGCCGCCGCCGGCGGTGGCGGCAAGGGCATGCGCCGGGTCGATCGCGCGGAGGAGTTCGCCGCGGCGCTGGCGGCCGCGAGGCGCGAGGCCGACAAGGCCTTCGGCGATGCGCGGATGCTGGTCGAGAAGTGCCTGCTGCATCCGCGCCACGTCGAGGTGCAGGTGTTCTGCGACACGCACGGCAACGCGGTGCACCTGTTCGAGCGCGACTGTTCGCTGCAGCGCCGTCACCAGAAGGTGATCGAGGAGGCGCCCGCGCCCGGGATCACGCCGGCGCTGCGCGAGGCGCTGGGCCACGCCGCGCTGCGCGCGGCGGCCGCGATCGGGTACGTCGGCGCCGGCACGGTGGAATTCCTGCTCGACGCCGACGGCGAGTTCTACTTCATGGAGATGAACACGCGGCTGCAGGTCGAGCACCCGGTGACCGAGATGATCACCGGCGAGGATCTGGTCGAGTGGCAGTTGCGGGTGGCAGCCGGCGAGCCGCTGCCGCGCCGGCAGGACGAGCTGGCGATCCGCGGCCACGCCGTGGAGGCGCGCGTCTACGCCGAGGATCCGCACCACGACTTCCTGCCGGTCAGCGGCACGCTGGCGTTCCTGCAGGCACCGCTCGAGGGGCCGCAGTTGCGCATCGACACCGGCGTGGTGCAGGGGGACGCGATCGGCATCCACTACGACCCGCTGATCGCCAAGCTGATCGTCCGCGACCAGACGCGCGAACGCGCACTGGCCCGCCTGGCCGCGGCGCTGGGCGACTACCGCGTGGGCGGACTGGTCACCAACCTGACGCTGCTGCACCGGCTGGCGACGCATCCGGCCTTCGTGCGCGGCGAGTTCGACACCGGATTCATCGCGACGCACGCACCCGGGCTGCTCGCGCCACGGCCGGTGGCCGCGGCGCGCGAACTCGCGCTGGCGGTGCTGTACCTGCTGCTCGCGCGCGAGCGCGACGCGCCGCACCCCGCGGCGGGCGATCCGCATTCGCCGTGGCGCCTTGCCAATGGCTGGCGCAGCGCCGAGGCGGCGGTGCACCGTCTCGAGCTGCGGCTCGACGCCGAAGCGCGGCGGGTGGTGGTCGAGGAGGTCGGCAACGGCAGTGCGCGCCGGTTCCGGCTGCACAGCGAAGGGCACGCGATGCTGCTGGCGGGCCGCCTGGCCGGCAACCGGCTCGAGGCCGTGATCGACGGACATCGCAGCAGTGTGACGGTGTTCGCCGGTACGCACGGCTGCACGCTGTTCGACGGTCCGCGCATCTGCGAGTTCGCGCTGCAGCGCCCGGACACGGGCGAGGATGCCGATGCTGCCGCCGCCGACGCCTTCGCCGCGCCGATGAACGGCGCGGTGGTGGCGTGGCTGGTCGAGCCGGGGCAGGCGGTGGAGCGCGGGGACGGGCTGCTGGTGATCGAGGCGATGAAGATGGAGCACGTGGTGCGCGCGCCGCTCGCCGGCCGCGTGACGGCGTTCCGTTACCGCCCCGGCGAACTCGTCGACGGCGGCGCCGAGCTCCTGGGCTTCGAACCCGCGTAGGTTCGGCCTGTGGCCGAACGATTGATGTCCGGGCACAGCCGGACCTACGGCCGCACGAGGGTCCGTGTGGACGGAGTTCAGCGCGCGCGCTTGTTGTGGCGCTCGAAGTTTTCCAGGCGCGCGCGCTCGCTCTTGCGCAGCAGCACCAGCGTGGCGCCGGTGCCGCCCAGATGCCGTGGTGCGGAATGAAAAGCGAGCACCTCCGCCATGCGCGGCAGCCACAGCGCGACACAGCTCTTCAGCAGCGCGGGGGTGTTGCGCTCCGCACCACGGCCGTGCGTGACCAGCGCTACCCGCACGTCGTGCCGCATGCAGTCCGCGACGAAGCGCCACAGCGCCTCGCGCGCCTGCGTGACGCTCAGCCCGTGCAGATCGAGCCGCGAATCGCAGCGGTACTCGCCGAGTCGTAGCCGGCGGAACACCCCGTGCTGCACGCCCGGGCGAAGGAAGGACAGCTCGGCATGCGGATCGACCGGCGGGATGTGCCCGGTCGGCAGGAAATTCTCGTCGCGCGCCGCCAGCGCTTGCGCGGCGCGGCGACGCTCGAGCAGGCCCGGCGTGATCTCCGGGGCGCGCTTGAGGTCGACCACGGCCTCCCCCTTCAGCGCGAGCACCTCGCCGACCAGTTCGCCGAAGGAAGGGTGTTCGCCGCTGCCGTCGTCCATGCGAGCTGACTCCGCGGGTGGTTGCGTGCGGTCGATGACCGCGCTCCGGTGGGCGCGCAGTATACGCGCGAACCCCGCGCGCCGGCTCATCCCGGGCAGTGTCGAATCGGCCGCGGGGCTCCGCTAGTGTAGTGATTCGTAATTAATGGAACTAATAAGGTTTCTCTCTGTCTGAGAATACATACCCCAGACAGGAATCGAGCGATGCGCGTAGCCCCGAC
>WBZY01000183.1_pt1 | contig 55976 bp, 58 predicted proteins | sample 5204191 | NCBI WGS metagenome assembly WBZY01 (sample SAMN12344363, study PRJNA552823) | activated sludge metagenome | biome: Activated sludge suspended growth; feature: Anammox Sidestream; material: Wastewater; isolation source: activated sludge from anammox sidestream of wastewater treatment...
CCCTAACTTCCGCGCCCTCCAAGAGCGCTATGCTATTGTTTGCCATTCTCGTCCTCCGTTGACTTCTCACAAAGCAACCGGACGGAATGGCGCCTCTTTCTACACCACGATCTGGGACACAAACCGTGCTCCAAAACGCATACGCTCCTAGACGAATGCGCTCATAGAAACGCGCGCCCACAAGGCGACCCGTGTTCAAGTACACTTGGCGCAGAGGAGTTCGATGCCGAAACGAGTCGAAGAAATCGTCCTTCATGACAGCGCCACCCCCACCCTTGGAGGGATGGAGCGGGGCGGGAACGTGGTCCTGGCGCAGGGAGCGATGCTGTTCAAGCAGGCCCGCGCCAACGCCCTATGGCCGCTTACGTTCGGCCTCGCCTGTTGCGCGATCGAGATGATGAGCACGGTCGCGGCTCGATTCGACCTGGCGCGATTCGGGTCCGAGGCCTTCCGCGCGACTCCGCGCCAAGCGGACGTGATGATCATCGCCGGGCGCGTCAGCAAGAAGATGGGGCCGGTGCTCCGGCAGATTTACGACCAGATGCCCGAACCCAAGTGGGTGATCAGCATGGGCGCTTGCGCCAGCAGCGGCGGCGTCTACAACAACTACGCGATCATTCAAGGCGCAGACCAGATCGTGCCGGTCGACGTGTACGTTCCCGGCTGCCCTCCCTCGCCGGACGCACTGATGTACGGCATCATCAAACTTCAGCAGAAGATCAAGGCGCAAGAAGGGACGCTGAAAGCGCTCAAGCTCTGGGAGTTCGATCCCCGCCAACTCGAAGAGGTGACCGGGTGAAGGTCGAGCTACTTCGGGACGTCGTCAAGCCGGTCGTAGGGGGAATGATGATCACCCTCAAGAGGCTCGCGCACGAAAAGGTGACGGTCCAGTATCCCGAAGAACTTCGGGAGCAGTACCCTCGGACGCGCTGGCGGCACTTCCTCACGAAATATGACAACGGGCTGGAGAAGTGCATCGGATGCTCGCTTTGCGCGGGCGCATGCCCGGCTCGCTGCATCTTCGTCGAGGCCGCAGAGAACACCGAAGAGGAGCGCTACTCTCCGGGGGAGCGGTACTCAAAGCGCTACGAGATCAACATGATCCGCTGCATCTTCTGCGGCTTCTGCCAGGAGGCTTGTCCGACCGGCGCGATTGTGTTGCGGAAGAATTTCGAACTCGCCGATTACAAGCGCGAGGATTTTATCTACACCAAGCAGGACCTGCTCGAAAAGTACCCGGGCGAGTCCAACGAGCCGTATCGAGGAAAGTTCCAGCGCGACTAAGGCGCAGGCTCCTTACCCCGCGAAACGCCACGTCGGGCCCTCGTCGCGCTTGGGCGGAACCCCGATGAGGCGGGCGCGGACCCATTCGATCGGCATGTTGCCGCCCTTCAGAATCGCGTCGTGGAAGTCGCGTTCGCTCATTCGCCCGGAGTCCACGAGTTCCTTTCTGAGAGCGCGCAACTGAATCGCCCCCATCATGTAGGCGAGTTGATAGAGCGGGCCGTAATCGCCCGCAAACGAGCGCCGGACTTCGGCCTCGGCGTTGTCCCTTTCGTGTCCGACTTTCTCTACGAGATAGTCGATGCACCGTTCCGGAGTCCACTCGCCTAAGTGGAACTTGAGCGAGAACACGATGCGGGCGCAGCGGTGCATCCGCCAGAAGAGCATTCCGATCCGGTTCTCTGGGGTCTTCGGGAAGCCGAGATCCCACAGCACCATCTCCCAATAGAGGGCCCAACCCTCTGTCCAAAACGGCGTCGAAAAAAGTTGTCGATGGGTTTGGTGCCGGGCCGTCATGAACTGCTGCAGGTGGTGTCCAGGGATCAACTCGTGATGTACCGTCGCCCTGGCGAAGTGAATGTTGTTGCCCCGCATGGCCATCATCTTCGAGTCGTGGTCCATGGTGTCCGTAGGATAGGAGACGGTGATCTGCTCGCCGCCCAAAAAGAAAGGCGCGACCTTTTGCCTTTCGGGCGACATCATCTCCATCCGCCAGGTCTCTTTGGCAAGCTCAGGGATGGTGAGAATGCCTCGGCTCTCGATGAAGTCGACGGCTTCGTGAGCGAGTTGCTTCACGAGGTTTGTCTGCTCGCCCGGACCGACATGGAGCCCCTTCACGTGCTCGATCGCCGCTTTCCAGTCGTCGCCAAACCCGAGTTCAGCGGCCGCTTTCTTCATCTCGACGAGGCACCATTCGTACTCGCGTTCGCCGATTTCGATGAGTTCGGACGGCCGGTAGGGAATCCTCGCGTATTGAAGCTCCGCCAGCAGCGCCTCCTCGCCGACCGGGCTGCCGACGATCGCGTCTTCGTCTTTGGGCTGGAGTCCCAGAACCTTCTCGCGCAAGAAGGTCGCGTATTCGCCGAGGGCCTGGTCGAGTGCTTTGTTTGGTGTGGAGCACCACCACGAGAACACGGGGTCGTAGCCCGAATAGAACCCGTACCACCTGGCAAGCGTGTCCTTGAACTGCCGGGTCAAGCCGACCGCGCGGTTGACCACGTGCTTTGGAGGTCGTTCAGCCTCGGGGGCCTTTTCGAGGGATGCGCGGGTGGTTTTGAGGTCTTGCGCGAGCTTGTGGAGCGCGGCGGCGGTCTTTTGGGGGTCGGGGGCTTCGAGGCGTTTGCGCGCTTCTTCGAGTTCGCCAATGGGGCGGGCGAAGGGCACGAGATCCAACGCTTCTTCAAACTCCTTTTGGCGGATGGCTAACTCGCGCTTGTGGTAGGTCAGATAGTTCGAAAGCAGCGCGTAATCGACCTTGCCTTCGAGATCGAGAGCCGCGAAGTCGACGCCCGCCAACTGGGTTCGATAGTCGTCATAAAGGGCCTCGAACCGCGCCTTTCGCGTCGGTGAACCTGAGACCACGTAGAACCGCGACAGGCTTCCCATGTCGGCGCGGAACTGTTCGATCAACGAGACCATCGGACGCTCCTGCGGGTCAAAGCCCCAAGCCGGACTGAGGACGAGGCTCGCCGCCCCTGTCAGAAGAATCGTTTTCGAGGTTCTGTAGGTCATAGTTCAAGGCTTCCTGTCCAGATTCCAGGTCCAAGAGAAACCGTTTGCGGTCCAACCCTCCGCCATACCCTCCAAGACCACCCCCCGTTTCGACGACCCTGTGGCAAGGGACGACGATGGCGAGCGGATTCGCGCCGTTCGCCCGACCCACGGCTCGCGTGGCCTTGGGGTCGCCCACTCGGTGGGCAAGGGCGGCGTAGCTGAGGGTCTCGCCATACGGGATTCGGAGAAGCTCCTCCCACACCGCCCGTTCAAACGGGGTTCCTGCGAGGCGGATCGGAGTCTCGAAGCGTTGGAGTTCCCGTTGGAAGTACCGCTCCAACTCCCCGGCCATTCGGGAGGCCAAGGTGAGGGATCCGGGATTGGGGCTGCGATCTCTCTCAGCATCCAGCCGGGAAAGGTGCGACTCGAAGCGGTTGGCGTCGGAGAATTCGACCGACCAAACGGCGTCCTCGTTTGCGCCGATCGAAATCGGCCCCAGGAGGGAGTCCACGACGAGAACGGCCAAGGGAGTCAAGGTCGCTTCCAAGGTTTCGATTCTACGTTCCCCAGCCCCTTTTCGGCCATCAGCCGTTCGATGTCGGCGATCGTGCGGGGAGCGTCTTTGGAAAGGTTCACCGGGCCGCTTTCACTCACGAGGATGTCGTCTTCGATGCGAATCCCGATGTTCCACCACTTCTTGTCGCACGGACTCCCTTCCTTGATGTAGATGCCCGGTTCGACGGTCAGGCAAACGCCGGGCACGAACGTCCCTGGAAGCGGGTCGTGGACGTCGAGTCCGATCCCATGTCCAAACCCGTGCATGTAGTATCTATTCAACTCGCGGGCGCCCTCGATGAGTCCGAGCGCAATGAGCCCCTCAGCCAGCTTCTGTGACACGATGTTGCCGACGTTGCCCGGATTGCCCCCGGGTTTGCAGGCGGCGATACCGGCTTCTTGGGCCGCGAGCACGACTTCATAGATCGCGCGTTGTTCAGGGCTGAACTTGCCACCCACCGGAAAGCTCCTCGTGACATCGGCGCTGTAGCCGTGATACTCCCCTGCCGTATCCATGCAGATCATGTCGCCCAGTTCCGTCTTGCGGCGGTTGGACTGGTAGTGGAGGATGGTGCTGTTCGGCCCGGAGCCGACGATGGGGGGATATCCGGGGTACTCGCAGCCCTCCCTTGCGAAGACGTATTGCACGAGCGCGCTGATGTGCCACTCTCTCATGCCGGGCTCGATGGACCGCATGGCCTCGACGTGGGCCAGCGCCGAGATTTCCGCCGCCTTGCGGATCAGTTCGATTTCTTTGGGCGACTTCACCCCCCGCATGGCGCTCAGCTTCTGCCTGAGGTTAACGCCTGACCCGAAAGCCGCGCCCCCGCGCCAGGTCTCGAATTGCGTGATCATCCTGCCCAATCCGCCCCCCGTTGCTTGCGGGGGAACCGAGACGCTGAGCTTGCGTTGGCTGGCCGCTCCGGCGGCAAGTTGGAGCACCTTCTGAAACTCAGAATTGGGGGCCGCAGCCTCGACTCCCAGCAGCGTGCGCGCGTTCTCCGACCCCATCCGATAGCCTTCCCATGTCAACGAAAAGCTGTTGGCCTCGTTGACGAAGAGCACTTCGGTCACAGTCCGGCCACCCAACTCGAATCCGTCGGGCGCGAGGATCAAGGCGGCGTCGGGTTCTTCGAATCCCGTGAGATAGAGGAAGTTGGAGTCGCCACGAAACACGAAGTCGACGTCGTTGTTTCGGTTCCGGGTCGGATTGGTGAAGAGTACCGCGAGGCTCCCAGGACCCATCGCCTTCTTCACTTCTTGACGCCGAGCTCGGAATTCGTCGGGAGGGAGGGTGTCGGTCTCGTAGACCGGATAAGGGGTTGACTGCGCAAGGATCGCCGCCGATGCGGAGACCCAGAACGTCAAAGAAATCGCTCGAAGCCGCATAAGGACAGTTTCGCCGTCCTCGCGTAGGAGTCCTGCCCGATTGGGCCGAGCGGCCTACGCGGCGCGCAGAGCGTTGCGAGCGCCTTCTTCTGACCAGGCGTCGAAACTCGGCGAGAACCAGTCGATCCCCCAGAGTTCGAACGGCGTCGGGACGCCCCCTGGCCCGTAGTGGCGGACGAGCTTTCTAGCGAGCGCGTCCACGCTCCGTTGAGTCAGCGCGCGCACCTTTTCAGACGGCTCGGACTTGAAGCTGACTTGGCCCTCGTGGTGGACGAAGACGTCGGTGGCGACGAGTAGCCGGAAACCCGCCTTCCTCAGCCGCCATGAGAGGTCAAGGTCGTCCATTCCGAGGAACAGCTCTTCATCGAGCCACTCCAATGCCTGCAAAACTGGTCTGCGTAGCATCATGCAGAACCCGATGAGGATTCGTGATTCGATCGCATGGCGAGCGTTGGCTCTGGCAATATGCGCGGCGACCGAGTCGTAGGAGTGCTGCCCCGAGGAGCCCATCGGGAGGTGCAACTCCAGCTTCTGCAAGCCTGCGACGTAATCAGAAAGGGGGCCGACCGCGCCTACGTCGGGCTGGTCAAAGTGTTGCCTGAGCCTTGCGAGCCATCCTTCTGTCACGACCGTATCGGGGTTGAGGAGAACGACAAAGTCACCGGTCGAAGCTCTCAAACCCACATTGGTCCCACCCGAAAACCCCAGGTTCTCGGAGTTCAACAGGACGCGGATGCGGGGGTCGGCCTGGGCGATTCCTCGGAGAACGTCTGCCGTCCCATCGCGCGAAGCATTGTCGACAAGGATGATCTCGTCGTTGAGGCCGAGGTATCGCAGCGCGCTCTCGACGCAGGGCCCGATCGTCCTCAGCGAGTTGTACGTGAGAATCACCACCGAGATCGAATCGGATTGCGAATGCTCCGTTCGTTCGGACTCCGCGTGCGAAGGGTTGCCGGCGATATGTCCGAACCCGTACATCGAAGGATGCGGGCGTACGGTGCCCGCCTCGTCGCGAAGCCCGTCGGGAATGAACTGGCCCTGCCACTTGGCGATCAAGGTTCTCAGGGGCACGACTTCCCTGGCGTCGCGTCGCAAGGAAGGACTGTTTGGGGAGACCGCGAACTCAGATTCCCGCCGTACGCAAAGCCTCCAGTTCTGAGATCGGAGCGCAAGGCAGAGCGCGAAGCCAAGCAGGGGCTCGGGGACTTCGGGGTCCCACCCGCCCACTCCCCAAAAACAAGGCTTCCGAATCAGAAGGCAGTCGATGTGGACAGCAGAGCAGAGGTCAGTGCTTCCGCCGTCGGGAACCGGAGTTCTGAGAATGGGCTGGCGAGTCATTCGATCTTCGATCAGCGCGAACCCGTTGGGGAGCGCTTCGCCCTGAACCGTGCGGAGCGAAGGGGTTGCGCCTGCGATCGCGATGTCCTCTTGCCAATCGCCGGCAAGGGAAGCGAAGTCGGGCGCAGGCCCCCCAACGCCGAACGGCAAGAAGAGCAGGAGTTCGCCCTTGGCTCTCTTCGCGGCGGCATTGAGAGCGGTCGCCAGGTTCTCGGAATCGTTGCGGCCCGCCTCGACACATTCCCAAGCTCCCGGCCAAGCGGCCTCAGCGGCGGCGAGAAACGCCTGCGTGGGCTTGGAGTCGAAGCCCACGATAAGGCTCACCTTTGGGTCGGTTGCGGCTTGGCTCTGGTCGAGAGCCTCTCCAACCTCCAAAGCGCGGATTCTCATTCCCATCGTTTCAACTCCTCTTGGGAAGGCGCTTGGACAAGACGCCGTATTCCCCAGCCCGAAGCTTTTGCTCGCTGAACATCGTGTGGATCGGACGGATGCCAAACCCACCCAGAAAGAAGGCCAGCGGCCAACCCCTTTCCATCGCCTGCTGCTCGACCTTGGTCGAAGGAATCGCATCGAGTAGCTTCATCTGGTCGAGCTTCAGCAAGGACTCGCGGCTCGCGGCGAACATCGGGCCGAATACGCCGAGCGGCGGGACCCGGTCGGTGCGGTACTGCTGACGAATGAACTCGAGCTGCCCCTCCTCATCCCATTGGAGAGGGAAGGTGAGCCAAGGCACGCAGCCGACGCCGTAGGTCAGGCGCGAGGTGAACGCCTCCGTCCAGCCGGGTTCTTTTGGGCACGCACTGTCCTGCAAGAAAATGTAAGAGTCCGCGGCGAGCTTCCGAAAGGCGTGCAGGTACGCGCCCGTGTCATATCCCTTGTAGGGGGTCTGATCGACGGACAGTCGAAGCGGGCCGGAGTAGGCGGCGAGGGTCGAAAGGTACTCCTGCGCTTCCGGAGCCGACGACTGCGTATCGACGATCACGACTTCATGGCCGCCATCCCCGCATTCCTCGATCGACCGGATCAGCTCAGGCAGAAACCTGTGTCCGTTGTTCGTGGCGACGACGATCATGTGCCCACCTCTCCGGGTAATCGGTGCAGACGCCCTCGAAGCCGAGGTACCGCGTGTAATCGATGAACAGGTCTTCGAGCTGCCATCCGTGCAGTTCGGGCGAGACCAAGTAGCCATGCCGCACCGAGATCGGAAGGTCGTCGGTGTCTCGAACGTAGTCGAGCCACACCCCATAGAACGGCCCTTCGATTCGTTCGTACCGACTGGTTCTGGCAAGGGTTCGGAGCCCCAGCTTCTCCGCCCGCAGCATGTCGGGCACGATGAGGTCGGCGGCGAGAACTCGGCTGAGCGGCACATGGGCGCATTCGAGACTGCGGACCGCATGATCGACGATGCCGCTCTCTTTGAAGTCGAGGATCAGGGGGCCGCTGAATCCCGCCAGTAGCGACTCGAGTTTGGGACATCTCTCAGGGTCGAAGTGGGCGTCGTGAGCGGCGAACAACGTCCCGTCGAGCGAGCGCGCATCGACTTCGATCCCCCATCCATTCGCCGCGGCTCGCGCCACCTGATCGGGGGTGTTGGCACGATGGACGTAAACCGTGGACGTGCCGTCGGTAATGGGCTCGTAGGCTCCCATTTATGCGGCCACCTGATCGTAATGTCGTTGGAGGTCCTCGGGCGTCCCGATTCCGAACATCTCGGTCACAGGGAACGTTCGCACAAAGAGCTCTTCTGTGAGTTCATTGAACACCGGGCAAACGTAGAACTCGCCCCGTACTCGCTTATCGGCCTGGATCATTCGATTCGCTCCCCGTACCCAGTCCGATCCGCGCCGGAAGGAGTACACGCCGACCGTCGCCCAGTTGCTGATCGGCCGCTTTTCCGCGACCTCGACGACTCGGCCGTTCTCTTCGCGGGCATAGCTCCACTTCGACTCGGTGGAGGGGAAGGTCATGATTCCAGCCTCCGACTCGTTCAAGAACCGCAACCAGGCCTCCTTGTCGTAGCGAACGTACTGGTCGCTGTTGGCGATGAGGAGCGGCTCGTCGGAATCGATAAACGTCTCGGCGTGCAGGACGGTGCAGGCCGCCCCTTCCGTGGGCCGCTGCACCGGGATAAACGCCACATCCGAACGGTACGGCAGGTTGGTGTTTTGCAGGTGCGCGAGGTGTTCGAGTCGGCACAAGAGGTAGTACTTCGCGCCGGGGACTTCGAGGTTGTCCAGCACGTGCTCGATCATCGACCGGCCTTTGATGGGGATGAATGGCTTGGGGATCGAATACCCCGCTGCGACGAAACGCGAGCCTGCGCCGGCCATCGGGATCACAACGTTCACGCGGCCCTCCTAAGCTCCTGGGGTTCATCGAGAATACGATTGAGCAATGTAACGTTTACCTCCTGGGGGCCAGAAACGGCGATGACCGAGCGAGGGCCCGCGGCTTCGGCTGCCTGCAAACCGATGGGGGAGTCTTCGACGATCGTCGATTCGTAGGGCTGCAGGCCAAGTCGCTGGCAGGCTGCCCAATAGATGTCGGGATGGGGCTTGTTGTTGGAGACGGCCTCATTGCCGAGCACCAAGTGGGGCAGCCGCTCGACCCCGACCGCTTTCAGCATCCGCCCTACGCTCTCCGTGATTGCGTTGGAACAGACACCGATCTTGAGTCCCGACAGCCGGAGAATCTCCAGAAGCTCGACCTTCGTGGAGTCGGGCTCGATGCGATCTTCGATCAGCTCGATCGTGTACTTCTGCTTGGCCTGGTGGACCGGCTCGTGCGCGTCCAAGGGCAGTTTGCCTTCCTCGCTGAGGCGCTTCAGCTTGACCGCCGTAGGCAGCCCGTTGAACCCGGTGAGGTGCTCCTCATAGGGGATAGGGCAGCCATAAGGCTCAAGCGCCCGGTTGAGCGCCTCGAAGTGCAAATCGCACGCGTTGACGAGGACTCCGTCGAGATCGAAGAGTACGGCTCGAAGCATTCGGTCACCAAAAGTTGATCGGTCGGAAACGCCGCGGCAGGGGACGCTCTCCGCGTTCCGTTCGGCTGTTCCCAGCAGAATTGTCGGTCCCTCGGCGGCGATTTGGAGGGCCGAAATTGGGGCGTCGAGTGCGCTTTCGCCAGAAAAACCCCTCCATGGGCCTACGCAGAGAAAGTTATCGTGTGATAATATATGTAGCCATGACTAAAGATGAGTTCGCTGCGCGATCTTGGATCCTTTTGGACGCCCTTCCCTTAGGGAGACGGGCGATCGTACGCGCGATTCATCTGAAGGGCGCGGAGCGCAGGAGGCTGCTCGACCTTGGCTTCACGGTCGGCGCCCAAGTGGAGGCGGTCCAGCGGAGTCCCCTGGGTGATCCGGTGGCCTATCGAGTTCGGGGTTCGCTTTTGGCGCTCAGAACCGAACAGGCAAGCGATATCGAGGTGGAGCCATGCACGGCGTAGCCGAGGGAAGCGCCAAGGGTTGTGAGGGCTGCGCGAATTGCGGGCCGACTCTAATCACAGCCGGAATGAACCTCTCGGACTGCGACTATGTGGTAGCGCTCGCAGGGAATCCGAACACGGGGAAGAGCACCGTATTCAACGCCCTGACCGGACTACGGCAACACGTGGGGAACTGGCCTGGGAAAACCGTCCAGAGAGCGGAAGGCGCGATGGCGGTCGGCAAGGGGAATGCGAGAAAGAAGTATAAGATCGTCGACTTGCCGGGAACGTACTCGTTGCTCTCGCAAAGTACGGACGAAGAGATCGCCCGCGACTTCTTGCTGTTTGGAAGTCCTGACGTAACGGTGATCGTCGTAGACGCAACCTGTTTAGAACGGAATCTCAACCTGGTGCTGCAGGTGCTGGAGATCACGAGCCGCGCAGTGGTGGCTTTGAACCTAATGGATGAAGCGGAAAGGAACGGCCTGAAGGTCGATCCACGAGCGCTGGCACGGGACTTAGGGGTACCCGTGATTCCCATGGCTGCCCGGCGCGGCCGTGGGGTTCGCGAGCTTGTGGCGGCGATCGGGGAGATCGCTGCTAAACCCAACGGCGCGCGGCCAAGGCCCTCGACCCCGCTCCCGGCCAAACTGGAGTCGGCGATTGAAGACCTCAGCCGTCAGATCCTCGAGACGTACCCGAACCTCCCCAACGCAAGATGGATCGCACTCCGGCTGATCGAAGGCGATCCCAGCGTGACGCGGGAGGTCGAAGCCGGCACCCTCGGGCAGATTGGGCACGACCTGAGCGTGGAATCGACGCGGCCAAAGGCCGGCGTGGAGGCCGCATTGTGAGCGCGGCCTCCCCAATTCTTTCGACCTCGCAGCGGTACCGCTCTGAATTCGGCGAAGGGATGCACGACGAGATCGTGGGCGCGCTTTACGAGGAAGCATCGCGCATCGCCTCGCGGGCCGTCTGGCAAGAGGGCGCGGAGCGCAAGCTGCGATGGGACCAGTGGCTCGACAAGGTCCTGACCAGCCGAATCTGGGGCTTTCCTGCGATGGCGCTGCTGTTTGGCGCGGTCTTTTGGGTGACGATCACCGGCGCGAACGTCCCTTCGTCGTTGCTGGGCGACCTCTTGATGGGCACGGTCTACGGCTGGCTCCACCAGGGAGCGAACGCCCTCCACGCGCCGGAATGGCTGTCCGGATTCCTGATCGACGGCGTGTACCTGGCGATGGCGTGGGTCGTCAGCGTGATGCTTCCTCCGATGGCGATCTTCTTCCCGGTGTTTACGTTGCTTGAAGACCTTGGATACTTGCCGAGGGTGGCCTTCAATTTGGACCGGGCGTTCAAGGGCGCGGGCGCGCACGGAAAGCAGGCCCTCAGCATGATGATGGGGTTCGGATGCAACGCTGCCGGGGTGGTGAGCACTCGAATCATCGACAGCCCGAGAGAGCGCCTGATTGCCATCCTCACGAACAACTTCTCGATCTGCAACGGCCGTTGGCCGACGCTGATCCTTATGGCCACGATCTTCGTCGCGGCCACCATGCCACCCGCGTTCGCGAGCGCAGTGGCCGCCGCAACGGTGGTCGGAATCGCCGTACTGGGGGTGGTTTTCACGCTCTTGACCTCGAAACTCCTTAGCAAGACCCTCTTGAAGGGCGAATCGTCGGTCTTCACCCTCGAACTGCCCCCCTACCGACCGCCAAGGGTTCTCCAGACGCTCTACACTTCTCTGATCGACCGGACTCTGCTCGTCCTTTGGCGAGCGGTCGTGATGGCCGCGCCCGCAGGCGCCGTGATCTGGCTGATCTCCAACGTATCGGTCGCCGGAAACTCGATCGCGCACTGGATGGTTTCGGGGCTCGAACCGCTCGGTGTGTGGGTCGGCCTCAACGGCGTAATTCTCGTCGCCTATATCGTCGCGATTCCCGCCAACGAGATCATCATTCCGACGATTCTCATGCTGACGCTTAACCTCGCCAAGTCCTCGCTCGCATCCCAAGGGGTCATGCTCGAACTGGAGGAGTCCGACATCAAGGGCGTGCTGACTGGGCTGGGAGGATGGACCGCGCTCACGGGGATCAACCTCATGCTTTTCAGTCTTCTACACAACCCCTGCAGCACCACGCTCCTGACGATCTTCAAGGAGACCGGGAGCAAGAAGTGGACCCTAATTTCGGCTTTGCTGCCGCTCGTGATTGGGTTTGCGGTTTGCTTTCTGACCGCGTCGGTCGCGCGGTTGCTGGGCTGGGCGTAGCTTGCGGCGCCTTTTCGGGACCAACGGCGAACCGCCCAACGATTGCGTCTTATAATCAAGCGTTCGATGGACGTTGTTCGTTACAAACCGGGTGAAGCGATCCGGTGGTTAGAAGTCGGGGCCGAGGACCTTCGGAAATCGGCGCGGTCCCGAAGCCGCCGGGTGGTGGCGTCGGCAGGGCGGCGGGACTTCACCACGGACCTGAAGGACGCCGCGGGAGCGTTGTTTGGGTTTGGAAAGAGCGCATGGGCCGATATCCTTCATAAACAGGCCGAAGCCAGCGAGTTCGCCCTTTACGACGACAAGTTCGAGGTCATACGCCCCTCGACCAAGCGCACCGTGCGGTACTCCGACGTGGTGGCGATGAAGCTCAAGAGCGAGAAACTCTCGGTGCAACTCCGGAGCGGGTCGATTTCCATCCGGCCCCACGCCTACGTCGTCAGCGGCCGGATCAAGGTTCCGATCGGGTGGACGCGCAACGAGATCGAAGTTCCGTACGAAACACTATTGAATGAACTCTCCGCGCGATGCGGGGTAAACATAGAAACGCTGTGAGCTCTTGGCTGCAACCCGAACCCACCAACTGGTGGCACGTCGTCGACGATGCGATCGAAGAAGATGTGGGTAGCGGAGACCTCACTTCAGGTTGCATCGACCCTGAGCAGACCTCGCGTTTCTACATCGAAGTGCAAGGCGACGGGGTGATTTGCGGGCTTGGGATCGCCGAATACCTGCTCACGCCCTATCCCAGCGACCCGGACGGTTGTGGGCTTGCAACCCTCAGCACGGACGGCGACCTCGTCGAACGCGGGCAGAGGGTTTGTGAGGGCAACCTCCCGACGCGCCGAGTGCTCATGGCGGAGCGAACCCTCCTCAACTTCATGATGCACCTCAGCGGCGTAGCGACTCTGACCCGTCATTTCGTCGACAAGGTCCAAGGTACGAAGGCCAAAATCACCGACACCCGCAAGACGATTCCCACGCTCCGGAGCCTGCAGAAGTACGCGGTCAGGTGTGGGGGCGGGCACAACCACCGAATGGGCCTTTTCGATGGGGTTCTCTTGAAGGACAACCACATCGCCGCGACAGGAGGCATTCGCTCGACGATCGCTCGCGTTCGCGACTACGCGCCCCATCTGGTGAAGATCGAGGTCGAATGCACCTCGATCGAACAGGTCGACGAGGCGGTGGAAGCCGGCGCGGACGTGATCCTACTCGACAACATGGACCCGTTCATGATGCGGGACGCCGTCAAGAAGTACGAAGGTAGGGTCGTGTTCGAAGCGAGTGGCGGAATCTCCCACGATACGGTGCGAGGGGTCGCCCAAACGGGAGTCGATCTGATCTCGCTAGGGATGCTGACTCACTCGGCACCTGCGCTCCCCATGCACCTGGAGCTTGCGTGAAATCCCCGCTTCTTGAGGGTCCTTGGGTCGAACTCGAAAGCGTCGATTCGACCCAAAGCTACGTCGCCCGGTGCCTTCGCGGGGAGTCGGGCCTGCCAGTACCTGGGATGGTGCTGGCGAGGGAACAGACTGCTGGTCGCGGGAGGTTCGACAGGGCGTGGTGGAGCCCACCTGGAAGCTCGCTTTCGATGAGCCTGGTGTTCGGCGGGTACCCGGACGCACCTCGGCCTTGGCTCTTGGGGATGGCCGTAGCGGTTGCCGCCGCGAGGGTGGTTCATTGCCGCCTGAAATGGCCCAACGACCTGATCGTCAACGGCAGGAAGATCGGCGGAATCCTGACCGAGATGATGCGCGACGCTCAGGGGAGGGCCATTCCGGTCGTAGGAGTGGGGATCAACCTCACGCAAACGGAGTTTCCCCCCGATCTTGCATCGACCGCCACGAGCTTGCTCATGGAGTACGGCGTCGCACAGAGGGCTGGTGATCTCGCCCGGCGCATCGTTGACGCGATTTCAGACCTTCCCGAACCTGACGACTGGCCCTCGCTCGCCCCGGTTTGGAATCAGTTCGATGAAACGAAAGGTCGTCGGTATCGGCTGAGTTCGGGGGAGTCGGGGACCGCCATCGGAATCGGCCCGCAGGGCGAACTGCTTTGCGAGGTGGAGGGCGTACCGCGAATCGTCTACGCCGCGGACGACGCGACGACGAACGTGGCCGTCTAAGTGTTCAACCGTCGCTGGCCTTGAGCGACCAGGCAAGAGGCAGCACCCCGAGCGTGATCGAGAGAACGTAGGCGCCGACGGCGATCCAGTGGAGGTGGGATTTCGTTCCGAAGCCCGCGACGATCGCAAGGATGACTCCGAACTCACCGACTGCGAGGCTCAGGACCATCGCGGAGTTGAATCTTCGGCTGACCTTCCCCTTGGAGGCCAAATACTCCTTCGCGACCCAGGTGCGCGCGAGCACCAGTCCCACGAGCGAGCTTACGACCCCCAAAATCACGAAGGAAACAACCCCCAAGTTGGCGCTCCGGGCACGATTCGCTTCGGGTTGAGATGTCGAACTCGGTACGGACTGGGGCCGCCCGTCCATCGTTGGGTTCGGCGTCAGGGTCGCGAAACTTGCGAGGGACCCCAAGAGCACCACGAAGAGGACGAACGTGATCGGGATGATCTTGATGGGCAACGCAGAGCCTGGAGGCATGTCGTCGCGATTGTACACGGCGGCCAGTCACAGGACGATTTCCGCGTGAGAGAAGTGAGGGCTGAACCGTTCCCCGCGCGAGACCCGTCTGATTACCTGAGTGCGCCCGAGGTGTGCCTGAAGTTATCTGACGCCAAAAGTGGCCGAAAGGTGTTTTTGAGGCGATTGCTTCGGTTAAGATAGTCGTATTACCGCAACGTCGGTTACAATTGGCTTGACTACCTCGCACTTGGGGTAAGGGCTGATCTGGACTTGACGCCGACCGAGGAAGCTCGGATGGCGAAGGGGAAAGTCAAAGCATTGAGGTGTAGGAACCTGTGATCGCTAGCAATAATAAGCGCTTTCGTCGTAGACTGGGGCTCGCCGCCGTATTCATCGGCTCGTGTGCCGTAGTCGCAACCGCTGCGTTGGGCCTCTCGCAAGGCAACCAGCAAGGCGGGGTGAGCTTGGGTCGGCCCGATCAAGGCGGATCGGGAATCCCCGGCGTGAACACGTCGTACACGTACCAGCGACGCTTCATCGAGAACAAGGGCCAGTGGGACGGGCGCGCCCAGATGATGGCTCGCGCTCGAGGGATGAACCTCTGGGTTACCGAGACCGGCGTGTATTACGACCTCATGCGCAAGCGCGCAGAGTTCCCAGCCGGGATGCAGCCCGCTTATCGCAAGCGAGCTTTGCCGAAGATTTACCGGCACGGCCACATCCTGAAGCTTGAGTTCGTCGGGGGAACCCCCGCGATGGTGCAAGGCTGGGGCGAGGAGTTGGGCCAGCTTAACTGGCTTACCGGCGGCCGCACCGAAGCCCTCGTAGCCAAGGTCTTTACCGAATCGAGGCTCCGCGGCGTTTTCCCAGGCGTCGATATGCGTCTCTATTGGGACAATCTCGACCCCCGATACGATTTTCAGGTCCTTCCGGGCGCGGACCCGAACGCGATTTCGCTTCGACTCGCAGGCGCAGACATGATCCGGCTGAAGTCGCCGACCAACCTGAGCGTCGGCACGTCGGTCGGAGATTTGGACTTCGACGGGCTCTATGCCTATCAAGAGATCAACGGCAATCAGGTGCCCGTGAGCGTTTCGTATGAGATTCGCGGCGGGAACACCTTCGGCTTCCGTGTGGGCAACTACGACCGAACGAAGCCCCTCATCATCGACCCGGTCGTCTACAGCACGCTCCTCGGCGGAACGGGCTCGTCGGACTTCGCGACCGGAGTCAAGGTGGACAGGTTCAACTCTGCGTACGTTTGTGGCTACGCGTCGGCCGACACCTTCCCGACGACGATTGGCGCGTATGACGAAGAGATGATCGGCATCGATGGGTTCGTGTCGAAGGTTCTTCCGGACGGCAGCGACCTCGAATACAGCACCTACATCGGCGGCGACGGCACCGACGCATGCTTTGCGATCGACCTCGACTTCAACTTGAACGCCTACATCACGGGTCAGACCGACTCGGACAATATGGGGATCGGGCCGACGGCTGCCCAGCCCGCGCGAACTCCGGCGGACGAGTTGGCCGGCTTTACGGCTGATGACCACACTGACGCGTTTGTCCTGAAGGTTCTTCCGGACGGCACTGGCATCGACTGGGGCACCTATATCGGTGGCGAGCGATTCGACGTCGGTTTCGCGATTGCGGTGGGACCCGCCAACAACGTCCATGTTGTAGGCAACGCGCAATCTGAAAGCTTGTTCCCGCTCGTGAACGCCGTTCAAGGGGCGATCATGGGCGATGGCGATGCGTTCATTACCAAGATTTCGCCAGACGGCACGACTTTCGTTTACAGCACGTACATGGGCGGGACCGACGCGATCATTCCCGATGATCCGAACGTCGGAGATCCGCCTGACGACCCAACGAATCCGTATGACAACACCAATACGCATCTCGACGATGATCAAGGGATCGGAGTCGCCGTCGATGGCGATGGCTCCGCCTACATCCTCGGCCAGACTGCGTACAACGACATCATCAAGGTACCGGGCTCGTTCGACACCGTCGTCAACGGCTGGGATGCCTTCGTCTATAAGTTCACGCCCGACGGTACGGGCTTCGTCTACGGCACCATGATCGGTGGCAACAACACCGAGCAACCGACCGGTATCGCTGTCGATAGCACCAACAACGCCTACGTGACGGGGGGGACAACGTCGTTCAACTTCCCACGTACGACGGGTGTCTTCGACAGCACCTACAACCTCGGCTCCGACTGCTTCATCACCAAGATCAACCGGCCGGGAACAGGTCTGAGCTACAGCACGTTCCTTGGCACCCTGGGGGGCACGCTTCCCCAAGCGATCGCCGTCGACGACCTTGGGTTCGCTCATGTGACGGGGCAGGTCGCGCAGAACACGACCAGTAACCAGTGGCTGCCCGTGACGGCAAACGCCGACGACGGTACGTACAACGGCCCGACGCAAAACGGCGGCGACGCCTTCTTGCTCGTCATGAACCCAACGGGGACAGGACTCCTGTATTGCGGCTATTGGGGCGGGTCGATCAACGATAGCGGTACCGCTATCGCGGTGGACAGCGCCCGCAACTCCTACATCGTAGGTTTCACGCAGTCGACGATCGACCAGAACATTCCGTTCCCGACCACCCCTGGGGCGTTCAAAGAAGCGTTCCCCTTCGACTGCTTGCCGTCGCCTTGTCCCGACGCCTTCGTTTCGAAGATCAAGACTCGGATTCCCTATGCGATTCAGAGCATCGTGATCGATCCGAACTCGGTGATCGGAGGCGAAAGCACCACGGCGACCGTGATGATCTCCGGGCCGGCGTCGACATCGGACGTTCTTGTTTCGATCTCGAACGACAACGCCTCGGTGGTTTCGCACCCGTCAACCATCGTGATTACGCCGGGAACAAACTCGGCGACGTTCACGATCAATACCGATTCGCAAGTTCAGGCAACGCACGTCGTGAAGATCACCGCAACTGTCGAAGGCGACTCCAAGTTCGCCACGCTGACGGTCGCCCCGTGGCTTCAGTCGCTCACGCTCTCGAACGCGACGGTTGTGGGTGGAAACCCCGTGGGCGCCCGCGTGAACTTGAACAAGGCGGCTCCTGCGGGCGGCATCACGGTGAATCTGAACTCCACGATTCCTGCGGTCGCGCAGGTCCCGGCAACCCTCGTCGTGCCGGAAGGTGATGTTACGGCGGTGTTCGACGTGCTCACCAGCGGCGTGTCGGTGGACGTCAACGTGGACATCAGCGCCTCGTACAACGGTCTGACCAACACGAAGACGCTCAAGGTGATTCCGGCCAAGCTCATTGCGTTGAGCTTCAGCCCAACGCGTGTGACGGGTGGAACACCCACGACCGGAACGGTTCAACTTGATGGCTTCGCCCCAGCCGGTGGAAGAACGGTGTCGCTGACTTCCAGCAACCCAGCCGTTCAGGTACCTGCGACCGTGTTCGTTGTGGAGCAGACCTCTTCGGTGTCGTTCTTGGCCACCACTTCAGTCGTTCCGGCGAACACCTCTTCGACCATCACAGCGACGCTCGGCGTGGACCAGGCGTCGGCGGTCGTAGACGTGCTTTACGCCGACCTGATCCAGCTCGCGATCGTTCCCGCAAGCGTCCTTGGAGGCAATCCGACAACCGGATTCCTACAACTCGACGTGCCTGCGGCTGCCGATGGCGTGACCGTCGCGCTAAGCTCCAGTAACCCGGCCGTGGCGAGCGTCCCTGCAACGGTGACGATTCCCGCCGGAAGCACCAACGAGAGCTTCCCGATTACCACAGTGTTCGTACCGGTGGATACGAACGTGACCATCACGGCGACCCGAGGCTCAACCGTCCTGAACGCGAACCTCGAAGTCAGAAGGATCCGCTTCAACGTGACGCTGAACCCGACCACGGTATTCGGAGGCCAGTCCTCCACGGGTACGGTGACCCTCGACGAGGCGGCTCCGCAAGGAGGCATCACGTTCAACCTGTCGAGTGATAACCCAGCCGCGACCGTGCCAACCACCCTCACCATCGACGGTGGAAACGACAGCGCCAACTTCGGCGTAACGACGACGGCCGTCGCTGTAACGACGCTTGCGACCATCAGCGCCGAGGTGGCCTCGATCATTGAGTCTGCGGTGCTCACCATCAACCCGGCGGTGCCTTCGAGCTTGACGATCAATCCCAACGTCGTCAACGGTGGAGACTCCACGACCGGAACCGTGACGCTTACTGGTCCTGCGGGACCAGGCGGCGTCGTTGTGAGCCTGAGCAGTAATAATCCCGCGGCAATTCCGCCAGCGACGGTGACCGTTACGGCAGGCCAACTGTCCCGATCGTTCACCATCACGACGACGGCCGTTGCTGTCGATACGGTGGTGACGATTACGGCAAGCGTTGGCGCAACGAACGTCAATGCCCAGATGACTATCATCGCCGCGCGCCTCACCGGAATCGTGTTCGTGCCTTCGAAGGTGAGGGGAGGCCAGACGACGCAAATGACGATCACGCTGAACGCGGCCGCGCCTCCCGGAGGAGCGGTGGTCACGCTGCAAAGCTCCAATCCGTTCGTAGCAGCGATCCCGGCTTCTGTAACCGTGCCGGCGGGAGCGACCTCACGAACGGTCACGGTCGTGACCTTCCGCGTGAGCAGGACGCTGGGAACGCTCGTGACCGCTACCTACGGTTCCTCGTCGGTATTCACCATCCTGACGGCGACACGGTAGCACCAGAAGCAGGGCGGCGCGCTTCCCAACGGGGGGGCGCGCCGCTCTTGCTTTCTCAGCCCTAGGTCCGCAGCAGATGCCATCGCATGGGCTCTCAGGGTAAAACTGGAACATGCGTTCGGCGAGTACGTTTATGCTCGGGGTTATCGTGGGAGTTGCCGGTACGCTGGCTTTTCAGCGGCTGCACCAACTCCGCTGCAACGGCGGCCCAGAGGCCTTGGCGGACCGAATGACCCAGCACATCGAAGAGCTGGAGGCGCGCCTCGATGAATCCCAGGCGGAGACCACCGGCCAGTAGGAGTTACTCGAGTACCCGCTTGGAGACGACTTCGCCGTCTGCCTCCAATTCGTAAACGAGTGGCAACCCCGTCGCCAGTTCGAGCTTGACGACCTCCTCGCCCGAGAGCGAGTCGAGCTTCATGACGATCGAGCGGTTTGAGTTTCCGTGGGCCACCACGAGCACGTTCTTGCCTTGCCGAATGTCGCCGAGAATGCACCGCTCAAAGAAGGGAAGGGTACGAGCCGCAGTGTCCTTCAGAGCTTCCCCGTTCGGCGGCGCGACATCATAGCTTCGACGCCAAATGTGAACCTGCTCGGGGCCGTACTGCCTGCGTAATTCGTCCTTGTTGAGCCCTTGCAGATCGCCATAATGGCGCTCGTTCAAGGCTTGATCTCGAATCACCGGCAAGGACCAACCGTTAGCCTCCAAGATCACTTCGAGCGTCCGCTGAGCCCGAGTCAACGCGCTGGTGTACGCAACTTGAAATCCGATATCGGCGATTCGGATCGCCGCTTGCCGAGCTTCCTCTTCGCCTTGAGCGGTCAGGGGCACATCGACCCAGCCCGTGAATCGATTCTCGAGGTTCCAAAGCGACTGGCCGTGGCGGATGAGGCAGAGTGTCGGCATCGAGAGTAAGGATACCGGTTGGCTCAGTCGCCAAACTCGCGAAGGAAGAAGATGAAGTCGGTCTCGGGGAAAGCCCTCCCTCCTTCAAGCTCGATCAGCCCTCGGAGTTGGCCTCGGTGATAGGCCCCGTGCAACAGAACGTGCCGAGCGATCTCTTCGAGGGTGTTCCGATGTTCCGAGCCGTTCGAAGTCTCATAGGTCACGCGAGCGGTGAGCTGTTGGTCGGTGATGACCGCCCGCCAGAGGTCGTTCGAAGCTCCAAAGAGGTCGGCGAGCGGAACGTCGAATTGAGCTTGGCTCCAGTCGATCCCGCATCGGCTGAGCCAGGTCTTATGCGCGAACAGAATGTGCTCCAGAATCTCCTGTGCGCGGAGCATGTCGCGGAACTGGCCCAGGTTCGCGACCCACTTCGTATTGGCCCACTGGTCGTAGTCGAACCCCTGCAAAATCGCCGAACGCAAATCCATACCTCACTTCCAATCGAACGAAACCGGCCGGCCACGTGGAACCCCAATCACTTCGCCGTGATGCGCCTGAACCCTTCCCGAAAGGACGACCCAGTGGGGCCAGCCGACAAGTTCTTCACCCTCAAATGGCGTCCAGCCACACTTGGACTTCATTCGGTCCGCCGAAGCGACTTGGGCCTCCCGAAGGCTGACGATCGCAAGGTCGGCCTTCCAGCCGATTTCGATCCTGCCGCGGTCTTTGAGCCCGTAAAGACTCGCTGGCCGGGCGCTGAGCATCGCCGAGGCTACCTCCAAACTGAGCAGCTTCTCCCGAACGGCCAACGTCAGGACGGCCGGAAGTAAGGTCTGCACCCCCGGCATCCCGCTCGGACTTTGCGGATAGGGAAGGGCTTTCTCCTCCAAGGTGTGCGGCGCGTGGTCGCTGCCCAATACGTCGAAAAGCCCCGCTTTGAGCGCCTCTCTCAGGGCGTCGCGATGCTCGCGCGAGCGAATCGGCGGGTTCATTTGAGCATGGGTTCCCAGCGTTGCATAGCAGTCAGGAGCCGCAAACCACAGGTGTTGGGGCGTGACTTCGGCGGTCACGGGGACCCCTTCGGCCTTAGCGCCGCGAATCAGGGGCAACTCGTCACGGGTGGAGACGTGAAGGATGTGGACGGGTCTCTGGGCGTTCCGCGCGGCTCGAATCAGCCTGTCCGTCGCCAATCGGGCGCACTCGGAGTCGCGCAGAGTCGGATGATCGAAAACGGTCTTTTCCGAAGTCGAGCGGGCCTTGAGTTCTTCCAGCCGGTGGTGATCTTCCGCATGGACCGGGCAGGGCCGGACACCGCTCGCAAGCACCTTCTGAAGCAGTTCATCCGTCGGGACCAGGAGGCTCCCTGTCGAACTCCCCATGAATATCTTGATTCCCGGGACGCCAGGTAGCTGTTCGAGTTCCCGAAGCTCGCCTGCGTTTTCACTGCTCGCGCCGATGAAAAAGCCGTAATCGCAGTACATACGCCCGTCCGCTCGCTCGAGCTTGAGTCGGAGGGCTTCAGCGGTCGTTGTCGGGGGAGAGGTGTTGGGCATTTCGAGCACCGCGCAAACCCCGCCCGCGATCGCCGCATTCGATCCCGTCTGAAGGTCCTCTTTGTGTTCCATTCCGGGTTCGCGAAAGTGAACCTGCGTGTCGATGACCCCTGGGAACACATGGAGTCCCGTAGCGTCGATCTCTTCCGAGGACTCGCGCCCCGACAAGTCCCCGATTTCGGCGATTCTTCCGTCCGCGATGCCGATGTCTGCCACAAACGCGCCCTCTGGCCGCACGAGAACTCCGCCGGTCAGCTTGAGATCGAGGGGCATGGGTCCATTCTATCCGCTGAAGCTCCGACAATTCCGATGGAAGATGCTGACAACGGTAGCTGTATGCGCGGGACTGTGGGGTGCGGGAGGCTTTCCCGCAGAGCCATTGGCTCACGAGGTCGCTCGGGGCGTCGAGGTCTATCGGAAGGCAAAGGGGATCGACCGCGTGCTGATGGAGGATCGCCAGATCGTCGGTTGGTGGTTCGACGGCCGAGTGAAGAAAGGTGTCGAAGACGTGATTCGGCTCTCCCCTGCTATGCTCTCCCGCTGGCTCGGATACCTCGAGGCCAGGGAGAAGTGGCCCCCAACGGAGATTCAAGCGCGGTGGGAGAACCTCCGACGCCATCTATCAGGGAAGAACGCGTTCGTCGTTCGATTGGCCGCCTATCCGAAGCAGGACCTTTTCGGCGGACTCCCAGAGCCTTCGAGCGCCGCCAGGGACGAATGCCTTAGGGTGAGGTTCCTGCTGACGACGGACGGAAAGTACTTACCAGATCAAGTTCGCAATCCTGCTCCGGTGAGCGTTCGGCTTGCCCCCTTGCCTGTGCCACCGCCGGGCGAGCCGGTGCCCCAGTACGCGCAGCCGCTAGCGCGACTCGCCACTTCGAAGCAAGGGCGAGACCGCGCGGACGTTTCGCTCGACGACTGGTACCTGCATGTGGAAGTCGGGAGGTGGTTGCAGCCTGAGTTCGGAGGCGCCTCACGCGGCCCCAGCTATACATTGCCGATTGGCGACAACTTCTCCGCACTCTATTGGCTCGAAGCCCCTGCCACATCTGAGTTTGGTGCGGCTAAGACCGTCGAAGTGAGAGTCTTCAGCGCTCGAAAGGAGCGCGTGGCGACGTTTCTGCTTCCGTAAACGCTAACCAGCCGTCGGAGTTGGCTGCTTGCTGAGCGTCGCAATGCTGATTTGGGCGGCCATATTTCCCGCGATCACCCGGAACGCATCGGCTTGAGGGCGCTCCGAATGAGCTAAGAATGACGGCTCGCCTTCGTCCGAAGACTCGCTGATGGCGGGGTCGAGCGGAACGGAGCCCAGGAACGGCACGCTGAACCTACGCGCGAGTTCTTCGCCCCCAAGGCCCGAAAAAATGCGCGTGGCCGTGCCGCACGAAGGGCATAGGAACTCGGCCATATTTTCTACGACGCCGAGAATCGGGGCTTCCAGCTTCTCGAACAAGGCGATGGACTTCGCGGCGATGTTGGCCGCAACGTGCTGTGGGGTGGCGACGAGCACGACCCCGGTCAGCGGCGCGAGTTGCGCTACGGACATTGGCGCGTCACCGGTTCCAGGCGGGAGGTCGATCAGCAGGTAGTCAAGCTCGCCCCAATCCACGTCTTGCAGCAATTGGCGAACCGTTGTCGCCACCATCGGGCCGCGCCACATCACGGTTTGCCCTTCTTCTAACAAGAGGCCCAACGACATGACCTTGAGCCCGTGTGTTTCGATCGGAACGATCTTGCCGTCTTGGGTGTACGGGTACTGCCTGCAGCCGAGCATCATCGGGATCGACGGGCCGTAGACGTCGGCATCGAGCACCCCAACGGCCGCCCCGGATTGCGCGAGCGCCGCAGCGAGGTTCACTGTGACCGTGCTTTTCCCGACGCCGCCCTTACCAGAAGCGATCGCAATGCAGTGGCGCACGTGAGGGAGCGCGTCCTCCTTCGGGATTTCGCGCGGCCGAACGGCGGCGGTCATCTCTACCTCGACGCTCTCGACTCCTGGGAGCGCACGAATGGCGTCGGCGCACTGGTCCCGCAAGAGGTCTTTGACGGGGCACGCAGGCGTCGTCAGTTCGACCGTCACGCTCACTGCGCCGCCATCGACGGAGACCTTTTTCACAAACCCCAATGAGACGATGTCGCGGTTCAGGTCCGGATCAATGACGGATTCGAGCGCCTTGAGGACTTCGGGTTCCGAGATGGGCATACCCGTTCAGGGTACCCGGCGCAACCCGCTTTCGGCAGTCGGGAGGAGGCCTAGCTCCAGGCCACGCCGAGGTCCTTCTTCAGCAGAGCCCGCGCGCGGAACAGCCAACTCTTGATCGTGCCTTCGGGACGATTGAGCTCCTGCGCGATCTCGGTGACCTCCATGTGCCGGAAGTGGCGCATGAAGATGATCCTGCGGTACTTCTCGGGCAGCCTGCCGATCGCATCGAGGACCGCGCGCTCGATGACGCGATCTTCGGCCTGCAAGCCGATGTCCTCGGAGCCGTGCAGCATGTACTCGTGCTGGTCCAGCGGATCGCCGTCTCGCTTACGAGACCGGACAGCGTCCACGCAGCAGTTGGCGCAGATGCGGCACAGCCACGGTTTGATAGGCCGATCGACGTCGAAGTCCCGAATCGCTCGGAACGCCTTGACGAGCGCCTCTTGCACGGCGTCGTTGGCGTCGTCCGAGTTTCGGAGCATCTTCATCGCCAGACTGTGGAGGGTGGGTCGGTAGATGTCGGCAAGGAGCTCGAATGCGACCGCCTCCCCCAGCTTGGCCCTCTGTACGAGGTGTGCTTCCCAACTCAAGATTCGACCGGCTGTGTTGTTCACCTTCTGCCTCCTGAAGGCATTGTAAACCCGCTTCGCTCGACCTGATATCAAACCGGGACCGGCATAGGTACATCGTCCCTCACAGGTCCTAGCGGCGATGCGGGACGCGGCCCGAATCCCACGCCGGTGCCTCGCAGGTCTCGCAAATTGCCCCGTGAGATTTCGAGGTCGGTTTTCCGAGAATACCGTTATGTCTGCCTCCCGCCAGTTGATCGACAAGCTCCTGGTGATCAGCCCGCTCGTTCTCATCGCAGGGATCGCGGTGCATGCACGGACTTCGACCGATCCCTATGAGATCCCGCAGTACTCCGCCGATCTGCAAGCGAGGGTGACAGCGTTCCGGCAGCCCGTAAGGTGGGTCGTCGAACTCGAACGCAGGCGCGACGAGATCACGCTGGGCGAAGTTGTCGAGGTCGCCGATCGCTGGATCGAATGGCACGAGCAAGGGAGGATTGGCCCGCTGCCGAGCATTCGGCCCGGCGATACGATGCGAGAGGGGGCCAAGCTGGAGATCTTTCAGGCCTCTGAGCGGCTGATGTCGGAGCTAACCCGGCGAGCGCACGCAGCCGAAGAAAACGAGACTCCGGCGCTGGCAGCGGAGTTGCTCGGCAAGGCGCTTCGGGTCACCAACGTTACCAAGTACAGCGACCTCTATTCCGCTGGCACGATCGCCATGCGCCAGCGAGCCGTGCTCAAGCAGCTCGAAGACCTCGCGCCCAAGCTGAGCGAAGTCGAGAGGGAAGGGATGGCCAATCAACTGGAGAAAGCCCTCTCCGACGAGCAGTCGATCGTGCCGCTGGTCGCTCGCGCGCGCAGACAGTTCTACACCGAGAGCCGAAGGCAAGGAATCGATCGCGTGCCCATCGAGGAAGTGGGCGTTCTTGTGGAGCTACCCGGCGATTCCGCCTCACCGTCGCGGTTGAGGACCATCGGAAGGTCGTTGCAGGCCAGGCTCATGGCGGGCATGGGCGCGCCAGGTTACTTGACGGAAACGCAATACGCGTGTACGGCTATGGGGAACCTTTACGAAGCGTACGAAGCCACGCTCCACGCCCTCGGACGGTCGATTACCGTGGAGTGATCCAGACGATCCCAGTCGATCTCATCTCGGCGTTCCAGGGAGACTCGGCAAGCGCCTTGCTCAGGGACTGGAACGGGTCGGTTCCGCTGAACTCCCAACTGGCTGGCTTGCTGAGGTCGGCTTGGGGAGCCTCGATGGCGATCACGACGCGGAAGTAATCAGCCGCGGAAAGCGCGAGTTCACGCAGAGTTCCTGACGTCTTTTCAGGAGCTTGCATTCGCCTTCCGGGTACGAACACGCTCACAGGCGAAGAGGCGCCGTCGGTTTCGATCGTCACGGACTCAGCCGCGTCGGCCCGATTCGAGAGTTCGCTGCGGAGCAGGTCGCCTTTCAGAGTTCTGGAGAGCATGACCTGGCCCTTTGCGTCCTTGATGACAACCGTTCGAGTGCCTGAGGGTTGATAGGTGAGAACGGGCGCATCTCCGGTCATTTGGAGTTGGACCCTGTCGAGGACCGAGGACCCAGTGCCGGCCAGCGACGCCGACGACACTCGACCATCGGGGGAGTTATTGAGAATCGCAAAAGCAAGCGCGCCCACGGCGAGCCCCGCGGCGAGCAAGCTCTTCCAAGAGGAAAGGACCCCCGACTTCGCTCGACGCTTCTGTTCCCAGTCATATCGATCGAGTCGAGCTTTAATCCGGTCGTGAAGGTCGAAATCAGGTTCAGGGATCGGAGCTTTGAGGGCGTCCAGTTTCCCCAGGACTTCCTCGAACTCGTGGAACTCCCGCGCGAGCGATTCATCCGACCTGAGTCGGCGCTCGAAAGCTTGCCGAAGGCCCCGGTCGAGCGTGCCTTCTGCATAAGCTGAAAAATGGTCTCGCGCTTTGTCTGGTTTCATGTTCTGCGATCGGGTCTATGACTGGGTCATATCCTGAAAAGTTCCTCGCTTCGCCCGACGATGTCCCGCAGCGAAAGGCGCGCCCGGTTCAATCGGCTCTTAACGGTTCCGATGGGTAGGTCCAACGCCTCAGCGATCTCTTCGTACGACATATCCTCGCCGTGGTACATCACGATCATCGCTCTTTGGTATTCGGGGAGTTGGGCCACCGCGTCTTCGATAGCTTGCGTCCTTTCCTCGGCTTCAACCCTCTCATCCGCGCTTGGCGACTTGTCCTCGATCTGAATTTCCAGACTTCCGTCGTCCGATTGCAGCGCAGAGTCGATGCTGAGGGCGCTGCGGGATTTTTCTTTCTTCCGGATGTCCAAGAAGCAGTTGGTCAGGATGCGGTAGAGCCAGGTGCTGAAGGCGCTCTGGAACTTGAAGTTGCTGAGGGCCACGTACACTCGAACGAAAGCGTCGGCGACCACGTCGGCCGCTTCATCAGCGTTGTTCGTCAGGCGGAAGGCATATTGATAGGCTCTGCGTTCGTGTTTGCGAATTAAGGCGTCGAACGCCGTGCGATCTCCGTTTCGAGCTCGCTCAATTAGGGTGTTGTCGGGCAGAGAGTCCAGGCTCATGGGCTATGGGGCTCGCGCATCCTGTCGGCCACAGCCGCTTCGATGGCTCGCTGCTCCTCGGGCGTAAGTTCGCGGTCGGCTCGCCCCGACTTGAGTTGCTTGCAATAGACGCGGCAGTCGGTTCGGCCCACCATCGAGGTCATCACAGCGCCGTCGCCCCGATCGTCGAAGACGGCGAGGGCGAAGCTTTGCGAACCTCCGACGTCGTCGAACGCATCGTACCGAACGAGCCCGAGGTGTCTCTTGGAGGCCTCCAGCTTCTTCTCAAGGCTCTGCAAGCGCTTTTCGGCTGAGGCCACTCGCTGCTCGATTTTCAGGCGCTCTCGAAGGTGCTCGTCGAGAAGAGATTCGAGATTCCGCCCGCTGGCGCCCTCGGCGAGTTCATTCCAAATACGCTGGGAACGCGAATGGGATTTCGCCAGTCGAAAGACAAACACCCCAAGGACCAGCACCGCGAGCGAAAGGACCAGCAGAATCTCGCCGATATACTGGGATATGATGGGTAGTAGATTCGACATGTCCGGTTTGAGCGACCGACCTCATGCGCCGGTCGCTCAAGTATAGCGGAGATCGGCCAATTGGAAAGTTCCTTGCAGGGTGAGTCGGAGGTTCCTCCGGTGGCGAAAAAGAAGAGCGCGGCCAAGACGGGCTTCAGCTTGGCGTTGCTGTTCGTACTTGCAATCACCGCTTTCTTCTTTGCGAACTTCAAGACGGTCGTCGTCTCCGGCGAGTCGATGGAACCCACGTTCAAGCCCCACGATCGGGTACTCGCGAGCAAAGCGTATTGGTTGGTCGGGTCGATTCAAAGGAAGGACGTGGTCGTTCTTCGAAACGCGGAGGGCAACGGATTCTTCATCAAACGGGTCCTCGGCGTCGGGGGGGACGAAATCGACGCACACAACGCCCCCTCGGACTGGAGCCTGCTCGACGGGCCGTACATCGTCCCAGAGGGACATATTTACGTGATCGGGGACAACGCCGACGTTTCGGAAGACAGCCGCAAGTTCGGACCCGTGAGCCTGAACGACGTGATCGGAAAGGTCGTCGTGAGGCAATGAAGCGTTTTCCGGTTGGAAAGTACGGCAGACAGCAGCTTTCTTTTTTCCCTGCGCCGTACCGAGCCCCCTTGAGGTCGTTCGCGGTGCTGGTTTTCGCTTGGAAGGACGATAAGGTCGTGGTCTGCGACATCTCACGCCGAGGATGGAGCGTCCCCAGCGGACGTGTGGAACTCGGCGAAACTTCGCTCGAAGCGGCTCGCAGGGAAGCCTTCGAAGAAGCCGGCCTTCAGGTCTCAGAACTCAACTACATGGGCTGCTACCAGGTTCGTGACCGTAAGGAGACCCGATGGGTCGATGCGTTCTCAGGCTTGGTTGAGTCGATGACACCGATCCAGCCCGGAGGCGAGTCGCGGGCTGTGCGTTTGGTGACGATGACCGAACTCGCCGAGATCTATCACCTCTGGAACGACCTGACGAAGATCGTTTTCGAGTACTCGCGCGAATCGCTCAACCTCCCCGTGGAGTGACGCTCACTCCCGCGCCCAAAACATCGTCCCGGCAGGCTCGGCGATCACGGCTTGACGGAGCACTTCGAGCGCCTTTCGCAACCCTTCGAGCGGAGACATAAGCCCGTCTTCGTGCTCGATCGAAAGCACGTCGTCGTATCCCACCATTCGGAGGTTCGAGACGAAGTCCTTCCACCACTCGACTCCGTGGCCATAACCCACCGACCGGAACACCCACGACCTGCGGTCGATGTCGCCGTAGCTCTTGGCGTCGAGGTTCCCGTTGAGTGAGGAGTTGTAGGGGTCGATCCGAACGTCCTTGGCGTGGACATGGTACAGCGCCCCTTCCTTGCCCAGTTCTCGGACGGCGGCGATGGGGTCGATCCCTTGCCACCAGAGGTGAGACGGGTCGAAGTTCGCCCCAATGGCGTCCCCGTTCTTGCCGATGCCGTTGCGGAGCTTCAGCAGGGTGTCGTTCGAATAGCACACGAACCCCGGGTGCATCTCAATGCAGAACCGAACTCCATGCTGCTTGAGAAAGGCCGCCTGCTCACGCCAATAGGGGATTACCTTTCTCTTCCATTGCCACTCCAAAATGTCGCGGAAATCGTCGGGCCAAGCGCAGGTAACCCAGTTCGGGTTCTTGGCTCGCGGGCCATCGCCTGGGCAACCGGAGAAGCCGTTTACGTTCTTGACTCCAAGCAGCGAGGCGAGCTTGACGCATTTCACGAACGCTTCGTGGTGCTCGCGTGCGATCGACGCGATAGGATGAAGCGGGTTGCCGTGGCAGGATATCGCCGATACGGACAGGCCCCTCGACTCGACATCGTTCATGAGTTGGTCGCGCGCCGCCTTGGACTCGATCAATGAGTCCATTTCAAGGTGAGCCGCTCCAGGGTACGCCCCCCCGCCGAACTCGACCGCCTGGATGCCTTCTGCCTGAACGATGTCCAACGCCTCGGCGCGAGACTTGTCTCCGAAAAGCGCCGTAAAGATGCCGATCTTCATGCGGCTATTTTACGCCGAGAGCACCCGCGGGGCGACGAAGGTCAGGCGGCCTTCTTCTCGGGCGGTTGCTGTTTCTTCATGGCGGAAGTCTCGAACGGCAGTGGTCGCTGGGGTGGGAACTGCGTGGTATCTTTCGCGATCCGCTCCTCAACCCTCTTGATTCGGTTCTTGTCGTCCGGGTGAGTGCTGAGGAACTCCGGCGGTTTGCCCCCCGAGGAGGCGTCGCGCAAAATCTTGAACACATCCGCCATGCCTTGGGGGTTGTATCCAGCCGCGACCATCATCTCATAGCCAACGTCGTCGGCCTCCGTTTCGTGTTTTCGGGAAAACGGAAGAGTCAGCACGACGTCATTCGCGATGTCGGCGATGCCGGAGATCGTTCGGTTCGCTCGAGTGAGGATCAGGACCAGCGTCAGAGCGAGCGAGCGCTTCTGGCTGTCGGCGTAGGCTTTGGCCCAATGTTCCTTACGGACGTGGGTGAGTTCGTGCGCCAACACCGCTGCAAGCTGGTCTTCTGTGAGCATGAGGTCGATCAGCCCCAAGTAAAAGAACACGGGCCCTCCAGGAAGCGCAAAGGCATTCACCTGCTTGCTGTCGATCCCGTCGAAGCTGTATTCCCAAGGCGTGTTGGGAGGGTCCGGGTTGGCCTCAAGCAGCTTCTGAGCGACCCGGCGCAACGTCCGAACCCGTTCGTCGGTCGCAGGGAGCACTTTCTCTTCTTTCCGAACCTCGACGGCGACTCGTTTTCCCAGCGTAACCTGCTCGGACTTGCTCGGCCGGAAGATGTCGTCCGCGCTGGGATTCATCGTGGAGAGCGCGAAAAGCGCCAAGAGACTGTTCATCGTTGCCACGGTAATTCTGACGAGTCCCCAGAGGATTTGTTTGCATTTCTGGGCCGCCCGGACCTTGGCGGGGCAACGTCCAACATGGCTAACCCATCCCGTAGAGAAGCTCGGAATCGCCGCCCTAGACAAACCCTGAGGGGCGATGAACGGCCTGCCGATAATCCTGGTGAGAACGCTTGGGAAACGCAACCGGACGCGTGGAACCACACCAGTACCGGGGCGCTGCCCGAAACTCTATGGGAGGACCAAATAGCTCGCATGAACCGAATTAACCGTCGAAAGGGTTTCACGTTGGTCGAAATCATGATTGTGGTTTTGATCATCGGAATCCTTCTTGCCATCGCAGTGCCGAACTTCATCAAGGCCCGAGAATCCAGCCGCGCGAAGACCTGTGTCGCTAACCTGCGCCAGATCGAAGCTGCCAAGGAACAATGGGCCATGGAAGAGAAGAAAGGCGCAGCCGACACGCCTGCTCAGGCCGACCTCGAACCCACTTACATCAAGAAGTGGCCCGAGTGCCCGTCTGGCGGCAACTACACGATCAACGACGTTGCAACGTCACCAACTTGCTCGACTGGTGCGCCCCACGCGCTGTAAGAGCTCGAAGGAATCTCTTTTGGGGCGGGGGGTTGGCTCAGATCGGGTCAACCGCCTCGCCCTTTTCAGCTTTCTGGGCACATAGCCCAACTAACCAAAACGAAGGAGTCATCATGGGTTGCAAGAAACGTCGAGGTACGACACTGGTCGAAGTCTTGTTTGCGGTGTTTCTTGTCGCGGTCGGCGCCGTGGTGGTCGCAGCCACCATGCCGGTCGCTTCCGCTTCGCGGGCCAAGTCGGACCTCTATAACAAGGCCACGGGTCTTGCCCAAAAGCAATTGGAGGCGATTCGCGGCGCGGGATACGGCAACATCACGGCCACTCAACTCTATGCGCTCGGTCTGATCGACAGCACCGAGCCCATCGAAGACGATACCTACTCCTTCTCCAACACCGACCTTGCCAGCCTCGATAGCCCAACGCTGGTCTTGCCGAGCGGCAAAGGCTACGTCTCTGTCGAGCAACTTGACCTCGATCTCCGCAAGGTCGTCGTCAAGGTCGAGTGGGATTGGCGCGGCGAAAAGCGCACGGTGACCGTGGGTACCACGGTCGCAAACCTCTAGGGAGGCACCCAATGAAACGCCACCGAACACAGCGGGGAGCCACATTGGTTGAGGTCTTGACGGCCTCGTCGATCAGCGCGATCGTGATCGTGACCGGGATTCTGACGTTCCTCTTTGGGATGTCAAGTTGGCTCAAGGGCCAAGCGAGAATCGAGGTCGAAACGGAGTCGCAGCGAGCGATCAGGGTGATCGCGCAAGAACTGCGCGAAGCGATGGCGGTGTCGATCGACGGCGACGGGTTGGGCCTGACTTACCGGCTGCCTGAGAAGGACGCCGACGGCGATTTTGTCGTGCCCGCGGAGTGGGATGGAATCGAGCGGCGGATCGAGTTGAGCAGCGACGCGCTGCAAATGACCGTGGATGACGGCCCCCCGCGCGTACTCTGCACCCACGTCATTCTCCAAGACCCCCTTTCCGGAGAGGGCGAGCCGTACGAGATCTTCGTACCCGGCGCAGGAGCCGTGACACGCCAGATTCATATTACGGTGGCTACCCAACGCAACCGCTATCGACAGGAATACGTGACCAGTCGGAGTCGGGAAACGATCTTTCTACGGAACGTTCCGGAACTGACCAAAGGATAGGTGAAGCCGTGAATCCAAGAAAACGCCCCAAGAGTCGACGCGGATATGCTCTCCTGACGATGTTTGGCCTGGTCACTCTCGTGACGATCGCCGGTGTCACCTACATCGACAGCGCCACGCAAACGGTCAGGCTTTCGTACCGCCAGAGGATCGACGTTCAAACGACGCACCTTTGCGAAGCGGGCGTACAAGAAGTGCTCCGGAGCCTCTGGCGGCCCTTCAAGATCGACCAGAACTTCGAGGGCATGTCCGATGTCTGCAACGGCGCGTCATCCGCCACTCCCCAAGCCACGTTGAGCGGAGAGATCGAGGGAGTGGGAGAGTATTCCGCCGGGGTCGTTCGGTACGAGGAACCTGACAACGATCCGTACACCCGCCTTGTCACGGTTCGGGCGGTCGGCTGGCAAGACCTCAACGGCAACAACCAGTTGGACGACAACGAGCCGCGCAAGACCGTGGACGTCACGGGCAGCTTCCAATTGGCGCGAAGTCAGGTCTTCGACTACACGTACTTCGTCAACAACTATGGCTGGATGGATGGCTTCCAGGAAAGCTGGCTCATCGTCAATGGGGACGTGCGGGCCAACGGCAACTTCAACTTCCTGAACGGCTCGCCTACCGTCAACGGCTCGGTTTACGCCTCGCTGAACGAGAAGCTCTCTCCGGCCGCCGCAGGGCTGGTCAACACGCCTCCAGTCAAATGGACGAATTCGACGTACAAGTCGAACCATGACAACTCGGCGACGCTGTACCGAGAGCGTTGGAGGCAGGCCTACGATCCAGCGATCCACGGCGCGCGCGGTTCGGAAGAGTACGATCGATGGCGCGATTACATCTTCGACTCGGAGGCTCAAATCGTCGACGGGCGGCCGTCAGGAGCGGTCATTGGAGACGTCACCGGACATAGGGGCTGGACGCGGACTTCGACCAACGGCGCAACGACCACGACGATGCTAGACACAAGTCCGACTCATGAAGTCGTCATGCCCGACCTGAGCGACCTGAGCTACTACTCCAATCTGAGCCAGAACTACGTGGACACGAAGGCGACGTTTGGCGATGGCACGCCCAACCCGCTTTATGGCCAAGGCGCGTATGTCGACGTTTGGAACGCCAGCACGAACTCCTATCAGAGGATCACGACCGACGGCGTGCTCAACGGCACGGCCGTCCTCATCGGAACCTCGTCGAACCCGATTCGAATCCACGGGCCTGTCACATTCACCGAGGACTGTGTGATCAAGGGATACGTGGCCGGGCAAGGCACGATTTACACCGGACGAAACGTGCATATCGTAGGCAGCGTTCGGTACTCGACCAAGGACGCGACCGGGCAGACAGTCGGAACCCCGGACTTTCGAGGGGGCGATCCCGACGCGATCGACAACGCCAACGAAGTACGGAATATGCTCGGGCTCGCTGCACGCGGATCGGTGATTATGGGGAACACGACCACCTTCACAAGCTCGTACCCGCTCTATTACATGCGCCCGCCCTTCACCAAGGGACGCTGGGATGAGAACGGGAACTGGATCCCACCCTACGATGCGACACAGACCGACTACACGGGTCGGAAGAAGTACCAGAGCACGATTCCCGACTCGACAATGAGCAGCATCGCGGAAGGCATCAATCAGCTCGACGCGATCCTGTATACGAACTTCGTGGGCGGAGGAAACATCGGCACGGCAGGAGGAGGCATCGCCTTTAACGGGACGATCATCTCAAAGGACGAGGCTATGGTTGTCTTCAGCCTCCCCATGCGAATGAACTACGACCACCGAATCCGCGAGCGGAAGATTTCGAAAGCTCCGCTGATCGACATCCAATTGCCTCGGAGTCCCACGCTGCTTCGAAGCACCTGGCAAGACCAGGGCTTCCAGTTCAAGTACTACTCCGGACTCTACGGGAACTAACCGCCATGAAGATCAAGACCATTCTCCTACTCGTCGTCCTGAGCTTTGCCGCTCTTTCACCCGCACCGCATATCGACAAAGGGAACCAAAAGGGGCCGATTCAAGAGCGGAGCCAAGAACAAGTCGCCCAGGAACAGGCCGCCTACCAAATGACGCAGGGTGAAACGGCGGTTCCGCCCACGCGCACGGACTATACCCACGCGCCTGACTCTCGCTACGACGGAGACGCGCGGTCTGCGTTGAGCGCCGCTTCGAATCAAGAAGGCGATGAGGCGGCGAATGTACTTCGGGCCGCTTCCAAGAACTCCTCGTCTGGCGCCTCCAAGTGGATTTGGATGCTCGGATTTGGGGTCTTGGGCCTTGTGGGCGTGATGGGCCTGCGGGCATGGGTCGTGCAGTCGACTCCGACCCCGCCGGGACTTTCGCGCCGCCGATAGCATCTTTCTGCCCCCTCCAGCCGTATCGACGGCATGGGTTTCGTGGTCGAGGGAGCTCAGATCGTCCTGCGCAACGAGAGGCTGCGGCGCGCGTCGGTGGTTCCTGTCGTAAGCGCTTCGGTGGTCTACGTCGTCCTCTTCCTCGCAGGGTGGATCTACTTTACGCCTTTGTTCGCTTCGCTGGCTGAGGGATGGGGCGTCCCGCAACTGACCTCGCAAACGCTGGGCATGGCATCGTTCGTGATCGCCTGGTGGTTTCTTTCCGGATTACTTTTCGTTTCGCTTGCGGGCGCGTTCAGTTCGCTGGTGTGGGATGCCATCAGCCAAGACACGGAAAGGGCCGTAGGGATCGATCCGCCCAATCCTCGGCTGGGATTCCGCGCGCTTGCTTGGGATTTCTTGCTACGCGTACTCTTCTCGTTAGCGGTCGGCATTGGGGCTGTGATTTTCGGCTGGTGTACGATGGGGATCGCGGGCATCGCTCTGACGGGTTGGGCAGGCCTATACAACTACACCGCGCCGGCCTCCATGCGGCGAGGGATCCTGTTCCCCCGGCAGTTCTCCGAGGCGCACTCGTGGAACGGGTGGTTCGGGTTCGCGCTCCTTTCGGGGATCGTGGCGCTGTTCCCGCTGGTCAACGTCCTGCTTTTCCCGGTCTTCGTGGCGGGCGGGACGCTCTTGGCCGTCCAGAGCGAGCGGCAGCCCTCGCTCGCCCATAATAAGGCATCTTGAGCACCTCGAATCCCGACGCGATGGGGCGGTTTGGCCCGTTTGGCGGACGTTACGTACCTGAGACTCTCGTTCCTGCGCTCGATGAGTTGGAGGCCGAGTTCCGAAGGGCGTGGAGCGAAACCGAGTTTCAGGAGGAGTTTCGTCGGCTCCTCGAGGATTACGTGGGGAGGCCCACGCCCCTCCAGCGGGCGGAGCGCCTCTCACAAGACACTGGCCTAGAAGTCTGGATCAAGAGGGAAGACCTCAACCACACGGGGGCCCACAAGATCAACAACGCATTGGGCCAGGCGTTGCTGGCTCGCAGAATGGGCAAGCGCCGAATCATCGCCGAAACCGGCGCGGGGCAGCACGGAGTCGCCACGGCGACAGTATGCGCGCTCTTTGGACTCGACTGCGAGGTCTATATGGGTGAGGAGGACTGCCACCGCCAAGAGCTCAACGTCTTTCGGATGAAGTTGTTGGGCGCAAAGGTGAGGCCCGTATCGAGCGGAACCCGCACCCTCAAGGACGCTTTGAATGAAGCCCTTCGCGATTGGGTCGCCAGCGTCGCGACCACGCACTACATCATCGGAAGTGTCGCCGGCCCCCACCCGTTCCCTTGGATGGTTCGGGAGTTTCAATCGGTCATCGGCTCGGAGGCGCGGGAACAGTGCCTCGCCTTGACCGGACGATTGCCCTCCGCGGTCGTCGCTTGCGTGGGCGGAGGCTCGAACGCAATGGGCCTGTTTTCGGGGTTCGTAGGGGACCCTTCGGTTCGCCTCGTCGGGATCGAGGCAGCCGGCGAGGGATTGGCCTCCGGAAGGCACGCGGCACCCTTGACCTGTGGGTCGCCGGGGGTCTTGCATGGGTCATTTAGCTACCTGATGCAGGATGAGCACGGGCAGGTCTTGGACACCCATTCGGTGAGCGCGGGGCTCGATTACCCTGGGGTCGGACCGGAGCACAGCTACCTCAAGTCGACAGGTCGCGCTGAATACGGAGCCGCGACGGATCAGGAAGCTCTTGAAGCCTTTCGGTGGCTTGCAGAACGAGAAGGGCTGATCGTCGCGTTCGAGTCTGCTCACGCGTTCGCTGCGCTGAGAATGGCCGGACTTTTCAGCCCCGGCGACCTCGTGATCGTAAACCTCAGCGGACGCGGCGACAAGGACATGGAATCGGCGCGCAAGCTGCTCAGCCTCTGATGGCCTAACACTCCGTCTCGGCTCGCAACTCCGAAGGCACGAGTCCAAGATACTCCTTGGTGGACTCTCGGAGCCCCTGAGTGGTTCCAAACCCACAGGCGGTTGCAATGTAATCGATCGGAGCGTCCGTCGTCAGGAGCTTCTCCACGGCAAGCTCGGTTCGGCACCGGTCGACGAACTCATGAAAGCCAAACCCGACCGTCGCCTTGAAGACTCTCGAAAAATGAAATGGCGAGTATCCGGCGATTTCTGCCGCATCCTTGAGCGGCCATGAAGCTGCCCGTTCTTGTTTCACGGCTTCAATGAGCCACGCAATGGGCTCGGCGACATCGCCGGGAATCGGGGTCAAGCCGGGCGAGCTCTCCATAGTGAAGAGATGGCTTAGAATCTCGACGACGCCTGACATGATGAGAAGGGGCAGCCGTTGCTTGGGTCCGATGAGGGCGGTTTCAACCCGTTCGAGAGCGGCAACGAAGTTAGGAACGGCGAGTTGAATTGCGATCGGGTCGCAGCTTGGTTGGTCCGGGTTGAATCGGGTCGCACGCAACCAGTTGGCAAGCAACGGCGTGTGCGTTAGGTCCCAGCAGATGAGTCTGAGCCTATGGTTTCCACGAGCGATCCGTAGAATCAGGTCGCGGGGACCCACCGTTGCCGCGAGGCTGTTAGGTGTGATTGCAGACCACCGAGCGTGAACCGCGTCTCGTGCGAGCAATGCGCCTTCGTAGTTCGTTGCGAGGACGACGATGTTGGAATCGATCTTGACCTCTGCGGTCTGAATATGGTTCAGGGAGCATTCGTGCAGTCCGACGCACAGAGGCTCCACGCCCTCCATGCACACAGGCTCAAGAGACTTACCGCTCTCATGATCGAGAGTTACTTTGATGCGATCCTTCTCCACCGCTCGCGATCTCGCTTACTCCGTTCCTGGCAAACCTTCCCCTATAGACTACATTGCATTCGCTCGGAATGCGACGCATTTTTTTGTAGAGGCACCTTCAAGTAAAGGGTATCACCCAAAGCAATGGGCTTGAAGAACGTGTTGATCCTCGGCGCAACCGGGGCCGTCGGGAGGGAGTTTCTGGATGTTCTTGAGGAACGAGGTTTCCCCGTGGGGAACCTGATTCTCTGCTCCAGCCCCCGTTCTGCAGGAGCAAGGATGACGTTCCGAGGCGGCGATGTCGTCGTCTCGGCCGTCGACGAGTCCCAATTTGAAGGTGTGGATATTGCTCTGTTTTCGGCAGGAAGCGAACCCAGCAAGGTTTGGGGGCCCATTGCCGTTTCGGCCGGGGCGGTTGTGGTCGACAATTCGAGCGCTTTTCGCATGGACCCTGAAGTTCCGCTTGTCGTGCCTGAGATCAACTTCGACTCCGTTCGACCGCAGGACAAACTCATCGCTAATCCCAACTGTACCGCGATCATCCTCATGATGGCGGTCTTCCCGCTGACCCGATTGGGGAAGGTGAGGCGTTTGGTCGTCAGCACTTACCAGAGCGCGAGCGGCGCTGGGATCGCCGCGGTTCGTGAACTAGAGAATCAGACTCGCGCCTTGCTCGAGGGGCGTCCGCCCGCGCCTGAAGTCTTCCCCCATCCGATCGCATTCAACGTCTTCAGTCACAACAGCGCCGTCGACGTGGACGGCTGGAACGGCGAAGAGCGCAAGGTGGTCCAGGAGTGCCGGAAGATTCTCGGGAACCCTGATCTTGCAATCAACGTCACGTGCGTTCGAGTTCCTGTACGCCGAGCCCACACTGAGAGTATCACCGTCGAGTTTGAAGACCGTGCCCCTTCGGAAGATCAAGTTCGTAGTGCGCTGAGCGAGTTTCCCGGAGTGAGAGTGGTCGATGACCGGGCGAACAACCGATTCCCCATGCCCTCGGAGGCCGAAGGCGGCGACGATGTCTTGGTGGGGCGAATCCGCACGGATGTCTCGCACCCCTCGGCGATCAGCCTGCTGGCTTGCGGGGATCAACTGCGGAAAGGCGCAGCCCTCAACGCCGTGCAGATCGCAGAGCGAGTGATGACCCGAGAAGGCTAGACCCTTGTAGCTGTCGAGAAGAGGTCCCTAAGGTCGGCCTCGTGGGATCTGGGCACGAGAGCTACGACGATGTCGCCCTCCATGAGCGTGGTGTCGCCGCTGACCCCGATCCCGTCTTCGCCCCGAAGAATCCACACGAGGTTGGTTTGGGGGGGAAGGATCAACTCCCGAACCGCCTTGCCGACCACCGGCGAGCGAGAACTTAGCTCCGCCTCGACGACTTCGAAATCGCCTCGGCCCAGAGCTCCCACCGGCATCACGAAATCCGGCATGATCTGCTGCTCCAAGAGGCTGTAGATGATGTCGGTCGCCGAAACCGTCTCGTCGATCCCAACCCGCTTGAACACATCGACGTGGGCAGGGTCGTTCACGCGCGCAAGAACTCGATCGACGCTCCACACTACTTTGGCCATCTGGCAGACGACCATATTGTCTTCGTCTTCTCCCGTCACGGCGATCACCACGTCCGCGCGGTTGAACCCGGCGTCCCTTTGCGTGAGCATCTCGCAGCCGTCGCCTTCCATCACGTTTTCCGAGCCCAGCAGCCCCGCGAGGCGTTGCGCGTGCTCGGGATTCTTCTCGAGCATCAGGAGCTCGTGGCCCGCCGCGAGGAGCCTCTTCGCCAGATGGAATCCCACGTTTCCGCCGCCGACAAGAATCATGTACATGGCTAGATGCGAAGCTCCTCGGGAAGAAGGTTGTAGTTGTCGATGGTGCCGTAAGGCTCGGATATCAGCCAGTCGCGCATCATGCCGGAGGTAAGGGCGCTGGGGGTGATGCAAAAGAACCCGAGTTTCCGATACGCCTCCGCCCGGAGCGGATCGGCGACCTTGATGCAGACCTTGGGGCAGTTGAACTTCAGACGGACGATCTGTGCGGACATAAGGTTGGTGTTGTCGCCTCGGGTCAGCGCGAAGAAGCACTCGGCGTCCCGGACGCGGGCTTTTTCGAGGATGTCGTCCTCGAGGCCGCTTCCAAAGACGATCTCGCAGTTGTGGTCCTTTCCGAGTCTGCGCAACGCGCGCCGATTCTGCTCGATGATGGTTACGGAATGGCCCCGTGCGGTCAACATGAGGGCAAGGCTAGCGCCCGTACGGCCGCAGCCGAAAATGACGACTCTCATACAGCGTCTCTGACTATACCTTTGTCGAGGGCCCTTTCGACCTCCTTCGATGCGAGCGGCCGATCGCCCTTGCCTGCCAAATAGAACGCAGCCGCGCCTCGTCCCGCCCATTGAGCGAAGCGAGCGGCGAGAATGTTCCACCCCATCGACGAGATGAGGTTGGCCATCCGAAACGGCATGCCGCGACCTCCCGGCGCCTGCACCTCGAGGATTCCCGGAAGCCCTTCGATGTACGTGTAAGTGAACCTCTCCTGCTTTCGAGTCGGGTCGAGGCCTCTGGCTCGCAGAAGCTCATCGACGTCCAGCTCGCCGCTGATTGCGCCGCGCAAATCCCGATCGAGCTGTTGGCAGGTGGCTTGAGGAAGCGCCTGGTTCCCGAAACTCGCCGAAAACACGTCGAGAATCACGGGCTTCTCGTCTCGAGTCGTGCCGATGCGCAGACCGTGCACCGTCACATCCCACGCGTAGAGGACTCCCAAAAGTCTGCTCAGAAGGCCCTCGCGGTCAGTCGCGCAGACGGTGATGTCCGTGAGGTGGAGGGCCGGGGAATGGACGAACTCTACCGTGGGTTTGCCTTGAAGGGCCTTTTTGGCATAGGTCAGGTGCAGCTTAACAAGGTCAGGAGGAGTGGAGAGTACGTATTCGGCGGGCAAGCTATCGACGAACCTGGCGATCTCGGATTCGTCGTATTCGGTCGCCCTCAACTCCTTCCTCAGTCGTCTTCGGTGGGTCGTCGTGTCGGTCGCAGGAGGTTCCTCGCTCTCCAGTACGGCGCTCGTCGCTCGGTGAAGTGCCTGAAGAAAGCTCTCTTGCGCGGGCGTCCAAGCCGTCGACGAAACGGCGGAAACGTCGGCAAAAGTTAGGAGGGCTAGCAAATCGAGCCGCTCCCTGTCTCGGACCACCTTGGCGCAATCGATCGCTGTCGACGCCTGCATCACATCGCGCATTCGGATGAACCTCGCAAGGGTCAAGTGCTCCCGTACAAGCCAAGCGATCAGTTCCGTCTGATTCGAGGCCAGTCGCCACCGGTCCGCGACCTCGCGGACGATTTCTTCCCCGGTTTCGCTGTGGGGCCTGCCCTTTCTCAGCTTGCCAGCGTCGTGCAAAAGAGCGGCGAGGTAGAGCGCGCCTTTGTGGCTGATCGAAGTCACTAGGTCGCCTAGGAAAGTTCCGGGTTGCAACGCGTCCAAGTTTCGCACCACGCGGAGCGAATGCTCGTACACCGTGAATTCGTGCGTGGGATCGTCGGGCATGAGGGTTCGGCAGGCGGTTAGCTCCGGGAGCAACTCTCCAAGCAATCCGCACCGGTCCATGTTGCGCAAAGTGGATTCGCCCGTCGCGATCGCATTGAGGACGGTTGGCCCATCCACCTCCCTCGAACCCGCTGATTCGACGTCCTCCACTGTCAGACCCAATTGCGTGGCGAGAGCGATCCCATACGCCGCGTCGCTCGCAGTGGCGTTCCCGTCGATTCTCGCCTCGCCTCGGAGCACCATGACCCCTCGCGAAACCCGATACCTAGCCTCCCGAAGGTCTCGCAGCGCGAAGGTAAGGGCGTGATAGTTGGCGTCCATCGACTCCAAGAGTCCCGACATCATCGCTTTGGGGTCGATCACCAGCCGATCTGCTATGGCGGCCTGCTGGGGGTAGGTGAGTCGGTCGGCCGGCCTGCCCGCTGAGGCGTGGAGCAGGTTCCTCATGCGAGCGACCTGTTCATAGGCGGGAGTCGGAGCCAGCGGTTGTACGCCGATCGCTTCGCGAATCCAATTCGCGCACTGGAAGCATCGCAGCCCGCCCGCTCCTTCCTTCAGGTTCGGCTGGACGAAATAGGGGGTGTCGTGAAACTTCTGGTAAGCCCGTTGCCGCTCGCTGATCTTGTCGATCAGGAAGTCGCCGACCGCAAAGTCGGCCCTGAGCGCTTGGTCGAAAAGCTTGAAGGGCGTTGGGGAACCCGCAACCAAGCGAGCGTCGAGCATGGAGGTCAGGGTCTTGCCGTCGAGGCTGGGGGCGTCGTTGATCAGGTGGTACGAATAGGAGACGTCCAGCTTGACCCACGTCCCGAAGGCGGTGTGCAGGAGCCGATAAAGCTCCTTGACCGCGGCGTCGAGTTCGGGACTTGCGTCGTCGCCAGGGATGAGGGTGAGATCGACGTCGGAAAATGGGGCAAGCTCTCGCCTGCCGTATCCACCGACCGCGACGATGGAGAGGGAGGGTAGGTTGGGGTTCGCTTCCAGGACGGATTCGACGACATTCCGAACCACCTCGTCGGCCAGGTCGGAGTGTCGTCTGCACCAACTCAGTCCGGCTGGGTCATCGAAGATCGTAGTGAGAAGCGACGCTCGCCTATCGCCGACGCTTCGTACCCGATCCTCCAGTTGCGTCTTCATTTGAGTAAGTAGTAGTTTGGCTCGTTGAGGGAGAGATTCGACAGGGTTTCGAGAAGGTAAGAGTCGGCGAACACGCAAAGAAGGATAGTCACTAGGCCGCCTAGGAAACACCCCCAGGAAAGGATCGTAAAGAACTCGCGGATGGCGACTTTGGTCACATGAAGCGTGGGAATGCGGAGGACGAGCGCCCACGAAGGGCCGACGAGAAGCAGTAGGCAAGCGGCCAGCAAGGCAAGCCCAAGCGGAAGCGTGTTGCCGCCAAAAAGCTCGGGCGGGACACCCACCAAAGGAAGCACCTCGATCGCGGGAGTTGAGAGCCCCGCAAGGAAAAGGGCGCAAAGCCCGCCGAAAACGACAGCAAGGACTCCCACCGTGAACCGGAAAAACGGCCCAAAGTAGCTAGGGGGCTGAGTGCGCGCATGGGACGGATCGACCCCCAAAAAAAGCGAGCCGAGGGCCGGGACGACAGCGACTAGTGGAAGGGAAGTGGCCAAGTACAGCACGACCGAAGCCGCGACCCCTAGGAGTTGGGCAAACGGCGCGCGGAGCACGACATCTAGGAGCCCTAGCGAAATGGATTTGGAGACGGCCGCCCCTACAAGAAAGGCCCCCAGCGAGACCACGACCAGCGCGCTCGGCGCAGTGGCGGCCACAACGCTGAGGACGCTGAGTTGGGTCGCGGCTTCCTGTGCGTCTTCCGAAGTGACCAGGGCGATCCAGGCGTCGTTCGATGCAAAGGCCCTTCGCGCTGCAGACGACCGGTCTGTCCAACCCTCCGCCCGAAGCTCATCCACTAATTGGTTGCGGGCAAGCAACAGGACTCTTGGGCTTGGTTGCTCCAAGTATACGCGGGGATAGCTAGCGAATTCGATGAGATTTGCTCCAGCCCTGCCTTGGGAAACCCTTCTTGCCCCATCGCGCAGGAGAACTCCATTGAGCAGGGTTGCCGATCTGCGGTCCAATTCCTGCCGCTTGTCCGACGCGCCGTTTTGGACAAGTCTTCTCCCGAACGACTCAATCATTTGTGTGGTGGAGTCGGTCACGAGCCAATAGCCCAGCGCCGCCTGCCACGACATTGGGCTGGCGGTCGATCGCTGAAGGTCGGCCCGAACGATCTCGATTCGCGCGACCTGAAAGTCATTCCAGCGCAGGCAGCTCGCCGCTGATACCCAAAGCCGGCTGGCCTCGTCTTTATGTCCAAGTTGATCCTGAAAAACTGCAGCACATTGACGCCAGAATGCGTTCTCAGGATCGACCGATGCCTGCTTCTGAGCGACCTCGAGCATGGCCTGAACCTGCGGAGCGTCCAGCGTATGGAGGCTTGCCGTGGTCTCGCCCGCGATCTGCATCCAAAGGCTGGATTCGACGGCCGTCTTCGGGGCTGGCAACACGTCGAAACTGTAGTGGACAAACGGGGAAGACTTGAGCGTATCGCTCTGGCCAACGAAACGCGCGCTTAGCCAAACGTAGTCACGGGTGGAGGGGTGGATCAGCAACATAACGAGCGCCCCGATCAGGGCGCCAACCGCCATCCTCCGAGTGCGCGTCATCTATTTGTAGACGGGGAGCGGTTCTCGAAAAGCGGAATTGCCGGCGCATCCGCCGCGCGCTTTACTCCTGCGCCGCCGACGTTGAAGACTGGCAAATCCGAGCTGCGAGACACCAACTGGATGGCTGCGAGCATCACGATCATCGCGATCCCCGCGCCCAAAATCGCCGGAGACCAGTATCCCACGCTCGACCGAACTCGATCGACGTGAAACCTGCGCAAGACGCGAGAGTCGAAGTTGGATTCCGATTGGCCGTCGAACGAAGCTTCGCGCAACATGTTCAGGGCAAGCGAGAACTGTTCTTCGTGCCTTCGGCAATCGGAGCACTCGGCGCGATGCCGATCCATGAACGCCTGATCGTCCCAACGAATGGCGCCATCATTCGACGACGAGAGCAGCCGGTAGAACTTACGACAGGCAAAGCGGAGCTTCATTCGGCCATCGCCTCGATCCAGAGTTTCCGAAATCGTTCGCGAGCGGTGTGCAACCTCGATCGAACCGTTCCAATGGGTACGCCCATGACTTCGGCGACCTCTTCATAGCTGAACTGCTCAATCTCTCGGAGAACGAGCGTGGCGCGGAGGTCGGGCGGCAATTGGCCTAATATCTTCTCGATCACGACGCGGCTTTCTACAGCTCCACCCTCGTGATCTTGCACAGAATCAAACTCAGCGGGTTCGGGACGCTTGACGCGCAAGCGATCCATGCAAAGGCGAACGCAAATTCTATACAAAAAGCCCGAAAACGCGCGGTCGTCGCGGAGTCGCCGAATCTCGCGAAAAGCCTTGAGGAACGCCTCCTGCGAAACGTCTTCCGCCTCATGGCGATCTCGGAGGAGGTTGGACGCCGTTCGAATCAGTCGATTCCGGTGCCGCGCGATAAGGTGGGACAACGCGGTCTCGTCCCCCTCGCGGCACCTGGACACCCACTGCAATTCGTCAGCAATGGCATCGGCCTTCGAGGTTGCAGTCAGTCGGACTTCAAGCATGATCTCACACCTTACCCATTATAAACTCATTTCCCTGAGTTCCAAGCAGGTTTTGCGCCGAGAACAGCACACTATACGGGCAAGACGGATCGCAGACTCCAATTGGTTCGAACCTACGGTAGACTGGCGATCCTATGCCGGTTCCTTTGATGCTGGTCCCCACCGGTCTTGCGGCCCTCCTTGGCGCGCAACAGGGCGTGGACCGGTTTGAAGGCGACCTAACCGTCACTTGGCGTACGAAGACGATCGACGTCGAGCGAAAGTCCGTCATTTTTGCTGGGGAAGTCAAAGCCGTTTACGGGGTCAGCACCGTGTATTGCGACCGGCTCGAAATCCGCTCGTCCGAGTCCGAAAGCTACGCGGTCGCCAGCGGCAGCGTTCGGCTCGAAGACCCTGATGCTAGGATGTCTAGTGATTCTTTCGAGTTTGACTGGAAGCAGCGAACGGGCGCGGCCCAAAACGTTCAACTGCTACTAGGCAGTCTAGCGGTGTGGGCCGGTCGCATCTCGGTTTCTGGCTCGCGATGGGAGCTTTTTGATTCCAAGGTTGTGGTTTGCGAGCAGCAAGGCAAGATGCTCGGCGCGCAGATTCGCAAAGCCGAGGTGGAAGTGGGGCGGAGGGCGATTCTGCGGGGCGCCAGCTTGATCGTAATGAACGGAAAGTGGCTGACGCTGCCCCGATACGAAGCCCAACTCGACCCGGATCAGGCGGGATTTAGGTGGCCGACGCTCGCGTATGAAAGGGATTCGGGCATGGGCACACGATGGTCGAGCGACCTTCGGCTTTCGCCTTCGAGCATTTTCGTGTTCGATGTGACCTCCTACCCCAAGCGTCTACCGAGTAGCCTCTACGGGCTGTCTCTCAACCTTGATCCCGCTCGTTCGGGCGTCCGGCTCGCCCCCCAGAGCGATCTCAACGAGCGCTTTCAGGGGAGTTTTCTCGACAACGTCGCCGTTACCAGCCCTCAGGACGAGCAAGATTCGATGTCGGTGCGGCGGCGATTTCTTTCAGTCAGTTCGGTGTGGAACCAGAAAGTGCCAGGGTTTCCCGGCATGAGGGTAAGCGAGCCCTGGCAGCTCGCGTACGCCCACTCCGGGGCAACCCAACTCGGAGCCTTTTCGCTCGACGCGCGGTACCAGCAAATAGGGATTGCCGGTGAGAGATATGAGGACCGGGCGAACGTCCGGCTCGCTTTCCGGGGCCGGACGGCAAGTCTCGCGTCGGGTTTCGCACCGTATTGGGGATTCGACGGCCAGTGGTTCGGCGGTGGCGACGATTACTCGTGGGTGAGGGCAACCGGTGGGCTTATCTGGCAAGCTCCGGGCGGTCCCCGAGTCACGGTTGGCTATGCGCATACCCTGTTTCGCGGCGACCCTTCGTTCCCGTTCGATGCTCCTGGCCCGGCGGAACTCGCTCTGACCCGGCTCGACTGGAGACTGGGGCCGCGTACCCTGAGCGTACTGGGTCAATGGGACGTGCGAGCGGAGCGGTGGCACAAAACGGAGGTGCGGTTTGCGCAGGTTGCGGGCTGCCTCGAGCCGTTCGTCCTCTGGCGCGAACAGACGCGGCAGTTCACGGTAGGAGTCACCTTAAGGCCGCTGGAAGTGCTGACTCAACTGGAACACAGGCTGGCGTCTCGCGACAGAAACAACCGCCCGAAACAGCGGGATTGAAATCCGCGCCCTGCCTAAGCGGCGCTGGCTTCAATCAACTCACACCCTTGGATGCGGTCTAGGCGGATCTCACCCTTCGAGGTCACCAAGCAGGGCCCATAAAGGGGCACGAATCCGACCTCATACACGAACAAGCTCTCCGATATCTCGTCGCCTTTGCGGTTCGTCCACGTCAGCCGAACGTTGGAATTGAGGAACCTTTTTGCTTCATGTATTCCCATATCCTGGTCTCACCTCACTCTGTGATTCACACTTCGCGCCCCTAGAGTTCCTTCCCTATTTCAATTCGGAATGTGCCCGTACATCGCTCAGGTTTGTTGTGCGACAATGATCGCAAGGATGGGCCTCGTCCGCCGGACATCGGGGCCGAGGCATACTGGAATCCCCATGCGCTACGTTTTCAACCGCGATCGCTGCCAAAACGTCGAGTACTCGTCGCGCCGTGAGTGGCTCCTCACCAACGGGATCGGAGGCTACGCGATGGGGACCGTAAGCGGAATCAACACCCGTCGGTACCACGGCCACCTCGTCGCCGCCACAAGGCCTCCGACCGAGAGAACCCTGCTTTTGGCGAATCTGGAAGCGAGTGCGGCGAGCGGGGGCGCGCAAGTGTGGCTTTCGGCCAACCAGTACCCAGGGGCGGTATTCCCGGATGGGTACAGGTATCTGGAGTGGTTCTCTGCAGGGAGGTCGATTCGTTGGCACTATCTCAGCGGTTCGGTCGCCATCGAAAAGTCCCTCTCGATGATGCAAGGCAAGAACGCAATCTGCGCGAACTACCGGAACGCGGGGGAATCCTCCGTCCTGTTGATCGTTCGGCCGCTGATCGCGCTCAGGTCGTATCACGGAACCTTCAACGAAACCCCTCGCTTTCCCAATTCTGTTGGGTTCCCGCCAGGGCTGACCCGCGTCGAGCACAACGGCACCGTCCTTTCGCTGGCCCATCCAGGGGCTCAATGCGTGCCCGTACAGGGCTGGTACTACCGCTTCGAGCACGCCCGCGAAATCGAGCGCGGACTGGATCCTCGCGACGATCTCTACTGCCCTTGCGAACTGCGTTTCGACCTCGAGCCGGGAGCGGTCGCGTCGATTTCTGCGGCGGAAGGAGACCCGGTCGCGCCGTGGTTTCCCGACTGGAACGATCAAGACGAAAACCTGGAATTCGGTGACCATTTGGAAGAGATGGCGGGGCCGTTCTTGGTGAAATCTGAGTCGCGCCTGACGATCGTTGCGGGGTATCCGTGGTTCACGGACTGGGGCAGAGACGCAATGATTAGCGTGCCGGGAATCTGCCTTTGCAGCGGCAGGGTGCAGGAGGCGCGCGAGATTCTCGAAGGCTTCTCGTCGGAGATGCATCAGGGCCTGATTCCCAACCGCTTCATGGAACAGGGCAGCCCCGAATTCAACACCGCTGACGCGACGCTTTGGTTCTTTCAAGCAGTCTACGAGACCCTGCGATCCGAGTGGGACGCCGAGTTCGCCGTGCGAATGTTCGACGTTTTGAGAGAGTCGCTGGATTGGCATCTGCGAGGCACGCTGTTTGGAATTCGGACCGACCCGGAGGACGGCCTTCTGACTCAGGGTGAGGCTGGTTACCAGTTGACTTGGATGGACGTCAAGATCGGCGACTGGGTGGTGACGCCCCGGCATGGGAAGCCCGTCGAGGTCAATGGGCTCTGGGTCAACGCCTTGCGAATCCTCGAATGGCTCGCCGAGAGGCTGGGACACGAGGGCCGCTCCTATGCCGAGGCAGCGGAGAGAGCGGAACAGGCGTTCGAGCGGAAGTTCTGGGTTGCAGGCCGGGGCCACTATTACGACACCGTCGACCCTTACGATGCCACCTTGCGACCGAATCAACTGATCGCCATGTCGCTTCCGTTCGGACCCGCCAAGGGAGATCGGGCGAAGGCCGCGCTCGATGTCGTCACTGCGGAGTTGTTGACGGCAGTTGGGCTGCGCAGCCTCGGTCCCAATGAGCCCGGTTACCGGGGGCGATTCGACGGGCCGCTTACCAACATGGACGCCGCGTATCACCAGGGAACCGTCTGGCCCTGGCTCTTGGGTCCTTACGTGACCGCCCTTCTGAAGCTGACTGGGGACACCGAGCAAGCCGAGCGGGTCCTGTTGCGCTCGCAAGGGATGTTGGTTGAATACGGAATCGGAGGCATCGCCGAACTCTATGACGGCGACCCGCCCCATCGCCCGAACGGGTGTCCGTTCCAGGCATGGAGCGTGGGAGAGATTTTGAGGGCTTGGAGGCTCATTCATCCTCGCAGCGAGGAAACGAAGTGAAGGAGGTCCGCTGGGGCATTCTGGGGCCGGGTTCGATCGCGCGGACGTTTGCCGAAGCCGTGAAGCGAGTTCCTGGTTGCTCGCTCTCAGCGGTCGGATCGCGAAGCTTCGAACGAGCTGCAGACTTCGCCTCGAAGCATGACGTTGAGCGTCCCCACGGCAGCTATCTCGAATTGGTGAACGACCCGGACGTCGACGCGGTGTACGTTGCGACGCCTCACGCGTTTCATTGCGAACACGCGATTCTTGCGCTTCGGGCGGGGAAGGCGGTTCTTTGTGAGAAGCCGCTCGCCCTGAACGCAAGACAAGCGGAGGCGATGGCGCGGGCCTCGCGCGAAGAAGGGCTGTTTCTCATGGAAGCGATGTGGACGCGATTCTTGCCCGCCGTGCGGTGGGTGGGGGAACGGGTCCGGGCCGGCGACTGGGGCGAGGTGAAATTCGTTTACGCGGACTTTGGATTCCGATCCAGCTTCGATCCGGCGAGCCGTCTGTATGACCTCCGATTGGGTGGTGGTGCCCTGCTCGACGTAGGGGTCTATCCGGTTTCCTTCGCAACGATGCTTTTGGGCGAGCCTGAGAGCGTTTCGTCGGCCGCCGAACTTGGCCTGTCGGGCGTCGATGAATCTTCGAGCTACCTGCTCGCTTATGCCAATGGCGCGCAGGCGTTGCTTTCGAGCAGCATCATCGTCGCGACTCCCCAAGAGGCTCGGATCGTGTGCGAGCGGGGCTGGCTCCGCCTCAAGGCCCCGTTCTTTCGGTCGACGTCGGTCGAAGTTCACTCCGGAGGCGAGGTGGAGATGCACGACTTCGCGATACCTGGCAACGGGTTCGAGTTTCAGATTGAAGAGGCGGCGGCTCGTATCCGAGCAGGAGCGGTCGAGAGTTCGATGATGCCCCATCAGGAGTCTGTGGCCGTTCTCCGGACGCTCGATCGGATTCGAGAGCCCTGGGGTCTGAAGTATCCGGGCGATGAGGCGAGCGAATGAAATACGGCTCCGTCGCCGGAGTCGGCAAACCCGTTTCGCGCCTGGTTCAAGGCACGGTCATGCTCACGGCAGCTCGTCGGGAGGCCGGCTTCGAACTACTCGACGGCGTGTTCGAGCGCGGATGCACCTGTTTCGACTCTGCGCACGTCTACGGGAACGGCGATTGCGAACGCGTTCTTGGGGAGTGGGTCCGCAGCCGGGGGATCGAAGACCGAGTCGTGATTCTCGACAAGGGCGCGCACCCCTACGAGGGCCGGAACCGGGTCACGCCCCACGACATTCGCTCCGACTGCATGGAATCCCTAGGAAGACTAGGACTATCGTTCATCGACCTATACTTGTTGCATCGGGACGACCCCGCCGTACCCGTCAGCGAGATCGTCGATACCCTAGAGGACCTAGCTAATGAAGGGCTGATCGGCGCTTATGGGGGCTCGAACTGGACGGTTGGCCGACTGCGCGAGGCGGCCGAGTACGCGGCAAAAGCAGGCCGCCGAGGGTTTGCGGCTTCGAGTCCTCAATTTGGACTCGCCTGGCCCCAGAAACCGGTCTGGGAGGGTTGCGTTACTCTGGGCGGGCCCAGAAACGAGCCCTTGCTCGAGGCGTACCGGCAGATGGGTATTGCTACGTTTGCGTGGTCGAGCCTCGGGGGAGGTTGGTTTTCGGGGAGATTTTGGCGCGGGGTTACTGGCGACCACGAGGACTACTTTGACAAGCTTTGCTGGGAGTGTTATGCCCACGAAGAGAACTTCAACCGCCTCGAACGCGCCGAGGAACTAGCGAGGCAGTCGGGGTGTTCGCCCGCCCAGATCGCTCTTGCTTGGCTGATGCACCAGGACCTCGATTGTTTCGCGCTTGTCGGTTGCCGAAGCGTCCCGGAGTTCGCAGAGAATGCTGCCGCGCTCGACGCGGTCCTACCGGCAGCGCAGGTACGTTGGCTTACCGAAGGCGGGCCGGAGCCCACGCCTGAATCGTAGCCAGGCGGCAATCTCTTTCATCCCTCCGCGGGCCAGGGGTGGAGGCTCATGGTACGGAACTCCAGGACGAGACTCTCCTCCTCATGGAGGCGGCGGGATAGAAATGAACTCCTGGCCGTTCGCGGAGAGCGCTTGACAGCGCGAGTTGAGCTTGGCAGACAACCTAGCGCCGGGCGGGCTTCGGTGGGGGGCGAGTCTCCTCAGAGATCGTTGGGCGGCAGATTTCACCTCCTGATAACCTGCATCTAACTTGCAGATAACGTTGCCCGGCGACACTTCTGGATGGAGGTGAATTCCCATGAAACGAGCGTTTACGCTTATTGAGCTTCTCGTGGTTATCGCAATCATCGCGATCCTCGCGGCGATCCTGTTCCCTGTGTTCGCACAGGCCAAGACGAGCGCAAAGGTGAACACGAGCCTTTCGAACATCAAGCAGCTTGGATTAGCGCTGCACATGTACTCAACTGATTACGACGACGCGATCGTCCACGATTACGGCACGAGCTACACGTCCACAGATACGTGGGTCGGCGACGTGTACCCATACGTGAAGAACCGTGGCGTCTTCTTCGATGCTCTCGTTCCAGAGCCTCAAGGCGACGACTTCGAAGACCCGTTTTATCCGGGCTTCGTCTACAAGTGGCAATGGATCACGAACCTTAGCCTGAACGTCGACGGGTATTCCAGGGCGTTTGGCGGAACGGACTGCAACAACATCGACTGGTCGACTTATCGGCAGCGGACGATGACCTCGATCGAATATCCGTCGGAGAGATTGGCGATCGCTCCTACGCGGTACGCGAATCTGCCGTTCTCGTGGCTTCGATTCTACGGCATCGACGCCGCATGGCCAACCATGGACCGATACGCGACCGGATGGAGTTGGTACCAACTCATCTGGGACGGTCGGCGTGAGTATCCGGGCCCCAGATTCGTGGGAGCCTTCGCGGATGGCCATGCAGCGAAGTTCGGCAAGGAGAAGTTCGTGTCGTATTACGCCGACAATCCTGCAGCGAGCGAGGCTACGACGTACACGCAATTCTGTACGGTGATGGACCAAAAGAACCTTTGGAAGTTCTGGGGGCAACCTTGGTCAGGAAACTAGGTGCGCTGACGTTCGCACTGACTCTTCTTCAGGGGCTGGTCGGTTGTAAGGGTCAGGCGGGCCCCAATGACCCCTCAATGACGCCTAAACAAGAGGAAGGCATGAGGGCGGGCGCCTACACGGACGAGCAGCGCTTAGGTCGCGCGCAACGCCCGAAGTAACTTGTATCGGCCGGGTGTGGGAACGGGGCAGGAGCAGAGCGCCCCGTTCTTGCCCCCATAACGGCTTGGGAGAGAGATCCGAGTACACTCTCCAAGTGGACGTTCAAAGCGGGGACCGGCCGAAGGAGGAGTGCGGCGTCGTCGGGGTCTACACGCCCGAGCAGCAAGCGGCGAGGGTCACCTTCTTTTCACTCTTCGCTCTCCAACACCGGGGCCAAGAGTCCGCAGGCATCGCTGTGTCCGACGGGCAGACGGTCCGAATGCATCGGGACATGGGGCTTGTCAGCCAAGTCTTTGACGAGCGCGCGCTTGCCAACCTACAGGGAATCCTCGGAATCGGGCACACACGGTACAGCACCACGGGTTCGAGCGTCTTGCGGAACGCCCAGCCCGTGTATTGCCAGAGCCTGGACGGCGACATTGCGGTTGCTCACAACGGCAACCTGATCAACACCGTCGAGCTTCGCGCCGAACTCGAAGCCGAAGGCGAGACCTTCGAAACCACGAGCGACAGCGAGATCCTCGCCCGACTGCTCGTCCGGCACATGAGCGAGGGGCCTGAGGCCGCAGTAGCGAATCTCATGCGAAGGGTCGAGGGCGCTTACAGCGTCGCCGTGCTTACTCCGACTCAGGTGTTGGGATTTCGGGATCCCCACGGGATTCGGCCGATGGTCGCCGGCAAGGTCGGCTCGGGGTTCATGCTCGCAAGCGAGAGCTGTGCGTTTGGGCCCGTGGCAGGCACGGTGGACCACGAGCTCGCTCCGGGCGAATTGGTCATCATCGACGAGCAGGGGATGAGGTTCGTTCAGGCTCACCCAACCGTCCGCAGAGCGATGTGCTTGTTCGAGTTCATCTATTTCGCAAGGCCCGACACGGTGATGTACGGGGAGAGCCTCTACGGGGTGAGAGAGAACATGGGGCGCGAGCTTGCGCGGGAGCACCCGGCCGAGGCAGACATTGTGGTTCCCGTGCCCGACAGCGGGATTCCCGCCGCGTTGGGTTTTGCGGAGGCATCGGGGCTGCCGTTCCGTGAGGGCATGATGAAGAGCCGGTACATCCACCGCACGTTCATCGCCCCCGACCAGAGGCTCCGCGACCTCGGGGTGCGGATGAAGCTGACGCCGCTCGTCGAGCACATTCGCGGGCAGCGCATCGTGCTGGTGGACGACTCGATTGTTCGCGCGACGACCACCAAACAGATCGTCAAGCTGCTCTTTGAGGCGGGCGCGAAGGAGGTCCATGTGAGGATCACCGCCCCGCCGATCAAGTGGCCCTGCTACTACGGGATCGACATGGCAAGGCGCGAAGAGCTCGCCGCGGCGAAGATGACGGTCGAAGAGATTCGGCAACATATCGGCGCCTCGAGCCTCGGCTATCTCTCGGTGAGGGGCGCCTCGCGCGCGGTCGGGACCACACAAAGCGAACTCTGTACCGCCTGCTTCACGGGTGAATACCCGATCCCCGTCCCCCAAGACCTCAGCAAAGACGCGCTCGAGGTGGGAAAGGTGGGTGAAATGACCACCGTCGCCTCGGACCCTGCGTGAGTTGGGGGTGCCGCCCAGACTGGGTCGCACTTTGTCCCACCTGTACTGAAGTCGATTCGGAAGCCGGGTGCCCCGGTCTGACTCGCAGAGCAGACCGGGAAAGGCTTAGGCCGGGTGAAGAGAGCGGGGAGCACAACCTTGCCATCCCCAAAAAAAAGTGAAGATCCGGGTGCCCCGGTCAGACTCGGAGTGTGGCCATCCCATGGGACAAGTCTACTTGCCACGGGTGCCACCCCAAACTTGTCTTTGGGGTGCTCCGGCGGGAGCCCCTCCCGCTGGCGCCACGACGCCCTCTACCCGCCCCAAGGGTGTTTGGCTCTGATTGCAGGCTCGGGAAGGGCAGACAAGGGGTCCGCCTGCATCTGGGCTCAGTTGCCAGCCGTATTGCCACTTGTGCGATTCGTCAAAGAGGACCCCTGGTGGAATTCGAGGGTCGACACCACGACCTCGGAGGATATCGGCTGCTTCCTGATTGGTTGCCTACCTGAGATCGGCCTCCCGCTCCTCGTCATCTTCCTGCCGATCTATGGCATGGTGCGGTTCGCCCGATGGATCACTGCAAGACTACGCCCAAGTTCACGAGGTCTTAGGGAACCGCTCTTTCGAATGACCGGGGCGTCCCCCAGGCCTTCGCCCCAACCTCACCTCACCACAGGCTGGACCCAGGCGACCTCGGTTTCGCCTTCGGAGTACGGGTTGGATTTGGGCTTTGAAGACACCACCCGCGCCCGGACGTAAATCTCGTCCCCTCGGAATCGGTAGCTCGGAGAGGGGCCCTTGACCGTCGCCAGCACTCGCCCGATGTCGGAGCTGTATTGCATCGTCACCCCCAACGGCTCGCCGTTCGGTCCCAGAACGGGCTTTGCGGTTGGGTCATATCCACGACGGGTTCCGATGAAGAAGGTCGTGTAGGTCACACCCTTTTCGGGCCGAACGTCGATCGAGAGCGTGCGGCCGTCGAAGCGCGTTCGGTTCAGGACGACCCCCGAAGAAGCATAGAAGTCGCCGTCTTCCATCGCCCGGACGATGTCTTTCGCAGACAGGCGAGGGGCATGGACCATAACCCACCCTCGGCCCGGATTGGCCTTTGTGAGGTGCGATTCGTGGTAATTGTGCGCGTCGTCCACCGCCACCCCATACATGACGCCCTTCTTGAGTTCGGCCAGCCGCTTGGTGAGGATGATGTCCCACACGCGCTCCATTCCGGCGTGGGTGGCGTCGCCGTAGTTGTGGACCGCTGGATGGCCGTTGTAGACCTCGAAAAACTTCTCGCCCTCGAGTTGCATCAGTTCCTCGGCGGTGATCGCCCAGATGAAGTTCGGGTGGTTGATGTGCGGGAACATCGGCACACCGGTTCGCCGGCGCTGCTCGTTGACGGCGTCGACGTTCTTCTGCATCGTGTCCAGAATCGACGTGCCCGATTGCGGCGGGATGAGTTCTTGGATGTTGGTCGCGTTGACGTGGATCGGCTTGCCTCCGTGGCCCGCGCTAATCTCTTCGCTTTGGATCATTAGAAACCGGCTCGGTTCTTCGAAAAGGCGCTTGATCTCGCTGAGCGTACGCAGTCGGACTTCCACCTTGCCGTTTCGAACGCGAGTCCGCACCCAGTCTTCGCCGAACCTCTGGATGTATCGGGCGAGCACCGCGCCGCGCCCACGGGTTCCGCTCAGGTCGAACCACTTTTCGCCGACGCTCAATACGTTGTGGTCGCTCAGCGCGAGGAAGTGGTAGCCGTTGCGCTTATACCAGTCGGCGACCATTTCGGGGTAGTCGTCCCCGTCACTCCAAAGAGTGTGAGTGTGGAGATTGCCCTTCCACCATGTCGCGGGCGGCGGCGAGTCGGGGCTAAGGAGCAAGAGGGCGAGCGTTAGCGTCGAGAGCATCTTGTAGCGGAGGCTACCAGACTCGTGCGAAGGAATGAGATTGGCGCGCGAAAAGGGCTTCCGTTGCGTCCTGAAGGGAAGAGGCGGGATCGTGAAATCTGATTCGTTGGAGCGGCGAAGAGTCGACGGCTGGATGGTCTATGGCCTCGTCACGACGACGCTGTTCTTGGCGGGGGTTCTCGTGCAGAAGGTACTTATGGAGCCAGGTCGCCAAGAGGGTATAGCCGCTTCCGAGCGGGTCCTCAGATTGGCCTGCCAACGAGACTCTGAGGGCATTGCCGCCTTTTCGTCTCCTGCAGTCGTTGAGTTCATGCGGCAGCGAGACGAGAAGTGGGGAAGGTGGTGAAATACAGCTTCGAGGACTCGCTCGTTCAGGTCGGCGGGTCTCCGGCGCAGGTACAGTGGCGGGTCTGGCGGGAGCGGAAGAACGTGCGCGAAACTTTCTACTGCATCAACGATCGGGTTGTGCAGGCGTTCGTTTCGTGGCCTGAGGCAGAGGAGAAGTAAGGTGAAGGCGTCGACGGGGTGGCGAGGTTGAGCGGCAGGTCGCCGTCCCCTGGGATTAGGCTAACTCCCACGGGGCGCCACCCCAAACTCGCTTTGGGGTGCTCCGGGGCTGGCGGGTTGAAAGCGATTGGGTGGCTTTGCACGGGTGCCACCCCAAACTTGTTTCTGCGGTGCTCTGGGGCTGGGTTGAAAGCGATTGGGTGGCTTTGCACGGGTGCCACCCCAAACTTGTTTTGGGGTGCTCTGGGGCTAGGGTTGAAAGCGATTGGTTGGCTTCCCACGGGTGCCACCCCAAACTTGTTTTTGGGGTGCTCCGGGGCCGGCGGGTGCAAGGCACGAAGCAG
>WBZY01000186.1_pt1 | contig 54981 bp, 55 predicted proteins | sample 5204191 | NCBI WGS metagenome assembly WBZY01 (sample SAMN12344363, study PRJNA552823) | activated sludge metagenome | biome: Activated sludge suspended growth; feature: Anammox Sidestream; material: Wastewater; isolation source: activated sludge from anammox sidestream of wastewater treatment...
GATGTAATCCCCTACTGGAACAGCGCAATCGCCGTCAACGAACTCCCCCTCTAACCTGAGCAGCCGCGCGCCTTGGAACGGCTGATTCGAATGAATCGCCTCCCGAATGTGAAAATACTCGCAGCCAAATGCGCGCTTATTCGTGGGTTCAAGCCGCTCGACGACGATCCCGTGAGCGAGAAGCAGCCGGACAGCGTCTCGGAACGAAGAAGGGATCACATAGGCGACCGGCAAGTTCGCCGTTCGCGTCGGACGAAAGCGATCGAACACCTCCATCGGAACGCGCTCGATGACTTCGGGCGCCATTCCCGACCGCGGAGCGCCGGCCCTTTCCATCAAGACCTCTTCGACTCCGCGTGAGGCCATTTCGAACCGTACTCCGAGCCTTTTCGGTTGCTTCGTGATCTCCCTTCCCATCGAGGATACGTCCGCTTCACGGATCAGTCGGACCACCCTCTCACGCTGGTTGGCGATCTCTTCCAGGACCAGATAGGTGAACCAGTACGTCGCTTCGATTCTCTTTTTGAACGGCAAGTAGCTCATCGCCTCGGAAAGCACAGCGACGCGGTTGCGAAGGCCCGCGTAGTTGGTGACGTAGCGTCCCTCTTCGCCGAAGGTCTGCCAGACTTGCGAACCCGGCTGACCCGAAGCGTTGCCGTAGTCGAAGGTCTCTAGGTGGGCCTCGGCCCTCATCCGCTCCCGCACCTTGGGAAGGAGTTCCGACCGGCAGAAATCGAGAACCCGCGGATCCGTGTTGGGATGGAGCGGCGGGGAATATGTAAGGTGATATCCGTGACGGGTGCCGTTCGTGGTGTGCAGGTCCATGACCACGTCGGGGTCCCATTTGCGGTACACGTGTTCGAGAACCGCGTTCATCTCGGGGGACCTCGCTTTCATGCAGTCTCGGTTGAGGTCGAGACCCTCGCCGTTGGCCCTTTGTCCGACTCGCGCCGGTCCGTCCTGCGACGGGCGATTGCGGCGTCCTTCTCCCCAGTTCTCGTTGCCGTCGGCGTTGTAGACCGGAACGACCACAAGGACCAGTTCCTTGTGCAGCGGTCGGATCGTACTTAGGCCGAAGGAGCCCTTTTGCGAGAAAAGGTCGCGAAGCAGCATCTGCGCGGCTTCTTTGCCTTCGACCTCGCCGCCATGAATGTTCGCCTGCACGTATACAACAGGTCGGCCCATCCGCTTCGCTTGCATCCCGTCTGAGACGGGTGGGTCGGACATCACCACCAGCGGTAGCTGCCTTCCTCCAGCGCTCGATCCAATCCACTCGAACCGGATCGGCGCCCAGGCATCTTGGAGCTCGCGGAGGAAGCTCACGACGTCTTCGAGCGAGGATGTCTCAGCGTATTCAGTGAGCTCCGGCTTGGATTTGGGGAGGGGGAGGTCTTGGCTCAAGCCGTTGGCCGAAGCACCGAGACACAAGGCGAGGGGCAGGGTCGTGAAGATCATGGAGGGTCCTTCCGAGGGGACTATACCGCCAGGGCTCGCGCGGGTCGCGGGCCCGATCTCCCGCAAGATCGGTGGGAATCTGGCGAGCGGTCTCCCGCGAAAAAGAAACCGGCCCTGGCCCTCGGGGGCCAAGACCGGATCGAGACTCACTGCCGGAGTGTGATTACTTGCGGCGTCGGCGAGCCATGAGGGCGACTGCGCCCGAACCGAGGGCGATCATCGAAGCGGGCTCGGGGACGACATCGAGCGAAATCGTGCCGCTGTCCCATTGGCCGTCGATTGCGCCACTCACGTCGTCATAGGACTCGTAGAACTCCATCCTAAGAAAGCCGTCGTGGAGACCGATCACGAACCCAACGGCCGTCATGAGGTCGAGCATGCCGCCGCTGCTGAACGCCTGCGTTCCGGGGTTGTTCACACCGGCGCCAGGGCGCAAGAACAGGTCATCGTCCTCGTTCTGAGCCGAGTCGGAGAACCTCACACCGACTTCACTGAGCCAGCTAGTGCCGTACGCAGAAAGCACGACGTCCCAACCGATCGCAGCGATGTCGACGGGGTTGCCGCCACCGAGGTCGAGCATAACGACCACGTTGTTGGGGCTGCCCAGGGCGTCCCAGCTTGGGGTTCCCGTCACGTCGTAGTTGTAGATGTAAGCGTTGGCCGCGCCGACAATGCCGACCGCCATCGAAAGTGCTAATAGCTTCTTCATTTTGTTCCTTTCCTCACGGACTTAGCCGCATCCCAAGGGGTACGACGCAGTCGATTGCGAATCCCATGGTAAGCGATTCTTGGAAAAAAGGGACAGGGACAAATACCAGTTTAGAGGTACTCTGGTAAGAATACGCGAGTACATTTGCTTGGACTCTCCGGCACTTTACCTAATATTTGTAACAGGTTCCCTGGTTCAACGAAATCCGCAATATTACTGGGTGCCTATCCTCTTACGACTCTTCAGTATCGGTCTCATGTTCCCTGAAGGAGACCCTTTCCGCTTCCGCAGAGGCCGGGCGAGAAACTGCGGGCCGGTGAATGGCCTCGCCTGCTTCGGCAAGCTCGCGCACTCGAAGGCGGGCGGCTCGCTCCTCCGCGCCGGGGGACAGAGGCCAGAGCGTATCCTCAACCCAGAAACTGCTCAAGAACTCGTTCCAAGTCCGGTCATAAACCGAACGCGTCTGTTCGGCCAACCGCGACCAATCGAAGTCCGTTCGAAGCCTCTCCTTGGCGGACTGGGCCATCGAACGCGCTTCATCTCCGGACTCCAGAGCCCTGCAAATGGCCCACGCAAGCGACTCAGGGTTGTTCGCATAGCAGAGGGTTCCCGTTTGATCGTGAAGCACGACCTCTCGCAACCCGCCCGCATCGCTGGCTACCACCGGTACCCCCGCAGCCATTGCCTCAAGAGCTACGATGCCAAATGGCTCATAGAGGGAAGGGAAGACCGCGACATCCGCAATCCGATAGGTTTGATGCAGAGCCCGGTTCGCCATGAACCCCGTAAACAGCACCTTCTCCTTCAGACCTACCCAATTGGCAAACCTCTCGAAATGGTCTCGCTTGCCCCCGCCAACGATGACGAACTTGGCCTTAGGCATTCGAGATAGCACGACGCTCGCGGCATCGAGCAGGAGCTGAATTCCTTTTTCTCTGACGAATCGCCCGACGTACATCACGACGGGTTCATCGGGCAACGCGAACCGGCTGCGCCACTCCGCGTGTTCGCCCGACGTCCATTCGAATTCAAACTTCGTGGCGTCGATCCCGTTGAAGATCACGTCGATCTTGTCAGTTGGAACGTCGAACGACCGATTTACCTCGCCCCGCATGAATTGCGAGCACACGATGACTCTCCACGCTTCATAAGTGAGCCAGTACTCCTGCTCATGGATGTACTTTTGGGTTTCGGTCCAGATGCCTCCGTTCCGGCCCTCTTCGGTCGCGTGAATCGTCGCCACCATCGGCAGCTTGTACTGATACTTGAGCTCGCGCGCAGCGTCGAGGGAAAGCCAATCATGAGCGTGAAAGATCGTGGGTTCGCCCCCTGGCCGCCAATCCTCGAGGAGCCGCCTGACGCGCTTTTCCGTTGCGACGTTGAGAAGCTGGATCTCATGAATGAAGTCATGGGGCTCGCCCTCCAAATGAACCCTGTGGACGTGGACGCCGCTGGGTTCGACCTCCTCATCGGGGGCCAGAGGGGTAGCCTTAGTGACGACGTGAACCTCGACGCCCTGATCGGCCAACTGCTGGGAGAGTTCGTGGACGTGCGGGCTGATGCCTCCGACGATTCGGGGCGGGTATTCCCAGGCGAGCATCATGATCCGCATTGGCGCTTTCGGGTCCTGTCGAGCGAAGAGCGTACCGCAATGCTGAGGGGGTGAAGCGAAGTTGTTTCGGGATAGGACGGACGCAGGCGCCCAACTCGGGGCGAAAGTCGCCGAATTCGGCTTTGAGAACCCGATCGTGGTCGCCCTGCCTCGCGGCGGAGCCATCGTCGGTGTCGAGGTTGCTCGAGCTTTGAATGCTCCGATCCGGCTTCTCGTCGCTCGTAAGGTAGGCCATCCCCAGAGTCCGGAGTATGCGATTGGGGCGGTTTGCGGCGATGACCCTCTCGTGTGGAACCCGAACGAAAAGGGCGCGATCGAAGGCCGAGGCTTGGCCAAGGCGTTGGAGAAGGCAAGGGAAGAGTCAAGGCAGCGCGCCAAGGCGTACGGCCCCTGGGCGACCCTTCCTGACCTCGACGAAAGGACGGCGATTGTGGTCGACGATGGTCTGGCGACCGGCAGCACAGCGCGAGCGGCGCTCGAGCACCTGAGGCTGAAAGGAGCCGAGCCTCTCCTACTCGCCGTCCCGGTCGCAGCAAGCCAAACCGCCGCGCAGATTCGAAGCGAAGGCGTACTCGTCATCGCGCTTGAAGAGCCTATCTTTGGCTTCGGTTCGGTCGGGCAGCACTACGCTGACTTTCAGCAGGTGAGCGATAGGGAAGTGCTCGACGCCCTTGAGCGCCGGGATCGAGAGTTGCGCGATGCGCAATAGGCTTGAGGGCCTGTCGGGTTCAGTCGGCACTAAGGCCTGGACTCGCTCAACGAGCGGTGCTTGCCAGGTTTTTGCCTTCGGCGTCACAGTTCTCCCTCGTGGCGCAATACCTATGTGAGGGTCCTTCGGATCGATGGAGCGACTTCAATCGGCTGGATCGAATGAACGACCCCTTGGAGTGCATTTCTATGAAGAACAGATTGCTGATTGCCGTTGTCGGCGGCACCCTTGCTGTGCCTTCCCTGAGCATGGCGATTTTCTACGACAACTTCGACACTGAGAACGGGGGCGTCAGCTCGCTCAACTACGGCTCGTTTGCGAACTGGGACGTATCAGGCGGAACCGTGGACCTCATCGCAAACGGCGCCTACGGCCTCTTGGGTTCGGGCATGTTTGTGGACATGGACGGATCGACCAGCAACGCCGGCGTGTTGACAACAAAGACCGCATTCGCTTTGTCGGGAGGCACCACCTACGTTCTCCGATTTTCGATCTCAGGCAACCAGCGCGGCGGAGCGGATGATTCGATGACTGTTTCGCTCGGATCTCTCTACAGCGAGGTCTTCACGCGATCTGCCGCCGCACCTTGGGAGGTTGTTGAGCGGAACATCTTTGTGGCCGCCGGCACAAACGCAAATCTCACTTTCGACCACGCGGGCGGCGACCATCTGGGAATCCTCCTGGACGAAGTCGAAATCGCGGTGGTTCCTGAGCCGACTTCGCTTGCTGCCATCTGTGGGGGAGTCATCGCCCTTCTGCGCCGCCGAAAGCAATAATCGTTTGAGTCGCATCGCTTCTTTGGGGCGTCCGATCGGATCGGGCGCCCTCGTTCTTTTGCATCGAGGTCCCCCGGGAGGCAGATCGGTCCAGACCTTGATGATGACCCTGACCCTGCGCACTTCGGCAGCACTCTTAACATTTCCATTAGCTTGAGCGAGTAGCCTATGGCAAAGTGGAGAAAAGAGCCATGAGTGACCATCGCATTTCCCGACGATCGATCTTGAGTGCCAGCGCAGCGCTCACATCTGCAGGAGCGCTAGGGCTCCCCTTGAAAGGCCTCCCCCGTGAGTTCCAGAAGACGGAGGCGAAGAACATCATCTTCTGCGCCGTCGACGGCATGGCGATGAGCGTCCTGACCATGGCCCATCACCTCAACCAACTTCGGGGAGGGAAGGGCTCGTATTGGGCTTGGCTCCTCGATCAAGACTTCGTCGTAAACGGACTCCAAGACACCCCGTCCCTCAGTTCCCTGGTCACCGATTCGGCTGCCGCGGCTTCGGCTTGGGGCTGCGGAAGGAGAATCTGGAATGCCCAGATCAACGAGTTCCCGGACGGTACCAAGCTCCGGACCCTCTACGATCTCATGCAAGCGAAGGGGACAAGAACGGGGCTCGTGACCACGACTCGAATCACCCACGCCACTCCTTCGGGATTCGCGATTCAAATCGACCATCGAGACAAGGAAAACGAGATCGCCGTCCAACACCTCCAGGCCAACGTCGACGTACTGATGGGTGGGGGGTCGCGGCATTTCGACGCTGCCGCACGTTCGGACAAGAGAAACCTTTTCGGCGAGTTCGCGAACAAGGGCTACCGAGTCGTGCGCGACCGCGATGCGCTGCTTCGCGCTGAGGCGGGGAAGCTCCTCGGACTCTTTTCCAGTTCCCACATTCCCTACACGGTCGACCGGAAGCACGACACGAAGCTCGATGCCACGGTACCCACGCTCGCTGAAATGACCTCCAAAGCGATCGAACTCCTCGACGGCGGCCCCAACGGCTTCATCTTGCAGGTCGAGGGAGGTAGGGTGGACCATGCCGCGCACGCCAACGATCTTCCCGGGATGCTCTACGATCAGCTGGAGTTCGAAGACGCCGTTCGGATCGCGGTCGAGTTTGCCCTCAAGGACAAGGAAACGCTCGTCGTCATCACCGCCGACCATGCGACGGGCGGCCCTTCGCTCAACGGAGCGGGCTCCGAATACTTCGATTCGACGCAGGGCCTGAAATCCGTTACCCAGATGAAAGCCTCGTTCGAGCGGCTCGCGCCAGCCATCGCGTCGAGCAAGTCGACAGGGGAAATCAAGAACGTTGTCAACGAGATGTGGGGCGTCGAACTCACCGACGCCGAGGCCGGCGCCATCAAGGCCAGCTTCAGCAGCGACTCCCCCTTCAAGGTTTCCGATTTCTACAAGTCGAGGGACGCGAGTCTTGCCGCGATCTTGGGGAACCACTGCAAGGTCACATGGACCAGCAATAACCACACGTCGGACCTTGTTTTCCTCACGGCCATCGGCCCCGGAAGCGCCCTTTGCTCGGGTCTGACCCTCAACACCTCACTGTTCGACATCATGTTGCGGTCCAAGGGCCTGAGTCACGCAAATCCCACGATGTCGTTCGAAGAGGCACGTCGGCACCGCGCGAAGACAGAAACGCCCGAAACGACGCATGAGGACGCGTTCGAGGAGTTCTTGCGAGAATCCCACGCAGGGGAAATCTGACATCTATTCTTTCGGTGAGGCGGGGCAGGGACCCTTCCGCAATCCAGCACGCTTCAAAGTTACGAGAGAGTCATAATATTTCTTATCAGAAATACACTTCTTCGACCTTTCGCGGCGTTAGGGGGACCTGTGGGGTGCGATCGACTCAGTGGATCGTAAGCGCGCCATTGGCCGAAATCCTCTGATCGAGGACCGAGGCCGCGCCGTCGCAATACGCAAGGATATCGTCGAGCGTCTCCCGGTGCGCAGGCTTGGGCTGCATCATCCTTCGCGTTACGACCACGGCTGCGGCCGTAAGACCCAGCGCCGTGAGGACCGGTAGCCAAGGGACTCCCCGGCTTCGCTCAGGTCGGGCCGTGTCGGAAACTCCGCTGTTTCGTTCCATTTCAATGCGTTCCTATTGGACGTTATTCTTGAGATCGGTGTTTTGCGGGGTTTTTGGAGGACGGAATCGCGTTTTGCCAAAAGCCCAGCAAACTTCGCTCGCTTGGGGCCAGACCGGTACACTTGAGGGCTCATGTTCGACAACCTGACCCGCCGCATTTCGGGCATTTTTTCGAATCTCCGGCGCAAGGGCAGACTGTCCGAAGACGACGTCAAGGAGGTCTTGCGGGAGATTCGCGTCGCGCTTCTCGAAGCTGACGTGAATTTTCAGGTCGCCAAGGACTTCTGCAAAGTGGTTGCGGAACGGGCGGTCGGCGAGGAAGTCTACGGCAGCCTGTCAGCCGATCAGACGATCGTTCGCATAGTACGCGATACCCTTGTCGAGTTCCTTCGCTCGGACGATGCGGGCTTCAAGTGGTCACCGAGCCCGCCGACGGTCGTGGTTCTTTGCGGGCTTCAGGGCTCTGGCAAGACGACGACCGCCGCCAAGCTCGCCGTGTGGCTGCAGAAGCAGGGAAAGAAACCGATGCTGGCGGCGTGCGACATCCAGCGTCCCGCGGCCGTACACCAGCTCGAAGTCCTCGGCGAGTCCATCGGCGTGCCCGTATTTAGCTTGCAGGACGGAACTTCCCCGCCACTGATCGCTCGCCGAGCTCTGGAGCGAGCCAAGTTCCTGATGCAGGATGTGCTGATCGTCGATACCGCAGGCCGACTGCAGATCGACGCTCCGCTCATGGATGAGTTGCAGGCGATCGTCCGGGAGGTTCAGCCGACGGAAACGTTCTTGGTCGTTGACTCCACCACCGGCCAGGAAGCGGTCAACGTAGCCCAAGCCTTTTCCGAGCGAGTGCAACTGACGGGATCGATTTTCACGAAGCTCGACGGCGACACCCGCGGAGGGGCCGTCGTTTCGGTCAAGGCTGCGACCGGAGTCCCTGTGCGGCTTGTCGGTCTCGGCGAGAAGACCGACGCGCTCGAAGCGTTCTCAGCCCAACGGATGGCCGAGCGGATCATCGGCATGGGCGATGTTCTGGGGATCATCGAGCGCGCCGAAGAGGCTATTGACAAAGGCGAAGCGCTCGCCCTCGAAGCCAAGCTGAAGGGAGGCGGTGCGATCGACTTTAACGATCTACTCGCCCAGTTCCGCACGATCCGCAAGATGGGGCCCATTCAGAACGTGCTGAAGATGATCCCCGGTCTCAGCGCTCAGGTGTCCGAGGAGGACCTCAACAAGGTCGACGAGCGCCAAATCGACCGGATGCAGGCCGTAATCCTCTCGATGACCCCCATCGAGCGCGCGAATCCGGATATAATCAATGGCTCGCGCAGGAAGCGGATCGCCGCAGGTTCGGGGACTTCGGTTGAAGACGTGAACATGCTGCTGCGACAGCTTACGGAAATGCGGCGCAGCTTGAAGCAGTTCAAGAAGCTCGAAAAGCGGTTCAAGAAGCGCGGAAGGCGATAGCGCGACAGGCAACCAAGCCAAATGGGAGAACGGAACACGAAGTGGTAAGGATTAGGTTACGAAGAACAGGCTCGAAGGGCAACCCCTTTTATCGGGTCGTCGTTGCAAATTCGACCGACGGAAGAAACGGTCGATTCATCGAAGTGCTCGGCACATACAACCCGATCGTCAAGCCGACCCAAGTTCAGATCGACGGTGAGAAGGCCCTGAACTGGCTCCTGAAGGGCGCTCAGCCGACCGAGACCACGGCGATCTTGCTCAATAGGGTGGGCGTACTCGATAGGTTTTTCGAGCAGCGTCCCAACGCTCGAAGGGATTACTCTTTCCTCGACAAGCGAACATCGGCCATGTCCGTCAAGTCGGTCATCGAGGCTCCCCAAACTGCCGCCGCTCCCAAACCTGCCGCAGCTCCCGAGCCGAGCGAGCCAGAACCCGTGGCCGCGGCGGAAGAAGCTCCCGCTGAAGAACTACCCGTGGAGGCCGCCCCAGAGGCGCCCGCTCCCGAAGAACCCGCCGATGAGGCCCCAACCGCCGAAGCGAACGAAGACGCGAGCGCAGAAGCGAGCGCCGACGCTACCGAGCCTGAAGCCGAAGAGCCGAAAGAATGAGTTACTCCACATTGGTCGAGACCTTGGTCAAGGGCGTCGTCGAGGACCCCTCCGCCGTCGAAATCGAAGAGACCGTCGAAGGCCACACGAGGACGTTTTTCGTTCGCGTGGCCGACAACGACATCGGCAAGGTGATCGGGAAGAGCGGCCGTGTCGTTTCCGCCATTCGGAGCGTCGTCAGCGCGGTGGCAAGCCGAGACCGTGAAAGAGCGTTCGTCAAAATCCTCCCCGAGTAGCGCTTCTTCCCTGAAGACTTCCCCATCCGATCGGGTGTTGATCGGCCGGATCGTAGGTTCGTTCGGGATCAAGGGTGAGGTGAAAGTCCAGCCCCTCACGGACTTCGACGAGAGGTTCGACCTCGGGCAGACCGTGTTCGTCCGTTCGTCCCCTCGGAAGATCGAGTCGTCCCGCTTTCATAAGGGCCAGTGGCTCTTGGGCTTGGAAGGCTGTACGTCGCGAAGCGCGGCAGAAGAGTTGCAGTGGGAGGACGTGTACGCGCCCTCTGAGGGACGGCTTGAATTGCCCCAGGACACCTTCCTGACGAAGGACCTGATCGGCATGGAAGTCTTCGAAGAGGATGGGACGTCCTTGGGGGTCGTCGAGGACGTACTTCCCTACCCCGCTCACGATCTATTTCAGGTCGGCGCGATGTTGATTCCGGTGGTCAAGGAGTTCGTTCGGGCCGTCGACCCCGCCGCAAGAAGGATCACCGTACGGCTGATCGAGGGCATGAAAGGCGAGTAGAGCCGGGTTCGGGAAGTCGGTACACTGAACGCAATGTTTCTTGATGAGACCGAGGTCGAATTCCAATCGGGCAAAGGGGGTTCCGGAGCGGTCAGTTTTCATCGTGAGAAGCACGTTCCGCGAGGGGGCCCGAACGGGGCCGATGGGGGTCGTGGGGGCGACATCGTACTGCAAGCCGATCGATCCAAACGTACCCTTTATGACTTCCGATTGAAGCGCTCCTATCGGGCCGACGACGGAGCGCATGGCCGAGGCAACAAGCGGGGATCCGACGGCAAGCCCGTCCTCCTCAAAGTGCCGGTGGGTACGGTCATTCGGAACCTGGAGACGGACGAGATGATCAGCGATCTCAACCGGCACGGCGCTCGCTGCGTGGTCTGCAAAGGGGGCCGCGGCGGATTTGGCAATCTTCACTACACGAACAGCGTCCGGCAAGCTCCCAATTTCGCCGAGAAAGGCGAGCCAGGCGAGCGGATTGTCGCCCGCCTCGAACTCAAGCTGCTCGCGGATGTGGGCATCGTGGGGTTGCCCAACGCCGGAAAGAGCACGTTCATCAGCGCCATAAGCGCAGCGAGGCCCAAGATCGCCGCGTACCCCTTCACGACTCTCGTGCCGAACCTCGGGGTGGTGTCGGTGGACGGCGATTCGTTCGTCGTCGCCGATCTTCCCGGTCTTGTCGAGGGCGCAAGCCAAGGAGTCGGGTTGGGGCACCGGTTCCTCAAGCACGCCGAGCGCACGGCGGCGCTGGTCCACATGGTCGAATGCCTTCCGCTCGACCAATCGGACCCCTTGGCCAACTACGACCTTGTGGAGGCGGAGTTGCGAGACTATTCGCCCGAACTGGCGGGAAAGCCGAGGCTCCTGTTCCTGTCGAAGGGCGATCTGCTGCCGTCTGAGGAGGTTCGGATGCTTGCCCAGAAGCTGGAAGAGCGGTCCGGTTTGCCGGTTCTGGTTTTGAGCGCCGCGACCGGTGAAGGCGTTTCGGAGGCGATTTACGCGATGTACGGCGCAGTCCGAGCCATGCCCGTGCAGGACGACGCCGAGGTGATCACGCTCGCGCCTGAACGAAACGAAGAGGCGTGGGGCGCCGAAGAGGTCGAAGGGGGATTCCGCATCCACGGCAAGCGCATCGAGAGGGCGATCGCCATGACCGACCTGGACAGCCGCGAGGCCGTGTTTCGACTTCAACGCAGACTTGAAAGATGGGGCGTTTTCGACCGGCTGCGCGAATTGGGGGCCGCCGAGGGTGACACGGTTTTTGTGGGCGAAGAAGAGTTCGCATTTACGGAGGAGAGTTGAAGGTAGCGATTCTGGGGGGCACATTCGACCCGCCCCACATCGGGCACCTCGAACTTGCGAGAGCAGCCCGCAAGCAACTCGAACTCGACGAGGTGATGTTGATGCCGGCGCGAAAGAACCCGCTGAAATCCAAGATCGCTCAGTCGTCCCCCACGCATCGATTCGAAATGGCCAAACGGCTCGCGCAGGGCCACGAGTGGCTCTCGGTGAGCGATCTGGAGATTCGACGTCCGGGCCCAAGCTATGCGGTGGACACGCTCGAACAACTTCACCAAGTGCGGCCCGCCGAATACTGGTGGCTCCTCGGCGCGGATGCGATCCGAGACTTCGGATCGTGGAAGAAGCCAGACCGCATCGTAAGGCTTTGCCGCCTTGCCGTGGCGCTACGAAGGCCGCTCGCATGGGAAGATGTGCTCGCGAAGGTGCCGGAGGAGTATCACCCCTATCTCGACCGAGTCGAAATGGACCCCGTGCCAGTATCCTCGACAGAGATTCGCGACCGACTGGAAACCGGAAGGGCCGTGAGGCAATGGTTGGACCCGAATGTGCTTGCATATATCGAACAAAACCATCTATACAGAGGATGAATGACGTCTGAAAAGAAGAGAGACATTGCCCTGAAGGCGATGGAGGACACCAAGGTGGAACGGGCCGAGGTGTTGGATGTTCAGTCCAAGACCCCGGTGGCGGACTACTTCATCGTTGGCACGGGCACGAGCGATCGGCACGTTCGCTCGATCGCGGACGCCGTGGAAGAGGCCTTCAAGTCGCAGGGCGTGGCGCCTTTGGGGCGCGAAGGGGAGCGAACGGGCTGGGTGTTGCTCGACTACGGCGACGTAATCGTCCATGTGATGCGAGAAGAGCAGCGCCAATTCTACGATCTGGAGTCGTTGTGGAAGACGAGAGAGGCAGACCCGAACCTACTGGCCTGAGCGAAACAGAGCTTGCCGCATGGCAAGAGCTTGCGCTCGTGGCAAGGCGGCTCGACGGCGAGCAAGACGCCGAGATTGCGTCCGCTTTGCAGGGCGCGCTGGCATCGAAGGTTGAGAAGCTGCAGAAGTCGGTCGGCTTCACCCAGATTCCAGCTTCGCTTTCACTACTTCCCCACCTTCGCAAGCACTTCCCCGACCTTCCCGTTTACGACGACGCGCCGCCCGCAACTGAAGAAGCGAATGCCGAGGAGATCACGGAGCCTCAAGAACTCACTCCCGAGCAGCGATCGCAGATCGACAACATGCTCCGCCAGGCGAACGTTGCCCAACTCCGAGGGAACTATAACGAATCCGAGGAGATCCTTCAGGCAGCCCTAGCCCTCGCGCCGGGTTGTGCGGACGTGTTGGAGGCGGTCGGCGATCACTATGCCGCCCGTGGCAACCTGCGCAAGGCGCGGGAGGTGTATCAGCGAGCGAAGAAGCTCGACCCCGAGAATATCTCGATCGAAAAGAAGTACGCCAACGCGGTTTTCCAGGTGGGAAACGCCGCAATCATGGCCGACACCCTTCGCATCGGCGGGAGCGCCTTCGAGCAGCAAGCCTCCGCGCGGGCCGCCGTCTACTATTCCCTGTTCATCCCCGGTTCAGGGCAGATCACTCTGGGCGAAGTCGGCAAGGGGATCGTTCTCCTGTTGGGTTGGTTGGGCAGTTGGATCGGCGTGTTCGTCGTAGGGTTCGATAACATTCTTCGCGCGCTCGGCCTGCTCCGCGACGAAGCCTCTCAGCCTGTGAACATGCTCGCGTTCTTGTTCTTGGCTTCGGCCGCGCTGTTTCATCTGTCCGCGGTGTTCGACGTTTCGGCGCGGGCAAAGGCCGTACCAAAAGCCAAACGCCGCGAGTCGATCGAGCATCCCAAGCCCCCGGTCGATCTCCCTTACGAATAGACACGGCCCATCCTTCTGGGTATGCGCCGCTGGGTTCGTTCTCTTACTTGCCCAGCGCTTCGCGGGTTCGCTTGAGTTCTTCGACCAATTCGTGCTGGCTGGTCGTCGCCGTGAGGTCGCTCCGAGTCCGCTCGACGACCGCCCGAAGCGCGTCGGTTGTGCGTCTGAGGCCGCCCGTCATGGCGTCGGAGTAGTCGAACGTGATCAACTCCTCATAGACCGCTTCCATCGCGTCGAGGATTCGGGAGGCTTCAACTAGGTCGCCCGCCCTCATCCGATCGAGCGCGAACCTCCTGCACTCGCTCGCGGCCTCCCCCATCCCATTGAGGAAGCTCATCGGCATGACGCCGAGTTCCGAAGGGGTCGGGAAGCCCGAACCCCGCGCGATCGAAAGAACGGACGCGGCCTCGACGACTTCCTTTTCGCCGTCATGCAGAAACCCCGCGTGATAGATGTTCGGAAACGGCGCGAGCGATTCTTGGGCGCTACGGATCGCTCCCTTAGCCTCAGCGAGCAGTTCCTCCGCCTTCTCGTACTGGCGTCGGTGTACATGGCGAATGCTGCGCGCGCTGAATTGGATGGCAGCGCGGCTGGCCTTGAGGCCGATCTCACGAGCTTCGTGCATCGCCTGGGCTTGATCGCGCAACTCCTCGGCGGTCTTTTCCCACGTGCTCATCCCATGAGCCCCCGTTCTCGAAGGCTGATGTGGGTGTCGTACCCGATGATGATGTGGTCGTTGACGGGGATGTCGAGCATCTCGCCGACTTGAACGAGCCGCTCGGTGATCTCGATGTCTTCTGGGCTGGGGTCCGGGTTGCCGCTGGGGTGGTTGTGCGCGACGATGATGCTCGCCGCACCCGCCCGAATCGCCTCGCGGAAGACCTCTCGCGGGCCCACAACGGACATGGTAAGCGTCCCAATATGGACGACCGAGTGATGCATCACTTGGCCCTTCGCGTCGAGTAGCACGACGACGAACTGCTCTTTCTTTTCGAGCCTCAGCTTCGATCGCAGGAACTCAGCGGCGTCGGCGGGTCCGGTGATGACGGGGTCGCCGCTGCGAGTCGCCCGCTCCATTCTCCGCCCGATCTCGATCCAGGCAAGGGCCCGAACCGCTTCGTACGACTCGACTCCAAACTGCGCGAGCTCGTGTTCCGAAAGATCGGCGACCCGGTGAAACTGGCTCGTCAAGGTCGCCCGGCGACGAACGGCTTCATACGCCTCCGCTTGGTCTTTCTCCGACTCGGAAGAGGCAACTCCCAGCGCGACCAAATCGACGAATCCCAAGGCGCCCGGCGTGAGATGCCTGAACCTCACGTAGGGCGTGTCTTCTGCGGTATGCATCGTCGCCAGGTTCGACGTGAATCGCCTCATCTCCTGCCCGACTAAGCTTTCGGTCCCGGCACCCTCCGCTCGACCTGCGCGATGTGCCGTTCGTTGTGCGACACCAGCAACTGAAAGCAGTCAGCGAGGTTCATTCGAAAGATGCCGACCAGGGGGTTCGTTAGCTTGGTCCGCACGAGGTCCTTCCCCTTCGCGTCTTGAGCGAGCTTGAGCAGGTTGTCGGCTTCGGACATCCACGTATCGAGCGCAGCCCGGCCAGGACGCTCCGTTCTAGGCCAGAGCTTTTTGGGCGAAGGCGCGTTGCCCGATGGCCCTGATGCTTTCTGAAGCACCTTCCCAAACCAACTGAAGGCGACTTCGACTCCTTGTCTCTCCGGGGCGGCATCGACTGCCCTTCGCATAGGCTCGAAGTAGAATCCGTTCGCAAGGTTCATGTGATCGACGATTTGGGATGCGCTCCACCCTCGCTTTCCCCGCGTGGCGTCCCATTCGTCGTCCGAAAAGGCTGCGGCGGCCTTTGCTAGCCTTGCCTTCTGCTGTTCGAGCCGGGAGATCACTCCGTCCAAGAAATCGTCCACCCTCACGCTTCGATTGTACTGCGCCGGCGGCCGATCGTACGGCGCTACAAACGGCCAGGCCCGCATCGTCCATAATCGAACCTGCGACCTGTTGGGGCTTCGCTGCGGGAAGGCGATTCGATGAGACGAAGTATTGGAAGGGGACTTAGTCAACTGCTTTCAGAGCGTGAGGAAGTTCAGCTCATCCAGGTTCCGCTCGACCAGATACGCGCCAATCCCCGTCAACCGCGAAGCATTTTCGATGACGAGTCGCTGGCCGAACTCACCGAGTCGGTGCGGCGCGTGGGGGTATTGCAGCCGATCGTCCTACGCAAGATAGCGGAGGACCGATTCGAAATCGTGGCGGGCGAGAGGCGGTTTCGAGCGGCCCAGCGGGCAGAACTGGCGGCGATTCCGGCCGTCGTGCGGTCCGCGAGTTCGCAGGTCTCTTTTGAGATGGCGCTCGTCGAGAACATCCAACGGGAAGACATCTCCCCGATCGACAAGGCGCACGCCTACAGGCGGCTCATGGACGAGTTCGGATTGAGCCAGGAGGAGGTTGCGATCCGCGTGGGCAAGACCCGCTCCGCGGTCGCCAATACGATTCGGCTTCTGAAATTGCCGCAACGCATTCAAGACGCTCTGATCCTTGGGACGCTCACGGAGGCTCATGGAAGAGCGTTGCTGTCCTTCGGTGAGCCCGCGGTTCAACTCGCGCTGTTCGAGAGGATCCTCAAGACGGGTATGACTGTGGCCGCGCTGGAAGCCTTGGCGAAGGAGGCGGCTCCGAAAGGCCGAAAGAAGCGAGAATTGGACGACCCCCACTGGGAGCGGATCGAATCGGGCCTGCGCGAGACGCTCGGTGCGCCCGTTTCGTTGAGCCGCAAGGGTAAGGGCGGAAGGATCACCATCGAATTCTTCTCCGACGACGAACTGACCAGGATTCTCGACGCCGTGGGGGTGCAGATATGACCGTCGGCGCCGCCAGTTGGAAGGTGCGAAGAATTCAAGACGCCGAGGAGTTCTTCGCCCACTTCGAGCAACTTGCGCGGGACGCCAAGGGGCGCGGCTGCGAACTGCTCGTGTTTCCCGAACTCATTGCTTTGGAGTTGCTCGCCCTCGAAGAGACGGTCGCTGAGCGGGATGTCCCGCAGAACCTTGCACCCCATTCGGAGGCCTGGGAGGACCTCGCCATCCACCTTGCCGACGAACTCGATATGCTGATCGTCGCCGGAAGTTGGTTGGTCGAAGAGGAGTCTGGCTTCTCGAACACAGCCTTCGTCGCGTACCCTTCGCGAAAGGAGTTTCAGGGAGCCGACGGTACGCTCGTGGCGGGCGACTATCAGACTAAAGTACAGGGGACCGCCTACGAGAAGGAGGTATGGTCTCTCGTTCCGGGCAAGGGCCTACAACGCCTTTTGGACGGGCGGATCGGGGTGACGATCTGCTACGACGCCGAGTTTCCCGAAGCCGCCAGAGCGCTTGCGGGGTCGGGCGCTGAAGTGATTTGCGTTCCTTCTTACACCGAAAAACCTCACGGATTCGAGCGGGTGAGGAACTGCTGCCTGGCCCGCGCAACGGAGAACCAGGTCTTCGTCCTTCATTCGGCTCTCGTGGGCGGACTGGGGCGTGAGCCGGTGGTCTCGGCGGCCGGAACGAGCGCGATCATTGCGCCGAGCTTCGAGCCTTTCCCTTGCCCGGCGATTCTCGACGAAACTCGCCCCGGCGAAGAAGGAATCGCGGTCGCCACGCTCGACTTCGACGCTCTGCGCGAGTGTCGAGAACGCGGTGCGGTTCGGCCTTGGCAAGACTCCCGAGAGGCGACCTGGCAGCTCCTGGAATCGCCGTGGCGATAGTCGCCGTTTATCCGAAGATTCCAGCCACGTAGTCCCGCATCTCTGCTGTCCTAGGGTTTCCGAAGACCTCGCCTGCGGCGCCCCTTTCGACGAGCCTCCCGTCGAGGAACATCACCACTTCGTCGCTTACTCGTCGAGCTTGTTGAAGGTTATGCGTAACCATCACGATCGTATGGGAATGGACAAGCCTCTGAATCAACTGCTCAACCACGGCGGAGCTGGCTGGGTCGAGGGCGCTGCAGGGTTCGTCCATGAGCAGGATCTTGGGCCGCACCGCAAGCGAGCGCGCGATGCACAGCCGCTGCTGTTGCCCCCCAGAGAGTTCAAGGGCGCTCTTTCTCCGCCAAACGTCTTTGACCTCGTGCCACAGTCCGGCTTCTTCGAGCGCGGCCTGAGCGAACTCTTCCAACTTCGCGCGCTTCATTCCGTAGTGGAGCCGAAGGGCAATCGCCACGTTCTCGAAAATCGTCATCGGGAAAGGGTTGGGACGCTGAAACACCATGCCAACTCTTCGCCTCAGCTTCATTAAGTCGACTCCACGGGCATAGGCGTCGATACCATCCACGATTACCGACCCTTGGACTCTGGCCGTGGGAATCAGGTCGTTCATTCGGTTAAGGCAACGAAGGAAGCTACTCTTACCGCAGCCGCTCGGGCCGATAAGGGAGGTCACCCTGTAACCTGGAACCTTCAAGGAGATGTCCCGCAAAGCTTGGTGATCGCGATAGAAAAGGTTCAATCCTTCAACGGAAATCGCGCCAGTGCTCTCCTGGTCTTCTGAGGCCACAACGGCGGGCGAGGCTACCATTGCCGTTTGCCCCGCGTACGAGACCGCACGGTGATCGCCACCAGGTTGACGAGAAGTACCAGCGCCATAAGTACGAAGCATGTTCCCCATATGATCTTCTCCGGAATCACGCCGCCCTGCCGGTAACCTTCTGCGAGGTGATACGGCAAATTGGCGACAGGTCTCTTGAGAGTCTCCCAAGAGAGCGTCAGTTTCTCAGTCGAGTAGTAGAGGCCGGCCGTGAGCAGGATGGGCGGAGCCTCGCCCGCAGCACGACCCGCAGCCAGCACAAGGCCAGTTAGAATGCCCGGCAGGGCGCCGGGTAGCAGTATTTTTCGTATCACCTGCCAACGAGAGAGCCCTAGGCCAACCCCAGCCTCAGCAAATGAGTGGGGGACAGAGCGGATCGCTTGCTCGGTGGTAAGGGCAACGACGGGAACCGACATGATCGCAAGAGTGAGCCACCCGGCGATGAGACTGAATCCAATTCCCATCTTCAGGACAAAGATCGCGAGGCCGAACAGCCCGAATACAATCGAAGGCGTCCCAGCAAGGGTCATCACGAGAACCCGGACGGCCTGGCCAATGCGGTTCTCTTTGACGTATTCCGCCAACCAAATACCGGAAGCGATGCCTAAGACGGGTGCAAGAACGAGGGTGCCGAGAAGCAAGAGGATCGACCCGCGAATCATAGGCCAAATGCCACCAGCAGACATTCCGTCTACGGGAGGTTCACTGAGAAAGGCCCAATCGATGGCAGGAAGCCCTTTGGCCACGACGATCCCAATGACGCCCGAAGCCACTGCAACGGCAAGCCCGATCGCCCCGTACGCCAAGATCCCAAGGAGCAGGCCCCTCGACTTTCGAGTCGGAGTGCGTCGTTGCGCGAGCCTTTCGAGCTGAGAGGCGGTTAGCTCCGCCATGCCTTCCTCCGAATCAGCGAATATCCGACAACGTTCAAGAGCATGGTGAGGGCGAACAGGAGCACCCCTATCAGGAACAGATATCCATACTGGACGCCTTCGAAATCCACGTTCGCCATCTCGATCGCGATGGTGTCGGGGATGCCTCTCGCCGGCCCTACCAGGGAACTGGCAGCGCTCGAAACGTTGTCCAGCCGGGGCCAAGTGGCAGTTCCTCCGCTGAGGATCCAGAGGATCATGGTCTCTCCCACGGCTCGCGAGAACCCAAGAAGGACCGCTGCCACGATTCCCACCTTCGCCGCAGGCAGCAGCACCTTTCGGATCACTTCTGAGCGTTCCAGGCCCAACGCAAACCCGCCTTCCTTGAGCGAGCGTGGCACGGCGCCCAGAGCATCCTCCGCCACAGTAACAACCGTCGGGAGAATCAAGACCCCGAGAACGAGCCCACAGGTCAAGAGGTTGCGGCCTGACTCCATGCGCAGTGCCGATCCAACGAGCGACATGAGCCAGGGCGCGAGCATCATGAGTCCCAAGTATGCGAGCACGACGGTGGGCACGCTCGACAACAGTTCCACGGTGGACTTGAGCAAGTGCCGGAGTCGCTTCGAGGCAAATTCGCTCACGAATACGGCGCAAAGCACCCCTATCGGCACGGCTACCCCCAGTGCGATGAGAGTCATTGTCGCAGTTCCGAACAGGAGAGGAAGGATTCCGAACCTAGCGTACGCGCCTGTCGGAGACCAATGCGTCGAGTTGAGCTGACCCAATACAGCGCTAACCTGAGATGTTCCTTTTGGCCTCAGCGCCTGCACCTCCAAGACATAGCCGTCCACCCTCTCAGAGTCCGAATGGGCAATCCATGTAGGAATCCTAATGCTCCCCGACGACTGCTTCTTCAGGTCCACTTCGAGCGGTTCGAGTTCGATGCCAGTAGGCACTCGCGCCAAACGTAGGCGGAGGTCGTACGGGCAATCGTTCGGGAGGAAGCCTGCGTCGGGTTCCCACCGAACGCGCATCTCCTTTCCAGTGTGTTCCGGAGTTGCAAAGACATAGAGTCGAATGGAATGGCCCGATCCGATTTCGGAAGGGCGTCTCCAATCGTCGCGCCGGGCTTCGTTAGCCTGGAGATTGCTTTCAGGAAGCGTGCAGGTGGCTGTCGTTGCAACCCCTGAAAGCTCCTCCAAGGTTGGCGCGAAGACGTCGAGCTCCATTTCATCCAGGCCCTCGCCTCCGTCGGGGTGCGCTCCCACGAAGCTTGCATAGGGGCTGAATGCTACGCTTTCGCCAGCGTCGGCACCCGGCGATTCAGCTACGATGCGATAGCCAAACGGAGACTCCGCGTTGAACGCGTAACGTGATTCCAAAGCCAAGAAGAGGAAGACAAGACATACTGTACAAGCTACGATCAGTCCACAAACGATGACCGTGCGCTCGATCAGCCACTCCTTGAACTTCCTCATGGCAGGGGAAAGGGGGATCGTCTTGCCGAAATTCCCCCTTGATCCGTTCTTACTTCAGCGAGTAGTATCCGACCAGCTCAACGACCTGCTGCCCCTGTGGCGACAAGGCGTAGTCGATGAAGGTCTTCGTATCGCCCCCTGGTTTGCCGTTCGTGTAGTAGAAAAGATAACGCCAGATCGGGTACTTCTTTCCCCGGACGTTTTCTTCGGTAGGCTCGATGGGGGGCACACCATCTTTCGGGGCTACCGGGATGATTTTGATTCCAGGGCGGTTCTTGAAATACGCCACTCCGCCATAGGCGATCCCGCCGGCGGTCCGGCCCACTTCTCGAGCCTCTTCGCTCGTCGAAGGCAAGAACCTTACGTTGGGCCCCCAGTTCTGATTCTTGAGAACGTTTTGCTGGAAGAACCCATACGTTCCGGAGTTGCTGTCGCGGCTGAACACCGTGATCGGAGAGTTCGATCCTCCGACCTGGCTCCAGTTAGTGATCTGGCCGATGTAGATTCGGCGCAACTGGTCCATCGTGAGGGATTTGACGCTGTTGCTTGCGTTCACGCATATCGCAAGCCCGTCGAGCGCGACCGGGATTTCGTTCACGATTGAGCCGCGGCTTCGGGCGCTCCGCTTTTCGCTTTCCTTCATGGGCCGAGACGCGGCGCAGATGTTCGTCACGCCATTGATGAACGCCTTGATGCCGATGCTCGAGCCGCCTCCCGTGACCGCGATGGCGATGTTGGGGTGCGTCTTGCCGAATTCCTCGGCCCATCGCTGGTTCAGGATGAGGAGCGTGTCCGATCCCTTGATACTTACGGTGCCCAAAGCAGGGGACGCAATCCCTCCGCCTCCGATCGCCAAGACGCAACTAAGTGTGCTAATGATCATTTGTCCAAGTTCTCCTTATTGAGATGCTGTCATGCCCTTGAGCTACAGCTTGAACTGCACTCTCAGGGTCGTCACGTTGTTCTTCCTATCGAAGCCTTGTTCTTTCGAAACCTCGTGGGCGAACACCAATTTCGCTCCCGGATTCAGATAGTGGATGTACGACAGACCGTATCCTGTTACGTCGTCGTTGACCTTGTATCCAGGGTCGAAGAACTCATAGCGGAACGCCAGAGTGTTTCGATAGTTCAAGTTGTAAGAAGCGATGATGTGGTAGCCCTTGACGTTCGACTGGGCAAGGGAGACGGGAACGCTGGATGAGATCGTCGGCACCCGATCCTTTCCGAACATCGCCTCGGCCCGAAGGGTCAGCTTGGGATCGAGGAAACCAACTACGACACCGTCGATGAAGATGTATTGACGATCCGCCTTGCTCGTTGCCGGCACGATCGTGTTCTTGACTTCACCTGGATCGACGATCTTGTCTCCGTTGAGGTCGGTCCATGAGGTGATCGTGCTGGCAGGAGTGCCCGGACGCTCCCCAACGAACCCGCTAATGCCAACTTCGTAGGTTTCCGATGAGTGGCGCAAGCCCGCGGACATCGCCATGGTAGTTCCCATGGGGTTCCGGTAGCTGGCAAGGGCAGTTTGCTGGGGATCGGCTACTGTGAGCGCGTTCCATACGCCGAGGGTAGCCCACGTACCTCCCCCGAGTCCGTGGGTCAAGTATGCTCCCCTTCCCCGCTCGCCAGCGAACATCGTTCGGTTATAAAGCGCCCTTTCCGGAAACTCCCGCTCGCTGGAAGACCTCTCGAGTTCGTAACCAAGCGGCAAAGCGATTTGTCCGGCCTGCACGCTCGTTCCAACTTCGACATCCGACTTGATGATGTCGTACTTCAGGATCGCGTCCTTCAACTCCGCTGAGGTTCGGGTCGAACCTGACGACACGTCGAACGACAGTTTCATGGCAGTCTTGCTGTCGATCTTGTTGGTGGTCCCCATGCGGAACCGGCGCATGGCGAACCCATCTGGGTTCGTGCGATTGCTTCCCCCTAAGGAGTTCGGCCCCTCCTGCGTGTCGGTGAATTGAAACTGGACGTAATTGCTCCACTTTCCGCGCTTGAGATCTTCAATGTCGTAAGCCATGATCGGCAGCGCTTCGTTCTGGCCCTCGATCCACCCAAAGATTCCTTCGATTTCTCTCTGAATCTGCTGCATCATGTCGCGGATCTCCTGCAACTGCTGCACCATCTCCTTCATCAGCGCCAGAGCTTCTTCGCTTGCGGTGAGCTTCCCGCTCGACGCCAATTCGCCGATCGCCTTGGTGGCCTCCGCGGCCCTCTTCTCCAGTGCTTCCAAGAACTTCGTTCGTTCTTGCAGTTGCTGGCTGGCCCATTGCACTTGCCCGGGATCGCGCTCCTTTTGCTGCTTCTTTGCGGGCGGCAACAGAATGATCGTGCCCTTCTCCTTCTGACCGGAGTCTTGGGCGTGGGCTCCTACGATTAGGAGACCTGCGGCTGCTACTGCCGCAATCTCCCTAAGGGTTCGACTTCTATTCAACCTTCCTCCCTATTGCCGATATTCCGGCAATGCCCAACCAGGTGGGTCAGGACGGATGGTGATAGAGCCTTGCTAAAGGGCGATTAACTTCCCATTAACTCGTCATTAAGAATTGCGTGGCGAACTCGTGCTAAGGAACAGCACCCGACCCCACAATGGCTTCGGCCTCGATCTCGAGCCGCCATTGCTCTTCGAGCAACTTCGCAACCACGATCAGCGTCGAGGCGGGTTGAATGGCGCCGAACGCTTCGGCATGAGCCTGGCAAACTGCCGGGTAATCGAGCCGGTCCACGATGTAAATGCGCGTTCTCACCACGTCTTCAAGCCGCGCTCCCAGGCCTTCGAGGGCTTGGCGAATGATCTCGATGCACCTGAGGGCTTGGCCGTAAGGGTCTCCGGGGCAAGCGACGCGGCCATCCTCCCCGATCGGGGCGCTGCCGCTCACGTACACCATGTCGTTCACGCGAACGGCCCTCGCAAAGCCGACGACCGCCTCATAAGGAGACGGGCCGTGATACAACCTGCGCTCGTAGCCCATACGGAAGAATTCTGCGACGGCGGCGTGCCTTCCTTCGTGGTTTCTAAGGCTCCGCCCGGCGCGCCAAGTCCCAATGCCGGACCACCCCGTCGTCGGAGCCCGTCACGACCGCGCCGGTCCAAGGCTCGAACTGAGCCGACAGAATCCTCGCTCCGGGAACGAACAGAAGCGCTTCGATTTCACCGTTCACCGACCGGACGGTGACCCCTTTCGACTCCCCAGTAACCACGCGACCGCCGTCTGCCGACACAGCAAGGATCGGGAGCGAAGGGCCAACCGGAAACGCGGCGATCGGCGAAAGATCGGCGAGACTCCACGCCGATACCGATCGCAACGTGCGAATGAATGCAGTGTTGGACGCTGGCGAGACCGCAAGGGCAGTGACCACGTCGTCGGGTTCGAAGCCCGCGATCCGAACCCGCAAGTCGATGTCCCACACGCCAACCTTTCGGCCGTCCGTCCCCAAGAACTGCCTGCCACCTGGCAACATGACGAACCGAAGCGGGGCGTCGTTTTCGTAAGCCAGCGACCTCACTTTGCCTTCTGGGTCGATCCATTGCAAGTGCCCCGAGTCGTAGGAGGCGAGGAGACTGCCTTCCGAGGTAAGGCCGAGCGCGAACGGACTGGAACGGATAAACCCCCATACACGCGGACCGCTCGCTCGCCAAACGACCGAGAGGCTCGAAAGATCGACGCAGCAAACGTGCCGCCCCACGGCGCAGAACGCATGGGTCCCCTCGGGGTGGAGCACGATGCTCCGCACCCGTCCGTTGAGCGAGGGAAGGTCATACCATCGTAACAGATCGACCTTGCCTTCCGGTTGCGACTCGCCGAACACCCTCACCCTGAGGGCGAGGTCCCCGGCGATCCACCGCTTTCGAGGCGCGTCTGGCTCCAGCAGCCGGACCCCTGCGCCGTTCCGGCTCGATAGAACGGTCGGGTGAAGCTGGTCACGGGTTGATCGGGACATCGTGCTTGCCTTCCAGACGCGATGCTCTACGCCGCGCCTACAACATCCTACGTCGCAAGGGCGCCCGACGATACATCAAAAGCGGAGGGTTAGCTCGCGCGGTCTTGGAAACGCTTAGGAAGCGGGCGTCGAGGACACGTCTTTGCTGATGTGAGCCTCGCGGGTGGCGATGACGCCCTGCAACTCCCGGCGTCGCCTTCGGGTCAACAGCGCCTCGCGGGCCGCTTCCAGATGATAAAGCGCGGTCGCGTTCTCCTCACACGCCAAATCACGGCCTTGAAAATCCAGAAGGCGCTGGACGAGTACCTCGATCACGTCCTCGATCCGACACCCATTGAGGCCGACCTGCGCAGGAGGGCCGTGCTGAAAGACAATCTTGATAAAGGGCTGGTCGACCAGCGCATCGCTGCCGTCCATGCTCCTGAACTTTTCCATATTCTCACTCATAACTAGGTACCCCCTACGTGTCGGTGTGCCGGCCCTCGACCTTGCTCAGTGTACCTGCTCACCCTGGAATCCCCGGCTCAGCACAACTGAAACTCAGGCGAGGCAAACAGCACACGGCAAACCGTCGCGAAGAGACCCGCCGCCCGGTCTTTTTCGTCCAAAGCGCTCGGGCCTCCTGCTCGGGCGCACGCTTCCAACAACGTGTCGCGGGAACGTGGCGACACCTCGGCGTCGAACACCTCCGCCAGCGCATCGACGATCTCACCGGCTGACTTGGGCGCAAACTCCGTCTTGAGTCTTTGCGCCAAATACACCGCAATGGGTCGGTTCGGATCGTCGCCCCAGAACAGAATGTCCGCATGCTGAATGCGCAGCTTCATATTGTTAGACGTCAGCCAGTTCTCTCCCCATTCCCATCCGCCCACGTCCGGCGGAAAATGAGGCAGGAACCCTTGGCCGTTCATCAGGAACGAGAGGCCGTCCGCCGCTCCTCGGACCTCCTTGCGCAACGACTGGAAGGGGTCCGTCGGCTGGCCCCGCAGCGCGAGCAACACTTCGGAAAGCGCAAGCGAGCGGAACAGCCCCAACGTGAAGTCGATCGGGCTCTTAGGGCGGCCATGAACGCACTTTTCGCTCCAAAATTCGTCGGACGCGAGGATCGAGCGCAGGACCGGGCGGATCTGCATCCCTGAGCGTGTGAAAACGCCCGCGAGCCGCTCGACGACGCTGGGCTCGGGGTCCGGATAAGCGAACCACTCCCACAGCTTGCGGACGATCGTTCGCGCCGTTTCCGGCCTTTGGGCTACGAGATCGAGGACCTCTTCCCCGCCGAACGGTCCCGTCTTCCCTAAGATCGTCTTCGGCCCCTCATCATGAAATGCAGGCACGACGCAGAAGTTGAAGACCGAACGGCCCTTCCGCGCGGCGGCCTCCTGTTGCTTATAGAACTCCGACTCGTCGCCCAGCCCACCAAAGTGAACCGACCACCCTGTGAACGCCCGCGCGACCTCAAAGATGTCCTTTTCGGTGTATCCGCCGCCCATCGTGAAGAGTTCGAGCAGCTCCCGCGCGAAGTTCTCGTTCGGGTGATCTTTGACGCTTTGGGCGTTGTCGAGCCAAAACATCATCGCCGGCTCACGGCAAACCCCTTTCAGCAAGTCGCGGAAGTTCCCGGCGGCGTGTTTTCGCAGGGTCTCTTGATAGAAGACCATCGCGGGCCCGTCGAAGACCTTCGCGCCGCTGACTGCAAAATGATCGTGCCAGAAAAGCGTAAGCCTCTCTTGGAGTGGCCTGTGCGTCAACAAGAGCCGGAGGCCCCACCACGAAGCGAACCTGAACGGGTCGAACCCGAGCGCGCCTTCGCTATCTCGGGCGAACTCCCACGGGCTAACCGGGAACCTCTCGTCGACCTTCTCGTACTCGATCAGCCTCTCGATCGCCCCGTCCAACCCGAGCGGAAGATACGATTCGACCTCCCACTTCCCTGCTCCGAACCCGAACCGACGGAGCAGATGCTTGATCTTCGCGCGTTCATCCATACCGAAAGCCCCGCTCCTATTGTAAGCGATCCTTCGGCGATTGGACGAAAGCAGGACCGATGGCCCTTCTCGTCGGCTCTACATCACGCGGACCGTGCTCGTGGGGACTTCCAGTTCAAAGAGCACGGTTTCCGGGTCGGAGATCAACTCCACGCCCTCAGGAAGACTCAGTTGTGAGGCTACGACGCGCTCGCTAAGACCGAGCTTGGAGACGTCGACGGCGATCGAGTCGGGAACGCGGCTGACTCTGGCGCGGATTCGAACGTGCGACACGGGCTGCGCCAAGATGGCCGTACCCGCTCCGCTGGCCTTGGGCGTACCGCTTGAAACGATCGGAACGTGAACACGAATGGACTCTGCGTCGGCGACCTCGCGGAGGGTCAGCGTCTGGATGCCCTCCCCGCTCGGATTGCGGCGAACTTGCTGCACGATCACGTTCCGCACCTTCGGATCGTCTTTGATGTGGAGCTCAAAAAGCGCCACGCCACGGTTCTCGGAGAGAGCCCGTTTGAACTCGCTGAGGGGCGTTTGAATCTTGCTCTCGGCTTTCCCCTTTTCCACCAATTCCATCAACAGAACGGAGTCCCGATTCGAAAATCCCGGCAAGGTAGGCGACTTCCCTGCGTATTCCGCGTGTAAAACTGTCATAAAGATACCTCCGTTTGTGTAGTATTGACGGGAACCACTCCCCGCAGATTCCATTATACCAAACTTCTCCGGAGATTGCAAGCCTATTTCTTGCGATTACCTGCGAACCAGGGAGCGCGCTCGAATTGAAAACAACGGCTCCACGCCTTCGTTCGACGCCTTAGAACTCGAGTGGGTACGGTCACTACTGGGCGATCCTCACGACGATATCTAATGACCTACTTAGTTTCTCTTGATTGGGACAAGGAAGCGTTTACCGTCGGAGAAGGGGGTCTTTCGCCGAATCCGGAGATTCAGAGCGAAGTCTCGGCGGGAACTGGTGAGGAACTCCCCGCTCCGAGTATCCTTTAGGTTCCCTTGACCTCGCCGCATCTCCAAGGAGACTCGATTTCCCCCAGGCTCACGCACCGTGAGACGTTGCGGTTTTTCTCACCCCTTGCGTTCTCGTGGCTTTTCATGGCCATTGAGAGTCCGATCGCCCTTTCCGCGATCTCGCGTCTTCCCGATCCGTTGGTCAGCACCGCGGCGTTCTTCATGATGATGGGCATCGCGATCTGGATCGAGAGCCCTGTGATCGACTTGCTCTCGACCTCGGTGACCCTTGCCACAGATTCGAAGCGGTATGCGACGATCAGCAGGTTCGTTTGGGTGCTGATGGGGTTGGTAACGCTGACTCACCTTACGGTCGTCGCGACCCCGCTGTACGGGTTCGTCAGCGGGAGCATCTTGAACCTCAGCCCAGAGGTTTCTGAGGCGACGCGATTGGGCCTACTGATCATGACGCCTTGGAGCGCCGTGATCGGCTGGCGAAGGTACTTGCAGGGCGTTCTCATTCGCTTCGGGCATACAAAGGCCGTCGGCCTGGGGACCGCATCCCGATTAGTCACGATGACCACGGTCACCTACGGGCTGTTCTTTACCGTCGAGTTGCCGAGCATCGCGATCGTCGCGATCGGTCTCATCGCCAGTGTCGCCGCGGACGCTGCTTTCGCGCACTGGAGCAGCAGGCGTATCGTTCGGACGATGTTTGGGAAGGAGCGAAGGCCGAAGCGGTGGTTCAACTTGGGATCGCGAAGGTCTGAGATCGTGCCCAGCGCGTTGGGCGTCGAGCCCGTCCCAGAAGACGCGCCTTTGAGCTTTCGCGAGTTGGCCGCTTTCCATACTCCGTTGACCCTGACGACGATGGTCATGTTGGTCGGCAGCCCGTTGATCGGCGCATTCCTCTTTCGGACGGCGAGCCCGGTGTTGGCGACGGCGGGATGGCAGGTGGCGACGACGCTTTTGTTCTTGCTCCGGACGGTGCTGTTTGCCTTGCCCGAGGTCGTGATCGCCCTCTACGATCGGCCCGACGGGCCGCGCGTGTTGCGGTCGTTTTGCATGTGCGCGGGGGCGATCGCATCGGCCGTGCTGCTTCTGTTTTCGTTCACGGGTCTCGATTCGGTCTTCTTTGAGAGGGTGTTGGGCGCGGACCCAGCCAGTTCGCGCTTCGCTCATCTCTGCGTGCTGCTTTGCGCTTTGACGCCCCTCATCAACGCCGCGCAGTCGTACTTTCGTGGCGAACTTACGAAGTGGAGACAAACCCGCGTTCGGCTCTGGGCCGTACTGATCGGGATGTTGGTTCTGGTGGCTTCGCTCCTAACCTGCCTTTCCCTCGGAGTCCGCGCAGAGTGGATGATCGCCACGAGCCTTACGCTGTCGATGGCCGCTGAAGCTGTGTTCCTGAGGCTCCGCGCCGCTGCCGTAGCTGCCTTGACCCCGCCGCCGGGTCCGGCCGCATGAGAGGAGTCTGAGGCCTTGGAATCGAGTGGCTGAGATAACGGAAAAGGCGCCGGGTCGATGGACCCGACGCCTTTCCCTTCGATCCGCCGAAACGGACTACTTGCTGTTGAACGGAATGCCCACCGAGACCTGGAAACCGACGTTGTCGGCTCCCGAAACCTTCGGATACATATAGTAGCCGAGTTCGATCTGGTAGTTCTGTCCGCTGTTGCTCTGGGGTTTCCAGACCAAGCCGACCATTCCGCCGAGAGCCCACTTGTCCTCGGTCGCGACTGCTGCCGAAGGAGACTTGATCTCGGTGTTGTAGTAACCACCCTGAAGCTTCAAGGCGAAGTTCGAGGAGTTGCCACCGTTATTCAACGGGAACATCCAACCGTAGTGGACGCCCCAAGTGCGGCTATCGGTGTCGCTGTCTCCGCTCCCGAAGAGGGCGGCGACGCCAATGTACGAGGTAGCGTTCGACCCATTTCCGACCATGCCGAGGTTGTAGTCCACCCCGACGCCGAACATGTTGTCGAATCCTGCGTCCTTGTGATCGCCCGACGGGAACGCAATCCCGAGATTGAGCGTCCAGCTACCCTGCCCAGATCCCTGGGCGGCAGTGGCGAACACAGAAGACACGGCCATCGTGGCCAGCGCAAGCGTAGCGATTGCTTTCATGTTTGCTAGAAGAACCTCCTGTTCTTATCGTTTGCAGTCGGTTTTGCCTGGCGCTTTCCAAAGTTTCGCGCCCAAGACATACACCGCCTTGCAGTATACAGACGAATCGCGTTGTTTGCAAGATTCACCCTTTGTGACTTGATTCGAAAGTCCCGGCTCCCCACTTGATCCCCTGTCACGTTGCCGGGCCATCCGAGAAGGACCCTCGCGGACCCATGACGAATGTGTAAGTCATGCTCGCTCTCTATCTGGCCGCGATCCTCGCTTCGTCTCGCGAACCTCTTCTGCCCCACGCACAGACGCAGGCGGGAGTCGAGATCGACGCCGGCTACACGGCGAAGATTCGGGAGTACACGACCGAACCGTTCTTCCTGACGGAACTCGTGGACTACCTGCCTGCGAGCAAGTCCGTGCCGACGCCCGAAAAGGTCCTCGGATACGTGATCGGAACTCCCAAGGTCTTGACGTATTCGTCGGACTGCGCCCGGTATCTGCGGGCGCTCGAAGCTGCCTCACCGCGGGTACGCGTCGTGTCGATGGGGCGCAGCGAAGAGGGGCGCGAGATGGTCGTGGCGTTGATTTCAGACGAAGCCAACCTCCGGCGCCTCACGCGATTGCGGGAGATCAACGCGACCTTGGGCGACCCGAGGAAGGTCACGTCCGACGCCCAAGCCGAAACTCTCATCGCCGAAGGAGTGCCCTTCTATTGGGCGACCGGAGGGATGCACTCACCGGAAACGGGCCCTCCCGAAATGATCCTCGAACTCGCCTACCGCCTGGCGGTCGATGAGTCGTCGTTCATCCGCGAAATCCGAAAAAACTCCGTAGTCATGCTGACTCCCGTGCTCGAAGTCGATGGCAGGGACCGCGTCGTCGATTTGAATCGCTGGAGAAACGACAATCCGGGCCAGCAGCCTCCCCCTCTGGTCTACTGGGGCAAGTACGTGGCGCATGACAACAATCGAGACGCTGTCGTGCTCAGCTTGGAACTAAGCAAGGCCATCATGCGCGGGTGGTTCCAGTTCATGCCGCTGGTGTTCCACGACCTCCACGAGAGCGTGCCGTATCTCTACATCTCCACCGGAACGGGGCCCTACAACGCCTGGCTCGACCCCATCACGGTCAACGAGTGGCAGATGCTCGCCTACAACGAGATCAACGAGCTTACGAAGAGGGGCGTGCCGGGGGTCTGGACCCACGACTTTTTTGACGGATGGGCGCCCCACTACGGCTTCTATGCCGCCAACGGACACAACGGAATCGGCCGGTTCTACGAGACGTTCGGGGGTGGATGGGCCGATACTGGAATTCGCTCGGTTGGGTCGCAAACGCAGCGGGCCTGGTTCCGGCCGAATCCGCCTTTTTCCCAAGTGAGGTGGTCGCTCCGCAACAACACCAATCTGATGCAGAGCGGCCTGCTTCTCGGGCTCCACAAAGTGGCGACGGAAAAGAACCTCTTTTTGAGGAACTACTATCTAAAGGCGAAGCGGTCCGTCGCAAAGGCGAGAACGGAGGGCCCGGCAGCTTATGTCCTTCGTCACGACCCCTCTAAGCCGGGGACCTCCCAAATGCTGCTTGCTCTGCTCCGGCGGCAGGGTATCGAGATCCACCGCCTCGCAGAGGGAGGCAAAACTTCCGACGGCGAGTTCGCGGCGGGGGACTTTGTGATTCGGATGGATCAGCCCTACAGCCGCATGGCGGACATGCTCCTCGACACTCAGTACTACAATCCCAACGACCCTCGGTCCTATGACGACACAGGTTGGACGCTGGGGCCGCAATTCAATCTCGAGGTGGTTCGTTGCAAAGACCTCGAAGTGCTCGATTGGAAAATGGCTCTTCTCCAAGAAGCTGAAGGGTCGACGCATGTCGAGGGCGATGGGGTCTTTGCGATACGCCCGACGGCGGACTTTTCGCTCGCGCAGCTCGTTTATTCGAACCCCAGGACGGAGTTCCGGATGCTCGACCGCCCGCTGGGTGGGGGCGAATCGACCTTCCCGGCAGGCTCGGTCTTTTTCTCCCCGCGAGGCGGACGGGTGGTAATCCCGGGACTTCCCGCGGAGGCTCTACCCACGGGGTCGGCGATGCCCGAGGGCACTCCCTTGCATGCCCCCCGAATCGCCTTAGTCCACACGTGGTCGAGCACGCAAGATGAAGGCTGGGCGAGGCTTGCCTTCGATCAAATGGGCATCCCCTACAGCTACATCTCGGTTCACGAAATCCGCGACCGGCCCAACCTCCGCGAAAACTTCGACGTGGTGATCTTTCCGCAGACTCGCGGCACCGCGCAGTCGATCGTTAACGGGATCCGGAGCGAGAGCCCCATTCCTTGGCGCGCGACCGAACTCTATCCCAACCTGGGAGGACCCGACGAGTCTGACGACATCCGAGGGGGAATCGAACTGGAGGGCGTCTTGCACCTCAAGCGCTTCGTCGAGGAGGGCGGCCTCCTGATTACGATCGGCTCGACGTGCAGAATCCCAATCGACTACGGGTTAGTTACGGGCGTCACGGTGCAGGATCGCGGCACCCTCAATGCGCCCGGCGGCGTTTACCTCGCTGAGAACGTCGCGCCGAACAGCCCCGCTTTGACCGGACTCGGAACCACGATGGGCGCATACTTCAACGCCAACAGTTGCGTGATTTTGAGTTTGGGCGGGGGCGGAGGAGGTCCGCGAAGTGGAGGCGGGCCGCAAGGACGGGCCAGCGGCCGAGGCTCCCTTACCGACCCCGACGTGATCCAAGGAAGACCCCCTTATCGGCCTCAAACGGATCCGGGGGATGCGCAAGAAGGGCGCGCTTCTCGGGCGCCCGGCCCGGCCCCCAAGGTCCTGCTCCGCTTTGCAGATGCGCAGCGTCTCTTGATCAGCGGGATGATCGACGACGCAACTCAGCTCGAACGCCGCGCGTTAGTGGTGCAAAGCCCCTTGGGCCGAGGCAACATCTTGATGTTCGGCGGGAATCCGTTTTGGCGTTGCCAGACCGTCGGGAGTTATGGCGTCGTTTTGAACGCCGCGCTTAACTACTCCCGACTGCGCCGCGACTTTGAGACGGCCCCGAGCCCACCCCAGCCCGCCGACGGAGGATAGAACAGGAAGGGGGGAATGAGCGAAGAACCTGAGACGCTACCTGGAGAATCGGCCCCCGAACCGAAACAGGGCATGAGCCTTGGAAAGAAGGTCTTGGTGCTGCTCGTCACCTTGGGCTCAATCGCCGCGGGAATCAACGCGGGAATCCAGGTCTACGAGTACCTCAAGCCGAAGTCCGACGTGCCTGAAGGCTGGACTCGGGTCGAGGCCATCGGAGCGGTTCAGATCGATCTTCCCCCTAACTGGGAACTCAAGGACAAGACCGCGCTCCAAGCGATGACCGCCGACACGCCGTTCGGTGTCGACTTTGAACGAATGTTCAAGGAGAACTTCCAGACTCAGTTTTTTGGGAAGGTGAGCTCGTCCAGCTACGATCCGACAGTGATCGGCCTTGTGGCGAAGGCGCCTGCATCGGACAGCCTCACGTTAGAGTCTCTGGAAGAGGCGGCCCAAAGGCACCCCGGCACGCTGGCAACCGAGGTCATTAAGCTCCCCGCGGGCCGGGCGCTGAGAAACGTGACTTCACGTTACGAAGATATGTCCGAGTACGGGCCCGATGCTCCGCCCATCGAAGTCGTCGCGGACCAAGTGTTCTTTGTCGAGCGCGGAACCATCTGGATGCTGGTGCTCTATACCGAGCGGCCCGACTACATGGACTTTGCCGACACGTTCCTCAAGATCGCGAAGTCCTTGCGCTTCACAGGCGAGCCCGGAAACGGCTGAGACCGAAGGGTTCGGACTTTAGTACTTTCGTGACTTGACGAAGTTGTGTGGGCTGCGGGGTAGCATCGGCCTAATGTTCAACGCGATTCGATTGGCAGCCTGGACTTTGGCGCTCCTGCCCGCTCTCACCTGGGCGCAGGACCAAGACCCGCCGAAGCAAGACGCGCCCCCACCAACGACCAGTTGGCTCCTGAAGGGGGCGACGGTGGTGGTGAAACCGGGCCAAACGCTTGCGGCCACGGATATTCTCGTTCGCGAAGGCAAGATCGTAGCGATCGGTAAGGGCCTTCGCGCGCCTGCGGGAGTCGAAACCGTCGACTGTACGGGTCTGACCGCCTATGCTGGGTTCATCCACCCGCTCTACCGCGTGAACATCGAGGGCGTAGTGCCCTCTACGACGGGCTTGTCGGCGGCTGAAATCGCCCGCAAAAGGGATGAGGACCCGCTCTCGAAGAAGTCCCAAAACCTCGCAGGTATAGATACAGCGACTCTCGAAGCCAAGGACCTCTCGGCGCTTCGCAACTTGGCGCTAGGTGGCTTTACGGCTGCGAACGTCTCGGCTTCCGGGGGTATTTTCGGGCCCCGATCCGCCGTCGTCGACACGTTCTATCGCTCTGTTGAGAAAGACTCGGTGATGCCCTCCACGTCCACCGTCCCCATTGGGCTTCGCCGCGGAGGTGGATTCGGTTCCTATCCAGGCTCGACGATGGGAGTGATCGCCTTTATTCGTCAGGCGTTTTATGACGCCCAGTACCACTCGCGCGTCCTGAAGGCAGTCGCCTCGAAGAAGGCCGGAGTCGCGGCGCCCGGCGCCGATCCCGCGCTCGAGGCTCTGGCAGGGGTTCTGAGCGGCGCTTCCGTCCCGGTCTTTGAAGACCTCAACGAGGTCAGCGCATACATGGCCGCCGAGCTCGCCAAGGAGTTCGGCATTCGCCCGGTATTCGTGATGTCTTCCGACTCGGGGAGCCTTCGAAATGTCTTCTCAACCGCTCGGGCAGTAGTCTTGAGGGGAACGATCCCCAGCCGGCCGCGGATCGACGACTTGGAGAACGCTTCGCTGGGAGCAGTTCGCGCGTACTTCGGCGAAGTGCAAGCTGGGGCCGAACTGCAAAGGTCCGGCGTTGCGTTTTGCTTTGGACCCAGCAGCGTCGCGAACCCACTTGCGGGGCTTCGCACCTATGTTCGCGGCGGACTCGACCGCAACTCCGCGCTCGCTTCTCTCACCACCCGGCCCGCCGAGCTTCTGGGGCTTTCGAACGAGATGGGAACGCTCGAGCAAGGCAAACGCGCCAGCATTGTGCTCACGCAAGGCGACCTCTTCGATTCCTCCTCCCAGATCATGGCCGTGTTTTCGTCGGGCAAGCGGATCGACTTCGACATGCCCGATCGAAAGAAGGGCGACGAACTGAAGCCCGACGCGCCTCTCAAGCTCGTTCCCCCGAAATACGGACGCTTCCCCGCCCCTGCCGAGACCGCTCCGGCCTTCCGACTCTACCGAAATGCGACGATTTGGACGATGGGACCGCAGGGGGTTCTGAGCAACGCTGACCTGCTGATTCGCGACGGCAAGATTCAGGCGGTGGGCCGAGGCTTGCAGGTCCCTCAAGGGTGCCAGGTAATCGACGCGAGCGGGATGCACCTCTCGCCCGGCATTTGGGACTGCCATAGCCACACCGGGATTTCCGGAGGGGTGAACGAAGGCGCGAACATGGTCACGATCGAGTGCCGCATTCAAGACGTCACGGACCACACGCAAATTGGAATCTACCGACAGCTCTCGGGTGGGACGGTCGGCGCGAACCAGCTTCATGGGTCGGCCAACGCGATCGGCGGGCAATCCTTCACGGTCAAGTGGCGATGGGGCGAGCCTCCAACGCGGTTTGGCGTCGAGGGCGCCCCTCCCGGCGTCAAGTTCGCCTTGGGCGAGAACCCGATCCGCGAACCTGCGGGAAGGGGCGGCGGCGCCCAAGCGACTCCGGACGGAACCACGCTCCTCACCTGGCGTCCTCAAACGAGGATGGGCGTCGAGGAAGCCATTCGAAGGGCGCTCCAACTCGGAAAGGAATACGCCGAGCAATGGCAGGCCTACCGAGCGGGCAAGCTCCCTATCGAGCCTCGGCGCGACATTCAACTCGAGGGCCTGGCGGAAATCGTCACTCAGAAGCGATGGGTCCACAGCCACGGCTATCGTCAGGACGAACTTCTGATGCTGTTGCGCGTCGTCTCGGAGTTCGACGGAAAACTCGCCACCCTCCAGCACGTCCTTGAAGGCTACAAAATCGCGGACGAGATGGCGGCCTCAGGGGTTGGGGGCTCTACGTTTGCCGACTGGTGGGGCTACAAGCTCGAAGCCTACGACGCGATCCCGCACAACGCGGCCCTGATGGCGATGCGGGGCGTCTCGGTGAGCATCAACAGCGACAGCGACAACCACGCCCGAAGGCTCAACCATGAGGCCGCCAAGGCCATGCGTTATGGTGGGGTTCCGGCGGAGAAAGCCCTGAGCTTCGTCACCATCGAGCCGGCAAGGCAACTCGGCATCGACTCGCGTACCGGCTCGCTCGAGCCCGGAAAGGATGCCGACATCGCCGTCTGGACCGCCGATCCGACGAGCGTTTTCGCGGTGTGCATGCAAACCTACGTCGATGGGGTCCTTAAGTTCGACCGAGATGCCGACGCAAGGCAGCGCTCCGAGAGAATCGAAGAGCTTCAGGCCGCGAAGGAGGCCCTGAGCGCCCCTGAGCCTGAGACCGACCCCGACAACCCGTTCGCATCGACGGCATCGGCCGGCAACGCCGAAGCTGACGCCGACGAGGGTAAAGCCGAAGTCAAGCCCGCCTCCGAAGGCGGCGCATCCGTCGCCACGGGGCTTGGACCCATTACTGGCTTTCCGGGAACGGTCCGTTATCCCCGAAAGTCTTTCCTGATCCGGGGCGCGACGCTTCACCCGATGGTTGCCGAGCCTTTCGTCGGTGACCTCTTAGTGGGCGCAGACGGCCGGATCGCCCAAATGGGCGCGAACCTGAGTCCAGAAGGGGTTGAAGTCATCGACGGCAGCGGCAAACACGTCTACCCCGGACTTATCGACTCTTCCACGACCCTCGGGCTTATGGAGATCGGACAAGTTCCGCAAAGCGACGACTCCGTCGAAAAGGGCGACTTCCACCCCGACTACAGGGTTGAGCGGACGATCAACGCAGAACATCAGACCCTTGCGGTCGCTCGCGCCCAGGGCGTCCTGACGGCGCTCGTGCGGCAATCGGTGGGTTCAGGCATAGCCGGACAAGCGGCCGTCATCAACACCGAAGGCTACACGTATGAGGACTTAGCCATTCAAGGCGGTGTTGCGATGGTCGCTTCTGCGGGCGGCGGCGGCTTCGCCAGGTTCGAAGAGGAAGAGAGCCACGTTCATATCGACGAGATGTACGAGGCCGGGGCCCAGGGTCGCGGAGGCCAGGCGGGCCGTCAAGGACCCTCCTACGAGCGCCTGAATCGGGCCCTCAAGGAGGCCCGCGAGTATCTGGAGCAGCGCGCCAAGGCCACCCCTGGGGGTCCGGTTCCCTTCGATGCTCGGTACGAGGCGATGGTTCCCGTGCTCGATGGCAAGATGCCCGTGATGATCGCCGCGAACAGCGCGCAGGACATGAAGGCGGCAGTGGCTTGGGCCGAGGAGCAGAAGGTTCGGGTCCAGCTCTATGGTTGCTCGGGTGCGGGCGAGATCGCCGATTGGCTCGCCGAAAAGAAGGTCCCGATCATACTGAGCGCAGTTTTCAGCATGCCGGGCGCCGACCTTCCAACCGAGAGCTTTTACGCTCTGCCCGCTAAACTCGCCAAAGCCGGAGTGAGGTTCTGCCTCTCCACCAACGACTCCCACGACGTTCGGCAACTTCGTGAGCACGCGGGTTTCGCCGCGGCCTTTGGACTGAAGCGCGAGGACGCCCTTCGCTCCGTCACGCTCTGGGCAGCCGAGATCCTTGGAATGGCCGACCGCATCGGTTCGCTCCGTCCGGGACTCGAGGCAACGGTCGTGCTCGCGAGCGGCGACCTTCTCGAAACCCGAACCGTCGTCGAGAAGGCTTGGATCTCGGGCCGAGAGGTCGGGTTGCAAAACAAGCAATCGTTACTTTATGATAAATACCGATTCCGCCCCCTCCCCACGTTTGGTGGGACTACGGGTGGTTCAAAGGAGTAACTTCATGTCTGCAACTGCTACCGACGTATCTCATCAGCAACTGATCGACCTTTGCGTAGCCGATCTCAGGTCCTCTCAGGCCCGCGTCCTAGAGACGTTCAAGTTCATCCCCGACGACAAACTCACCTGGTCGCCCGCGCCTCAGGCAAAGAGCGGGCTCAGGCTTATGGCTCACCTCGCGGTCTCGAACTCCGGGATTTCGCAGCTACTGGAGGGCGGTTCGCTTCCCATTTCGAACTTTGAAGAGCTCGAACGCTTCGTAGCGGAACAAGAGAGGCAGATCACCACTCGGGAGCAAGCGGTCGAGGCGTTCAACCAATCGTGCGATGCCTATGAGCGAGCGATTCGTCAGGTCCCTGAGGGCGACCGCGATAAGCTTCTCGGTCTGGGCGAATTGCAGGCGCCCGCCTCGTTCTACATGCGTCTGGCCGGGGTCCACCACCACTCCCATGCTTCTCAGATCGACTACTTGCAGACCTGCTGGGGCGATCTGATTCCCCACTTCCCTCATTCGTAGCCGGCGCCCTCCTCTGGGGCGCCCGGTTCTCCGAACGGTGCGTCCTCGCCACGAGCTTCCGCCAAATCGGAACCCAAAAAACCGGAAAAGCGCAGACAAGGTTTCCCTTGCCTGCGCACTCTCCCTTATCGAAGGACGATTGGCTGCCCGGGTCGCAGAAGCTCAGGCCTTCTTGCGGCGGCGGACGAGCATCGCGACGCCGAGGCTAAGAGCCGCCAGCGACGCAGGCTCCGGCACGGCGGTTCCCCAACCGGTCTCGCCCGAGTATGCGGCGCGGATGTTGTAGTCGACGTCGTCAGCCACTGGATCGTACGTCGGGGGAATCCAACCCGCAGGCCGATCCACGAAATCCAGATGCCCGCGCACGACGCCTTGCTCGCCGACCAGATTGAACTGCTGAGCAATGTATCCGCCGACGATAAAGCCCTCAGCTTCGACGACGTAGGAGTTCCAGTCGGAAACGCCGTAAAGCGACGCGTTGCGAATCTCGAGCGCCCACAGCAAGGTGTAGGGGATGCCCAATCCCGGGATCGCTCCGAAGATCGCCAAGTCAGGCGCTGCGGCGAATCCGCCGGTACCCACCAGGCTCACATCGATCGTCCCACCGGGGCCGACGTAAGGCGCATCCTGACCCGTGAACATCAGGCACATCGTAATGTCGCCACCAAACGAGCCGCCCGCGTTGAACACCGGATACACCGGGGGCGTGGGCCAAAACGGCCAGTAGCCGGTGACCTCAGTGTCGAACTCCGACGCCGAATAGAAAAGCGTATCGGGGGCTAACCCGTTCGTCGAGTATTCGACCGCGCCGTCTCCGTTGAACGCTCCGAAGTTGAAGTCATGCCCCATGATGTTGGGGAACAGGGGAAACGAGAACGCAAGGGCCCCTGCAAAGGCCAGGCCGGCGGTCGCGCCAAGGCGACGAAATGCTCCGCTCTCTCGAACCATATCAATCCTCCTTCGTCAATCCACGCGATTGAACGATCTCATTATACGACGTCCCAATGCAGGCTTCTTTGACAAAACTGAACAGATTGGGTTGTGAGAGTAATTCAGGCAATTCTTACAGGTATTGCCCGGAGGCAGGGCCTTAGGGCTGATTCCTGGCGATCTGCAAGCTCCTCGACTTGCAAGAAGCGCGCGGCTAGGCGATACTAACGTCATGAGTGGCATGACGGTGCAACTGGGCGACCTGGACTTTTCTGGAGTCGCTCCCATTGAGGAGTGGACGGCGCCAGGCGGGGAGTGCCTGTTCGCAGCGATGGTGCGGCCCGACCCTGAAAAGCGACCCGCAGACTTCAAGGTTGTGTACTTCGGTGAATCTGCCAACCTCTCCAGCGTCGACCAATTGCGTGAGAACCCCAAGTTCCGGTGCTGGGTCAGTGAGGCAGGGAGCCTTAGCAACTTGTTCATCGGGACTATCTCAGTACCCGGAGTCGACGAGGACACGCGCAAGCGATGGGTTCGCGGCCTTTGCGACCAGTACCATCCGATTTGCAATTGGTAGGGTGCCGATCCCCCACCCTCTCACTCGCCAGCCGAGCCCTGATTCCAGAAGTACCAGTTCGGCATTCCCAAAAGGTCGCGTTCAGCAATCAGTTCGAATCCCAGCTTCAAGTACTTCGGAACGTTCGCCTCATCGTGGGTATCCAGCGCCACGCCCCTAACCCCTGGCAACGACGCCGATAGCTCATGCACACGACTCAGCAGCGACTTGCCGACGCCACGACCTTGGGCATCAGCCGATACACCGATCGCGGCGACGTAAAGATGAGGCTCTTTGGGCCGGGTCTCGTCTTGCACCTGATCGTAGGCCTCGAATAGATTCCTGCCGTTCGCCGACATCTTCGCCTCCATCGCTTTCCATCGCTGCTCGAACTCAGGGGGAAACCCCTCGGCTTCCGGGAGGACAACCGTCGCCGCGCCGATCACGACGCCTTGCTCGATCGCCACGAAGCCCGGCTGCCCACAAGCAACGCGGAACCCGACAGAGACGCCGAAGAGTTCGTGGAGCATCTCATGCCGAGGAAGCTCCGCGTCTGCGAACACCCTCGAAAGAAACGGATACTCATGAAACGAGGTGGCAAGGACACGAATCGCGCCTTCTTCAGTGGACTTGGACAGGGGCTCGATGAGCACTCGATCATGCTATCGCCACAAGGCGGTGAACCACAAGGGGGCGGCTCCTTCGAGGCCGTTGACGTAGGACTTCCGGCCACGAACGGCATCGATGCCCTCCGGAAGGATCTGCCTATCGCGTGGCTGAGTCGGCCACAGGGGCCTCCGTAGGCAGCCCATGCCCAGTTCACCACCGTGAATAGTTGACGAATCCGTATTTGCGTCACGGTTTTCGGGCCAAGGGACAACTTCCCTATGACGCTCTTTGCGGACAGACTGAGTTGAAAGGAGATAAGAGATGAATCGAAAATGCATGGCGCTGGCGGCAGCTTGCGCCCTCTTGGCGGGCGCGGCCCTTGCCGCGGACAAGAAGGTAGTCGTGAACCCCATTCTGGTGGCCAAGTCCGACGGGTCTGCTCGGGCAGCCTTTGCCGCCTACGAGGTCTATGCCGACAAGATTTGGGACCAAGCCAACATCATGATCGACTTCTTGGCGCCGACGTATCTCGACGATACGGCTTATTGGGCGTTTGATTACAGCAACGCCTGGAGCCTGGTCACTGATCCCGGCCACGGCCAATCCGGCGATGCCCTGACCATCAACGCCTTTTTTGTGGACCACATTTACAACGCCAGCGTCTACGGCTTCGCCTACTACGACCAGCCGTACATGGTGTTGGACGTGCAGAACATTCTCGGGTATTCGGCCCTGGGCCGCGTCGACACGTTCTCGCATGAACTGGGCCACAACCTGTACCTGCCCCACTACGACGTCGCCAACCCCGGAGACCCCAACGCGGCGGACCACTTGATGGCATCCGGAGGCATTCGGAATATCCCTCAGGACCTCGGCGACGTTGCACCCGACGGCAACGGATGGGACCTTCTTGGCGCAGACGAGATCGATACCGCTCGGGCGAGCCGCTTTGCCCAGGCGGTTCCCGAACCGGCAACCCTGGCCGTGCTGGGCGCGGGGCTTGCGATCCTTAGCCGACGGCGAAGGAAGTGATCGTAGAACTCCTCGGACTGGCCATGGCTATGTGCCAGCCGCAGGGAACGCTCGACCGAAGGGACCTTCCTCCGGTCGAGCGAAACTTCGCTTGTCCGTCGGGCACTTTCGTACTTCGGGTCTTCTCGGACCAAGATTGGAAGACAAGGGAGGCCATCGCCGAATTGCGCACGGGCAAGAAGCAGGTTTGGCGGCGAACTCTTCCCCACTCTTTCGGGCCTCGTGACGCGGTCGTCCTGTCCGACGGCAAGGTTGTGCTCTTCGACGAGTGGATCAACGTCGCTTCCAAGGTAGCAATCACGCTCCTCGACGAAAGGGGCCAGACTGTGGCGACTTTCAGCTATGCGGAGGTGAAGAGGATCTCGGAACAGACCTCAAAGGACCTAACCCGAGGGGCGACGCTCGGCCCCTATCGCAAGGGAGCTTGGCTCTCGTCGAAACCCTCGGTTTCGGGAAACCTCGTCGTCGTATCGGCAGGTAATGCTTTGCTCTCCCTCGATTGCCATGAAGGCACGTTGAAGCGCTCCCACGAGCGGTAGGCTCGCGTTGGCTTCGGCCCCCCCGGCGCCGCGTAGGGGCGAGGTATGGGTCGGCCTTTCCAGGGGCACTTGGGAAGCTACTGGCCCCCTGATTGAGTTCGGCTGCGCTACAATAGCCTCATGCGAGCCGAACAGCTTCTGAGATCGAACCGAGAGTCTATCGAAGCCCTTTGCCGCAAGTACGCGGTCAAGCGGCTACGCCTGTTCGGATCGGCCCTCCGGAATGATTGGGACCCGGCTACGAGCGACCTCGACTTCCTTGCCGAATTCGGTCCCCCGGTTGGGATGAACGCCTTCGATCGCTACATGGGGCTCGTGCTCGACTTGGAAGCGCTTCTCGGGCGAAAGGCGGACGTGGTGGACTGGAACGCCGCGAGCAACCCCTTCTTCAGGCGCCATGCAGAGCGCTCTGCCAAGGAGTTCTATGCGGCCTGAGACCGCCGCCGCACTCTTTGACATGATCCGGTGCGGCCGAGAGGATCGCCGAAGCTATGTATGGCGTCACGTGGGAGGGCTTTCGCTCGCACTGGATCATTCAGTCCGCCGTGGAGCGGCAATTCGAGATTCTTGGCGAGGCGCTGGTCCGAGTGCGCGAATTCGAGCGGCCGATCTACGAGCGAATTCCGGATGCGGCTAAGATCATCGGTCTTCGCAATATCATCATCCATGGATACGATTCAGTCGATCCCGCGATTCTGTGGGCTATTGTTGAGGACCGGCTTGGCGAACTGCGCGCCCTGCTTGAAGCGCTTTTGGAGGAAGCGCGAAAACAAGAGATCTAGATTGGGCAGAGGAGCAGTTGAACCAATCGGCGGAGGGACGGTCGTGGGGATAGGGACGTCAGAGGAACTTGCGGCGGGTGGCCCGGATAGAGGATTGTGGCGGGTGCCGGGGGGAAGGCAGGTGCCACGGATAGATGATAGTGCTAACCGTGCCCACCAGGCTCCATAGGAACCGGGTCTACGAGCACTTCCGAAAGCCAGTGAGCCGCGGGTGGCCAAGCCTTGGGTCGCATTCACTTCCCGCGGGTGCCAGCCCAAACTCGTTTTGGGGTGCTCCGAGCGGGAGCCAACTCGCCGCTCTTCGCTGCGAACCTTTATCCGGCCGAGAGGCCGCCTGGACCGCCGGACCACGCAAGGAGGCGGTGAGCGCCGCCCCATAGCAAGTTTGGGGTGGCACCCAGATTGGGTCGCACGCAGCCTCGCCGTCGAACAGGTCGCAAAACGAGTACGCGGACAAGCATCCGACGCTAGAACGACGGCTTCGTTCAGGAAGTTGAGCGGCGGAGCAATGGCCAGATCGAGCATCGCCCACTGTCCCGCGACCCAACGATCCCCTACTGAATTGCGATTGCCATTGTCTGCACCAACTTGTAGATTCGCCGGGCTGAACGAAGGGGCCGGAGACTACCTCCCTTCCAAAGGCGGTTTCTGCTGGAAACAAGACTGCTTGGTGGACATAGGGATTCGAAAACCCGTTTTGCGCGGCGCGTTCTGGACCTGGAACGAATCGAGAAGTGGCGCGAAGCCCGGAAACCTGATAGAATGGGCACGAGTCTCGTCTCCTGCGCTATCGGCCTTGGGGAGAGGAAGTCGTGAGCCAAGAACTGACACAATTCGTTCGCGCGGCGCTCGAAAAGGGCGCGGGCCGCGAGCAGATTCGGGCCGCCTTGATGCAATCGGGCTGGCCCACCGACGAGATCGACGACGCGCTCGCAAGATACGCTGAGGTCGACTTCCCCGTTCCGGTTCCAGTTCGGCGGACTTCGGGATCAGCCGGAGAGGCCTTTCTCTACCTCGTGACGTTCTTCCTGCTCTATACGTGGGCGGTATCTCTCGGCAACCTTTTGGCCGGACTCGTCGACCGACTGATTCCGGAAACGAACAACGAATTCAATTGGTACGCGAGCGGCGATGATTCGATGCGTTGGCTGGTCGCCTCCATCGTGGTGTCGTTCCCCGCGTGGTATCTCCTGACTTCATCCCACCTGAGGAGCTACGCCCACGACCCGGAGCGCCGCGCGTCGCCCGTGCGAAGGTGGCTGACCTATCTCACGCTATTCGTGGCGGCGACCGTGTTGGTCGTGACGTTGATCGTTCTCGTCGCCGGGTCCCTCGGTGGCGACTACTTCCTGAGGACGGCGCTCAAATCGGCCATTGTGCTCGCCCTTGCGGGAGGGGTGTTCTTCTTCTACCGATGGGAGCTGCGTATGGGGGACAAGCAACAAGGCGGCGGGAGATGAAACCCGCTGCCCCCGGCGCGATCAGGCTGCTCGGGTGGCTCGCAATCCTCGCGGTTGTTTCTGCGATCGTACTGGCGTTTCTCGAGATTGGGAGTCCAGCCGACGCTCGAAGGGACCGTTCCGACGCGATTCGAGTTGAACGACTCTGGAGCATAGCGTCCGCGGTTCGCTCCTACTTCGAGGAGCACAAGAAGCTCCCCGCGGATTTGGCTGAACTCACAAAGAAGGACTATTGGAGCCGCGCAAACGAAGAAGACCCCGTCACGAAGAAGCCCTTTGAGTATCGCATCGTCGATGAAACGCAGTTCGAACTCTGCGCCACGTTTGAAATGGACTGGACCCTCGAGCGGGCGCGCAAGAAGGGGCTGTTGTACCGGGAACCACTGCCGTTCGCCGAACACAAGAAGGGGCGGCAGTGCTTCACGCTGAGCGCAAAGAAAGCGGATTGAAGTCGGGTTGAGAGTGGCTTATTCCCCGAAGCGCGATTCCCGTTCGAGCGATGCCCGGTGATCGGGGTGCGCGATGTCGATCAAGGCCCGGGCTCTCTGGCGGAGGTTCTTCCCATAAAGGTTGGCCGCGCCATACTCCGTCACGACCCAATGGACGTTCGCGCGAGTCGTCACCACCCCTGCGCCCGGCTTCAGCCTCGCCACGATCCTTGACTCGCCTCGGCGCGTGATCGAGGGCAGGGCGATGATCGGCTTGCCGCCCTCCGAAACCGAGGCGCCCCGGATGAAGTCCATCTGGCCCCCGACTCCTGAATAAACCCGGTCGCCAATCGAGTCGGCGCAGACCTGCCCGGTTAGGTCCACTTCGATCGCGCTGTTGATCGCGGTCACCTTGGGGTTACGGCGAATCACGCTCACGTCGTTGACATACCCCACATCGAGCAGCGCCACCTGCGGGTTGTCGTCGACGAAATCGTACAGCCGCCGCGAACCCAGCACGAACGAAGCGGTCAGCTTCCCCGGATGGACGCGCTTCATTCGACCTGTGACGACGCCGCGTTCCACCAAGTCCACAACTCCATCCGAGAACATCTCCGAATGAACTCCGAGGTCCTTGTGCGACGTGAGCGAAGCCAACACCGCATCGGGGATGTCGCCGATTCCCATCTGGAGCGTGGCGCCGTCCTCGATGAGTTCGGCGCAGTGGCGGCCGATGGCTTCGGCAACCTGGCCCGGGGTCCCGGGATTGTGCTCAGGCAGGGGTTCGTCGGATTCTACGACGGCGTTGAGGTTGGAAAGGTGAATGAGTCCGTCCCCATGAGTCCGCGGCATGAAGCGGTTGACCTGAGCGATTACGAACTTGGCCGCCAGAACCGCCGCGCGGCAAGCTTCCACCGACACGCCGAGCGAGCAGAAGCCGTGTTTGTCCGGTGGAGAAACCTGAATGAGGGCCGCGTCGAGCGGCAGAATCCCGTTGCGAAACAGCGCCGGAACCTCGCTCAAGAACACGGGCACGAAGTCGGCTCGTCCCTCGTTGACCGCATCGCGCACGTTGGGCGCGACGAAGAGGGCATTGACCCGAAACCTTCCTTGCATATTGGGTTCCGCATAGGGTGCGGGCCCTTCGGTGTGCAGGTGGACGACTTCAACGTCTCGAAGGTCCGTTCGCTGGGAGAGAGCGCGAACGAGAGCCTGAGGGGTCGCCGCCATCCCGTGTACATAGACTCGGCTCCCGGAAGTGATTGAGCTGACGGCTTGCTCGGCGGATAAGTGGGAGGACACTCCTGGATTGTATCTGGTGGGCGCCCAGTTTCAGTCGAGAATGCGCGCGGATCAAGCCTCTTGCGTCGTCGAGGACCGACCCGTCCGCTTACTTCGTTGGCCCGTGTCCCGCCTATTTCTTGCGAAACCGAAGGGCGAGCGCTCCCCATGCGAGACCAATCAGCGATGTCGGTTCCGGCACCGCGCTGAGTTCGACGTTGTCCAGATTGTAACTGACGTCGGTGTTTCCGGCCCCGCCGTTCGTGCGATTATCGAGTTCACCGGCGAAGATGACTGTATGGCTGGTCGATGTGGCGGTGAAGGAAACGCTCGACCGCACATACGTTGCGACCAAGCGCTCGCCAAAGAAGAGAGCGCCCGCATAGGTTTGATCGTCGAGAAATACACCGAAGGAGCGTCCAGTTCCCGACCCGGAGTAGTTGACACGAGGCTTCCAGTCCCAGGCTATTGTGTATGTTTCGCCGATTTGAAGGCCCGAGACGGTCTGGGAAGCGGTGGGATCGAAAGAAGTGCTTCCGTTGCTTTCGAGTCGGCTGCTCTTACCAGGGTTGCCGTTGGTCTCAACCCCACAGTAGTTCTCGAAGATCCACCCTCCCTCAACCTTGGGAGTGCCCGGAACCGAATTGCCGATGCTCAGGGCTTCAAAGTCCCCGTTCAAGACGAGGTTCTGGGCGGATACCGAGGCGAAGAGCACCCCGATTGCTGCGAGAACAAAGGAACGACTGACCATCACGAATCCTCCGAAACGGCGCGATGCGCGCACGTACATCTTTATTGACTCTGAAGGGCAAGATCGTGACCAAAAGCGTTCGATGGGATCTCAATTCCCGCAAAGATAGTTGAGTGCCCTTAGAGCGAGGACTTGCCGATAACCATGTGAAAGGCCAAATTGGGGCATCCGTCTCCGCGTCGCTGACCGGATCGACGTTCAAGCGAGTGCAACGTATCCCAGGTACCGGGCCCGACTCGGACCTCCCATAACTTCGTCACTCTTAGCCCTGCGTCGCCAATCGCGGGCCCAAATCGTTGGGGCGTCGTCCCATTAGGGATGACGCCCCAGAAACGCACCGCTCTTAGGACTCGAACTACGCCTTGCGTCGGCGAATCAGAGCGGCCAAGCCCAAGCCGAGAGTGGCGAGGGTCGCCGGTTCAGGAACGGCCGACGTGAAGCCGCCGTAGCTGAAAATCTGGTCGTCGCCGTTGTAGCCTAGATTGTACGGTCCCCAATCGCCTTCACGGTCCGCGACGAAGCGCTTGGCCGAGGTATCGAGCGAGGTCGACGTGTAAGAGAATCCTCCGACGGTCTCGCCCATCCCGACGCCGTTGGGCGTCGAACCGGGCCACGGGTCGCTCGCAGACCACGAATAGGCAACGTAGAGTTGACCCTCAGGGGCATCGATGTCGCCTCCAGGAGTCCCTTCGGTGATGCTCCAGCCCACATGGCTGCCATCACCGAACGGCGTTCCCGCAGCGGCCCCTGGAGCGACGTTCATATACACCACGACCCACCAGATCGGCAGAGGCTCCGCAGAATTGGTGAGGGAGTAGTTGTACGTGTACGTTCCGTTGCCGTTGTCGACGATGGTCTCCATCAGGTTCAGAACGCCTGATGCGCTTGAGACCCATGCAACCTGTGCCGACGAAATCGCTGCCATCGCCATCAGAGGCAGCACAATGAACTTCTTCATTCTCGAATTGCTCCTTTTGCTATTACGTGACTCAAGTCACGCAGCAGAAATACGAAACTATACTACTTTACAGGAACTTCCATTCCAACGGGAATTTTGGGGAGGGAAACCAGTATTTTTGTCAGTGGAAAGGAGGCGCGAGGGCCCGTGCCGCGACATCCAACCCCGAGAGGCTCGAAGGTCAGTCCCTGGCCCCCAGCTGCTCCCACCGAGCCCATGCGCCACCCGAGATTCGGCTACTTGCCCTTCGCTGCAGATTGAGCTTCCACGAACGGCTTGATGTAGGCCTGCGCCTTCTCCCGACTGAGAATATCGGGCGGGGCGAACTCGGGCAGTCCCTTCTTGGCCCGAAGGATCGCCATCTTTCGCCGGGACTCGCTCGCGTACCTATGGGCCTTTGCGAGCACCCGGGCACACTCCTGAGGCGCATGGAAGCCCATTCCGTTGTTGGCGGCCACGTAGTCCCAGTACATCTGCCCCAGACTGACCAGTTTTCGCGCCTCCTCAAGTTCCCCATCAGCCATTCCGTTTCGCCAGGCGTCCCCGATCTCCAGATGAGCCAGCGTGATCTCGCTCTCCGCCGCTTCGAGCAGTTCCTTGTTCTTGTCCTGGATCGAGATCACGCGGGTCTTGATCTCGTTTTCCGACCATTTGTGGCACACCTGGCACGAGTTCTGGAGGTTTTCAAGCGGGCTCCGAATCTGGTGATCGGTGTACTTGATGCCGCCTTCCGAGACGTAGGGCATATGACAATCCGCGCAGCTCACACCTCGGAACGCGTGGATTCCTTGCATATACACCTCGTAGTCGGGGTGCTGCATCTTGATCATGTTCGCGCCCGAGATCGCATGAGTCCAATCGACGTGGCCGGTTCGTTCGTAGTACTCTTCCATGCCCTCGATGGTTATTCCGTCGTCCCAAGGGAAGGTCAAATACTTCTCCTTCTCGCCTTTGAAGTAATACTCCACGTGGCACTGGGCGCATACGAGCGAGCGCATTTCCTGGTGGCTGACCCTTGTGATGTCTTTCCCCTGACGCTCAAAAGCCTCCTTCAAGGCCGGGCGGCTGATCCTTAGCTGCATGGTCTTGTTGTCGTGGCAATCGGCGCACCCGATCGGGTTCTTGACTTCATCCTTGAAGTCGTGGAAGTTCGAGGCGTAAAACTCTCCGATCCCCACCTTGTCCATCAGCCGCGGCACGTCCGGGCTCTTGCAGGTCCAACAAGTGGCGGGCGTCTTTTCGTTGACGCGCTTGGTCATCGTGACGTCCTCGACCGCGTAGTAGTGGCCTCGCGCTTGGTTGTACTCCTTGGCAAACGCGTAGCCAGCCCACATAATCACAAGCCGAGGGGTCGATTCGAGATAGTCCCGAAAGCCCGAACCTCCGTACTTCGTCTTGGAGTTCATTTGCTTGGTGGCCTCCCACGACTGGTACTCGCGCGGAAAGCTCGCGCCCCACACCGAGTTGTCGGCCTCCCAGTCAGGGATGTCCTTCATAAACTGGAGCCGTGCGGGAATCGACTCCATGCGGCGTTCGCCGATCGAGGCTGCGAGAAGCCCGAGCGCGACCACGCCCAGCGCGGAGCCTCCAAATACAAGCCAGCCCCAAGCGGATGATCGCCGGGTGGGAGCGTCGTGTGAGGTCGGTTTGTCGTTCATTTGTTTTCTCTCAAGAAGGAGGGCGAAACGGGCGGCAACGGAGGGACTGCCGCGTTCGGAGTCGAGTTCAGGCTGCTGATTCGGCCGTGCGGCACCTCGCGGTGGCACTCGATGCAGGGCCGAGTGGAGCCGCTATGCACGTCGGCCGCGATGGTTTGGATCGTCGTCGTGTGGCATCGAATGCAGTTCTCTTGAATCACTGTCTTCGAGGCCTCGCGCGCCCGGATGACTTGGGGTTCGAGCCGAAACGTGAACATGAAGGAATGGCGCCCCCCATCCATCGCTTTGAACCAGTACTTCCGGACCACGTTGTCATGGGGCACATGGCAGTCATTGCAGGTGGCAACCCGGCCGTGGCTGGAGTGCTGCCAAGTCGCGTATTGGGGCGTCATGATGTGGCAGTTGATGCACGCCTTGGGGTCGTCAGAAAGGTAGCTCAGTCCGTTGGAGGTGTAGCCGACCCAGCCGGCCACCGCCGTAAAAGCTCCCAAGCTCGCCATCCCAGCCAAGCGCAACTTGGGCGGCATGAAACCAAGGCCCAAGATCGAGCGCAATCGCATCATCACCTCTAGGGTGAGAATGTACCTCCCCGGACGCCATGACAGGAGTCATATCGCCCCCCTTTTCGGCTCGCGGCAAATCGATTCCGGCTTGGCCGCGCAACCGACTTGGGCGTACGCAAATCTCAGGCCCCCGGCGCCGACATCACTCATTGCTCGGGCGAATCGGACCCTCCAGCGTGACCTCCGCGCTCTGTCCTGGAGCGAGCGTGACGGGCTGAATCGAGGGGTTGACTGGCGTTACCTCCACCCGGCCCTCGGTCACTCGAACGGTCGCAACCCCAGTCTGCTTGTGAAAGCGCACCGTGAACTTGGTTCCCCTTACACCGCAGGTAGCCGTAGGGGTCTTGACATCGAAGCTCGATGGGCGTTCCACCGAGCGGTTTACCGAAGCGGAAATCTCACCGCCTCGGATCCAAAGGCGCGTCTGGACAGCCGCGCCGGCATCGATGAAGCAGAGGACCTTCATGTCCGTCAGTTCGGATACGTCAACGACGGTACCGTCTTCAAAGCGGAGTTTCACGCTTGAATCCATGCCGGTCACGATCCGATCCCACCGATTGATGCGGTCGCCGGGCTTCAACTCATAGGCCCGCGAATCGTCACCCCCAGGCGAAAGCTCGACCTCTCCGACAACGGCCAGCACCTCCACCCTGCCGGGTCGCGCTTCTGCCTTGACCTCGGATTTCGTTTCCTCGTAGATGTAAGTCAGGCTGAACCCGGAAAGGGTCTGTACGACGCCCGTATGGCCGCTTATCGAGAAGCTACGGTAGTTCTTGCCCCCCTCTGACCACTTTCGAACGAGGTTGTTCGCCGCGAACGAAGTCTCAATGGCGACTTCGACGCTCAATGAATGGCTGCCCGCCGTGGGCCAGGGGCCGGGATCGCCCTTCCCCACCGTCTTGGGGCTGCCGATGAGATTGACGCCCACGTTGAGGTTGTACACCGTCGACTTCAGGTTCCATGAGGCGTCGAGTCGCGCGCTGGCCGAAAACGTCTGCTGATCGTTCTCCACTCGGTCGGGGATCGAAATCGACAGCTTCCCAGTCGAAGTGAACGAAGGCTGGCTCGTGTTGATGTCCATCGACTTCAGCCCGCCTTCGACCCTCGAGGTTTCAGGCTGTCCGCCCGCGACATGTTTGGTGACCTCCGTACGGACTAGCTTGTAGTGCGTTTGGGCACTCGCTAAGGGCGACAGCGCCACAATTAGAAGCGCGGCGACCCATAGGAAGCTCATCCGCAGGATCGAACCGCAGGAAACGTTGAGGTTGGCCATGATTTCACCACTCAGGGTCGATGCACGCATCCTGTCGCCACGACATTACCGCCGATCGGATACGCCGCACCGTTAGAGAAACCTTATCATAATTCCTCCGAAAAGCAAAGAGGGCTACTCCCCGTCGGCCGTGTCCGGGACCGGTCCGCAGAGGCTCTTGCTGTACATCCCCGATCTGTCGAAACAGCAAGGACGGCGCTTCCCGCTCGCGAGCATGTCGCAGGCGCTCTCGGCCCGCTTTCGACGCGTCTCCTCCCTTTTGGCCGTTTCGACCCAATGCGCCCAATCTCTTCGGGCGAGCGCGGTCAGGCTGTGCCAGGCTTTCTGAACCTCGGGCGCCGATCCCGCCAGAGCCCTCTCAAGGTCCTCAGGCACCTCTGGCTCCGGCTCTCGCGACGAGGGCGCCAGTTCGACCGACACAGCCTGCCCGACCTCGATTCCTGCCTCCGCACGCAAGTCTGGCAGTACCTTGAGCCAGTGGCCCCCGTTTCCGTTCGGTCGGAGCGTCGCCTGAAATTCGTGCCCATCGAGCGCGCCGTCCACCGACACCAGCCCCCGCGACGGCAGCTTCTGACTGGCTTCGTCGGGAAGGTTGAGAAAGGTCCATGTGGCCCCATGATCCTTGCCACCCGGACGGAACAGGGTCGCTTGGAATCGGATACGAACGCGCGAATCAGCCATTCCGAGTCCATTGTGCCATGAACCAGGTGGAAGGGAGGACAGATCGTGGCGCAGCATCGGGGCAGGCATGCCCGCTTTGGCTCCAGAAAGAGACGCAGAAACCTGCTCCTAGATCAAGCGTCAATATGTGGGAAAATGACTGCTATGAGGAATTCTGCCTGGGCGCGTTCGCCTATCCGGCCCGTTGTGTTCGTTTGTTTCGCAGGTGCGGCAGCCTTGGGGATCGCTGCGGCGCTTTCGGGGGGTGAACCCGAAGAAGGGCAACGGGAGCGGACCGGCGGCGCGGGGCAATTGGGGCAGCTCAGTCTCCACCTAGCGCCCTCTGTATATTGGCCGCTGGCTATGGGGAACAAGTGGACCTACGGCACTTCGTATCCTGAGACCGACAGTACGACCGAACTTGTGGTCAAGCGGTTCGCTTTGGGTCGGGCGGGCGGCGGCGCTACGGCGACTTTGGACACCGAGAGTTTCCGGTCGAAGATCGTTAATCAACGGGGCGGCGGCTTCAAGGTAGAAAAGTCGCCTAGCTGGGACCCGTGGACCGAGCCCATCGTGGTAAAGGTCGACGATACAGGGATCTTTTGGATCTCGGACCAGCACGGAACCTTCAATCCCCCATTGCCGATTTTCAAATCCGGCACGAAGCACGGCGACGAGTGGAAGTGGACCGGGACGGTCCAGGGCCAAGGTTACTCGCACACCGCCAGTGCGACCGTTTTAGCTTCGTCGGTGAAGGTGAAGACCCCTATGCTCGAAGTCAAGGAGCATGACGCTCTCAAGGTCATGATGATTCTGGAGATAGTGATTAACGGAGAGAAGTCGATAGACGCTCAGACTTGCTCGTTCGTTCCTCGAATCGGGCCAGTGACTTTTGGCTATTCGAGGCAAGAAAAGGGTTCTTACAACACGACTTTGGGTGGCGGAACGCTGATCGAGTACAGCGTTCGCTAGCTGAGGGTTGGGGGAAGCGTTGTGTTGAGCCCGTCAACCCGAGCCGATTGCGGAAAGGGAACGGAACGATACGGTATCAACGGCATCTCTTGACACACAGGTCGAAAGCTGGTACAGTCAAGCGTGATGGACGCGAGGTGAGCAATGCGGATTCAATTAAAATCTGGTCTCTCTGCTTTCGTTCTTGTAGGCCTTTCCGCGATCATTTGGGCCCGGCCCGTCGTGCTGATCCAAACTGACGAGATTGACTACCAGAACAACATTCCCGCGACAGATCGTTACTGGTTCTACAAGAACATCGACGGTACCCAACAGAATCCTCTTGTCGGGGGGGGGGTCTACAATAGCCTTGAGCAGAAGATTGGGCGCTCTTGGCAAATCCCAGCAGTTGTGTACGTGCAAGGCAGTACGATAACGATTCGGCTACGGCTTAAGAACTACTACTGGAACACGATCACGGGTAACCTCGAGTTTACTGACTTTCGCCTCAAAGTCCCGGCCGAACCCGCATGGCGAGAGGGCGTCGGTTCGCACCGGCCCGACATTACTTATATCGATTTGGAGCCTCCCGACTCGCAGCAGGTGTCAGTTGCTTCGGGGGGAGGCACAACCGACGTGACCATCTCGATCGAAGGATTGCCAGACTACGTGACTTACGGAGACCTACAGTTCAAGGGCCAAATTCACGCGACATCTGGCTACACCTATGGCTATCCAGTTTGGCAATTTTGGGTTGATAACGACGGCTGGAGCAGTCTTGGGACCGTCTATTTGACGGACAGCGACCCTGTCGACCTGCAGGAGGCGCCTTGGACCGACCTATTGGAATACACATGCTCATGGGCGCACGGAGAGTCGGGAGAAGCGGACGTAAGGGCAGCAATCACACTGGGATTGTACTGGAGGAGCCGATGGGTTTATGATCCGGGAGGGCTGTACTTCTGGGTCGAGCCGTCGGAGTCGAATAACTCGATCCAATATGATCTGACCAAGGCATTAGGGCACCTCTCCAGCGTCAACATGGACTGTCGAGACGCTGCAGGATTCAATGTGCTGGCGATGAACTCCCAAGGCCACTCCGCCAGCCCTGCGCGACTTTTCCAGTATTACCTGGATCCCTTTAGGACGAACTTCGTTTGCGGGATGGGAAACGATGCGACGAGCTTCGCTTATTATCAGCAGTTCGATTTCAATTTCCACGAGGTATGCACCGCTACCTATGCCTATGACGCTGCGTGCGCGCAATGGACCGACCTTGCGGGAAGCTCGTGGAGGAATCCCCCGTACGGTTGGAGCCTAGGTGGGTATTGGCAGACCTCGAACGGAAGCGGCGGATTCTATGGGTTCGTTTTCGGACAACCGTATTCCTCGACTCCTACGTCTGTGACTATGCAGGCGGTTCCTGAAACGATCCAGAATATTTACGTTCAAGGGTCGTAGGAGGTAAGATAAATGTATCTTGCTCTGTTCTTATGCGCTATGCAATTCGACAAAATGCCCAGTTGGACGCCTGACGAGCTGAAAGTCAGCAGTCGATTCGAGTTCACTGGGTCATTTAGACCAGTCGGGAACGACTTTGGAAACGGTACATTCAAGCGAACTTCGGACGGAGCTTCTGTTGACATTCTGGTCACGAAGTCCTCTCCCAATGCTGCGACCCGGCCCATCGTCATGAGCCTCATTCCCAAGGTGAAGATCGAGGTCCCTGCTTCGGGTTACAAGCTTGGAAAACAGTGCCTGGTCACGAACAGGCCCGGAGGCTACACCATCGTCGCCGTCAACAACTATGAGCAGATCACGGCGAGGATCACCGCGCCCTTGAATGCCGAGGGGTATGGCCAGAGGCCCGATGACTTCAGTGCCGACGCCGGTTGGCTCGAGAAGATGGCCCGAATCTCCCTCGTCAACTACGCGCAAAAGCGGATGGGGGAGATCGAGAGAAAGTCTGTAACCGGTCATTCGATTAATACATTCGTCGCTTCGGGCTCAGATGCTCGCTACTTCGATGTCGCGGCTTGGGCCGATGCATCGGGGGTTGGTTTCAACAGGAACGACTCCGCATGTCGGGCCTCGTTCGTTTGGAGAGGCAAGCAGTATGTGCTGCCCTGGGCGAGCCAATTCGTCAAGATCGGCGGCAACTGGAGAGAGTTGGACGACGTGGTCATGGTCCGCGACGGTCGAATCTTTGCGCCTGTGGGCTTGTTGGAAGTCAATTAGGGCATCCGAGGCCGCTCCCTTTGCTTTGTTGGGTCGCAACACCGACAGCAAGGCGATCGAGAGCTAGGAGCCTGCTGAAAAACTCCTTGCCTTTCCGTCCATAGTTTATGCATGGACGCGAGCGTGAGCAGCACGAGCTTTTGACGGCGGTCTCCTTGGAGGAGCGCATCCCCGAATCCCACCCGATCCGCAGGCTTCGGAGGGTCACCGACGAGGTGCTTTTGCCCCTCAAGGCCGGTCTGAGAGAGCTGTATTCGAGCACTGGCCGCCCGGGGATCCCGCCCGAGTATCTGCTTCGCGCGCTGATCCTGCAGGCGGTGTTCTCCATCCGGTCGGAGCGCCAGCTCGTCGAGCAGCTCCAGTACAACCTCTTGTTTCGCTGGTTCGTGGGTTTGGGTCTGGACGATCCGGCCTGGGACGCCACGACGTTCACGAAGAACCGGCAAAGGCTGATCGAGTCGGAGGTGGGTCAGGCGTTCCTTT
>WBZY01000187.1_pt1 | contig 54415 bp, 48 predicted proteins | sample 5204191 | NCBI WGS metagenome assembly WBZY01 (sample SAMN12344363, study PRJNA552823) | activated sludge metagenome | biome: Activated sludge suspended growth; feature: Anammox Sidestream; material: Wastewater; isolation source: activated sludge from anammox sidestream of wastewater treatment...
ATGCGGCCTCCTGCAGAATCCTCACGATCTGCTCCTCGGTGAACTTCGATCTCTTCATGATTGCCTCCAGTTTGAACCAGAGAACTACTTTTTTGACGTCTTCAATTCTGGGGGGCAGACCCCCCTGACAAACGGCACGAGCCATTTGCCTGTCAGAGCGACCCGCCTGCCGACGATCGTCACCACGGGCGCGCCACCCGCACCTAACTGAATCTTCGTGGTGATCTGGCGCGCCGCCTGCGTAAGTACTTCTATTCGAGTCGAGCAAAGGGTGCCCGATTCAGTCAGGCACTTTACCACTGGACATACCAACCAACACTAGTCGCCGCTCATGGCGGACAATAAACCTGTATGACTCCTCGACTGTACAGTTCTCTCTAACAACAATTGCACGAGCTTGGAGCGTTGGGTAAGTTGCCTTTGGGTTACCAACATCTAGAGAAAGGACCCTCTTGACGTTTCCGCATTCCCTCGTCAATTCTTCAAGCTTCTCTCGTGTATAGCTGTTACCAAATTCAATCGAATCGAAATTGTGATTCAAGCCAGCCCTGAAAGCCTTCTCAAACTCTGGAAGGGTCATTGCTTGCGGCAAGAACAGGTACCAGCCAAAGCAGGCCGCGATTGGTATCACTATTGTCACCAGCACTATTCGTGTTATTCGCTTAGCCAACGACCCATCCACCTGTCCAGGCCACCCGCCCGTCAGCGTTCACCCTGGAAGGAACCCCCAGTCCTTTTTCACAAGCTGTCCATCAACAAACATAAAGCCAATCACCACCAAATCCGAGAGACCACGCTTTACGAAGAAGACAATCTCGCCCGTGAAATGCTTCTCGGTTTCGACTGAAGGGTCCCAATGATCGTAGTCCCCCAGATCCTTCTGCATAAACTTACCAAACTCCGTCTCAATTATTTCTCCATCTAATCGAATTTGGATCTCAGCTAGTGGGGGCGTACCAATAGCCTCCCGGCGCCACTGAATAACTGAGCCTCCCCGGACAGCATCGCAATTACGGATTGACCTTAGGCTTGTAACGGGAGAGCCAAGCGGAACGCTGGCGAGTAGCCGCTCGTGAATACGGAGGTTATACGCAATGCATTCGTATAGCACAAAACATGCCGCTGCTGCGCAGACACCTATTACTATCCAGCGAACAACCGCTTTTTTCATTCGCACGCGCACTCTCCGAGGTAACAAAGTAGTGGTTAGTGAAACTGCAATAGAAGTCCTCTATGTACAAACGTGTACTCTTAACGACACACTATCGGACGACAGCGATTCCACGTTGATCTCTTGACTATGTCTATTGGGTAAACGGACTTGAAGAGGGTTGTGTTCATGAGTCTATCCCCAAATCACCCCTCCTCCTGGACCAACCTTTACGTGACCCGGCGGAATCGGAGCCCCTGGCAAGTCGTGCTCTGGACAACATGAGCGCGAGGGGGGCGATCATCCACTACCGCCGCCAAGCCCACGATCAGGCGGAGGCCAATTGTGCGGTTTCGGCTCGTACCATGTCAATCTGTCCATACTCGCCTCGCAACATGCGTAGCAGGAAGGGCTACCGCCCAAGGTGGGTGCCCTCCGAGCTTGCACGGGGGAGTCCTCGGCCCATCGCAAAAGTCCCGTCACCATCCCTCCCAGTATACGGCACCTTGTGGCAACCAGCAAGAAGGGTTGGGCGGAGGTGTCCGCCGCTTGACAGGGCAGCGTGGGCGGGTGGCCCGAGTTCTGCTTCTCACCTCGGCCACTGGCCGCTCCGTCGCTGCACCCTTGGAATATCTTCCTCAGTCCTCTCCAGCGGGGCTCGGGGGAACCTGTTGCGGCTATTGGCCCTAGACATGGCGCTCCTACGGAGCTAAGGAAACCGCTGCGAGGGGTGCGGGCGCAAACTTTTCTGATGACGGGCAAGGTCTGGATAGGCGCGCGGTCTCGCGTCCCGGTGTCGTCTACGAGTCGGACGCGGGGCACCCAGCATTCATTCCCCGGTCTGCTCTGTGAGTCGGACCCGGGGTACCCGGAGAGAATCCCTCACCCCCTGGCCCCCTCTCCCTCGGACGGGCGAGGGGGGATTTCCCTCGTTTTTCCCGGCCTGCTCTGCGAGTCAGACCTGGGCACCCGGCGCCAAACTGTATGTGTCCATACGCTATCGCTGCGAGGAACCTGACGGCAGGACGCCTACGGCGAGGTGGCTGGGATTCGCGGCATCGAAATGCACCTTATGGGTCGCTTTCTGGAAGTCGCTGTCTTTGGCCTGATAGATGTTGAGGAACCGGTGCGGGTTGCGGTCGATCAGCGGGAACCATGAGCTATGCACCTGCACCATGATCTTGTGGCCCTTTCGGAACGTATGAAGGACGTCGGGCAGCACAAAGGAGACCTTCTCGACTCGGTTAGGGGTGAGCGGGGTCGGGTTCGACCAACTCGTGCGGTACTTCGCGCGCATCGGCTCGCCGCGGATCAGCATCTGGTACCCGCCCATGCGCACGCTCGTTCGAGGCGAATTGTTGGGCGCGTCGTTGGGATATACGTCGATCAGCTTGACGATGAAGTCGGCGTCGGTGCCCGTCGTCGAAATGAACAAAGTCGCGGTGAGGGGGCCAGCCAGCGTCGTGTCCTCCTCCAAGACCGGCGTCTCGAACGACAGCACGTCGGGCCGGTTCCACACGAACCGCTGGTCCTCGATCATGTAGCTTCTTGGCATCCCCACGCTGATCTCCGCCGAACAAGGCACGGGCCGATTAGGGTCGCTCATGTATTCGGCGAAGAGGTTTCTCGTGCTTGCGGCAGGAGGCGTGAGCGAAAGCAGTTCGCCCGCCCGCAGGTAAAGATTCTTCGACAGCGCCGCTTTCGGGGGCCAAGAGTCGAACTCGAACCACTTGTCCGCGCCCACGTCGAACATCATCGCGTCGCTCAGTTCAAAGGGACCGGCGTCCTTAAGAAAGTGCCGGAAGAAAGGCATTTGCATCTTCTCCCGGAAGTCCTCGCCGGTGTTGGTGGTCCAGACGATATCGTGAAGGTTGTTGCCTGGACCGAAGTTCCACGAGCCGTGGTACCACGGTCCCATCACCAGGTGGTTGGTGGCGCCTGGGTTGTGCGATTCGATGGACTTGTAAACCGCAAGCGGGCCGAAAAGGTCCTCGGCGTCCCACCACCCCCCGACCGTCAGCACCGCCACCTTGCCGACCTGCTTGAGGTGTTGGGGGACGTTCTGCGCCTGCCAGTACGCGTCGTAATCGCCGTGCTCCATCCACTCGTTCCAGATTCGAATCTGGTCCTTGAGGTAGAGGCGGTTGGCGTTGGGCAGCGCGCCCATTTCGAGGAAGAACCTGTAGCCGTCGGGCGTCCCGTGCTGGAAGACTCCTCGTCCATAGTCGGTGGTGGGTCCCTCGCGCTTCTTCCCAAACCCCGCGATGAAGTTCATGGCGTGGGGAAGGAAGAACGCCCCGTTGTGGTGCATGTCATCGCCGAGCCAGTTGTCGGCCATGGGCGCTTGCGGCGAGACGGCGCGCAGGGCGGGGTGCGGATGGGTCAGAGTCTGCGCGGCGTAGTGGCCCGGGTAAGAAGTCCCGTAGACTCCGACCCTGCTGTTGTGGTTGGGCACGGATTTGAGGAGGAATTCGATCGTGTCCCAAGTGTCGGTGGATTCGTCCGTATCGAGGCCGCTCTTGGTGGGTTTGTAGGGCCGCATCCACTCGAAGTCCCCTTCCGACATGTACCTGCCCCTAACGTCCTGATAAACGAAAATGAACTTCTCTTCCGCATATCCCGAGGCGGGTCCTAATGACCCCCTCATCTGGTCCTTTTCGTAGGGCCTCACGCTGTACGGGGTGCGCATCATCAGGAATGGATAGCTCGCCGACTGCTCTTTAGGGGCATAGACGACCGTGTAGAGCCTGACCCCGTCCCTCATAGGGATCTGGTAGTCGAAACGGTCGTAATGCTCGCGCACATAAGCCGCGCCTTGCGGTTGCGCCAACGCAGAGGCCAAGCTGAGTGCGACGATCGGGAGAGTAAGCGTCAGTGCGCGGATTCGGCCTGCGAGTCTCATGTTCGGTGCATTCGAGAAGCTCGGTCGCTACTCCTGCACAGGAGGGACCAAGGCCTTCGACATCACGACGCTCCGGTAGTTGACGTTGCCGCCCCACTGATGAAACCCGACGATTCGGAAGCCCCAGCGCTCGTACATTCGAATCAGGTCCGTGGCCCTCTCGCTCGTGTCGAGGGCGAGCGTAGCCGCTCCCAGTCGGATCGCCTCGGACTCGATTTTCGCCAGCAGCGCCTTCCCGATGCCAGTTCCCTGCAACCGGGGTTCGACGGCGAATTGGCTGAGGACGCAGACGCTCGGATTGCGGTACAAAGGCGGGTCGTCGGGATCGTCGTCGCCGGGACCCTCGAGCATGGCCGTGCCTACGATGTCTTGCTCCCGTTCGGCGATCCAGCAAACGCCCCTTGCAATTCTCCGGGCGGTGTGTTCGGGGGTCTGGGTCGCGGCCACGAAGTTGAGATTGGCTTCGAGGTGCTTTCGGTAAGCGCGATGCAGCAGTTCGGTGAGGGCGCCCACGTCGTCCGAGTCGCTCCAGCGCCGAATGAGCAACTTGGCGCATTTCGTGCCTTCCATGAACCCTCTATTCTAGCGGGTCGCAGGGGGTGGGAGCGGGTAACTTGACCCAATGAGCGACTTTGCAGCTTCCTGGACCCTCTCTCGATCTCGATTCGACGCCGCGATCGAGGGGCTCAACCATGAGCAACTCAATTGGAGACTTCAGGAGGGAGTATTGACGCTCGCCCAAATGGCGGTTCACGTGGCGGGAGTCGAGGTGTGGTTCGCGTCGCAAATGCTGGGCGAATCGCTCGGCCCTGAGGACTCCCGACTGACTCTCGCCGCTACCGATGGGGTCGTCAACGAGAAGCCCTTCCCCTATTCCGACACCGAACTCACCTCTGAATTCGTCAGTCAGACGCTTCAAAAGGGGCGCGATTGGGTCGAGCGAGTTATCTGGAATCCGGCGGAGGAAGTTCGGCGACGCACCGTTCAGAGCGCGCTGGGGCCCGTGATCGACGGCGAAGGAGCACTGGCGCGGCTAGGGTTTCACGCAGGTTATCATCAGGGGCAGGCTCATATCCTCATAACGGCCCCCGGCTTTCCTCGGTGATGCATGACTGAGACTCAGCTCCGAACGAACGACCGCGCGAGCCTAGGGAGTTCTCTCAAGAACCTGTCCCACCAGTAGGCCGCGAAGTCATCGTCGTGGTCGCATTCCGGCCCGTGCTCTTCGAGCGGATCGAAAATGCGCCAGCCTCCGAACTCAGGAACGCTGGGGAGAGGGCGATCGGCCACCGGCGTCGCCGGACGCGGCAGGAGTGAGGCCGCGTTTGCAAAATAAAGCGACATCGCCGCGTGATCGACCGAGGATTGAACAAGGTACTCCGGGATCGAGTACTCCGGTCGGTCGTTTTGGGTGTGCCACACGTGGCCGTAATCCGCTCGCCCGGCTTCGATCGTATAAAACCCAGGAACCCCGACCATGTTGAACGATGCGTGGTCGCTGCTTCCTCCTCGGGGCATTTGCGCGACGATCTCGATGCGTTGCGGCAGGTCGGGAAAGGCCTCGGAAACCGGCGCAATCGCTTGCCGGAACATTTCGGCCATCGACTCGATCACGTGATAACCGCCGTGGTAGTTGGTGCCTCCGTCGTCGTTGAGCACCAGAGAAATCTTGTCCCAGTCGTCCTTGTGCTTCTGGACGTACCCACGGGAGCCCAGTAGGCCTTGCTCTTCGCCGGTCCAGAGAGCGAATCGGATCGTTCGTTTGGGCTTGACGCCGGACTTCATGAGAATCCGCGCGGCCTCCATCGCCGAGACGACGCCCGTGCCGTTGTCGTTGGCGCCGACCGAACCTGGGCCATCCCAACTGTCGAGATGAGCGCAGACGATCACCATTTCGTCGGGCCGCTCGGTTCCCACGATGTCGGCGATGACGTTGTAGAGCTTGATGGGTCCGGGCACGAACGTGTTCTCCATGTCGAACTCGAGCTCGACCTTCTCAGCCCGTTCGAGCCGCTCGCGAATCGCGTCCATGTCCGACTTTCGGACGGTGATGCGGCGCTCCGTCGGGAGGTTGTCGAAACTCAGTCCTGTGAATCTGCCCCCGGTGGTGACCCGCTCGCTCCCCGAAGATGTGATGCGGCCGAGGATGCCGAGTTCGTAAAGCTTGCGCTGCAATTGCGCCGGCGCTGCTCGACGCCCTTCCGACGCCGGTGGGGCCACGACCCAAGCGTCACTCAACTTCGCGGAAACGGCCGCTAACTCTTCTTCGGTCGTCGGCTCCAAAATAGCGGGCCCGCGCAAGGGGCCTTCGGTCCCGGGCGACCAGGACGGGGTCGTAAACTCCAGTTCGCGCACCACAGGAGCGATCATTTTCGCGGACTGCCGCGGGCCGCGCTGGAACCCGACCGGCATCTCGCCCCACTCCTCGATTCGGGCGTTTTCGATTCCGAAGGACTTGAACTTCTCGACCGCCCAAAAGCAGGCGCGCTGAGCGTTCGGCGAACCTGTAAGTCGCGGGCCGATCCTTGCCAGTTCTTGAAGCAAAGCAAACGCCTGGTTGTCTCGTTTGCCGAGTTCGATGACCTTACCGACCGCTACGTCGCTGGCCGGCAATGCAAACGTCGTGGCCGAGAAGGCGAAGAGAATCGCTGTCGAAAGAAACGGTCGCATTACGATAGTGTACGAGCGAAGGCCCCATTTTTGCGCCCCGAAACGCCCTCCTGTCCCGTATAATGGTTCGGGCGTTCCCACTTGGAGCCGTTGGCAGGGCAGCCGGCGGCATCCCTTAGCACGTCCGGGGCAGGTTCGATGGGGCAGACAAAGTACATATTCGTGACGGGTGGGGTCGTTAGCTCGATCGGAAAAGGGATCGCGACCGCAAGTCTCGGCCGCTTGCTCCGAAACCGCGGCTTCACCGTCGCCCCGATGAAACTCGATCCCTACATCAACGTCGATGCGGGCACGATGAACCCCTACCAGCACGGCGAGGTCTTCGTCACCGACGACGGCGCGGAGACCGACCTCGACCTCGGCCATTACGAGCGCTTCATCGACGTCAACTGCACAGAAGGCTCCTCGGTCACGACGGGAAAGGTGTATCTGAACGTCATCCAAGCCGAGCGAAAAGGGGACTACTTAGGGGCTACGGTCCAGGTGATCCCGCACGTCACAAACGCGATCAAGAACAGCATTTATCAGTTGGGTGCAGAGCACGAGGCTGACATCGTGATCGCTGAGATCGGCGGAACGGTCGGCGACATCGAAAGCCTGCCCTTCCTCGAAGCGATTCGACAGGTCCGTAAGGACGTAGGCGCTGAAAACACCATGTACGTTCACGTCACGCTCATCCCGACTGTGGGACCCTGGGACGAGATCAAGACCAAACCGACCCAGCACAGCGTGATCAAGTTACGAGAAATCGGCATCACGCCCGACGTGCTCATCTGCCGAACGGAGATCCCGCTGAGCCAAGATGTCAAGGACAAGATCAGCCTCTTTACGGACGTTCCTGCTGAGGCCGTGATCGAATCCTTGGACGTGCGGACCATTTATGAGGTCCCGCTGAAGTACGAGGAGTCCGGCTTGGGCGACTTCGTCAGCCGCAGACTCGGCCTGGAGGTTAGGGAACCGAAAATCGGGGACTGGCAGCGGATTGTCAAGACGCTGAAAGATCCCCAGAAAAGCTGCCATGTCGCGGTCGTGGGGAAGTACACCGGGAACGGAGACGCCTACCTTTCGATCGGCGAGGCGCTCATCCACGCCGGCATCCCGAACGATGCGTCCGTCGAAGTTTCTTGGATCGAAAGCGACCTCTTTGAGAACGGCAAGCCTGCCGCCGAACTGCTCTCTGGCATGGACGCTTTGGTCGTAGCTCCCGGCTTCGGCGATCGGGGGATCGAAGGGAAAATCGAGGCCGTTCGCTACGCGAGGGAAAATCAGGTTCCCTTCCTTGGCATTTGCTTGGGGCTCCAAGTGGCGGTGATCGAGTTCTGCCGGAATGTCTGCAAGCTCGAAGGCGCCAACAGCGAAGAGATCGAAAATGACCCGGCCTATCCGGTCATTCACCTCTTGCCCGAACAAAGGGACGTGAAGGACAAAGGCGCGACGATGCGCCTGGGGACGTATCCGTGCAACGTCGTTCACGGGACTCTCGCACACCGGCTTTACAAGAGCAGCCGCATCTCCGAACGGCACCGCCATCGCTACGAAGTGAACAACGACTTTCGGGAGTTGCTCGCTGAAAAGGGAGTGACGATCTCCGGAGTGTCGCCGGATTACAGGCTCGTCGAGATGATCGAGATCAAGGACCATCCGTTCTTCATCGCAACTCAGGCTCATCCGGAGTTTCGGTCGCGTCCCAACCGTCCCCATCCGCTGTTTCAGGGCCTAGTCAAGGCTGCGATCGACCGAAAGAGCCGCGTCGCGCTGCAGTAAGCGGCAGGCTTACTTCTTGGCAGTCGGGGCCGCAAGAGAAGAACCGCGGGACTCGATGACTTCGCGGACCACGTCATGCAGCATGAGGAGCAGGGCAAGGAGCATGGGCCCCGCCATCAGCCCGATCGGACCCATCGACAGGACGCCGCCCAGCAGAGCGAAGAACACCGCCATCGGGTGCATGAGAAGCCGCGCTCCGATCACCCACGGCTTGAGCAAGTTGTCGATCTGACTGACCACCAAGAACCCCGCGGCAAGGAGCGCCACGCCCTCCCAGGTCTTGCCGTTGGCGAGAAGGATGAGGGCCATGGGGACGTAGACGATCGGCGCTCCAAGGAGCGGAATCATGCAGAGCATGATGGTCAACGCCCCCCAAAGTAGCGCGTTCGGAACTCCGGTGAAAACGTAGGCAAGGGTCGCAAGGAGGCCCTGCGCAATGGCAACGAGAATGACTCCGACAAACACGCCGTGGATGGTGTTCGACATCCTCGCAAGGACTTGGGTCGTTCGGTCGGGCGGAAGCGGGCTGAGCGCAACCACATAGGGGCTAAGCCTCGCCCCGTCGCGGAGAAGAAAGAACAGGGTCAGAAAAGCGAAGACCAGCGTGAGCAGTGACTGAACGCCCTGTACGGCCAGCGAGGACAAGGGCTTCGTGAGCGATTGGGCGATTTGATCCTTGTTGGACTCGACCCAAGGGCCGATTTGGAAGTTCGGCGCGAGGCGATCGGTGACCGGCTCGATCATGCGGTCGATTTCGTGTCCGATGCTTTCGAGGGTGACGACGCCGGTACCGTCGGTCGCGCCCTCGGCGAACTCCCTTAGGAGGCCACCAGCCTGGACCGTCACCGCCAAGCCTAAGAACACGAGAGGCAGGCCCACTATCGCTAGGGCGAGAAGGGTCGAGGCCAAAGCTCCGACGTTGCCTCCCAGCCTCTTACTAAACTTCTTATGAATGGGCCACATCAGGACGGCCATCACGCTCGCCCACAGGATCGCGGGGACGAACGGCCACAATACGACGATCCCTCCGACAACCGCGGCGATCACCAACAACCAGAAGCCGTAGTGCTTGTACTTCGATTCAAAAGTGGGCTGGGGAGACGAGTCCATTCGATCGATCCTGCGAATGCGTATTTCTCGAACAGCTACGGACGAAGGACGGTTGGCGTTGCGGCGCGTCGCTCGAAGTGAGCCGGCTGGGACTCGAACCCAGGACCCACGCCTTAAAAGGGCGTTGCTCTACCGACTGAGCTACCGGCTCGCTGAGGGATGATGGTACCTGAGGTTCGGCTGGCCGGTCGGCTGGTTTGGGTACGCTTGCCCCATGCCGGACGAATCCCTCACGTACCTGTCAGCGGGCGTCAATATCGACGAAGCTCAAAGAGCGTTGAGGGGCGTTCTGCCAGACGTGCAAGCGACCTACACCGAGAACGTGGTCGCGGGAGTCGGGGGCTTTGGCGGGCTATTCCACGCGAGCTTCCCCGGAATCGATCAGCCTGTGCTGGTTGCGAGCATCGACGGGGTCGGAACCAAGACGCGGGTTGCCTCGATGGTGGGCGATTACACCGGCTTGGGCAAGGACATCGTGAACCACTGCATCAACGATATCCTGTGCCAAGGTGCGCGGCCGCTCTTCTTCTTGGATTACTTCGCGGCCTCAAGGCTCTCTGGCCAGATTCTGGAGGAGGTCTTGCGAGGGGCATCGGAGGCTTGCAGGGCGGTGGGTTGCGCTCTGCTAGGGGGTGAGACCGCCGAAATGCCGGGCGTCTATGCCGAGGACGAGATCGACGTTGTGGGCTCGATCGTCGGGGTCGTCGAATACGCGCGTCGGCTTCCCCGCCCGACGATCAGGCCCGGAGACACCCTCATCGGCATCGCAAGCGACGGGCTCCACACGAACGGTTTCTCGCTCGCGAGAAAGTCGCTCTTCGAGATCGGGGGGCTATCCGTTCGCCAGCCCGTTCCGGGGCTGAACACCACCATCGGCGAGGAGCTACTGCGCCCCCATCGCTGCTATTTCAACGCGCTGTATCCGCTGCTCCAAGAAGAAGTTGGCATCAAGTCGCTCGCCCACATCACCGGGGGCGGACTCCACGACAACGTACCGAGGGCGTTGCCCCCCGATACTCAGGCGATCGTCGAGCGGAGAACGTGGACGCCGCAACCGCTCTTCATGCTGATCCAGGAACTCGGAGGCGTGCCCGACTACGAAATGTACCGCACGTTCAACATGGGGATTGGAATGGTGGTCGTGGTCGACAGCGACGCTGCGCCGGCGGTTGTGCAGCGCCTCTCCGAATCCGGGGAGTCAGCGGCGGTCATCGGATCGGTGCAGCATGGTGCGCACGACGTGCAGTTCGTGTAGGCTGACGCGCCTGCTGTGCGGATATACTGGGCCGAAATCCGGCGGCCTGCCGGACTCCATCCCGAGGTAACGATATGAGAGTTGCGCTGTTCCTTTTGCCATTGCTCCTGCTCTTGGTAGGCTGCGAAGAACCTGCCAAACCCCGAGAGACCGCCACGAAACCTGCGGCGAACACGCCCGACCCTGCCCCCGTTCTGAAAGAGATGGATATCGATCAAGTGCCCGATGAGGCCCACAAGCCCCTCACGAACCCGAAAGACGGCGAGGAAGTGGCTGTTTTCGAAACCAACCTCGGCAAGATCGTGGTGCGATTCTTCCCCGACGTCGCGCCCAAGCATGTCGAGAACTTTCTGAAGCTCGCGAAGGAAGGCTATTACGACGGTACGAAGTTCCACAGGGTGATCCCCGGGTTCATGATTCAGGGAGGGGACCCGAACAGCAAAGACGATGACCGGATGAACGACGGCGCAGGCGGCCCCGGGTATACGGTCAAGGGCGAGTTCAACAGGGTTCCTCACGTTCGCGGGATTCTTTCTACGGCGCGCACGATGGACCCCGACAGCGCGGGAAGTCAGTTTTTCGTCGTCGTTGCGGATTCCCACTTCCTCAACCCGAAGTTTTATGAGGACGGCAAGGTCGTTCCGGGCAAGGAGGGTTACACCGTTTTCGGAGCGGTGGTCTCGGGAATCGAGGTGGCCGATAAGATCGTGAACCTGCCCCGCGACGCGAACGACAACCCGCTTCCCGATAACCCCGCGGTCCTCAAGAAGGTCAAGATCGCGAAGTGGCCGGTGAAATAGGCGCTATCCACGTCCGCCGGCCAAGGCCGAACGCGACTTCGAGATCGAAGCGAAGCCCGAGATCGCGTGGATCGCGACGGTGAGTCCGAAGATCCGCTTCCTCGAGTTTCGAACGCATCCGGGTCGACTCGCTCCAACGGCGACGGGGGCGGAGACGCGGCCGCTCGGGCCTCAAACAACGCTCTTCTCACCTTGTCCGGAACTCCATTCCGACACCTTTCGGCGATCTCCACGTAATCATGGTTGCGACGTTTCGTCGCCGCTAGGAGGGCTGGGCGTTGGCTGTGGCCGACGAATTGAGCCAATCGGACCGCCGGCGGGCATTCGCAGGGGAAGGTGGCAGGCAAGGTCAGCTTGATGGACTAGGAACGGTGATCGAAAGGGAGGCTCCAGCGGGTGAGGGGTGGAGTAAAGCCGACGTGCATCGCACTCGGCTTGTGAGGCTGGCGTTGCGTCTTTGTAACGGGGACAGGGACGCCGCCAGCGACCTCGCCCAACAAGCGATCGCGAATGCCTGCTGTCAGCAAGGCTTGAATGGAGACCGCGATCTTTGGCCTTATCTGCGGACCTCGCTGCTTCATCTCTACATCGACCGCGCGAGGTTGCTCAAGAGGGAATTGCCGTTGGATGCTCTCGGTGAGTACCGAAGCAAGAACGCGTTCCTGTACGGGTCCGGACACGAATCCGACTCCGATAGGGAGTTACGGCTGAACTTTCTTCGGAAGAGCGTCAAGAGCGTGCTCGCTGAAATGCCGGACTCGCAGGTCGCGCTCTTGCTGCTGATCTATGCCGAGGGCCATTCGCTGGAAGAAGCCGGGACGCGCCTGGGGCTGTCTGCCGAGGCCGTCAAACAACGACTTAAGCGGGCGCGAGAACGATTCCGAAAGACAAGTCTGCGGCTTCAGGTGGAGTTTGAATTATGACGTGCGAACAGTTGCGAAGGGCCCTGCAAGAGAGCGACCCCGAAGAGTTGACTCAGGAGCAGTGGGCGGAGATCGACCTCCATGCGTCGGGATGCGAGCGATGCAGGGCGTTCGTCGACGAGTGGCGATCGTGTGAGGAGTCGATGACCTTGCTGCTCGGCCTTGTTTCGCAGGAGGCCCTTTCTCCCGCGCAACCGGCAGCGAGTCTCCCGCAGACCCCCGCCGTGGCCGCCTTGGGATGGAACTGGCGCACCGCCCTGGGGACCGGCGGCCTGTTCCTGGGTTTTGGGGCAGTCCTTGGGGGATTGGCAGCGGTAACGATTCTCACTCCCCAGGTTCGTGCGGGGCCGTTCAATGAGTTGCTCGACGTCCCGTTCTTCAACGAGGCCTTTGTGAGCGGGGCTGGGTTCATCGAGAGCTTCGAAGAGGGGCTGGAGGAGTGGGACAAGCGAGGGATCGGGCCCAACCACGCGTACCTGGACCCCTCGGTTTCTCACACCGGGCGGTATTCGCTGAGGCTCCTGCACCGCAATTATGGAGGGGGAATCCGTAAGGAGTTTCGGACTCCAATCCCTGCGAACTCGACCGTAAGGTTTGGGGCTTGGATACGTTCGCCCAGAGGTGGATCGCCCTCGAACAAGTGGTTGAGCCTTGGCCTGAGTGTCGGCGCGACGAGCGCGGGCCACGATGTGATGCTCGTGGACGGGAGGTGGCAGCCGATCACGTTTACTTTGCAGGTCGATGAACCCACGGACCGCCTGCGTGTGGACCTAACGACCCAGGCGGGCCACGGCCAATACACAGGCACGGACTGGGCGTCGTGGATCGACGACGTTCGGCTCTACCTCACCTCGAACCCGTCGCATTGGGAGTGGCGCGTCGAGGGTGACCGGATCACGGTGCGGATGGAGCTGCCAGAACCCTACGAGCCGACTTCGGTGAGTCTGTCGGAAATCTATCTGCGAGCGGTCCCTCAAAGCGTGCCTTACCTGAGGAGTAGCCGTTCGTACATCGAGGGTCGGCAAGTCGTTGCCGAGTTCGTCTCGGAGCGTCACGTGAGCTTCCTTCGGACGGACAAAGCTGGGTCGAGCGACTCTCCCTCGCTGGATGTGGTGATGGCGGCGCGCGAAGGCGATCTGCCGTGCATCTTCGGCGCGGGCGTTCGTGGGTTTTCCGGCTTCCGGTCGCCCTAGGAGCGGCAGGGCATCGCCCGGACTTGGCATCGCGCCTTGTTTCCCAACGACTTGACATGATTGCGTGATCGAAGGGCGCAGGCTGGACGGACCACTTGTTGTCCGGCTGTGCTCGCCGAGCCCCACTTCATCGCAACCGGCACAATTTCGCGTCACATTAAGTCCGCTCTTCGACAATGTATGTTGAAGCAGTCGCGTTCGCGCTGTTTCTTGGAGGTTTCCGTATGTACACCAAGCGTGCAATGGCACTGATACTCGCGGCGCTCGGGGCAACATCGGTGACGATGGGGTCCGTCGTCGCGACCTACCTGTTCGACGGCGATTTGAGCGCCTTCGAGTCGGGGCCGCCTAGCCTCACCGCAGTCGATCCCTATGGTTTGAATAGCTTTTCGACTGATTTCATCTACTCTGCAACCCGAACCACGTACATCACCGAAGGGGACGCAGGGGACGATGGGTTTGGAGGTAGCTTGAACGCAGGCGTAACTCTCGATACTACGGGTCTCGCCGCCGCCGACGAGTATTCGGTCGATATGGTCGTCAAGTTCGACGAGACCGACGGAACCTGGAGAAAGCTGATCGACGTGTACGGCATGGATGAAGACAATGGCTTCTACATCAGCCCCAGCGGGTACCTCCAACTCTGGAACTCAGGGACAAACCCCTCCGGAACATCCTACTTGAGCCCCGACACCTACTACCACCTGGCGCTAACGGTGGCGAGCGACGGGACGGTCAAGGCGTACCTCGACGGCGGGGAGGAAGTATCGCTGACGGGAAGCTCGGCGTTCGTGCGCTCCGACCCGACAATGACGTTCTTCTTGGATGAAGTTAACACGGGCCATCTTGAATACACCGATGTGACGGTGGGACTGATCCGTTTCTGGGATCACGCTCTGTCGAGCGGAGAAGTGGCATCGCTCGCTGCGGACCCCTATGCGATCGTTCCCGAACCCGCTTCCATGCTAGCCTTGGGGCTGGGTGCGGCCGCCCTACTCCGACGCAAGCGGCGATAGCTTCAAGACGTTCGCCAGTATGGGATCAGGAGCCCGCCTTCTACGGAAAGCGGGCTCCTGTTCCATCTCGTAACTAGCTCTTCGGGGTCAGAACTTCACCTTCACGGGCTCGCGGGCCGCCGGCTCCTCCAATTCAAAGAGCTCCTTCGGCTCGAACTTGCCCATGTTGGCAAAGATGTTCGTAGGAAAAGCCTCGATTTTGGTGTTGTAAGCCGTGACGATGTCGTTGTAGTATTGGCGCGCGAAAGCGATCTTGTTCTCGGTGCCCCTCAGCTCTTCTTGGAGTTGGATCATGTTCTCGTTGGACTTGAGGTCGGGGTAGGCCTCCGCCAAGCCGAAAATCCCCGTAAGAGCTGCGCCGACCGCCTTCTCGGCTGTCGCTTTTTCTCCGACGGTCGTTGCGGCCAGGGCCATGTTTCGGGCCTTGATGACCTTTTCGAGCGTGTCTTGCTCGTGCTTCATGTACCCCTTCACTGTCTCGACAAGGTTCGGGATAAGGTCATATCGACGCTTGAGCTGAACGTCGATCTGCGCCCATGCGTTGCCCGTCTGCTGCCGTAGCGACACTAAGCTGTTGTAGGCGCTGATGGCGACGATCAGCAGAACGACGAGAATTCCGATCAGAGTCAGGAAGACCCACATAGGTTGTTCACATACTCCTCTTTGGTCTGGCTTGAATCCAGAATACGAAGGATTCAGCCTGAGGGTTGCGTCTTCCGACGCAAAACCACGGGCTCAGGATAGAAACCCGCCGGGTCTCTCAATTCGATGGAATTCAGGTCGACGGGCCGCAGTTCGAGGGCGCGATTGTGTCTCACGACGGGTTCGCCCATCTCCTTCACGGCTTCGCCAAGAATTGACTTGATCTCCAAGAACGCCCGATCCGATTCGTAGCGCACCGTCCCCGTTTTCGGCAGGCCCTCGTGGAGCATCTCAAACCTACCGTTCGCCAGGATGGTCAACTCGATCTTTCCGAGAGTCCGTGCGACGGCCGGATTGCCTCCTTCCGGAACAGGCAGGTCCCGATCTCCCGCCCAAGTTCCCACATAGTCGAAGCGCGGGCCGCAACTCGTCGAACCGGCGAGCGCAAGCCCTACGGATAGGGTCACTCCGAACGCTATAATGAGCCTCATGGCGGCGATCTCTTCTGAAGTCTACACGTCGCTGGGCCTCAACGAGTCGGAATATGCCCGAATCGTCCAACTGATGGGCCGCGATCCGAATGCCGTGGAACTCGCGATGTTCTCGGTGATGTGGAGCGAGCACTGCGGCTATAAGTACTCGCGGCAGATTTTGTCCCGGTTCGGCAAATACAAAGAGGCTCTGGAAGGCAAGGGCCTTGAGAACGCGGGCATCGTCGATATCGGGGACGGCTTGGGCGTGACGATGAAGGTCGAATCGCACAACCACCCCTCCGCGGTCGAGCCGTATCAGGGCGCAGCCACCGGGGTCGGAGGGATCATCCGCGATATCTTGACCATGGGCGCTCGCCCGGTCGCATTGCTCAATTCGCTGAGGTTCGGCCCCGTGATCTCAGGACAGGATTCGCCCGATCACGTTCAACGCAACCGCTACCTCTTTTCCCACGTGGTCGAGGGCATCGGCGGGTATGGCAATTGTGTGGGAGTCCCGACGGTGGCCGGCGAAGTGGGTTTTCACAAGAGGTACAGCGGAAACCCGCTCGTGAATGCGATGTGCGTGGGAGTCCTCGATCTTCGAGCCATCGCGACCGCGGCGGCGAGGGGTGTCGGAAACCCAGTCCTCTACTTGGGATCGGCCACGGGCAAAGACGGCATCCACGGCGCGACGTTTGCGAGCGACGCGCTGGACGAGGGGAGCGAAGCCAAGCGCCCGAACGTGCAGATCGGCGATCCGTTTGCGGGCAAGCTCTTAATCGAAGCCACGCTCGAAGCGCTCAAAACCGGCGCGATCGTGGCGATCCAAGACATGGGCGCAGCGGGGTTGACGTGCAGCACGATCGAGATGTCGGCCAAGGGCCAAGTCGGAATGGAGATCGAACTGGACCTCGTCCCCACACGGGAGGCCGGGATGACCCCCGTCGAGTTGATGCTGAGTGAAAGTCAAGAGCGAATGCTGGCTGTCGCCCATGCCGGACGAGAACTAGAGGTGATCGCCGTTTTCAGGAAGTGGGGACTCCACGCCGTGGTCATCGGCAACGTGACTTCGGAGAGGAATGTGGTGGTTCGCCAGAATGGGGAGGTCGTCGCAACCCTCGACCCCCTTTGGTTGGCGAACGAGTGCCCGACCTACTCGACGGACGCCGAAGCCCCTGAGTATCACACGCAAGCTCGGTCGTGGGCGCCCCAAGACCTCAATTCCGTGAACCTGCCCGGCGCCCTGCTCCAGCTACTCTCCAGCCCCAACCTTTCCAGCAAGAAGTGGGTGTTCCAGCAATACGATCAGCAGGTGCAAACTCAGACCATGACTCCGGCCGGGAAGGGGGATGCGGCCGTCATCGACCTGCGCGGTACCAAGAAAGCGCTGGCTCTCAAGATCGACGGAAACGCGCGCCAGGTGTACTTCGACCCTCGCGTGGGCGGACAACTCGCCGTCTGCGAGGCGGCCAGGAACGTTGCTTGTGTGGGAGCGCGGCCCGTCGCCGTAACCGATGGGCTCAACTTCGGCAACCCCCAACGGCCCCATGTGTTTTGGCAGTTCCGAGAGGCCGTCGAGGGAATCGCGGAAGCCTGCGAGGTCTTCGGCACCCCGGTAATCAGCGGAAACGTCAGCTTCTACAACGAGAGCGATTTGGGAGAGGTGCTTCCAACTCCCTTGATCGGAATGCTCGGCGTAATCGACGATGCGGCAGCTTCGATCAGCATGGTCCCGAGGAACTCCACCGGTTTTGTGGTGATGCTGCAGGTTCCTCATAGCAACCTCCCGCAACAGGGTCTCGGCGCGAGCGAGTTCCTTGCTGCCGTCTTGGGAGTCGAAAACGGTTGCCCCGAACCCCCCAACTTGGCGGCCGAGAAGACCCTCTGCGAAGTGCTTGCGGGCGTGATCGGGCAAGGGTGGCTCGAATGGGCGCACGACCTCAGCGAAGGGGGGCTGCTGGTCGCGGCGGCCGAGGTCTGTGCGGTCGGCGGGTGCGGGATGGAATTGGATTTCGGCAACGTCGCGTTTTCGGGTTCGGGATATACGCCCCTTGGAAGGTTCGCCTCCCCGGCTTCTGCGCTGTTTGGAGAGGTGTCGGGGAGGGTGCTTGCCGGGATCGACCTCTCCAAGCGGCACATCGTCGAGCAGCTCGACAAGCAGGCGCGCGAAAACGGGCTCGAACTCGTCGTGCTGGGCATGTACGCTCGGGCCGCCAAGAGGCTTCAGGTGAAGCAAATGGGGCAGATGCTCGTCGATGTCAGTACCGACGAAATCTCAAGGGCTTACGAAGCCACGTTGGCACTGGACTGACCTCCGGGGCCGCACAAGGGCCGCCCAGCGGAGGGGCCGAGTTCGATTTGAGGTTTTCGCCCGTCATCGGTAGAATAGTTGTTCGGGGGTGAAGGCACACCATGAAGTATGCGATCGCTGCAATTGTTGGACTGTTGCTCGTTTTGGGGCCGGTTGCGTCCCCAGCGCAGACACAGGCTGACCGCCAATTCCAAGAGCAAGTCCGCAAGGCGGTCGAACTCTACAACGGGGGGAAGACCGGCGAGGCGATCGAACTCCTCGAAAAGCTGGTCGCGGAGCGCCCGGACCACGCCGACGCGCTCCAATGGCTTGGTTTCCTTTACCTTCGCACGGACCGCGCCAAGGAGGCCATCCCTCTGCTCGAGCGCGCTGAAGCCAAGGCGCCCGACAGCGCGACGATCCTGAACAACCTGGGCACGGCGTATATGGAGGCTCAGGAGTACGGCAAGGCGCTGGTTCGATACAACAAGCTCGTTGCGATGAACCCGAATGACGGCGTGGCTTGGTACAACGTCGGCACGATCCACCTCAAGCAGCGCTCGTACAGCCCTGCGATCGACGCGCTCTCGAAAGCGACCCGGCTACGCCCCGACGACGCATTCGCCTTCAACAACCTCGCGGCAGCGGAGGAGGCCGCAGGCCAGGGCGCCAACGCCACCACGCATTACGCCAAGGCGTCGAACCTCAGGCCCGACGTGGCGGCTTTTGCGTTGAACGCGGGAATGTCGTTGCTTCGGGCCCGGAAGAACAACGAGGCCGTCCCGTACTTGGAGCGCGCCTATGGCCTCGATCCCCAAAACGGGCAGTTGGTGGTTGCCTTGGCGAGCGAATACACGCGACTCGACAAGCGCAGGGAAGCCCTCGAAATGTGCGAGAAGGCGATCCCGTTCGCCGGGGATTCGCCCGAGCTGTGGCACAACCTCGGCGTGCTGAGGGAGTGGACCGGGAACAAGCCCGGCGCGGAGGAGGCCTATCGAAAGGCGCTCGAATTGAAGCCGAACGACCTCGACGTCTTGAACAACCTCGGCGTGTTGCTCTTTGAGCGGGGCGAGTTCGGAGAAGCTCGAACGGTTTTCGAGAAGCTGATCGGGCTCAACCCTCAGGGCATCGAGGCGCGAATCAGTCTGGGTTCGGTTTATGCGAAGTTAGGTGAGCTTCCTAAGGCGATCGACGTTTGGCGGCCCGCAGTTCACGCTCAGACCGAGAACCTCAAGTTGCGGCTGAACTTTGCGACCGTGCTTTGGCAGCTCAACGACTACGACGGCGCTCGATTCCACTACAATCAGATTCTGCTTCGGCAAAAGAACCACGCAGAGGCCCATCTCGGAATGGGGCTTTGGCATCTGGTCAACAACCGCCTTCCTGAAGCGGAAGCGTCGTTCAAGGCTGCTCTTGCTTCGAACCCCCGGCTCGTCCATGCCCTCAATAACCTCGCGATCGTTTACGAGCGGTCCAATCGAAAGGCGGAGGCGATCCGGGCTTTGGAGCGGGCGCTCGACATCGATCCGACCTTCGAAGAAGCCCGAAAGAACCTGGAGCGACTGAAGGGCCAAGGCTGACCTCGTGCGGATTCACTTGTTCGTCAACAAGAACCGAGGCGATGCGTTGGCTTGCGCCCAGGAGGCGGCGACTTGGCTTGAGAACCACGGCGTGGACTTCGCCGCGGATAAGGAGTCTGCGGCCCGTCTGGGCATGAACGAGGTAGCCGATTGTGAAATGCAGAACGCCGACTTCGTCGTTTGCTTCGGCGGAGACGGCACCGTGATTCGCGCGTCTCATCTTTGTTCGGAGCGCGGGACCCCGATCTTGGGCGTCCATTTTGGGAGGTTCGGGTTCGTGACGCAGTGCGCGGGCTCCGAAGTTCAGATGTGCCTCTCGGCCATGGCCGATGGCAAGGTCGAGATCGAACCCCGGATGATGCTCCAAGCGGAACTCCTGCGGGGCGATGCGACCATCGCGACCATGCACGCCCTGAACGAAATCTCGCTGCAACGGGCGGTCACGGCGAGGATGCTAGTGTTTCAGGTGGTGATCGACGACCAGGAAATCACCCGGTATCCAGCCGACGGCATCGTCGTGGCGACGCCCACGGGCTCGACGGCTTATAACCTTTCCGCTGGGGGCCCGATCGTCGATCCGAGCCTGAACGCGGTGATCCTAACTGCGGTCGCCCCCCACACGCTGAGCGCGAGGCCCCTCGTTTTGCCTCCCGCCAGCACGGTGCTGCTGCGCGTCGAAACCGAAGGGGACGCCGTCCTCTCAGCCGATTCTCAAACCCGGCTTCACTTGCTCAGTGGCGACCAAGTGAAGGTTCGGAGATCGCCGCGAGTCACCAATCTCGTGAGGGTGGACCCCAAGGACTTTCTCATCAAGCTCAACGAGCGACTGCTTTGGGGGCAGTGGAAGGTCCCAGGAGACGCCCTGTGAGCGACGCCCCGCTGCTCAGGGTTTCGGACGTTGCCGTGGAGTTTCCCGTGCCCGGTGGGGTCGTTCGGGCCGTCGATGGCGTTTCGGTCGAGGTGCTACCGGGGGAAACGGTCGCCATAGTGGGTGAATCGGGATGTGGCAAGACCACCCTCGCGCGGGCTGTGTTGGGGTTGCAACCTGTGGTGCAGGGAACCATCGATCTGCTGGGCCAGCCGATCGAGCAGCAGCGGAGCCGAATCGCCGAACGCGTTGGGATGATCTGGCAGGACCCGTTCGCCAGCCTCGATCCGCGGTGGCCCGTGGGGAAGTCGGTTCGGGAACCCGCGGCGATTTGCAGGCAAACGGTGGACGTGCCCAGTCTCCTTCTGGAAGCCGGCCTCGATCCGTCCCACGAAAGTCGGTATCCCCACGAACTGAGCGGCGGGCAGCGGCAGCGGGTCGCCATCGCCCGGGCCCTTGCCCTCAAGCCCCCCTTGGTGATCTGCGACGAGCCGACGGCCGCCCTCGATCTGAGCATCCGCGCGCAGATTCTCAACCTGCTGAAGTCGATCCAGGCGAAGTCCAAGTGCGCGTTTCTTTACATCTCGCACGACCTCTCCACCGTCCGTTTTCTCGCCGACCGGGTGTGTGTGATGTACTTGGGGCGGTTCGTCGAGACAGGACCGATCCAGCGGGTCTTCGAACAGCCGATGCACCCCTACACCAAGGCCCTCCTCGACTCGGCCCCGACGCTCGAGAAACTCCGGCGCCTACCGCAACCTCTGCCCGGCGAACTGCCCGATCCGCGCGAGCGGTTCGTGGGCTGCCGGTTCGCCGCCCGGTGCGCGAACGTCCTCGACGTTTGCAGGAAGAGCGACCCCTCGCCACGGGAGGAGGGAGGCGTAACGTATTACTGTCACAACCCCGTCGCCGCAGTCGAATCAAACGCGAGCGCGGGCGTGTCCTAAGAGTTGAAACCCTCATGCACAGCGACGATCTTGCGTCAGAACCCTACGGCCACTTGCGCCACGCCTTCAGCCTCGAGCTTCAAGCGCTCGAACGCGACGTTTTGGAGATGGCCAGCATGGCCGAATCGATGGTCGAGGAGGCCGTCGAGTCGCTGGCCGACCTCGACGCCGAACGAGCCCTCAGGACCCTTCCCAAGGACGATGAGATCGACGAGCGAGATATTCGAATCGAAGACAAGTGTTTGCGTTTGATCGCGCTCCAGCATCCCACGGCGACCGACCTGAGGATCATCGGCACGGTGATGAAGATGATCACCGACATTGAACGGATCGGCGACCTAGCGGTGGACATCGCGAAGTGCGGCATGAAGATCGAACAACTCTTCGGCAACGTGAGCTACGTCGATGTGCATCGGATCGCCAACTTGGCTCGTGAGATGCTTCGAGACGCGCTGCAGGCGTTTGTGCGCAGGGATCTTGACCTTGTGGTGAAGGTGTGTGAGACCGACGACGAAGTCGACGCACTCTATCGGGAGCTCCGAGAACAGATTCATAGCCGGATGACCGAGAAGCCGGAAGAGGTCGTCAGCGCTTCGTGGCTCCTTCTTGCGATTCATCACGTCGAACGCATCGCCGACCACGCAGTGAACATCGCCGAGCGCGTCCATTTCATGGTGAAGGGCCAGTTGATTCAGATCGCCAAGTCGCACAAGACGTAGGCCCGCCGAGCGCGGTTCGCTCCGTTTCCCAGCCGGGTAACGTCTGATAGTCGGTGATGTCAGACCTCTCGGCAGCGGTTCAGATCGGCGCAGCGATGCTCCTCTCGTCGACGCCTGGGGCGTCCGCGCCAGACGGTATCGGCGGCGTTCGCGATGCGAAGCCCGCAGTCCCGGCGCGGCAGGGCGACCTGGTGACCTTCCATTTTGTCGTGGTAGACCCCTCAGGCAAAGAGATCGCCAACACCGAGCGCAGGGGGTTGCCCTATTCGATTGTGCTGGGTGACCGACCCGCGTCGGCCGTCTGGGCGGAAGCCCTCTTGGGGCTCAAGCCGGGTGAAGAGCGCGTGGTGATGCTGGACTCCTCACGATTCGGCCCTACGGGAGTCCCTCCGATCGTTGCCCCTTCGGTAGCGCTCACCGCAAGGGTCAAGGTGCTTTCGATCAGTGCGGTCGCGGGGAGCGGTCCGGGCTCGAAGTAGGTACACTCGATCCATGCTTGCTGAGCTTCGCGAACTGTGGCGGTTTCGCGAGCTACTCTTCAGCCTTGTCGAGCGCGAACTTCGAATCCGATATAAGAATAGCTTCTTCGGCTTTCTTTGGTCATTGCTCAACCCGCTTATCACAGTAGTCGTGATTACGCTGGTATTCAAGAACTTCCTGCGGAACGACACCCCCAACCTAAGCGCGTACATCCTCGCCGCCTATCTGCCGTTCCTGTTCTTTCAGATGGCGGTGATGGACTCGTCTCAGTCGGTCCTGCTCTCGTTGCAGCTCGTCAAAAAGATATACTTTCCTCGTGAAATCCTTCCGTTAGCGTCGATTCTGAGCAACCTGATCCACCTCTTGCTCGCGCTGCTGGTATTCGTCGCATACCTCATCGTCATCTACATCGGTGACCCCAGAATCCCCTCGATCCAACCTACGATTCTGCTGCTTCCGATCGTGATCTTGATCAACTTGACCTTGGTCGTGGGCATCGGCTTCATCGTCAGCGCGCTTAATACGTTTTATGAGGACGTGAAGTACATCGTGGGCGTGCTGATGTATCTCCTCTTCTTTGGCTGCCCTATCTTCTATTTCAGCGAGAACGTGTGGGCACACTCCTTGAGCCGTGGCGATGGAGGATGGAGTTATTACCTGTATCACCTCAATCCGGTCGCGATGCTTTGCACGGCGTACCGCAAGGTGCTGGTCGCGCCGCAGCCCGTCAAAATCGGCGATTCGGTTTATGACCCTCTTCCGTTGGATTGGGGCCTGCTTGGGATTGCGGCGGCCCTGTCGTTGGCGCTGATGGTCTTCGGGTACTGGCTTTTCATTCGGCTCAAGTGGAGGTTCGTCGAACGTCCATGAGCCAGCAGCCCCTCATCGAGATGCGGGACGTTCACAAGGAGTTCTTGCTGAGCCACTCGGGCGTCGGCTCGATCAAGACCCTCCTGCTCTGGTGGCGAAGGCGAAGGCTCGAGCACTTCAAGGTGCTGAAAGGGGTGTCGTTGTCGGTGGGCAGGGGCGAGGCTGTGGCCGTCATCGGCCGCAACGGAAGCGGAAAGAGCACGCTGCTCTCGCTGATCGCCCGCGTCTACCGGCCGACCTCAGGCGAGATTCGAGTCAACGGACGGGTGGCGCCCTTGCTCGAACTCGGCGCGGGCTTCCACCCCGACCTCACGGGGATTGAGAACGTGTTCTTCAACGGCGTGATCTTGGGCCTGACGAGAAAACAGGTCGCCGAGAGGCTCGACCGGATCATCGAGTTCTCGGAGCTTGGGGGGCACATCGACGCGCCCGTTCGCACCTACTCCAGCGGGATGCTCGCCCGATTGGGCTTTGCGGTCGCGGTCCACGTCGACGCCGACGCTCTGTTGGTCGATGAGGTCCTTGCGGTCGGCGACTATGCGTTCGAAGAAAAATGCTACGACCGAATTGAGCGATTCAAGAAGGAGCAGGGTGGAATCCTATTCGTATCGCACGACATGGACGCGGTCCGTAGGGTCGCCGACCGGTGTATATGGCTCAGCGAAGGGGTCATACGGGCCGAGGGCGCACCCGACGGGGTCATTGCTCAGTATCTCGAGGCGTTCGGGGACCGCGAACGGGCGCGCTGAGCACCCTCACCCAAAGCGCGGCCCTCTTTCGCAGGCCCGAATGAGCGAATAGGGTCAGGAGACTCGCCAAGCCAAACGCAACGAACCGCGCGAGCGCGCCCAGCCGATCGATCAGCCAGCACAGCACCGCCGCAAAGGGGCCGTGATGGAGTGAAAAGTAGAGCTCCTTGCCCCTGTTATAGAGCGAAACCGCCCACGCGCGGTTGTCTGCGCTGCTCGCTCCCAGCGAATGGCGAAATCGCGCATTTGGGACGTAGAGAATCTTGCCCTGCTGCCGAAGGCGGTGGCAAAGTTCGGTGTCTTCGCAATATAGGAAGAATCGCTCGTCGAATCGGGCGGCGCCGGTTCGGAGCATCAGGCACGCCCCCATCACCTGCTCGACCTCAGACATTTCGGTGAGCCGTCTTGTCGTCCAGTAGGGGGACAAGACTCGCGAGTTAGGGAAGAGTTTTTCCAGCCCGAGTTGCTCGCAAAAAACGGCCCAGAGCGTGAGGCGGTTTGCGGTCGAGTTCTGTACGTTCCCGTTTGAATCGAGCAGCCTCCCTCCGGCTGCAGTAACGTCCGGGTCTTGGAAGACCGAAGCGAGTTCTTCGATCGCGCCGGGTTCGGGGGCCGCGTCCGCATTGAGGATGAGGGTCAGCGAGGTTGCGGAGGCGTCGAGTCCTTGATTGCAGGCTGTTCCAAACCCCACGTTCTGCGAGTTCGCAATGAGCTGGACCTCGGGATGAGTTTCCGCGACCCAACTCGCCGATCCATCTTGCGAGTCGTTGTCCACGACGACCACCCTCTGGTCCTTCCCGACCGCCGTCAAACATCGCTCCAACTCGGCCCGCGTGTTGTAGTTAACGATCACAACCGTAACGTCGGGTCGGTGGGAAGCGGAACGCATGATACAATATTGGCTCAATGGGGAATTCGGTATTGCTAACGCAGGAGGGTTTTGAGCGCCTTAAGCAGGAACTCGAGGAGCTCAAGACGGTCGGGCGCCGAAAGGTGGCAGAAGCGATCAAGGAGGCGAAGTCTCACGGCGACCTCAAGGAGAACGCCGCCTACCACGAGGCCAAGCTCAATCAGGAGCGGCTCGAAGGGAGGATCGCAGACCTGGAGAAGATCCTCCAAATCGGCCGAATCATCGAGAGACCCGACGACGCCCACGACTGTGCGCACCTGGGTTCGAAGGTCACGCTTCGAGATGAGGAGTTTGGCGACACTCTGACCGTCGAACTCGTCGGATCGTTCGAGGCCGACCCCGACCATGACAAGATTTCCCTGACATCACCCCTGGGGGAAGCGCTGGTGGGTCGCATCGCCGGCGACACGGTCGAAGTGGAAACTCCCGAGGGGCTCAGCCGATACACGATTCAAAGGTTGGACTGATGCGGCCCCTTTCGTTTGCGCTGATTTCGGTCGCACTCAGCTTCTTGTGCGGGTGCGAGGGGGGCAACGGCGCGACGCCCGTGCCTGAGTTGGCCGTCGACGTGGGCGCCCCCGCGCAGCGGCCCGACCTTTCATTCAAGTCGCGTCTTGCCCTCCTCGACAACGGCAGGCGGCTCGGAGTCGGCGATCCCGTGCAGGAAGCGTTGGAGTTCCTTCCCGCTCCCCGCAAGGCGTACGCGTTTCGGGAGCTTCCGCCTGGCTTCGAGGAGCCTTATCGCGCGGAGGGCTGGGAGACCGATGCCGAAGGGTTCGGCGTGATTTCGCTCGATGGAAAGATGGTTCTCACTCTCCGAACGCAGGAAGACGCGAGCCAAACGCTGATCGAGGAAACGGTCCGAACCTACACCCGCGACAACCGCTCGCTACCCCCCGAGCGCGTGACGGGCCAGGCGGCGGAGTATTGGTTCTTTGAGCGCGAAAGCCACCGATTGATGATTGCGGCGGTGAAAGATCCCAATGGAAAACGGTCGCTCACCCTCGCTCTGGGGGACGTTTCGGTCATGGATGCGCTAAGAATGTCACCTGCGAAGGCTTTGCAGGATCGCGACGGATCGCCCCCAGAGGCCGAAAGCTAAACGAGTGTTGGGCTCTACCGCGACGGCAAACCGTTCTCTTCGACGAATCTCTTAGCTCGATCCAAAGGAACGCGCACCTTTCGGTTCTCGCGATCTTCCCAAGCGTAGGCTTGCTCAAGCCGCGCGTCGCGGTCGCGGATCTCTTGGAGAGCGACCTGAGGCGGGACCTTCTGTGCGTCGGTCGGGGGCGCGCCGATCTGAGCTGCGAGCTTCTGCTGCGGGACGTCCGGGGCGGTCGAAACTACCAGCCCAAAGAGGTACGGAGCGATGGCGCTGATTCCGAGGAAGAGCAGGCCGAGGAAGATGGCCAATCCGATCTTGCGCGGGGTGTTGTTTCCGTTTTCAGGCATGTTCTTGCTCCATTTGCCGAAGGGCATAGACCGGAGGACTGGGTTCCTTCGCATATTGCCAGAGCAGCACGAACAGCCAGATCCCGCCGACACCGAGAATGGCGGCGAAGTCGACCCAGTTGAGCATCGGTCCCTCTCGATGCAGCGACGGCGTCACGAACCAAAACATCTCGACGACGCGCATAACGAGGATGAACACCGCGATCCCGCCGACGAACGCCGCCGTGCGCTTGACCTTGGCCGAAAGCAGAATGAGGAACGGCGCGAGGAAGTGAAGGAACACGATCGCGCCCCCGATCGCGCTCCAAGGCCCTTCGTTGCGGTCAGCGAAGTACGTGATCTCTTCGGGAAGGTCGGCGGACCAAATGATCAGGAACTGCGAGAAGGCGAGATAGGCCCAGAAAACGACCAGAGTGAAAAGAAGGGTGCCCAAGTCGTGGAAGTGCTTAGGCTTGACGAGGACGGCTACCTTGCTGTTTTTCGCGAATGCGAGATAAGCGACGGCGATGGCGAGCGCGGTGAGCATTTGGGCCGCCACGAGGAGCAGCCCGAAGATCGTCGAGTACCAATGCGGTTCGAGGGACATCACCCAGTCGGTGGCGGCAAGTGTAACCGTGAGCACGAAGGCCACCGCCGCGCCTGCCGCAAAGGAGGAGCGCTTGCCTTCCCACTGGGACTCACCCGATTGGTCTTGTCGCTTCGACCAACTGCTGAGCAGGAAGGCGATCCCTACCCAGACCGCAAAGTAGATCACGGCGCGGATTCCAAACCCCATCGGGTTAAGGAAAGCCACGCGTAGCTGCAAGACCGGGTTCTGAGCGACTTCGTCGGGCCGAGCCCAAGGATAGACGTCGGGCAAGAAGAACAGAATCGGGAGGAACAGGATCGCCATTGCGGGGAGCAGTCTCGCTCCGGCCTGGGAGATTCCGAGGATCGGGTAGCCGAACCTGCCGCGAACGAGGTTCACCAAGATCACGATCCCGAGGAAGCCCAGAGTCGGCATGAGCCACATCAGGTAACCCAACAGGTAGGACTGAAACACGTTGGGCATCCCTTGGGCCTTGCCGACAAACACACCGACCAAGCCAAGCACGCCGATCACGGCGGCCGCGGCTCCTAAACCGGAGTTGGACTTCTTTGGACTATCGTTCACTCACATCGCTCCTTGTTGTTGTTTGCGATCCCAGCTTGAGTTGTTCGTCAGGCGTGAGCGAGTCGTAATCGAAGCTGCCGCTGAACTGAAGAACCCGAATCCACGCCAAGACTTCCCAGCGCTCTTCGGGTTTGAGCTTTCGGCTCAGGACTGGGTGGACCACGTCGTCCAGCGAATACCCCGTACCTGCGAGGATGTCCGGTTGAGCTTGGGAGGTCTTTTGGACGCCGCTCACGAACTCCCGATAGAGTTCACCCACAGGCTTCGCGAGAACCTCGGGGTGATAGAGAGGGCGGGGCCGGGCGTAGCCTCGTTGCACGATGATGCCGTCGCCGTTGCCTAACTTGCCGTGACAGGGCATGCAGTGGATATCGAAGTTGACACGTCCCGCTTCGAGGATATTCTTATCGACCGGGAAGGGGAACCTCTCTGCGGGCTTTCCGTCCTCCAAGCCTTCGTGAAGCAGCGTGTCCTCACTGAACGACCCACGTGGGACGGTGCCTTCCACGGGCATCCTGGCGGCTTGCCCGTCTTGGAAAAACGCGGTCTCGCCGAGCCTCGGCGCCTTCGCTTGAATCCACATGTCGTCCTTGCTGCATCCGATCGCAAGAACGAGGAACACCGCGGACCCCAGAACCTTCGTATGAATCTTCATTCGATCGGCACCTCGACGACGGCTTCCGCCCCCAGCCCTTCGAGAAACTTGCGAGTCGATTCCGACTCGAATTTCGGATCGGAAGCCTCCACGCACAGGAAGAACCGATCATCCGTGGCGCGGTCGAACCCTTCGGCCGAGAAAACGGGATGATGGAACCTGGGCAGTCCGTTCATAGCGAGCATTCCAAAAACCGCTCCGAGCGCTGCGCAAAGGACGCCCGTCTCAAACGTGATCGGGATGAACGAAGGCCAAGAGAAGTCGGGACGTCCCCCAATGTTGAGCGGATAGTCGATCACGGCCGCGTAGGTTTGCAGCCCGAAGCCCAAAAGCGCGCCCAACATTCCAAACGCGAACACGAGCTTAGGAACCCGGTCGTCCCTGGTTCCGAGGTCGTCGACGAGGCCCTCGACGACGAACGGAGTGTAGGCTTCAACTTTCCTGTAGCCTTCGGCCTTGGCCTTGCGAGCCGCTTCCCGAATCTCTTCGGGCTCGGCAAACTGCGCCATCAGGCCGTAGAGCAACAATGGGCTTTGAGCGTTATCCTTCATGCTTACCCTCGCTCGACGCATGCTTCTCGTGGTGGAGCAAGTGCCGGATTTCGGACATCGGGATCATGGGCAGGAACCTTACGAACAGCACCATGCCGCCGATGAAGATCGCGAACGTGCCCACGAAAATTCCGATGTCCCAAACGGTCGGGTTGTACATGCCCCACGATGACGGCAAAAAGTCGCGGTGCAGGCTGATGGGAACGATGACGAACCGTTCGAGCCACATTCCGACGCTGACGGCCAGACTGACAAGGAAGAGAGGAACGACCTTGTGTCGCACCTTCGGGAACCACAGTGCCTGAGTGATGACTCCGTTGCAAAGGATCAGCGCCCAGTAATACGGGGCGTACGGGCCGACCCAGCGGTTCTTCATCATCATGTATTCGTAGAAGTTGCCGCTGTACCAGGCGAAGAACGCTTCCACGAGGTACCCGTAAAACACGATCAAACCAGTGGTGAGCATGATCTTCGCGCACCAGTCGATATGCTTGTCGGTGATGAGGTCTTTCAGGTTGTACCAAGACCTAAGCGGCAGGACGAGGGTGAGCACCATCGCAAACCCCGCAAAGACCGCGCCCGCGACGAAGTACGGCGGGAAGATCGTAGTGTGCCAGCCGGGAATGATCGAAACGGCGAAGTCGAGGCTCACGATCGAGTGGACTGAGAGAACCAGCGGGGTCGAGATTCCCGCGAGGACGAGATACGCCGCTTCGTAGCGGTGCCAGTGCGACGAGGTTCCGTTCCATCCCCAGGAAGTGAGGGCAAAGACATACTTCGAAAGCCCGCGCTTCCTTTTGTCGCGGAGGGTAGCGAGGTCGGGGATCAGCCCTACATACCAGAAGAGCGCGGAAACCGTCAGGTAGGTGGAGACAGCGAACACGTCCCAAACGAGCGGGCTGCGGAAGTTAGGCCACATCCCAAGCGCATTCGGGTAGGGAAGAATCCAGTAGAACGCCCAAGGCCGCCCGAGGTGGGCCAATGGAAACAGCCCGGCGCACATGACCGCGAACAGGGTCATCGTCTCCGCGAGGCGGTTGATCGAGGTTCGCCATCGCTGGCGCATCAAAAGAAGGATCGCCGAGATGAGCGTGCCCGCGTGGCCGATACCGATCCACCAAACGAAGTTGATGATGTCCAGTCCCCAGCCGACCGGTTGGTTGACTCCCCAGATCCCCACGCCGACCATCAGCAGGTACGTCAGCGAGATCAGGAACGCCAGAAGGCAGACGAATGCGAACCCGAACGCGATGTACCACTGGTAAGGAATCCTCGGCACGAGCGGGATCCCCGCGACCTTTTCGGTAATCGTGCCGTAAGCGTGTCCACCCTGAACGAGGGGCTCTTCGACGGGATCGGGATGCTTAGGTGCGGTAGTAGGCATGGGCGATCTCACTGAGTCGTTGAATGGAATTCCTCGAGGGCCGACACGAGGGTCGTGTTCCGGTTCTTGTAGCGAGCGAGGTATGTCGTTCTTGGCCGTGTGTTGAGTTCTTCAAGGAGCGTATAGTGATGCGGCTCCGTCCTCAATTGCGCGACGGCGCTCGCGGGGTCGTTCAAGTTGCCGAAGACGATGCCACCTGCGGGGCAAGCGGCTTGGCACGCGGTCATGATCTCCCCATCGCGGATGGGCCGATTCTCCTTCTTGGCGGTCTTGCGCGCCGAGTTGATGCGCTGCACGCAATAGGTGCACTTCTCCATCACGCCGCGTCCCCGAACCGTCACGTCCGGATTCCGCATCAGTTTCAGCACGGGCGTGTGCTTGTCGGTAAACTGCCGGAAGTTGAACCTCCTCGCCTTATACGGGCAGTTGTTCGAGCAGTACCGTGTGCCGACGCAGCGGTTGTAGACCATCTCATTGAGGCCTTCGGAGCTATGGACGGTCGCCGCCACCGGGCAAACCACTTCGCAAGGCGCCTTCTCGCAATGCATGCAGTTGACCGGCATGTGGTGGACCTCGCTCGAATCCGCGCCCAGGTAGTAACGGTCGATGCGAATCCAGTGCATATCCCTTCCCCGAAGGACGTCGGTCTTGCCCACGGACGGGATGTTGTTCTCCGCTTGGCAGGCCACGATGCAAGCGTTGCATCCGGTACAGACGTTGGTGTCGAACACCATCGCCCAGGCGTAGCCTTCATACGGCCGATCGGGATAGAGCGAGATCGGCCCGTGCGCTTCACCGTGGGCCTCCTCATGTCCGAATTCCTCCGCATCGAAGATCGTGAGCTCCTTGCGCCCTTCGGTGTACGAGTGAACTTGGTTCGTCGCGAGCGAGTATCTCTCCGATCTCGCCGTAACCTTCGCCCCGTCCTCGAACCCCGGAGCGGCCGCGACTCGAAGCGCGTACGCGTTGAACCCAACGCTGCTGCCGACCTTACCGGCTCTTAACCTTCCATACCCAAGGTGGATCGTGATCGAATCGTCTGGCTGACCGGCCTGAATCCAAACCGGGACTCGGGTCAGGGTTCGGCCTCTGTACGTCACGTCACAGAGCGAGACCAACAGTTCCTTGCCCGTCGGCCCGACTCGGTTCCAGAGTCCGAACTTCTCGGCAGTCGCTTGGCTCATGACGGCCACGTTGTCCCAGCAGACCTTGGTGATCGGCTTGAAAAGCTCTTGGAGCCAAGCGTTGTTGGCGAATCGCCCGTCGTAGATGCACGGGTCGGGGCGGAAGTTGATTTCGACCCCAGTCACGACAGCGGGCTTGAGTCCGGGGGCACCCGCAAACCAGCCCGCTTTCACTTGAGGGACTGTCGATCGGGGTGCGCTTCCTGAAACGAATCCATCGTTGAGAGACTTCGTCCAAAACGTATCAAAGTTCTGGCGGTCGCGGTTCCAGAACGACCTCACGATCTCCCTGCCGTCGGTGGGTCGGCCTCGGAACGCGCTCAGCACTTCGAGGCAACTCCGGCCACCATAAAGTGGCTCGATCAAGGGCTGCTGAATCGCCGCCGTCCCGTCGAACGCCTTGGCGTCGCCCCACGCCTCAAGTTCATGGGCCATCGGGATATGCCACTGGCTGGCGTCGTAGGTCTCGTCCGCATAGAGGCCAACGTGAACGGTGAAGCGGGCCTTGGCGACGGCCTCCGTAAACGGCACATCGGCTGGGGCCGAGAACGCCGGATTGCCACCGAGGATCAGAAGCGATTCCACCGCGCCGGAATCCAATGCGGCGACAAGGGACTTGAGGGAGGCCGTTTGATACAGGTCGCCGTAGGGCACCGGGTCGATAAACTCGACGGTCTTGCCGAACGCGCCCAAAGCCTCATTGATCGCATGGGCGAGCGCGTGAACTGGAGCTGGCTGCGTCTCCCCGGGAACGACCACGCATCGGCCGCGATGGGCTTGCAGGTCCTCCGCCATGGCCTTTACCCAGGCCGCGATTTCGGCTCCGACGCCACCCGAAGCAGGGCCGGGAACGCCCAGCGCTTCCGCGAGGGCCGCCGCGATCCGCCCGATCTCGCCTGCCTTCACGCTCAGGCGGTGGTCTGCGAAAGCGCCACTGACCGTCGGAGTGCTCTCGACGGCGTAGAGGCGATTGAGGTCCTGCTTCGCCTTGCGAATCTTCCTGCGCGCGGCGAACTGCTTGGTGTACGGCGTTCGCCCTGGCGAAATGTAAAGGAAGTCTGAATCGAGAAGAACGATGACGTCGGCGTTGTCCAGGCGGTACAGGGGCTCCTTCTCGACTCCCAAAGCCAGTTTCGCTCCAGCGAACACGACTTCGCGGTTGAAGGGTTCGTAGCAGTACCACTTCGCCTCAGGCAACTCCGCTAGGAGGCTTTGGATTTCCGCGTCAAAGGTGGGTGAGGTGACGGTTTCGGTGAGGATCGCAAGCCCCTTGCCCTGCTGGCTCTTCAACCTCGCGAACTCCTTTTGCGCCGCCGCGACGAACACTGACCAGTTGGACTTCTGGCCATTCAGCCGCACCTCTTGAGATCGGTCGGGGTCGTAGAGGCCCAGAATCGCCGCTTGAGCGAACACGTCGGTCGCGCCGAGACTCCCTGGGTGGTCGGGGTTGCCCTCCACCTTGATCGGCCTGCCCGTTTCCGACTTCACGAGGACGCCCGTCGCGTACCCGCTCAAGGTGAGAGCGGTGGCGTAAAACACGGGGTCGCCAGGCAGGATTTCTTCGGGCGCCTTGACGTAGGGAACGATCCTCTCGGCGAGTTTGGGTCGACACCCCGCGAGTCCCGCCATCGCCATCGAGGCTCCCACGATCTGAAGAAAGCGTCTTCGGTCGAACGGAGCGCTCCAGGGCGCCTCGAACGGGCTGAACTCGGGACCCGAGGCCAGACTCATAGACGAACCTTGAGCGTCGAGGCCCTGATTCGCGCCTTCCAGATCGATGCTGCTTTTGTTCGTTCCCATGGTTGTAGTAAGTGTCTACCTATGACAAATCGAGCAGTTGGCAAGCTGGCCCTTCTGAATCCCGTAACTTTCGACTAGTTTTGTGCCAGTCTCTTTGCCTTGAGGCTTAAACTCAGGGTTATAAATCTCGCTTGCGTCGCGCACGAACTCTTCGGGGTTCCTGTGACAGTTCAAACAGAACTTCATTTCGAACGCGTTGGGCTTGGAGGTAAGCGTCATCTTGTCTACACGGCCGTGACAGGTGTAACACGATACTCCCTTGCTTATGTGTATGCTGTGGTCGAAATATACGAAATCCGGGAGCTTGTTGACTCGGTTCCAGCGGATCGGCTCGCCGGTCGCGTAGCTGTCTCTCACAGGCGCGACGAGCGGGCTGTTGGGCCAAATCTGCGAGTGGCACATGAAGCACGTGTCCGTCGCCGGGATGCCCGCGAAGGAGGTCTTTTCGACCCCGCTGTGGCAGAGTCGGCAGTCAAGCCCCATGTCGTCCACGTGGCGCTTGTGGCTGAATGCCGCAGGCTGCTCGGGAGCGACGTCCACGGCGTGGGTCCAGGGCGTCGTGTGCATGATCGCCCACGCGCCGAGAAACGGCAGCGCGCCGATGTAGAGCGGCAACGTCTTCGAGAGGATATTGGCTCGCGGCGAAAACAGTTGTGGCATCGACTTCCCTTATCGTGAAACTGCAATGGTGTCGGCGGATAGTTTACGTTTCCGTAATGGATAATCTGGGGCGGTGCGCTGCGTTGGATGCGCGCGAAGGTCGCTCTCGCCACATCCGGTCGGCAACTCCATCGAGAACACAAAGCGCTGTCGGCGTTTTCGCAAGATGCTCGGACTTTAACAACGTAGAAATCCGACCGAGTATGACCGGCATCATAGTCTCCGTTTTTTTTGTGTTCAATAAAGCTGAAGTACTGTCGGGTCCAGGCCTCTGGGCTCGCAGGATTCGAAGGAGGCAACGGGTTGAACAAGGTCAGCCGACGAGAGTTTCTTATCGTTACAGGCGCTGCAGCAGGAGCCGGAATATGGGCCGGCCGGTCATTCTCGTTACTCAAGGCTGTGGAGGGTGTCAAGAACCCCCTCGATTACTATCCGAACCGCGGCTGGGAGCACATTTATCGCGATCAGTACGCGTACGACGATTCTTTCACCTACGTGTGCTCGCCCAACGACACCCACGCCTGCCGGATGAGGGCGTTCACCCGGAACGGAGTCGTCGTCCGGACCGAGCAGAACTACGACGTCGATCGCTACGCCGACCTGCAAGGGAACACGTCCACCGCCCACTGGCATCCACGAGGCTGTTCCAAGGGGTTCACGCTGCATCGCCGAGTCTATGGCCCGTATCGGCTCAAGTACCCGATGGTGCGCCAGGGCTGGAAGCGGTGGGCCGACGACGGGTTCCCCTACCTGACCAAGGAGCTTCGCAAGAAGTACAACTTCACCACTCGCGGGCTCGACACCTTCGTCCGGCTGAGTTGGGACGAGACATTTGATTACGCCGCGCGCGGCATGGTCGCCATCGCGAAAACCTACAGCGGCGACGTCGGCCACCAGAGGCTCGCTGCGGAGGGCTATCCGCCGGAGATGCTCGAGGCGATGCACCATGCCGGGACGAAGTGCTTCAAGCACCGAGGCGGCATGGGTTTGCTTGGCGTCATCGGAAAGTACGGCATGTATCGTTTTAGCCAGATGCTCGCTCTTCTGGACAGCCACGTTCGAGGAGTCGGACCCGAAGAAGCCCAAGGCGGCCGCAAGTGGTCGAATTACACTTGGCATGGCGACCAAGCCCCTGGACATCCCTATGTCCACGGTCTTCAGGCAGCGGACGGCGACTTTAACGATCTTCGACTGTCTCGGCTCCACATTCAGTGCGGCAAGAATCTCGTCGAGAACAAAATGCCGGAGTCGCACTTCTTCAATGAGCTCATGGAGAGGGGTGGCAAGATCGTCGTCATCACGCCCGAATACGGCCCGCCGGCGACTCGCGCGGACTACTGGCTCCCCGTCCGTCCCGGATGCACCGACACCGCGCTGTTCCTCGGCATCACCAAGGTCTTGATGGACGAAGGCAAGTACGACGCCGAGTTCGTCAAGCAGTTCACGGACTTCCCGCTGCTCGTTCGCACCGACACCCTCAAGCGCCTCCATGCCAAGGAGGTCTTTCCTGGCTACAAGCCCAGCCTCAACAAGGACGGCTACAGCTTCAAGACGCAAGGACTGAAGGATGACCAGTACGCCAAGCTCGGCGACTATGTGGTGTTCGACAAGAAGTCGAATTCGCTCAAAGCGATCAACCGCGATCAGGTCGGGAAGGTCATGGCCGAAGCGGGGCTCGACCCGAACCTCGAGTTCAAGGGCAAGATCAAGCTCGTTTCAGGGGAAGAGGTCGAGGTCCAGACGCTCTGGGAGCTGTACAAGGTCAATCTCCGAGACTACGACTTGCAGACCGTCTCGGAAATCACTTCGACGCCGAAGGAACTGATCAAGAGGTTGGCCGACGACATCGGCAACCCCGAGAACTGGCCGGTCGCGATTCACATCGGCGAGGGCATCAACCACTGGTTCCATGCGACGCTCGGTAACCGGGCCATGTATCTGCCGCTGATGCTGACCGGCAACATCGGCAAGCCGGGAGGTGGCCAGTACACCTGGGCCGGGAACTATAAGGCGGCGCTCTTCCAAGGATCGCAGTGGACCGGACCCGGGTTCTTGGGTTGGATATCGGAGGACCCGTTTAATCCGAACCTCGATCCAAAAGCGCGAGCGAAGGACATCAAATTGGCCAAGTATGCCAAGGACGAAGAGCCTGCGTATTGGAACCGCGGAGACCGGCCGCTGATTGTGAACACCCCTGGAGCGGGACGCAAGGTGTTTACAGGTGACACTCACATGCCCACGCCCACGAAGGTACTGTGGTTCACCAACGTCAACCTCTTCAACAACGCCAAACATGCCTACGACATGCTGTTCAACGTGAACCCCGGCATCGACCTGATCATGTCGCAGGACATTGAGATGACATCGACCTGCGAATACTCGGACTTTATCCTGCCGGCAAACTCATGGATGGAGTTTGAAACGTATGAGATCACGGCATCGTGCTCCAATCCCTTCCTTCAGATTTGGAAGGGCGGGATCAAGCCCGTCTACGATACAAAAGACGACGTGGCGATCATGGCCGGCGTGGCGAAAAGGATGGGCGAGATTCTGGAGGACGAGAGGTTTGCCAGTTTCTGGAAGTTCGCTCTGGAGGGCCGGACGGAAGTGTACATCGATCGCCTCATGGATGGCTCGACACCCATGCATGGCTATACGACCAAGGACATCATGGACGGCAAGTACGGCGAGCCTGGCGCAGCGCTGCTCATGTTCCGAACCTACCCTCGCATTCCGCTGTATGAGATGGTTCACGACCACGTGCCATGCTGGACCGACACTGGTCGACTCAACGCGTATTGCGACATCCCCGAAGCGATCGAACACGGAGAGAACTTCATCGTTCACCGCGAGGGGCCCGAGGCAACGCCCTATCTGCCGAACGTAATCGTCAGTTCGAATCCGTTCATCCGTCCGAACAACTTTGGCATCACCCCCTCGATGCTCCAAGCGAACGTTCTCGATGCCGACCTGCGTACCGTTGCGAACAACAAGCTCTCATGGGCGGAAGTCAAGGGCACGCAGAACCCGCTCTGGAAGCAGGGGTTCCGGTTCTTCTGTCTCACGCCGAAGACCCGCCACCGCGTCCACTCCCAATGGTCGTCGGTCGACTGGCATATGCTCTGGGACTCGAACTTCACGGACGCCTATCGAAAAGACAAGCGCAACCCCCACTTCGGCGAGCACCAGATGCATATGAACCCCGAAGCCGCAAAGGCAATGGGGATTCAGGACGGGGACTACGTGTACGTCGACGCCAACCCAGCAGACCGGCCTTATCGCCCCCGCCCCACCTACGGCGCGGAGCAAGCTCTTCCTCCTGAGGGCCAGTCGTATCGCACGGAGCCGGAAGCGCACTACCGCAAGGTGACGCGGCTGCTCCTGCGCGTGAAGTACAACGCGGCCTATCCCTATGGGGTCGTGATGATGAAGCACGCGCCGAACTTGGCGACTGAGAAGACCGTTCACGCGCACGAGACCCGGTCGGACGGAAGGGCCATTTCCCACGATACCGGCTACCAGTCGAACCTAAGGTACGGGTGCCAGCAGAGCCTGACCCGCGACTGGTCGATGCCGATGCACCAGACCGATACGCTTTTCCATAAGGCGAAGGTCGCGATGGCGTTCATGTTCGGAGGCGAGGCCGACAACCATGCGGTCAACACGGTTCCGAAGGAGACGCTGGTGAGGGTCGTTCGGGCCGAAGCCGGAGGAATGGGCGGAGTCGGAATTTGGCAGCCCGCGACGACCGGATACACGCCTGCCAACGAAAACGAGTTCATGAAATCCTATCTGTCCGGAGACATCGTCGAGGTGAAGAAGTGAGCAAGGAGGTTGCCGAGGACCTGATGGACCCCACAGAACGGCCGCATGGACCTGCTCCTGTGAAGACGGAAGTGGAGGAGGACGACCCGTACGACGCCACGGCAGTCATGCTTCCCTCGCCCCCCGGATTCGATTCGCTCGGTTCGATGGCAAGATGCATGGCCGAGGAGTACGCGATGATGGGCTTTTCCGGCCCGCTCCTCCTCAAGATGTTCCGAAACCCCTTCTATCAGGCTCTGCACGGAGTCTGGCAAGCGCGGGGCGACGAATACGTCGTCGAGTTGTTGCGGGGGGTCTTTGGAAACGAAGCGCTTTCTGACGAAGTCGTGAGTTCGATTCCGCAACCTCCGCGGGCTCCGCTCGAAACCACGATCCCCGTCGCTTCCGCGAACACCGACAGGAGCAACCCCCATGCCTAAGGTCAAGAACTGGCAGCTCGGCCGCGAAATGGACTACCGCTACGACGAAGCCCACCCCGAGTGGCAGTTCGCAGCGGTGTTCAACATCAACCGATGCATCGCCTGCCAAACCTGTACGATGGCCTGCAAGTCCACCTGGACCTTCTCGCGGGGCCAAGAATACATGTGGTGGAACAACGTCGAGACCAAGCCGTATGGCGGCTATCCGAAGTTCTGGGACGTAAAGACCCTCGAACTCATGGAGCAGGCGAATCCGAACGGACAAAGGTGGAACACGGCTACGTCGGACAAGGAGGCCCCGTACGGGGTGTACGAAGGCAAAACGGTCTTCGAGCTTTCGCCTAAGGATAGGTTCGCCCTTGGCTATCTGCCGACCGACGACGAATGGCAGGTGCCGAACCTCTATGAGGACAACGCGGTGGGGCCGCGGGGCGAGGAGAACAAGTATCCCAAGGGCGGCGGGCTCGACGAACACGGGACGTGGTTCTTCTACCTGGCGCGAATCTGCAATCACTGCACCTATCCGGCCTGCCTCGCGGCCTGCCCGCGTCAAGCGCCTTATAAGAGGCCTGAGGACGGCATCGTTCTGATCGACCAACAGAGGTGTTGGGGCTACCGAAGGTGCGTCGAGGCCTGTCCCTACAAGAAGGCGATGTATCGCCCAGAAACCAAGACCAGCGAAAAGTGCATCGCTTGCTACCCCCGTATCGAGGGGAAGGACCCGCTGGGCGGCGGAGTGCCGATCGAGACTCGCTGCATGAGCGTTTGCGTGGGCAAGATCCGGCTTCAAGGGCTCGTGAAGGTCGACGGCAACGGCGAGTGGGCGCACGACCCCGAAAACCCGCTCTACTACCTCGTTCGAGAGGAGAAGGTCGGATTGCCGCTTTACCCGCAGTTCGGGACGGAGCCCAACATCTATTACATCCCGCCGCGATGGGTTCCGAGGTCCTACCTTCACCAGATGTTCGGACCCGGCGCCGACCACGCCATCGAGCGCTATGTCATGCCTTCTCGCAAGCTCCTTGCCGTGCTGCAACTCTTCCGCGCCACTCGCACGATCATCTTCAGGTTCGAGGTGATCGAAGGCAAGAAGATCGGCGAAGCCAATGTGAACGGCAAGACCCTCGAGCTATTCGACGACACGGTGGTCGGATATGACAAGAACGGCAAGGAGGCGATTCGCATGAACGTCCTGGAACCGTTCCACCTTCGAGACGAGAAATACCCGAACTCGATTTAGGGAGTCGACGATGCAGTCCACAGAATCGAACGTGCGACAAGAGCCTTCCTCGGGGAAGATTCTGGGAATCAACCCGGACGCCAAGGGCAGCCGCAAGAGCAGGCCACGCCGAAAGGGGCGGAACCTCTCACCCGAACGGCAGGCCTCACTCGCATTGGCTCGATCGAGAATGTACTTGCTGCTGTCGCTGGGCTTTCGGTATCCGTCCGAAGAGACCTTCGAGTGCCTCAAGATTGAGTGCGAAGCGGTTCGAGAGGCGATTCGGAAGGGCTTCCTTCCCGCGGCGACGGCCGACGGCAGCCTCCAGGAAGAGGTGGAGCGCCTTGCAGCCTTCCTTGAGGACCTCGACTTTCCGAAATTCGAGGCCGAGTACCTGCGGGTCTTCACTCATGTGATCACCTCGGATTGTCACCCTTGCGAGACCGCTTACACCGCCACGCACCTCTTCCAGCAGGCGAACAAGCTCTCAGACCTCAACGGCTTCTACCGAGCGTTTGGAGTTACACCCGGAACCGAGCGCCCCGACCATATCAGCGTCGAGGCCGAGTTCATGGCCTATCTCGCGCAAAAGGAAGCTCGGGCCGCCTCGACGGGACGCCCGCGACGAGCTTCGGCGATGTACCGGACCCAAGTCGCCTTCCTGGAAACCCATTTGGGGCCCTGGGTACGGGTGTTTGCGAAGTTCGTAGCCATCAAGGCGCCGAGCGGTCCGCACCATTGCCTAGCCAACCTAGTGAGTAGGTTCTTCCCCTGGGAGTTTGCGGAGCAAGGGGCTCGGGTCCATGAGATTTCCGGCCCGCCGAAACCGCTCCCCTTGATGCAGCAAAAAGAGATGGAAACGGAGGACGACGAGTGTCCCGTGTTCGAGTTGGCCTGTTCGCGCCAAGGAGTGCTGGGCACTCATGCAGACACCTTTGGGTTGGGAGGAGATGACTAAACCATGTTGTTCGATCGAAACACGACGGCGATCCTAGTTCTCTGTTTGATCGCTACGGTGGTTCTGACCGCAACGCGAACTCGAATCAGTTCCTCGGCCGTTCCTGCGCTCGTGGCCCGAACGGTCGATTCCGCGTCGGCCTCAGACCCGGATTCGCCGGCGTGGGACGAGGCGAAAGGGATGCGGATCGCGCTCAGCTCGGGTGGCGCTGGTTTGGTGCGAACCGCCACGGTCCGGACCTTGAGCGATGGGGAACTGCTCTACATCCTTCTCGAATGGACCGACGAATCTCCGGACCTCAGCTTCAAGGGACCCTATGAGTTCATCGAACGAGGCGAGACCTTGCGCGACGCCGCGCAGATCGCGTTTTCTGCGGGGAAGGTCGAGCCGATGCCGCTTTTCGCCTTGGCCGGATCGACGGGAGCCGTAACGCTCTGGCAGTGGAACTCTCACTGGCAAAGGGCCTTCGAGACCGCCCAGGCCGGGGTCATCGGAGACCGTACGCCCGACAACATTGCCGATATGTACCCCTATGAGGGCGAAATCCTTTACTACCCTGCTCGGGCGGCTGGCAACGAAAACGCTCGCGAGAGTCGGTCTGAGCCCGCCGAGGCCATGATTGCAGCCCGCAACTCAGGGCTCAAGCTGCACCCGGACGCCCGGCTTGTGGGCCGAGGCTCCTGGTCGGGGGGCAAGTGGCGTGTTCACTTCGTCCGGCCTCTGGTAACGCCCGGCGACCCGGGCCCCATCTTCAGCAATTCACGAACTACGTTCGCAGTCTCGCTGTGGGATGGCGGCCAAGGGGACCGAGGGGCGTCGCGGGCGGTTTCGACTCCGATTCTCTTATATGCGGACGTGCCTATGGCGGCAAACACCCTTCGCGTTGCGGCCAACTGGCCCCAGGATGCAACGGCGGCGTCTGAGACGCGTGCGACGAGAGGAAACTAATGGCGGTCCAACAACCCTTGTCACCGACATCCGGAGTTCACCCGCTCAGGCCGATCTTGGCGCTGGCGGCCCTTTTCGGACTGGGAGAACTCGCGCTCCTTCGCTTCGTTGGGGCTCTGAGCTTTGACAGGACGATCGCCACGGGCGCGGTTGCTGGGGGCTGGGCTTCGACCGTCGGCAGCTTCTTTCTCGACTTCGCCACGATCCTGGTGTTCGTGAGCCTTGTGGTCTTTGCCTTGACTCCTTTGCGCTGGCGAAGCGGCTGGAGCTTTACCCTTGTGGGGTACGTGCTCCTCGCCGCGATCCTGCCTTGGGCTTCGGCGATGGGACCGTGGGTTCCGGCTACTTTTGGGTTCATCAGCGCGGCGCTGACGCTCGTGGTGGGATTGGTGGCTCTCGTCCGGCCCAGTGCGGAAGGCAAGTTCGCCATTGGGCTCTTGCTGCTGGCCTTCGTCTGCGCTTACGTCTACGCCCTCTCGCCCGCCTTCCTCAGTCCGTCGAGCATCGTTGCTCCGGGAGGACCGGGAACTCTGGGATTCGGCGAGGTCTTGTACGTCGTAGCCGGAGGGTTCGCGTTCTACGCTTGGGGATGGCGGCGCATTCAGGAAAACCGCGCCGGGCTGTATGCCGGCCTCGCCGCGGCGTTGGCGTTGGCGCTCTATTTTGGAGTGGGCGGGCCTTCCGCTGTGGCCGCACTCACACAAGCCACAGGGCTGACCGTCTTTCTCCCGGTTTGGGTCTATGTCGTCAGCACGTTCTTCTTCGCGACGACGGCGTTCTCTTGTGTCCTTGACAAGAACTCGTTTGCGACGGGGGCTGCGTTCCTCCTCTTCCTCATTGCGGGGCTTCTGCCGGTCACCAGCTACCAGCAGGCGCTAGTCGTCATGGGGATGGTGTTGCTGGCTCATGGGCAAGACGCGTTTCGAATGGGCGCAGAGTAGGGGTCCTTCGGGCGCGGCAAGAGGACTCGGCGGCTTCGTATCTCGTAGACTTACGCCATGTCGACTGGTACCCTCATTGTGGGCGTCACAGGCGCGAGTGGAGCCATCTACGCGCAGCGGTTCCTGCGGGAGGCTTCCCGCCTCTACGATCGGATCTACCTCATCCTCTCGGAGCAGGCTTGCCAGGTGGCCGAACATGAGTTGGGAGTGAGGCTCGACAAGGGGGCGTTCGACCCCGAATCGTGGTTGGGAAAACCCCTAGATAACCTAGTTTTATTGGGGGATCGCGACTATTTCACACCGCCCGCGAGCGGCTCATTTCGGCATGAGGGCATGGTCATCGTTCCGTGTTCGATGGGCACGGCCGGCCGCATCGCAAACGGGGTGAGCGACGACCTCTTGACGCGCTGCGCGGACGTTTGCCTGAAGGAGAGACGCAAGCTCGTTGTCGTTCCCCGCGAGATGCCCTGGAACTTGATCATGCTGCGGAATCTGACTTCGATTACCGAAGCCGGCGGGATCGTCGTGCCCGCTTCCCCCGCGTGGTACGGCCGTCCCAAATCGCTAGAGGACCTAGCGGATACGGTCGTGGCGCGCGTCCTGCAAGCATTGGGACACGATTCCGACCTTATACGCCCTTGGATGGCCGATGAGTAGGGTCGTGGTTGCAGGAGGAAGCGGCTTTCTGGGAAGCGCGCTTTTGGCCGCCCTGAAGCTGCGCGAGGTTCAAACGGTCGTCCTCTCGCGCTCCGGCTCTCCCATCTCCAACGCCGACGAAGTGGTCGTGTGGGACGCCAAGTCGCTGGGGGCTTGGACGGACGCGCTGGTGGGCGCCGATTGCGTGGTCAATCTCTGCGGTTCACCGATCGACCGGAAGTGGACGGACGAAGAGAAACGCCGGATCGTTTCCAGCCGCGTCGAGCCCACGCGAGCCCTTGGGCATGCGCTTTCCACCCTGAATCCGCGGCCCGCGCAGTGGGTCAACATCAGCGCCATCGGATATTATGGGAACCTAGCGACTGGACTTGCCGCAGAGGATAGCCCTCCGGGCGACGACTTCCTCGGCCAGGCCTGCGCTTCATGGGAAGCGGCCCAGAGGGAAACGGTCCCGGAGCGCGTCCGAGCTTGCCGGATTCGTCTTGGCGTCGTTATGGGGAAGCAGGCCGGGTTCTTACCGGTCGTCGCATCCCTCGCGCGCTGGTTTCTCGGAGGCGCGGCGGGTTCGGGGAAGCAATGGGTGAGCTGGATTCATCTCGAAGATGCCGTGGCGTTGATGCTTTGGGCCATCGAGAATCGGCTGGAGGGAGCGTGGAATGCCGTCGCTCCCCATCCGCTTCCCAACGCCGAACTCATGGCGAAGGTGCGCAAGGCCCTCGGTCGTCCGTGGTGTCCGCCCGCTCCTGCGTTCCTCATTCAATCGATAGCTGGATGGATCGGCAAGGAGGGCTCGGTGATTCTGGGCGGGCAACGAATCTCAGCCGAGAAGTGCCTTTCCGAGGGATTCGAGTTCCGATACCCTGACGCCGAGTCCGCCTTGGACAACCTGCTTCGGGAAAACAAGTGAATCCCAGGCGGATTCTGTCTGCCTACCTAGCGATCTTGGTGACCGAGTACGTAAGCGGCCCGTCCGGGGCGTCCACGCTGATCGTGTCCCCGGTCTTGCTGCCGAGCAGCGCCGAACCCATCGGGGACTCGTTGCTGATGTAGTCTCGGTTCGGATCCGCTTCGATGCTCGATACCACGCGGACCGTAAAGCTTTCTCCAAGCGAGGAATCGCTTAGGGTGACTAGCGATCCGATCCCGACGAACGAGGTGGGAATGTCCTCCTCGTTCAGGACCTGCGCCGTACCAAAAATCGACTTGAGTTCGGCGATCCGGTTTTCGACGATCGCCTGTTCGAACTTCACTTCGTCGAGTTCGCTGTTGTCTTCGCTGAACTCGCCGTGCTCTTGGCTCTCTCTAATCCGTTCAGCGATCTCAGGCCGCTTTTCCAGCGTGAGGTATTCGAGCTCCTTCTTGAGCTCCTCGTGACCTTCCGGCGTCAACCAAACGATCGTTCCGCTTACTTCGGTCTGACCGTTCCCCGCGATGCTGTTGATTTCTTCCATATCTGATCGATCCGCAATTATACTAAGGTTCCTATCCCATACGTCTCCACAAGACCTGATGTTTCGGTGTGTTGGACATATCGGCAAGACGTTGCCCGCTCCTTATGGGTTCGCATCGAGTTATCGCATACCTCCAGAAGGTAGGCTCGGCCTGATGCGAATCGTCGCCTTGCCCCTCGTGGGCGCACTCGTCGGAATCTCGGCCGCGCAAGGGGGAAGCCCTTCCGGGCCGTTTGCGACGACAGGCCCCGACGTTTCGGTCGTCATCACGGAGCATGCGACTGGCGCGGACATCGTCGAGATCACGGCCACTCGTGCCGAGTACCCCGCCGCACTCCTCTCGCAGCAGATCTCGGCGCTTGGCAAGTACTTGAATTCCGAGCCGCGAGTTCTGAGGGTCTTCGAACAGAGCCTCGACCCTGAAAACCAGCGCCTGAGCTTTCTGAAGGCGACTTTCGCGGTTGACGGATTGATCGACCGCAGATTGGGCGTCTTGCGGCTCGAACCGCTTGCGAGGGCTTTCGCCGGCGCGGCGTCGCCCAACACGGTCCAAGGCCTTAGCGTGATCTTCGACGGGGAACTTCCTACCGCCTCGACTATTCAAAGCTTCGAAAGTACGGCGGTGTCGATCGCCGGCCGGGTGACACGCGACCCGACCGGAATCGAGTATCGCATCCGATTGAAGACGCAGAAGGCCGATGAAATCAGGATTCCCGAGTCTGCAAACGAACAAACGGAACCTCAAGCTCCGTCCAGTTCCACGGGAGGGCCACCTGCTTACGCCTGGGTGTTTCTTGGGTTGGCAGGGATCGCTGCGGGTGCTTTGGTATACTTCGCCCTGCTCCGATCGCAAAGGGCAAAGCGGCCCTGAGATTCGAAACCTATAACGAGCGTAACCGCCATGCGAGATCCTGCGAGCATCAACATCCACGAACTGATCGACATTGGCTATCACGAGAGAGCTTCTGACGTTTTCGTCAAGGGAGGGTCTCCTCCCATGATGAGGCTCCACGCCAAGGTCCAGCCCCTTCCCGGCGAATGGCCCGTCATCGACCCCTACAACGCGCAGCGGATGATCGGCGGGATCATGACCGAGAAGCAGCGCAGGAAGTTCGAGGACCACATGGAGATGGACCTCGCCTTTAGCGTGGGGGAGACGTGCCGCGTTCGCGCGAACATCCACATGCAGCGAGGGACTTGGGGCATCGTCTGCCGTATCATCCCCACCGACATCCTGAACATCGAGCAGTTGGGTCTACCGCCCGTGTTGCAGGAGTTCGCCAAGATTCGGCAAGGACTGGTCCTTTTCACCGGCCCTACGGGATCGGGCAAGACCACTTCGCTCGCCGCGATCATCGACGTGATCAACTGCACGAGACCGGTGCATATCGTCACGATCGAAGACCCGCTGGAGTTCGTTCACAGGGACAAAGCCTCTTATATCACGCAACGCGAGGTTGGGATCGACACCGAGGACTTCCAACCCGCGCTTCGCGCTGTGGTTCGAGAGGCGCCTGACGTGATCTTGATCGGTGAAATGCGCGACGTCGCTACTTTTAACGTCGCTATGCAGGCCGGTGAAACGGGCCACTTGGTGTTCTCGACCGTCCACACATCGAGCGCTTACGAGACCATGGACCGTATCGTCAACATGTTTCCGCCTCACGAAAAGAACCACTTGTGCATTCGACTCGCCTCGGCCTTGCGGGCGATCGTCGCGCAGAAACTGGTTCCGCGAGCGGACGGACAGGGCCGCGTTGCAGCTTGTGAGATCCTCGTCGTAACGCCCACGGTGCAGAAGATCATCGAAGACGGACACTTCAGCGACCTTTACCACGCGATCAACGAAGGCGAGTTCTGGGGAATGCAGACGATGAACCAGAGCCTGCTGCGGTACGTCAAGGCCGGGGTGATCAGCGAGGAGATTGCGCTGAACTACGCGGGAATTGCTTCTGAACTGAAGCAGATGTTGCGCCGATAATTGAGGAGTCCGTTGAACCTCAACATCGACGATCTGCTGCGAGACCTGGTGAGCAAGGAGGCCAGCGACCTGCATATCAAGGCAGGCGAGCCGCCCTTCATGCGGATTCATGGCGACTTGCAGAGGGTGAACTACCCGGCGCTGTCCGAGGAGGATTCGCGTCAACTCCTCCTTAGCATCTTGAACGAAGAGCGCCGAGAGCGTCTTTACAGCTTCAAGGAACTGGACATGTCCTATCACGTGTCAGGACTTGCGAGGTTCCGCGTGAATATGTTTTGGCATCGGCATAGCCTTGGAGCGGTGTTTCGGGTCATTCCGTTTCAGATTCGAACCATCGACGAGCTCATGATGCCTCCGGTCAGCAAGCAACTCGCTCTCTTGCCGCGCGGGCTCATCCTCGTCACAGGTCCCACCGGTTCGGGGAAGTCCACTTCGCTGGCGGCGATGATCCACCACATCAACACGCACAAGCGATGCCATATCATGACCGTCGAAGACCCGATCGAATACGTGCATGAGGACTTGGAGAGCATCATCAACCAAAGGGAACTCGGGACCGATACGCACACCTTTGCCGATGCCCTTCGCCACGTCATGCGGCAGAACCCGGACGTGATCCTCGTAGGCGAGATGCGCGACCTCGAAACGATTCAATTGGCCATCACCGCCGCAGAAACCGGCCACCTCGTGCTCTCGACGCTGCACACCGTCGACGCCGCCCAGACGATCGACCGGATCGTGGACGTTTTTACTCCAGAGCAGCAGGCGCAGATCCGAACCCAGTTGAGCGTCACGCTGCAAGCCGTAATCTCGCAGACCCTCGTCCCCACGAAAGACGGCAAGGGACGCGTCGCGGCCTTTGAGGTCATGGTGGCGACCCCTTCGGTTCGGACTCTGATCCGCGAGGGAAAGACGCACCAGGTGTATCTCGACATCCAGACCGGTGGCAGCTTGGGAATGCAGACGCTCGACGGCTCGCTGATCGAGTTGCTGAAGAAGGGGCTGATCGACTACGAGCACGCGCTCGCCAAGACTTCCAACCCCGCCGACTTTCAACGACGCTGCATGAATCTTGGGCTTGTGGAGGTGTCCAGTGCTACGGCTTGAAGACTTCCTCCGAATGTGCGTCGAGAAGCAGGGCTCCGACGTTCACTTCAAGACCGACGCCGGGAAGATCTACTTGCGGATCCACGGCGATCTTGAACTCGTGGAAGGGGTCGAAACGTACAGCAACGAGCAGTTCACCAAGGCGCTCTACGTGCTGCTGAACGACCACCAGATCGAGCGGTTCCAAAAGGAGCTTGAACTCGACTTCGCGCTCGAAATCGAAGGCGTCGCGCGGTTCCGAGGCAATGCCTACCAACAGCGAGGTTATGTGCAGGCCGCGTTCCGGGTGATCCCGTACGAAATTCAATCGATGGAAGAGCTCCACCTGCCGGAAGCCTGCTACGACTTCATCGACCGGCCGAGGGGGCTGGTGCTGGTCACCGGGCCTGCCGGCTCAGGGAAATCGACGACCCTCGCCGCAATGATCGACCGGATCAATCGACAGCAGCCGCTGCATATTGTAACCGTCGAAGACCCGATCGAGTTCGTCCATGCCGACGCGAAGGCCCTGATCAACCAGCGGGAACTCGACGTGGACACCAACAGCTTCGCAAACGCCCTTAAGTACGTTTTGCGGCAAGACCCCGACGTCATCCTTGTCGGCGAGATGCGCGACCTCGAAACGATTCACCTGGCAATCACGGCTGCCGAAACCGGCCACCTCGTATTTGGCACTCTCCACACCGTCGACGCGATCCAGACCGTTGACCGGATCGTCGACGTGTTTCCGACCTTCCAGCAGCAACAGATCCGAATGCAGCTTTCGGTCAACCTCGTGGGTGTCCTCTCGCAAACCCTCGTGAAGCGCTCCGACAATCGGGGCCGCATCGCCGCGTTCGAAACGCTCGTGGCTACGTCCGCGGTTCGCAATCTGGTCAGGGAGAACAAGACCTACCAGATCGGTTCGATGATTCAAACCGGCGCTAGGCAGAAAATGCACACGCTCGATCAATCGCTCGCCAGACTGGTCGAACAGGGCTTGGTCCGACATGACGAGGCGCGGTCGCGAGCGAAGGACCCCGGCGAGTTCGACCGATTGGTCGCTCTGGCGCAGGGAAAGTCCGCACACTCGAAGGACAAGGCGCATCATTCAGGCGACTCCTCCGACGACGACGGCGATACTCAAGACAAGTCGAAGGCCAAAGGGGTGCGGGGCCAGCCTTTCCGTCCCGCCTTTAAGAAAGAGTCCTACTGAAGGGACCTCGGGTAGATTCGCCGAACGATGTCCATCGAAGAGGGGCTGTTTCAAGAAAACGAGCGGACCAAGCCGCACGCCGACGCGCGGTCCTACCTCGATGTCGGCAGCCTCACCTGTGAATTGGGCGGCTCGCTGCCCCAAGTGACCGTCGCCTATGAGACGTGGGGCGAATTGAACGCCGACCGGAGCAACGCGGTCCTGGTCTTTCATGCCGTATCGAGCGATTCGCACGCCGTGGGGTGGTGGGACCGAATCGTCGGGCCCGGCAAGCCCATCGACACGGAGCGGTACTTTGTGATCTGCTCGAATTGTCTGGGGGCCTGCCAAGGGACGACCGGACCCATCACGGCCGCTGGTGATGGACGGCCCTACGGAATGAGGTTCCCCCAGATCACCTTGGGCGACACGGTCGAGGTCGCTCGAAGGCTGGTCGAGTCGCTCGGAATCGGCCGACTCCATGCCGCTTGTGGGGGGAGCATGGGCGGTATGCAGGCGGTGGAAATGTCGCTGAGATTTCCCGGCTCGGTGCAAAAGGTGTGGGCGACGGCGGCGTGCGCGGCGCATAGCGCGATGCAAATCGGGTTCAACGAGGCCGCACGGCAGGCTGTCATGCGCGACCCGAAGTGGCGAGGGGGAGAGTATCCCGCCGACGATCCTCCGGTAGAGGGGCTGGCGGTGGCCCGGATGATCGGCCATCTGTCCTTTCTCAGTCGGGAGAGCTTCGAGCGGAAGTTCGGACGGCAGGTTCAAGAGGGGGTGGGGGACGTTTCCTTTCTCCCCCAGTTCCAAGTCGAGAGCTACCTTAACTATCAGGGGAGCCAGTTCACCAAGAGGTTCGACGCCAACAGCTTCCTCTATCTCACGCGGGCGATGAATCTCTTCGAGCGCAGGAGCTTTGCCGGCACGCAGTCGGAGTATCTCTTCACGTGCTTCGCGAGCGACTGGCTCTATCCTCCGTCGCAAAGCCGGGAACTCCATGAGCTTGCGCGAGCGGCGGGCGCGCCTTCGCAGGTCGTCGAACTGGACAGCCCTTGGGGACACGACTCGTTTCTCCTCGACGCCGAACATCAAGGCGGGGCGGCCCAGGAGTTCTTGAGAAGCTGATCGCCCGGCTGCCGGAGGGTAGACTCGCTGCTTGCGGCAACGCCGACCTCTTTACGGCGAAGGCGTAGTTCGAAGTAGGAATGGACAACCTTCCGAACCTTTCCCCTGACGAAATCTTGCGCTACTCGCGCCATCTGATTCTGCCGGAAGTCGGGCTTTCGGGGCAGCGCAGGCTCAAAGGCGCAAGTGTGCTGCTCGTGGGGGCCGGGGGGCTGGGCTCGCCGGCCGCGCTGTATCTCGCCGCAGCGGGGATCGGCCGCCTCGGCATCGTGGATTTCGACGCCGTTGATTTCACGAACCTGCAGCGGCAGGTGATTCATACCGAACCCGATGTGGGGCGATCCAAACTCGAATCTGCCCAAGCCAAGATCGCCGCGATCAACCCAGGCGTCGAGGTCGAATTGCATGAGACCCTCCTGACCAGCGAAAACGCGCTGGAGATATTCAGAACCTACGACGTGATCGCCGACGGGACCGACAACTTCCCGACGCGGTACCTGGTGAACGACGCCTGCGTGCTGCTCGACAAGCCCAACGCCTACGGGTCGATCTTCAGGTTCGAGGGACAGGCAACCGTGTTTCACCACCAAGGCGGGCCCTGCTTCCGGTGCCTCTACCCCGAGCCACCCCCGCCCGGAACCGTGCCCTCGTGCGCCGAAGGGGGCGTTCTGGGCGTCTTGCCGGGCGTGATCGGGCTGATCCAAGCCACCGAGGCGGTGAAGATCATTCTTGGAATCGGCGAGACGCTTTCGGGGAGGCTCCTGCTGTACGACGCCCTCAGCCTTAGGTTTCGGGAGCTGAAGATCGCCCGCGATCCGGACTGCCCGGTGTGCGGCGACTCGCCGACGATCCGCCAGCTCATCGACTACCCCTCGTTCTGCGGCTTGCCCGGCTACGGCTCCGTCCCCTCTCACTTCGACCACGAGATCGAACCTGCCGAACTGAGGTCCCTGCTCGATTCGGGGGGCGGATTCGTCCTGCTCGACGTTCGAGAGCCCCATGAGTTCGAGATCAACCGGATCGAAGGCTCTCGGTTGCTGCCTCTGGGCGATCTGCCCGCGAGGGTTCATGAACTGGATTCGGCCGACGAAATCGTGGTTTATTGCCTGATGGGCTCGCGCAGCGCCGACGCATGCAGGTTCCTCCGCGCGGCGGGTTTTCAGAAGGTGCGCAACCTCCGCGGCGGCATCCGCTCGTGGATCGATGAGGTCGAGCCGGGGATGGTGAAGTATTGAGTCCCGCGTTCAGTGCGGGTTGCAACTCCCAATTGGTTGGGGGTAACAAGCAAGGATGGGTAAGAATCGATCCTCGTCCTCGGATTTGAGCCCGCTCGAACGGTCCTTGCGGAAGGTCGGTGAGAATCGCCTTGAGCGGCTGCGGGTGCGAGAGGAGAAGATTAGGAAGCACATAGAACAGCACCCCCGCGGTAAGAACGATCATCAGGCTCTCCACTTCTTATTGCACCAAATCGAGGTCGAGCGTAACGACCTGTACCGAAACCTCAAAGACCCCGAGTACGTGCCCAAACCAGCGAAACAGCGGCGCGAAAGACGGCAGATCAACGTCGCCAAACCCCCGACTCGACCAAAGAAGGAAAAGGGGCCTCAACCAGAGTCGACGAAGTACGTGATCCGTCCACCAGTCCCTGGGAAAAACCTTCCTGCCTTTGCTAGCAAGTACGAGGCGCGAGACACGCGGGACGATTCCTACCAGGACGGTCGCTCATGGACCTCCGCACCATATGTTGAAGTCGAACTTCCCATCCTTGGTGCAGACAAAGTCATCCAGAAACTGATGAAGTTCGTGCAGAAGGACGAGCGGTCGATCGTGCGCGACTGGGCGACAAAGACGTATAGCTCGATCGAAGCCGCAAGAGAAGCACTCCTTGTCGGGGCACAAGTCTCGGAAGACGTTTCGGTCTGGCGCGGACTCCTCGCAGAAACGAAGAACGCACAGAACTTCGCCGCCCTCTCCGACGATCAGATCGAAGCAGCGATGTCGAAGGAGGCGAAGGGCGCGGACTTGCGTCCGAGGCGCGCCGCACTGCTGGTCGCACAGCGCCACTGGGTGGATCAGACCGTCAAAGCAATCAAGGAGTCCGCACCGTCCGGCGTCGACAAGGACACTCTCGATCGCCGTCTGCGCGCAGGTCTGAGGGGGTTTCATACTGCGGCCAACTCAGGCAAGCACACGAACCCGCAGTTCCCATACCTCACCGCAGAGAAGCCGGTAGTCCCGATGGAGTCTGTTGTTCAGAGCGTATTGGCCTTTCTCGACGATCCAGACGATCAAAGGTACACGAAGGACAAAGAAGACGACAAGAAGCGCCACCGCGTCACTGTCTTGCAGAAGGAGCTCGGAAAGGCGAGGCCACGAAAACGGTTAGAACTCCAAACGCCGAAATGGGCCGGCAGGCCCACGGTAAAAGGAACCATCAGCAAACGGCGCGACGCAGCGCTCGTCTGGGACACAAGCAAAGAAGCGAACGGGCTTTGTCTCGCGCTCCCAATCGGGGGCATGCCGAAGATAGACGTCGAGCAGTTCATCTACCAGGATGGGACGTCGCTCCTGTCCGATTGCCAGATCGCATCGAAAACGACCAAGAAGGGCGCGGCTTGCGCAGTCTTGCCGCTCAAGCCCAAGCATGACTTCCTGCGCTGGTTCACCAAGCACGTCGAGAACCACAATCCCGACGCTCCACTGGAACGCAGGTGCCTCCACAACACGACCCAGTTCGTCATAGTCGACCCAGAAGGGCCGCGCCCACGTCTCTTCGTCCGGCCCGTCTTCAAGTTCTACGACCCCGGCAAGACGGTGCCGAACACGCATGAAACTTGGAAAAAGCCCGACTGCCGCTACCTGGTTGGAATCGACCGAGGCATCAATTACGTTCTGCGAGCCGTCGTCGTCGATACTGAAGAGAAGAAGGTTATCGCCGATATCGGCTTGCCGGGCAGGAAGCACGAATGGAGGATGATCCGTGACGAGATCGCCTACCACCAACAGATGCGTGATCTTGCCCGCAACACTGGCAAACACGCGAGCGTCGTGGCCAAGCACGTCCGCGCCCTCGCGCTCGCGCGCAAGAAGGACCGCGCGCTCGGCAAGTTCGCAACAGTCGAAGCCGTCGCAGAACTTGTCAAGAAGTGTGAACAGGACTATGGTAGCGGCAACTACTGTTTCGTGCTCGAAGACCTCGACATGGGGGCGATGAATCTCAAGCGAAACAACAGAGTCAAACACATGGCGGTCATGGAGGAGGCCCTCGTCAATCAAATGCGCAAGCAGGGCTATGCCTATGACGGGCGTCGCGGTCGGGTGGACGGCGTGAGGCACGAGGGCGCTTGGTACACGAGCCAGGTCTCGCCCTTTGGCTGGTGGGCCAAGCGCGACGAAGTCGAGGAGGCGTGGAAGAGGGACAAGACTCGCCCCATCGGGCGCAAGGTCGGCAACTGGTACGAGATGCCCGAGCCAGGCCAAGACGGAGACCGGCCCGACACGTATCGGAAGGGCTACTGGTCGAAACCGAAGAACGCGGAGGGCAAGCCGTATGGGCGCAACCGCTTCAGCGTCGAGCCTGGCGACGAGAAGCCGGACGCTGAGCGGCGCTTCTGCTGGGGCAGCGAGCTGTTCTGGGATCCGAACGTGAAGTCCTTCAAGGGCAAGGAGTTTCCCGAGGGCGTCGTGCTGGACGCCGACTTCGTAGGAGCCCTCAACATCGCTCTCCGCCCGTTGGTCAACGACGGCCAGGGTAAAGGCTTCAAGGCCGAGGACATGGCGAGGGAGCACACGATACTAAACCCGCAGTTCAAGATCGCCTGCCAGATACCAGTTTACGAGTTCGTCGAAGAGGACGGCGACAAGTGGGCAGCTCTGCGCCGGATCATGCTATAGTTAGGCGTTCCGTCTCGACTATGCCGTACCACTAGACCGAGCCTACACGGCACGCGGTCATAGCGTTAACCAAGGCGTGGTGACAAGCCTCTTTCAGGCGTCGGACACTTAAGAGCGTTAGGCGGGCGGTCCCTAAGCCGCCCGCCCCCTTATTTGCACGTTTTCCCCGAACCCCGTAACTCTGCCAGCCACAAACACCCAGAAGCGCGTCTACACTCCCTACGGGGGTAGACAGACATGCGCTATGAGATCGTAGACGGTTACGGGTGCCAAGTGCTCAAGCACAGCGAGCGCCTCGTTCTTCGATACCCCCTCGCCCCTCCGGGGGAGAGGGGGCCAGGGGGTGAGGGGAAGCAACCCAAGCGCGAGGTGCCCGTCTTGCACCTTGACCACTTGCTCATCGGCACGAAGGGCGTGACGGTCTCGACCGACGCCCTCGCTCTGTGCTGTGAGCGCGGGATTCCCGTCACGGTCGTGGACTGGCGCGGGCGGCCGGTGGGTAGGTTCGGAAGCCCTGCTCTCCACGGCACAGCACAGGTGCGCCGCGCGCAGATCGCTGCTTT